>Ga0081539_10000033_pt1 | contig 309306 bp, 240 predicted proteins | sample TabmetS4T2R2_FD_71023 | JGI IMG/M metagenome (GOLD analysis project Ga0081539, IMG submission 71023) | Tabebuia heterophylla rhizosphere microbial communities from the University of Puerto Rico - S4T2R2 | ecosystem: Host-associated > Plants > Roots > Rhizosphere ...
GTTGATTCAACTAGGATCCACCTTCGAGCAGCCTCTGGATGAACATTTCAACTCTGCCATTGGACAAGAGAGGCGCGGCGGGGAACCACATTAAGTGAACGCGAAGCGGAGACATAACGCCCGAATTAACCGGGCGCGACAAACCGCCGAAACCACGCAAGTTCTCGATGAAAGCTGCGCTATTCGCGCTCCGGTTGAATGAGTTGTTAGACCGCTCTCAGCGCCAACGTGGCATCTCATTCATTAATGTTTTTAAGTATACGCGCTAATTCGGCCCAGGTTGATCGATCTTCGGCTTTGCCTCTTAAATTGATGTACTTCATATTTCTAAGTAGTAGATGTATTTTGTTCATTGCCTCTATCAGAGTAGGACGTGCTCCCAAAAAAGGCATTAGCTCTGCGGCCATACGGTGATCCTCATACAAAGGATGTGGGTCTACTTGTATAATAGTTTTATTCCCGTAGTAAAAGCTTTCAATGATGAGATGAGTGACATGACGATCAAACAGACTAAATCCTATGATAATAATGACTGAAGCCTTCTTAAGAGCATAATCTAGCCGAGACATGAAATGTAAGAAGGGATATTCCATAACAAATTTAGTTCTGCCCCCAAAGTGAATAGCTGGGAGGTGGAACTCAACTCTCCTAGGGACACCATCAGGAAATTCGCACCCGGGGCCGCCAAAGCAGGGTTCTTTCATGTTTGATAAAATTTCTTCTATACCAGCTCTGCGAAAAGGGTAACAGATTACTTGTGCATCTCTGGCCCAATCAACCGAACCATGCAGCTTATACAGAGCTACGCCGGAAGAGAATTTCTCGAATATGGAGAAATCGAAGATACCATCAGAGCGGAAACCTACTGTATACGGTATGCACGCTTCCTCAAATGCAGTTTCAAAACAAAGGTCGTGGTTGAGGCTGAAGATCCAAAGCGGGTTAATCTCTGAGAGTAGCTCGCAGATATTTGCTAAGTAGATTGGGTCACTATCTTTGGAGAGTATTTCGGCGACATGCTTGACTATTAATGCCTTAATTGTATTTAAATCATAATATGGAATATCGCTCCAAACACCGGACAAGGCATGATACGAACTAAGACTAGCAACCTCTGTTAATATATCAACCAAAACTTCTAAATCTGGATTCTTACGTCGTGCGACTACGTCTTCAGAAGCAGAAGATAACTCAATAACCTTTCTAAGAATTTGCGCCACCTGAGGACCTATAACTGCTTCTGAGTCATTTTCGATACGATCTATTACTTGATCTCTCAAGTCGATAGCCAATGGCATACCGGCCCCAGCGCTACAACCAGCACCAGTAATAATTACGACATCTGAGGAATTCATCTGATCCTCTTTAATGAGTTAGCCTATAGTTAGCGGTCTAACGCGGCGATTGACCGGGCGGGAAGCATCTGCGAGCAGCACCCAAGCTTGCGAACGCCATCCCCGCTATTGCCGCTCCGGTTGAATCGCTTGTTAGGTTTCGTCCAGCGCAGCCACGCTTGCCTCGACACCTTCCAAGCTTGATTCTACCATTCAAGCCAACTAACGCCGGTTGGCGATGCCATGCACCAAAGAATCCACTTGAGATTTCGGCGCGAGGCGCACACCATTCAAGCAGCCACAGCAGTCAAGAAACGCCCGCTTCGATCAGATGCAAGATTGCCGATTTAGTTCTGGAGTTAAAGCATTCAACAGAAACCTAACGCCCGAATTAACCGGGCGCGGGCAAATGCCATTCAACTTAATCGCAAGGAAGAATGATGAAAAGCACGCCATCCCGCGCTCCGGTTGAATGAGTTGTTAGGCGTATGCGTACCATTATGTATTACTTCGGGTAGCACTAAATTCCTAGCTGTTGTTTTTCATCATCTTCGATATGCTGCTTCAGAAGATTTCTTGACTTAGTCATTTCTTTAATCAAGGATTCTCTCTCTGGCAAACCTTCTCGGTAGGGATAAGCTCCTTTAGCAACTATATTGTGTAGCGCGCCTCCCAAGAGCCTTAACTCATTTTTTATATCATCAGGCGACTCACTCTCTATGCATCTATCAACTAAATATGAATAGGATGTGACTGCTTGAACAATGGCACTGGGTGAAACATTGGTCTCTGACATAGATTGGCTATTTGATATGGCTGCGGCACGAGATAACTTCAATATTTCCTCGAGCAATTCTCTATCTGACCGCAAAGTTGTATGGATAATCTGACGCTCAGAATGAAGTATGCTATCAATCTTTTCCTCCAAAATGGGCCACCACATTTCGAACACAGAATCGATTACCACTGCGTCTAGAGCCTCATCTAATGCATTATTTATCATCGCTAGTACCTTCTTCATCTCTGCTTTATTAAATTGTGCTAATTGGAATTGGATAAGCGGGCCTTGAACATCTGTAGGATTTAAGTCAAACAAAATAGGACACACTTTTGATTTGTCAAGATTCTTCGATAAGGCTCCTGCTTCAAACATTACCCAAGGAGCATTTAAATTGTCGCGAGTTAAGCATATTAAACCAACTCGAGAATCTTCCAACTCCTGTGCGATTTCGGAAGTCCAGCGCGCCCCTTTCGTCAAATCATCCGGGGAGTAATACGGCCTGACAGCTTGAATTACTGCCGGAAGCCACTGTCTTAAGATTTCTGCAAGTTCTTTGCTCAAAGAGCCAGACCAGCTTATAAATACTTTCATAACTCCCCCTCCAAGAAATACGCCTAACGCCCGCCATCAGCCGCGTCGGAGACGCCGCCGCAACCGCCAAGCTCTCGCTGACAGACCCGCTGACTCGGCGTCGGCTGCATGGCGTTGTTAGATGGCGGCCGTCTTTAGGACACCGTGCGCCACCACCGACGCGCAGCACACCTTTCAATCTTTGCCGCGCGGAGCGCCTTCAGGCTAAACGCGGCGGACACTGCCCGACCTGCGCCTGCGCGACCGGCGCTGTTGTCAAAGGACAGGGGCCAACCCTTCAACAGCCATCTAACGCCCGAATTAACCGGCGAGCGAAAGCCATTCAACTATCGAACTAAAAGATCATGAAATGAAGCCTTCAATCGAGTCCGGTTGAATGAGTTGTTAGACCGCCCATTGATTCTATCATTCAACGCTGTGTCTGGTTCTCTGAGACTCATCACACAACCACCAAATCTTTTGTTTACGCGAAGCGTGTCTAACGCCCGGCATCACCCGCCGCCCGGCAACATTGCTGTACATGAGAGCGGTCGTGTCGGCGGTCGGGTGCATGCCGTTCCTATGCAAGTCAAGGGACAAGTGACGACACTACTCCGAGCCAAGCCTGTCGGTAGCGCCAGCTCGGTCGTGTTGGCCTTCTCCCTCGCGCTCTGGCGGTGATGAGGGAGAGCGTGTCCGGTGTACCTCCACGCTCCTATTCGGGATCAAAGTCCCACTCGATGATTCGGGCAAGGGCTTTAAGACAGGTCACACTGTTAGCCGGGCTTGGCTCTGTCGAGTTGGCCCACAACGGCATCCGACCCTTACCCTATCTCCCTCACGCCTGCGACGAGGCGTGAGCATCATACACCGGACGACCGGACTTGTATCATCTCCTGTTAGGCATCGCCGATTATGAAGAGCAATTGACGCTATTCAGCTTAACAAACGGGAGAAATCCGTTTCGATGTATTTTACAAATCGCGGGAGTACATATTCTTCAGGTTCACCTGTGAGCTTATTCTTTCGCCTACCATTAAACCAAATGCCGCGTTTGCCTACGTTGCGACCCGACTTATTTTGGACACACTCTCGAATAAACTCCTCGGATGTCATAATCCACATTGTAGTGAGACGTTCCGAATAGAAGACGAACCAGTAATTCAAGCGAAGCTCATGTTGAATGGCGGAAAAGAGCGCCCCATCGCCAAAAATCACATCTTTCGACCGAGCCTTAATCTGAACTTCGGCGAAAGAACCATCCGACCTGCGAATAACGGCATCAATGGCAATATCATCTACAAGCGGCACGTAAACATCCAAACCTTCTTTTAGCATCTGACCAATTAGCCAGAACTCTATCTTTTTTCCAAACGCTGCTAAATTTCGATACTTCATACAAGAAGATGCCTAACTTAAATTATACGCCCTAAAGGGCGTGATGATTTTACGCCCTTTTTTCCATATAATCTGCCGCGCCCGCGAAAATATCCAGCATGTGACAGAATTAGGCGGCTGATTGTGGGGGCAGGTTAGACGGCGCGCAATGAATGACACGTTGCCATCGCCGCGCTGCGCGCCAGCGGAGAATGTATTTACAGTTCGCAGTGCGGAGGTTAGGGGTTTGTTCTCCTGCTCCACTTACAGGCTCAGCAGAAAGGGCCAGCTGCGCGGCTGGCCCTTTCTTCTGCGCGCGCCGTGTCAGGTTGGCGCGCGGTCAGCAGTTGGTGCAGCAGACGAAGGGCACTTCGGTTAGGGGCGAGGTGCGGAGGATGCGGTGGTGGCCGAGGGCGTCGCTGACGGGGCTGGGGCCTTGGTCGCTCCCCTGCGCCGCGAGGGGCCGCGCGAGTTTCATGCCGGATAGATTCACATCCACACCCGGCGCGGTTGCGCCGCTCGCGGTGGTCACGCCGCCTGCCTTGCTCGCCGTCTGCCGGCCGATGACGGAGATGTGCTCCCAGATGTTGGTGATGTTGGGTAGCACTTCGACGACCAGCACGCTCAGGGGCGAGTCCGCCGGCAGCCCGTAGAGGCGCAGGAGTTGGGCCGTCTCGTCGTTGCTCCAGACGACGACGCCGTGCTTGGTGGCATCACGGTTCGCCTTGTCCGTCTCGGTCAGCTTGAGGAAGCTTCTGAGCTGCGTGTAGGCCAACTCGTCCTTCACGTGCCGGACGGCGATGTCCTTGAGGATGCGGCGCTCGTTGTCGTCGTAGCGGAGCAGGCGGTTAACTTGCTTGTCGTCTTCGACGCGCACGCGCCAGTCGAGTTGGCGGTCGTCGAGCAGGATGTTGCGGTAGTCCTTGTTGTCGGCCTGTTTGACCTGCGCGTAGAGCAGACACCATAACTGCGTGCGCGGCGGGTCGGCCGTGACGTTCTTGCCGTCGAAGACCGCGACGGCGTAAGGGGCCGAGACGTAGAGCTTCTCCTCGTCGCGGTTGACCGTGCAGGTGAGCGTGGGCGCGGGGTGCTGTATGCCGGTGGCGCGTAAAGGCCGACCGTAGCGCCCCTGCGCGGTGCACCAGACGAAGGGCTGCTTGGGCGCGGCGCTGGCGCGGTAGTGGCCGACGCGGAACTCGTAGGTGAAGAAGCCGAACATCTCGTCGGCCTCGGCATGCAGGTTCGGCGGGAGCGGCAGCAGGTAGTGGCGGCCGCTGTCGGTCGCGCGCTCCATCGGCTGCATGGCGCTCAGCCCGGCCAGGTCGTTGGCCGAGTCGTGCGTGACGACGCGGACGTGCTCCGGCTCGATGGGCAACTCCGGCTCGCGCGGCGAGACGAACAACTCCGGGTGGTTGTTGCTGATGAGTTGGTCGGGCGCGTAGGCCAGGACGCGCGCGAAGTAGGTGTCGTTCGGGTCCTGGATCGGCTCGGCGAATTCGATCCAGAGGAAACGCTGGCGCGGCTCGGTGGCGGAATACTTGTCGTTGCGGTGGTAGGGCGAGAGCGCGATGCCGGCGGACGTGATCTTCGGCACTTGGGCTGGCGGCGTCGTGATCGGCAGGCGGACGGGGAACTCTCTGAGTTCGTCGTGCAACGCGCCGTGACCGGGCTTGAGGCGCGGCTCGATCTTGTAGCTGACCTCGATGGTGTCGGGGAAACGCGGCAGGTCTGTGGGCGGCGGGCTTGGGTTGGGGCGCGTGCGCGGGTTCTTCGGCTCGACCGCGTCTATGAAGACGAGCCGGGTGTAGTTGCGCTGCGGCCCGTGCATTGATTCAAACGAGGCGGTGTGCTTCACCTCGATGTCGCCCACCTCCGCGGTCTCGGTCTCAGTGGCGGGGTCGTCGTGCGTGAAGCGTTTGGTGCGGGTGACGACGAAGCTGCGGTCTTCGAGCGCGTCCCAAGTCCAGTCGCGATTGACGGTCAGCGTGACGCACGCGAGCCAGTGGTTCATCAGGTCGCCCTTGGAGGCGAAGGTGATGGACGAGTTGTCGGGCGCGAGCGTGTGGCGGATGCGGTGCGAGCAGCCGAACTGCACGCGCTCGCCCTTCGGCGCGTGCAAGGTCAGCCCGGAACTGGCGAGGCCGAGTTGCCCGGCGAGCCGCTGGATCATGTCGGGCGGGCGCTCGATCTGTTTGCCGACGAGGAGCGTGATGAAGTTGCCGTCTAAGACGAATGGCGGATCGGGCTGGAGGAAGACGGCGCGCAACGTCTCCGCGTCCGCCGCGTGCTCGAAGAGAGCGGTCTCGTCGGTCGAACGCTGGTAGAGCGTCATCTGCGCGATCTGCCCGTAGCGCACGTCGCGCTCGTGGCGCAGGTCGTCGTCCGCGCCGAGCAGGCCGTAGTAGTCGCCGTTCTTCGCCTTGTTCTCGCAGACGGCGCGCAGGGTGAGCCGGACGACGCGCGCGGTGGGCAGGACGATCTCCGCCAGGTTGTTTATGTCGTCCGGCAGTTGCAGGTCTGCGGTCACGTCGCGCTCGTCCTGGGCGGTGCGCAAGACGGGGCAGTCCTGGTAGCGGACGGGGATGCTGAGCGTCGCGTCGTAGTCCGCCTCGGCGTTAACGGGCGGGAAGGCGCGCGTGGTCGTGTAGTAGTGCACGTAGTTCTCCGTGCCGGAGACGCTCAAGAGGTTGTCCATCCTGAGCGCCTGCACCTCGACAGTGATCTCGACGCGGTCAACGTCCGGGTCGGCGATGCCGAACGACTCGCCGCCCTTCTTGTCGGCGGTGAAGGCGATCATCGCCTGCGCCGCGTTGATCAAGGATTGCACCGGGTCGGCGTACTTGCTCGGCGCATAGACGGCCGCGGGATAGTTGAGCAGCGGGCGTTGAATGTCGAGTTGCGGGACGGAGCGCGGGGCGTCGCTGTTGTAGTTCTGATCCTTGATGCGCAGCCGGTTGGGCGCAACGTAGCGTCTGAAGCGGGCCACGACCTTGCCGGCCGGCGACTCGTTGATCGGCTTGACGACGGCCGGGTTGAGTTCCGCGCCGCCGCCGCTCAGGTCGCGCAGGCGCACGCGGAACTCGTACTCCTCGCCGTAGCGCAGCGGCGTCGCAACGTTCCCCGCCCCATAGGTGGCGTTCAGTTGATTGCGCGCGCCGCCCGGCTTGACCTTCGTGCCGGTGTCGCCCTGCACGTCCGGGTTCGTCGTCTGGTAGATGCGCGCCGCGTCGTCGTCCGGCAAGACCATGCTGCGCCCGTTCCAGTGGGCGAAGTACATCGGCAGCCAGTAGTTCTTCGCCTTGTCGCCGTCGAGCTGCGCGGGATAGACCTGGTAGGGCAGCTCGCCCGCGAAGGGGCCGAGCGAGAGCATGTCGTCGGGCTGGTTCTTGTCTTTCGGGACGGTCAGATCGCCCCGGCTCTCGACGTGGGTCAGAGACTCCCAGGCGTCGGCCGCCGCGCGCGTGTTGCGCACGTCGACGGCGTAGCCGAAGACGCCGAGCGGCGCGTCTATGCGCCCGTCGGGGTCGAGCTTGACCGAGTCGTCCTTCGTCATCTGCCGCATGTACCAGATGAGAATCTGCTCGTCGTCCCAGCCCAGGCGGATGCCTGTGTCCTTGACGGGATGCGCGCCGTCGCTCTGCTCCGCCAGCAGGTTGCGGCTCTGCGGCTGGTGCGCGTGGACGATCTTGGCGAAGCCGTCGTCGTAAGATGCGGCTTCGATAAATAGCTCGTCGTAGTTGCCGTCGGGCGGCTGGCCCGGCGGGAGCACGGGGAACAGCAGGGGCGCGAAGACCTGCCGGCGGTTGGCCGCGCCCAATTTGAGCGCGGGGACGCGCGCGGCGTAGCGTTTGACGAACGTCGCGTCGGCGTTCTGCTGCGTTTTGTAGTCGCTCGCGTCCGCGAGATCGACGTAGAGCCAGCCGCCGTCGGGGAAGTGTGCGGCATCAACGTCAAGCTCGGCGCGGTAGATCATGCCGAGTTGCTCGGCCAGCGCGGGCTGGCGCAGGGCGTAGGCGAAGACCTTGCCCCAACTGATTTTGTCGGGGCTGCGCGTGAAGCCGGGCACTCGGCCCGCGTCGCGCACGGCGCAGTGGTAGCTGTCGTCAGTGACGGCGTTCGGCGTGCGCGGGGTCGTGAAGTTGAACGCGGTGCGGTAGCTCACCGGCAGGTATTTTTTCACCGACCGCTCAACGGCGAGCGGGGCGTCCGCCTTGGTCGGCGTCACCTCGTCAATGTCAAAATTTTTGCCGAGCGCGGTGAACAGATCGCGAGCCTGCGTCGGCGGGACGACGTTCAGTGCCACGCTGTCATCGGGCGCGGTGTTGGGGAAGAGGCTGAGGTCGGAGATGATCTTGGCCTCGAAGGCAAGCGCGGCGTCGGCGAACGCGGGCGCGACGCCGTCGAGGGCGTCGCGCAGCGGGTTCTGGTTGCGCGGCAGGACGACGACGCGCAGCGTGAGCTTAGCGCCGTCGAAGAACTGCGGAAAGGTGAGCAGCGTGAATTTTCTGTTGGGTTCCATTGTCTGTACCTTGTAGCGATGTGCAACCGGCTCAGCCCAGCCGGCCGCGAGTGGGCGGATACTGTGTGAGACGGGGGCAGGCAGTCACCACGAACTCACACGAAACAACACGAAGGAAGCGCCATGAATCTTCGTGCGTTCTGCTTCGTGTCCTTTCGTGTGAGTTCGTGGTTACTTCTTTCCCCCCTCATGCCGCCCCACAATGTCGGATAACTACCCGCCCCGTCAGGCGATCTGCCGCTGCTCCTCCCACGACTCGCTAAAGCTGATGTCAATGATGAGGAAGATGCTGATGTCGAGACCGAAGGTGACTTGTGCCGCCATGTCCGTCCTATCGCCGGTGCGCTCGTATGTGCCCTTGGCCTCGATGGTGATAGTGACGCTGACGAGACCGCCGAGCAGTTCGGCGTGCCCCTGGAATAGCAGGAACGCGCTGACTTGCAGCGTCTTCGAGTCGGTGTATATCTCGACGCCGACCATGTAGAGCACGCTGACGTTGCCGACGACCGGCAGCCCGACGACGAGCTGCGCGCCGAAGCCGAACTTCATGCGCAGGAACGGCCCCCCCTTGGTGTCGCAGCCGATGTCCAGGTTGGCCTGCCCGACGGCGTACACGGTCGCGATGGAGAGCGACACGCACATGACCGACAGGCGTGCGTAGAAGCCGAGGTAAGCGCCCGCCGTCGGCAACAGTTGCGTCGGGTTGACGGGCACGAGCAGGGCCGCGTTGAAGTACGCGCCGAGCTTTAGTCCCGCTTCCAGTTTGAACGGCGCGTTCGGATCGTTGTAGAGGAAGCCGGGCGGGAAGCGTAAGACCGGAATCTCTTTCGCGGCCTCGAACTTGTACTCCCACGAGCCGGCCTTGTTGCTCATCGCGAGGCGCACGCCGCTGCCGAACGCGCCCGTGTAGTCTTTGGTCTGTAGCTTTTCCAGAATGTCCAGCAGCGCCATGACGGGGCGCAAGGCTTCGGCAAACTCGATCTGCGGCTGCGGCACTTCGCCTGCGCCGCCGCCGCCGTACTGCGCCTCCGCGCCCTTCTTCGCGTCCCAGTTGCCCTTGATCGTCATCAGCCGCTTGATGGGGCCGAGGTCAACCACGATCCCGACGTTCTTCATGCGACTCTTCCAGCGGTCGGCCACCGCGCCCGCGAACGAGTCCACGTCGAAGTTGAGCGCGCCGCCCAGGTTCTGCTGGCCGCCATTCGGCTGCTTGACCTTGTCCGCCTTGTACTCGATGAAGATGCGGAACGTGCCGACGGAGATCAGCTCCCACTCCTTGTTGGGCAGATCAAACTCCGCGACCTGCTTCAGCAGCTTGTAGCCCTCCTCCCTGACGCCGCCCACGACCTTGTCGATCTGCATCAGTTGCGAGACCGTCTGCGGGCCGACGTTCAGCGGTTTGAACGCGCCGGCCTTGTTGAGCGCGATGGCGTCGCCGAAGCCTGTGACCGCGTCGCCGATGTTGGGGAAGATGCCCTTCGAGTTGACGACGCGGAAGGCGTCCGCAAAGAGCGGCGGCGTCTTGCTGAGCAGGACGGCGAGGCCCTGCTGGAACGCGGGGTTGAGGAAGAGGGCCTTCTGCGTGTCCGTGCTGTGCAGGAAGCCGTAGTTGACGGTGGCGGGGATGACGGCCGTGCCGGGCGTGGGCGGGCGCAAAAGCTCCGTCGGGTTGGCGACGCGCAGCAACTCGGTCGCGGGCGACGGCTTGATGATGAGCGGATCGACCGACGGGACGACCTCGCCCAAAACTTTGCGCGGGACGATCTGGCCGGCGCGGATGAGCGGGACGCTCAACTCCTGCGGCACGGGGCTGACCGCGCCGTTGGCGTGCTCGTGCTTGACCATGCTCCACGAGCCATCCTTCGGCAGGATGACGTTGCCGCGCCCCGCCACCGCGAAGATGTCGTCCGTGCCGTTGGTGGCGAAGGAACTGTTCACGTCGAAACGGTTGAGGCGCATCTGCTGCCCGCTCGCGCCGATGTTGACGACGCAGTCGAGGGGGCCGCCGACGCCGCCCTGCCGGTTGAGCAGATCGCGCAGCGCCGCGACCGTCAGGGGCTGGCCCAGGGGCGCGATCTGCACGAAGCCCAGGATGCGCTTGGCGGGGACTACCTTCTTCTGCTTCCCGTTGACGGTGGCCGAGACGTGGCCGCTGACGGAATTCTCGATCTCAACGTCGGCGTTGAAGAAGACGGGTTGGAGCTTGAACGCGAGTTGCTTGTCGGCGGGCGCGCTCTGAATCCATGAGCCGTCGCCCTCGACGTACTCCTCGTTCTTCTTGATCGTCATGCTCCCGCTGTACGGCTCGACCTCGTCGGTCTCTACGATCTCGCGGATGTTGAAGAGGCCGCGCACGACGCCGGGGTGAATCTCGTAAGCGCCGGGCAGGGACACGGTCGGCGCGGGCATCTGGGTCTTGTCGTAGGCGTAGTGCGAGAAGTCGAACAGCCCCTCGCTCTGCGCCTTCCACCCGCTGTCTATGCGGTATTCGTAGCCGCTGCCGGCGCGAAAGAGCGTGATGGTGCGCACGACCTTGCAGCCCCACGGGTACATGATGCTGAAGACCTGTATGATCTCGTGCGCGCAACGCCCGACGAACACGTCGAACTTGGCCTGGCTGGTCGAGGCGATGGGCGCTTTGGGGTTGAGCCAGTTGCTGAAGATGCTCGCGCCGTAGCCGCTGATGTCTATGCGGGTGAGGGGCACGCCCTGCGGCTTGACGAGCGGGCCGTTGACGAAGAACTCGTTGTTGAAAATCTCGGTCACGCTCCCGCCGAGCGTGCTCTCGCCGTGCGCCGTGCCGTCCGCGCGCAGCAGGTTGTTGAACTGCACGGTGCTGCCCATGAAGAGGTCGGACTGGATCGCCACGTCCGACGCCCCGGCCTGTACGCTCAGGTGGCGCGAACTCTCGACGCCGTGCGCGAACTTGCGCGGCTTGAACTCGACGTGCGTGCCGCGCCGGCCCGGATAGTTGTCCTGCAAGAGCGCCAGAGCGCGCAGTCCAAAGGGCAGCCCGAACATGGCGAGGGCGAAAAACTGCTCGTCCTTGAACGAGGCGAGCATCAAGTCTGTGAGCGGGATGGGCGCGAGCGCCACCTGCTCCGTGCCGCTGTTGACGATGCGCGTCGGCCCGCCGTCGTCCGGGTAGTAGTTGAAGCCGACGGGCGGGTCGCCCTGCACGGCGGGCTTTGGCGGCGGCGGGATGACTGTCTGCCCGTTGACGCCCTGCACGACGACCTCGCCGGTCGCCAAGGGCGGCGGCGTGAGATTGAAGACCGGCTCCCAGGAGATTTGCGGGACGGTGAAGGCACGCACGTGGCCCGACGGGCTGACCACGTCCATGCCCTGCACCTGAAGCGGGAAGCCGGGGATCGCCTGCTCCGGCTGCGGCGCAACGACGTGCGTGCGCAGCATCGCGAAGCGCCGGTCGCCGAGGATGTTCGCGCCGAAGCTGACGCCCAACAGGTCTGCGTTCGTGCTCACGTCGAGCAGCGCGAACGTGTCCTCCGCGAGCAGGTGCGTCTGGTCGTACCACAGCGCCTCGTAGTCGGGCAGACGACGATGGTCGCTGGCGGCTTGCGCGATCCGCTGCAACTCTTCCGTCGAATGCGCGACGGGCGTATCCGCCGGGTCGCCGGGCCGGGCGGCGACCATCGCCTGACAGCTTTCGGTGAGCAGGTTGATCGCCCCGCGCGCCGTCTGCTCGTCGAGCGGCGCGAAGTGGAAGGAGACTTCCACCGCGTCGTCGGGCGGCAGCGCCGCCGCCTGCCAGCGCACACGGCAGACGAGCCACAGCCAGATGCTCTGCACCCCGGCGAGCGTGTTGGCCAAGCGATCAATTTGCCGGCCGCGGAACTGCCATTTAAGGCAGCCGAGGTTGGCGGCGTAAGGATCGGGCAGCGTCGGCAGGTAGGCGTAGAGGCCGAAAGTCAGAAACAGCCACCCGCGCTCGACCTTAATCAGGTCTTCCGCCAGCAGTCCGAACAGCAGACAGCCGTTCACCGGCGTCACTTTGAACAGCGCGTTATGAAGCGCCAGCGCAATCGGCTGCGGGAAGACGGGCGGCTGCTTGGTGAGGTCGAGGTTGTCAAGCAGGATGTTGTCGTCGAACAGGTAGACGAAGCGCAGGCTCTTGCCGACCACGAGGATGAGCAGCGAGTTCTTTGACTTGACGGGCGGCGGCTCGCCCTTGACGTTGACGGGCCGGTCTATCTGCGCGTCGGCGTTGCAAAGCGCCGCCAGCAACTCGTCGCCGCTCGCGACGGTGAAATAGAAGTAGGGCGTGCCCTGTGGGAACTGCACACGCACGCGCGTGCCGTGCGTGTTCTGCTCGTCCCGCCACAACTTGAACGTCTGCTGCGCTGGCCTGTCGCCCGCCTTGAGATCGACGACGCTGATGCGCCCCGGCTCGGCCAACACGACCGGCGCGCGCAGACTAACGGGCCCGCCTGTCATCTTCTGCCACGCGCTCGTCAGCCCCCGCCCGCAGGTGATCTGCAAAGCGCCGATGCCGGCCGCGGTCGTCGGGTGCGCCACGTCAATCGGCGCGGCGGGCAGCGCCCACGCCGACGATTTGATCTTTGCCCGCCCGCCGAGCGTGTTGAAGCGCGATTGCGAGTCCCTGATCGCGAACTCCCGCTCGGAGCAGATCATGGGCACAAGCACGCGGTGCGACTGCGCGTCGTAGTCGCCCAGGCGCGGCGCGTCCCACTTGAAGGTGGCGTTGTGGCCGTACACGTCCCACGCGGCCGTGGCCACTTCGTCGAACGTGCTGCTCGCGCCGGAGAAGTGGAACGCGAACTGCCCCGGCAGTTCGAGCTTGGCGGCGCGCGCGTCCACGCCGTAAGGGCTGGCTGGGTCTGCATCCGTCACGCCGGGCTGGCGCAGACGCAGCTGGACGCGCACGACGGTCGTCTTCGCCGCCGTCAGCTTGCCGCCTATCGTCTGCGGCGGCGCGCTCAGCGAGACCGTGCCGCCCTCGATGCTCAGCCCCGTGAAGTAGCCGGCAGGCGCGTTCGGCGCGAGCAGTTGCGAGTTGATCCAGACGCTCCCGCCGACCAGGTCGTAGCGCGAGGCGCTGTCGGCCGCCAGCGGCAGATTTATGTCTATGAACCTGATCCCGCTGCGCACGTTGAACAGCAGCACGGGGTCTGGTCTGTCCTGCACGTAGAGCGCGACGAGGCGGTCTATGCGGATGAAGTCGAACCAGAATTGGCGGCCGTCGGCGCGCTGGAAAGGCCCCAGCGTGCGCTCGACGCCCGCGCCGCCCGCCCAGAGCGGCGTCGAGGCGTGCAACTGCGTGCTCCGCACCGGCACTTCGCGGACGAAGACGCGGAACTCCGGCTCGGCGTCGCCCGCGCTGCTCCTGTCGGCCGCGGCCTGGAGCGCCTCGGCGCGCTCCGCCGGGATGTTCTCCGCGAAGAACAGGTCGGCATTCTCGAACGCGAAGCTGCTGCGCTTGATCTCGCGCACGTCCTCCGTGAGCAGCGAGCGCGCGAGCAGATCGTTTAGCTCGACGCTCGCCCGCTCCTCGGCCGGCGAGTCGGTGAGCAGATGCCCTGCCAGATCGCCGAGCAGCGCGCGCAACTTTTGTGTGTCCATAATGAGTGATGGTTAGGGCCGTGCTGTGAATGAATGTGTGCCGGCTGTCAGGCCCGCGCGCCTGACGTTCAGACTTCCTGAGCAGAGCGGGTTAGTGACGGGGCTTTTCAGCGTCGTTCGTGCGCAGACGCTTTAAGCGGCTAACTCAGAACCGTCGGGGCGACAAAACCGGGGTGAAGAATCCCGCACGATTCGTCAACCTCGGAGCAGACAGCAACGATGTGGGCTGATTTCGATTAAAGACCGCGCGAAGGTGAGCGCGACGATACGCCTAATCAGATAAGGTGTCAACGAATATTCCGGCCGCCGCGCCGGCAGAGTCAGGCGAAGAAATTTATTTTCGTCCCGCGACCCGTGCGCACGGCTCGTTCGTAGACGGTGGCGGCGGCGCAGGCGTCTTGCAGGGCCGTGCCCGTCGAATCGAAGACGATGATCTCTGCGGCCGACGTGCGCCCCGGCCGCTGGCCGGCGATCACCTGGCCCAGCTCGGCGTGCACGTCCGCGCTCGTCATCAGCCCGGCCGCGATGGCGTGGTGCAGGTCGCCGATGGCGGCACACTGTTCGAGCAGATCGACGACCACCTTGCTCGCCTTCAGCAGCGCGGGAGCAAGCTCCTGCTTCTCTTCGTTGTCCGCGCCGACGGCCGCGACGAACGTGCCCGGCGCGACGTGTGCGCGTTCGAGGAATGCCTGCTTGGCCGGCGTGCAGGTGACGCAGATGTCGCTCTGCCCGACGGCCCGCGCCAGGTCGGCAACGGCTTGCACCTCGATCCCCAACTCGCTCGATAGCTCGCTGGCGAATCGTTTGGCTTGTGCAGCATCAACATCAAAGGCGTAGGCGCGCTCGACGGGGCGCACGCGCGCGATGGCCTTGAGCGAGATGCGCCCCTGATTGCCGCAGCCGCAGATGGTGGCGACGCGCGCGTCCGCGCGGGCGAGGTGTTTGGCCGCGACGCCGGTCGCCGCGCCCGTCCTGATGATCGTGATCTCGATTGAGTCCATCAGCGCGAGTGGGTAGCCGTTCTCCGCATCGCACAACACGACGACGCCCTGGATGAGCGGCAGCCCGTGCTGCCGTTGGTTCTGCGGGAAGTTTGCGTTCGTCTTGGCGACGAAGTAGGGCCGCGCCGCATCGAGTAGCGCCGCCTTGATGTGAAACGCGCCCGCCGCCGCGTGCATGCTCAACAGACCGGGCGGCGCGGTCTGCCATTCGGCGTGCCGGCGGAAGGCGTCCTCCACCGCCGCCATGCATTCGTCTATGCCGAGCAGGTCGGCGACCTCAGCGCGCGTTAGCAGCAGCGTCCCGTCAGGTTTCATCCTTCTTCCCTCCCCTCTCAACCGAACAGCAGCGTGCGCAGTAGCCCCGTCAGACCGCCGCAGACGACGACCCACAGCACGTCAACCTTATAACGATAGATGGCGACGAAGGCGGCGACGCTCAGCACCGCCGCGAACCAGTTAACCGCGCCCGTCAGCCCGTGGGGCCACACGACGGCCGCGCCGAAGACGAGCGCGAGGTTTAAGATGACGCCCACCACCGCCGCCGTGATGCCGCCCATCGCGCCCGCGAGATGCCGGTTGCCGCGCAGCACTTCGATGTACGGCGCGCCGAGGAAGATGAAAAGGAAGCACGGCAGGAAGGTCGTGTAGGTGGTGACGAGCGCGGCCTTTGTGAAGAAGCGATACTCCTCGGCGTGCAGGCTGCCCCACCCGCGCCATGCGACGAGCGCGAGGAACGGTGTGATCCAGAGTGCGACACCGACGGCGAGTGTGCGCAGCGCCCGCCCACGCGCCGGCAGCGTGTGCGGCGGCGGCGGCGCGTCGTCGTCTATCACGAGCGGCAGCGCGGCGGCGTGCTCTGCTTTTCGTGTATCGCGTGCTTCGTTCTTCTGCACCGGCGCGGCGGCGAAGGCGCGCGGCCAGAATCTCGCGCCGGCCCAGCCGACGACGCCCGCAGCGATGACGATGACGGGGAACGGCACGCGCAGGAAGTAGATGGCGACGAACGAGAGCGCGGCGACGAGCGCGTGCGCCTTGCGCCGGAGCGCGCGGCGGCCGATCTTCAAGACCGCCTCGACTACGATGGCGACGACCACCGGCTTGAAGCCCGCCAGCATGCCCGCCACCGCCGGCACGTGCCCGTAAGCCGCGTAGACGTAAGAGAGACCGAGCAGCACGAAGATGGACGGGATGACGAAGAACGCGCCCGCGACGATGCCGCCCCACGTGCGGTGCAACAGCCAGCCGATGTAGATGGCGAGTTGCTGCGCTTCGGGGCCGGGCAGCAGTATGCAGTAGTTGAGCGCGTGGAGGAAACGCTCCTCGCCGAGCCAGCGGCGGCGCTCGACCAGCTCGCGGTGCATGATGGCGGTCTGCCCGGCGGGGCCGCCGAACGAGATGAAGCCGAGCTTGACCCAGAAGCGCAACGCCTCGGCGACCGAGACGCGGCGCAGGGGCGTGCGCGCCGTAGTTGATTGTCCTGTCGCTGCCATCTCTTAAGTCCGGCGGCGCTGTCTCGCGCGTCAACGCTTTCCGCCTAAAGGCGGGACTCAAAACACTAAGCGCGTTAGGTTAGCGCGGCGCAAGCGAATTGTCTTGTCACGAATCACGGCTTGTAGTAATGTGCGTCGCGCATTAGCTCTGACAGACGTTCGCGCGCCCGACCCAGGCGTCGGCCCTTGCGCCCGACACGCAGCACCCGGACAACTCGACCTGATGGCGGATCGCACACTTTTCTCCCCCACACTCGCGCTCCTGTTGCAACGCCGGAGTGTGGCTGCCGCCGTCTCCGCCGCGGCCGTCGGCCAGGCCGTCATGGTGCGCCGGGGCTGGCCCGCCTGGACGTGTCCGTTCGCGCACGCGCTCGGCCTGCCCTGTCCCGGCTGCGGGCTGTCGCGCGCGGCGGTCGCGCTCGTCGCGGGCGACTGGCAGACGGCCCTGGTGCTGCACGCCTACGCGCCCCTGCTGCTCGCCGCCCTGTGCCTCTTTGCCGGCGCGAGTCTGCTGCCGGCACGCCCGCGCGCGGCGCTCGTCGCGTGCGTGGCGGCGGTCGAACGGCGCACGGGCATCGTCGCCGTGCTGTCGGTCGGTCTCTTCATCTACTGGCTGGCGCGCCTGCTCTTTGCGCCCCCAGAGTTCACCCGAATGCTCGCGCGTTAACCAACAAACACACACTGAACGGAGGCTAAAAAATGCTGATCTTAGCGATGTGCTTAAGCTTGGTGGCCCTCATCGTCTTCATCCTGGTGCTGATCAAGCAGTTCCAGAATGGCGGCGCGGTGCAGGGGATCATCGGCATCGTCACCTGCGGCATCTGGACGTTCATCTGGGGCTGGATGAACGCCAATAAGCTGAACATCCGCAATCTCATGTTGATCTGGACGGCGATCATCGTCTTGAACCTGATCATCCGCTTCACCGTCGGCGTGCCGCCGGGCTTCCCCGGCATGCCGGCCGCAGGGCCGACCCCCTAAGGGCGTCTGCCGCGACTAAACCGCAAAGCACTGCCAGCCACGCGCCCCCGTGGTCGCCGGCTGCTAGTGTCTCGGCGCGCAAACGACAGACGATAGCTGCGACGCGAATACGGTAGGCCTGGCGGCCTACCGTATTTCGTTGTGCGCCCAACTGAACCTTTCAGCATGCCTCTGATCGGCAGCCCCCTACGCTACCCCGGCGGGAAGACGAAAGCCTTGCGGCAGATCGCGCCCTTCCTGCCCGCCAGCTTCCAGAGCTACCGCGAGCCGTTCGTCGGCGGCGGCTCGCTCTTCGTCCATCTCAGACAACGGCACCCGCAACTGCCCGCCTGGATCAACGACCTCAATTACGACCTCTACTGCTTCTGGCAGACGGCGCGGACTGACCTTGAGCGTCTGACGCAGGCCGTCGCCGACGTGAAGACGCGCGCGACCGACGGGCGCAGGCTGTTCGCCGCGTTGACCACCGACTGCCGCCCCGCGGAGTTGTCGGACTTCGACCGCGCCGTGCGCTTCTTCGTCCTCAACCGCATCACCTTCTCCGGCACGGTCGAGGCGGGCGGCTACTCGCAGAAGGCGTTCGAGAGCCGCTTCACCCACTCCGCCATCGCGCGGCTCGCACGGCTCAAAGACGTGCTCGACGTGGACGTGCGCGTCACCAACCTTGATTACGCGGAGGTGCTCGCCGCGCCCGGCCGCGACGTGTTCGTCTTCCTCGACCCGCCCTACCTGAGCGCGACCAAGTCGAAACTCTACGGGCGCAAAGGCGCGCTCCACGCCGCCTTCGACCACGCACGCTTCGCCCGCCTGATGCAAGCCTGCCCGCACAAGTGGCTCATCACCTACGACGACTCGCAGGGCGTCAGGGACAATTTCGCCTTCCCCGGCGCGCACATCTCCGAGTGGCAACTGCAATATGGGATGAACAACTTCGGTCGCGACCACGCGCCGAAAGGCAAGGAGTTGTTCATCACCAATTATCCAGTCGCGGTGCGCGCAGGCTCGGAGCAAGGCGCGATGAGCTATTGAACGATGCCGCGTCCGCCCACATTGCAGGCAACCTGCGCGGGCGCGCGTCACATCATTCGTCGCAGCAATAGTCGCTCTCCCACTTGCCAAAGCGTGTCCGGTTTGGTAAACGTCCGCTAGCTCCGGTTCGCCCTGAGAGCCGCCACCGCCGGGAGGGTCACCAGATGCCTTACAAGAGATTCGCCACGCCGCTCGCCGCTGTCGCGCTCGTCTGCGCGCTCGCCGCCGGTGCGCTCGCCGACACGATCCGCCTGCGCGACGGCACGGTCATACGCGGCCAGATCATCGCCTTCAAGGATCAGCAGTTCACCGTCCTCATCGGCCGCGGCGCGAGCGGGCGGCGCAGCCGCATCACGCTCTACATCGAGGACGTGGACTCCATCGAGTTCGACAGCGCGCTCGGCAACGTCACCACCGGCACGGGCGCGGCCGGCATCGGCGACGTGGTCGGCGGCGGCAGCAGCACTGACCGCGACGCCGGCACGAATGATACGAACGTGCCGCCGGTCAGCCGGCCCGCGCCGACCCCGACGCCCGCGCGTTCCACGCCGCCGGCCACCAGCACGGGGCGGACGACCAGCCCGCCCTCCGGCACGACCCCGTCCTACTTCCCGATCAAGGTGCGCGTGCTCGCCGACAACACGGCGAACGGGTGGACGAGCAGCGGCTTCACCGTGCGGCGCGGGCAGCGCATACGCATCACGGCCTCAGGCCGCGTCTCGCTCGGCAACGGCGTGATAGCCACGCCGACGGGGCTGCCGCGCGTGGTTGATAACGACAAGCTCATGCCCGACGACCCGACCGGCGGCCTCATCGCCGTCATCGGCGACGACAACAACGACTTCATCTTCATCGGCGCGAGCCGCGAGTTCGTCGCCCAGCGCGACGGCGTCCTGTTCCTCGGCGTCAACGAAGGCAACCTGAACGACAACTCCGGCGCTTACGACGTGACCGTCGAGGCCGAAGCGGTCGGCGGCCGGCAGTAGGCGGTAAGCAGTTAAAGGCGGTCAACAGCCATCAGTGGAACGGGGCATGACTCATCTGCCCCGTTCCACTGATGGCTGTTGACCGCCTTCCGCCTTCCGTTTTGTCTTCACTGCCTACTGCCTACTGCTCCCGGCATCTAAACCCCCGCCCGTCGCATCAAATTCTTGACCGCAAACAGCCTGCGCCTTACTATTGAGGCATTCGAGCAACACGTGCCGGGTCGCCCGGCGAAAAAGAGGATTTAGCGTCATGAGAAGTTCGTTCGTCCGTCGTCTCCTCGTCCTCACGGCCGTCTGCGCCCTGTTGTCGAGCGTCGCCCCGTCAAATCTCCCCGTCGCCGCGCAGTCGCGCCGGCAGCCGCCGACCGTCCCGCAGAAGAAGAATCAGCGCCCCGGCGAGGAGAAGAAGACGGACGACCAGCAGCAGGAGCAACTCCCGCCCGACATCTTTAACAAGCCGTCGGACGCCGAGATCGTCAAGGTCGCCAGCAACCTGGTCAACGTCGAGACGACCGTCATCAACAAGAAGACGAAGCAGCTTGTGACGGGGCTGACGAAGCAGAACTTCGCCATCTTCGAGGACGGTGTTCGCCAGGAGATCACGAACTTCGCCACACCGGAGGCGAAGATGAATATCGCGGTCGTGATGGAGTTCAGCCAGCTCTCCGCGATCTTCGGCTACTACGGCAGCGGCGGGTTTGAGGACGGGCGGCGCGAGGTCATCCTGCCCGCCGTGCTCTTCATGCGCGACGCCGTCAGCCGCGGCGACTACATCTCGGTCGTCGCCTACGACATGCGGGCCACGCCCCTGACCGACTTCACCAACGATCCCGCGCGCATCAACCAGGTCATCACCCTGCTCTCGCGCAACCAACCGGGCTTCCGCGAGGCGAACCTGTTCGACGCGCTCAAGCTGACGCTGGTGGGCGGCAAGGCCGACTCCGTGGTGCTCGAAGACTCGAAGCAGGCGACGACGGACTATGCCGGGCTGGTGAGCGTCGAAGGCCGCCGCCGCGCCATCTTCCTAATCTCGTCGGGGCTGGACACGTTCAGCAAGATCAATCTCGATCAGGCGCGCAAGATCGTGCAGAACGCCGGCATCCCCATCTACATCATCGGCACGGGCAACCTGTTTATGAAGAAGTACGGCGACCGCCTCGGCGCGACCGACTCGCTTGACGGCTTTCCCGGTCGCATGACGCTCTACCAGGCGCAGAACCAGCTCCAGACCTTCGCCAAGGAGAGCGGCGGCGCATACTTCCCCGTCACCTTCGAGGGCGAACTGCCCTCGGCGCTCAGCGCGATCAACGCGCTCATGCGCAACCAGTACAGCCTCGGCTACAATCCCGGCGACAAGCACGACGGCAAGCAGCACAAGATCGTCGTCAAAGTGGACGCCGACGGCGACGGCACGTTCGAGGAAGGCATCTACGACATCCAGCACCGCCGCTTTTACAACGCACCAAAGCAGTGACGGGTGACAGGTGACAAGTCAGACGAACAAAAGGGCCGGAGTTAAAACTCCGGCCCTTTGTCTTACTCGTCACTCGTCACTTGTCACTCGTCACTGTTCTTTAGATTCCGTAGAGGCGCACACGGAATTCGTCGTTGGTAGCGTTGAGGTCGGCGCGGCGACCGGCGAAGAGACGCGCCTGGCGCAGGAGCATGGGGAGACCGCCGGGCGCAAGCTCCAGGCCGTAGGCGGGGCTGGCGAAGACGGCGTGGGTCTGCGGGTTGAGGCGCTGGGGCACGCCGTAGCGGATGGCGCGCTGCGCGGCGGGCATGAAGCCGAGCGTGCGGCGCGCGTTCGTGAGCTCGATTGCCCTGTGCCTGTTAGTTCCAACTAACAGAATCGTTCTAAGCCATTAGCTGGATATGGCTTAATTTGTCATTGACAACAATTAAGCCGTTGGCTTAGTATGCAGTTTATGGATGGAAAGGAGCTTAAAGTAAGGCGTGAGGCTCTCAGCATGACCCAAGAGCAGCTTGCCACGGCCTTAAGCGTCCATGTAATGACCGTCTCCCGCTGGGAACGTGGCGAGCGTTCTATTCCGCCGCACTTGTCCCTAGCTTTAGACTCTCTTGAGCGCAGCAGATCAGCGAAAGCGACGAAGAAAGGCAACGGGCGGAAATGACGGGTGAGTCCGTTACCCCTACAGGAGATAAGCCGGAGATGAGCGGAGCTGAAGCGGCCATATTAAAAATTGGTGTCGCGGTCATTGAGCGGGTCGCGCCTTCTGGGATCGCCCTCGTCAAATCTTGGCTCAAAGGGAAGGAGGTTATAGTCGTCGGGCAAGGGCGCGCTGGCAAAACGACGTTCATTAACTATTTCCAGTACGGCTTGTTTGAAGATGAAATGGATACACTTAAGACTCTTGATGATATTAAGAGTGCCCGCTTCAACGTGAAAGTCGGAAAGGACGCGGCGCTTGAGATTAACGTTAAGACGGCGATAGATATGCCCGGCCAAGCAGGCGCTACGAATCATGCGAATCGCGTGTTCGAACGCAGACCTCACGCTGTCATTATCATGCTCGATTTGACGACGCCATTAAATGGGGTGTCGGATCGCGCATCTGGGGCGTGGCTCTTAGAGTTCTGCAAACGGCTTGAGGCGCTGTGGCGGGCTAATAAAAGAAGGAAGAATCCGCTCAAGACGATGATCGTGATGATGAACAAGAGCGATAAGGTGAGTGCCGGAGTAATCACCGCTAATAAAGTAGAATACCGTAAGATTCTTGATGCGGAGCTTCGTGATGCGCGCGGGCGGATACTTGATGATATTGCGATCATGCCTTCCATACTGGTGAACAATCCCAACGGTACGAAGGCAGTGGACGCCGTGATTTCGCATTTAGCCAGAGAGTTAACGAAATAAAATGGCGGTAGAAGTATTCAGCGACAAGAAAGAGCAAGAGGCTGCCGTAGAGTCGTTTCTGCTACAGCAATACCGCAATGCGCTCGTCAGGCTAATGGTGACTCAATTATCAGGGCGAATCTTATTCATAGGTCTTATATCATCTTTGGTTTTTATTCATTCTCCATCCAAAGGCGCTTTAATGATTTCGTTCTTTGTATCTTTTTTTCTTACTTTCGCTTGGCTTGCCGAACACCGAACAGCGAGGGCTACCATTATTTCGCTAGAAACGGCGATTGCTCGCGTTACTGGCGGGTTGTGGGAGGATTTCTATATCCGAGTGCGGTATGAGAGCAGAGACAACGTGCCTAACTTCTTTTCCATGAGTCTTCGCTACGAACCATTTTTCTGGTTTATGACTTCGTTTCTAACATTACTTTATCGGGAGTTCATGCCTTCCCTGTTCTCCTGAAACGCCAAGACGCTACACCGAAAAGCGCAATTTGTGCGATCCAGTGAGGGCGCAAGCTGGCGCTTGCTTGCCTCTGGGTACTTTCCTGCCGCGCCTTCGGCTCGCAACTCCGTTTTGCTACCGCCTACTGTTTTCAAATCCCGTACAGGCGCACACGGAATTCGTCGTTGGTAGCGTTGAGGTCGGCGCGGCGACCGGCGAAGAGACGCGCTTGGCGCAGGAGCATGGGCAGACCGCCGGGCGCAAGCTCCAGGCCGTAGGCGGGGCTGGCGAAGACGGCGTGGGTCTGCGGGTTGAGGCGCTGGGGCACGCCGTAGCGGATGGCGCGCTGCGCGGCGGGCATGAAGCCGAGCGTGCGGCGCGCGTTCGTGAGCTCGATGGCGCGGTCGAAGACGTGCAGGCGCGTCGGCGTGTCGCGCAGGGCCAGGTCGCGGTGCGCGAGCGCGTTGGCGATGGCTTCGCCGACCGCGCCGCGGTGGTAGTTGGCGCGCGCGGCGACCGGCTCGTCCACGTCGGCAGCACCGGGCAGGCGACGCGGGCGCGCGTCCCACAGGTCGCAGTAGCGGCGGATGAAGCGGTGCGCCGCCTCGTAGAGCGTGTGCAGGTTGCCGACGAGTTGCGTGCGTTCTACGACGGGCGCTTGCGTCGTGTCGCCGGCATAACGCACGGCCGTGATGGTCGAGCGCGGTAGCAACTCGGCCACGCGCTCGTCGCGGCCGAAGAGGAGCAGGCCGGCGACGGTCGGGATGGTCTCGCCCATGTTCCCGGCGGCGAGCAGCAGGTCGCGCTTCAGGACTTCGCCGGTCGGGTAGCCGCCCGTCACCTCCTCGTTGAACGCGTCGCCCGCGAACGCGCGCACGAAGCTCCACAGGTGCGCCTCGTCTATGTCCGCTTCGTCCGCGCCCGCGACGGTCACGTTCTCGTAGCGCAGCGGGCGCGCTTCGTCCAGGAGCGCCGACAACTCTTCGCGCGAAGCCTCGCGCTTCTCCGCGCCGACGCGGATGAAGTAGCGCCCGTCGCGCGTCTGGTAGGGGCGGCGCTTGCCTTCAACGTCTAACGCGACGACGCGGCGGCCGTTGTCGAACGCGATCAGGTCTATGTAAGGTACGAGCGGCGGCACAATCTGTTCGCGGCAGAGGCGCACCAGTTCCTCGCGCACCGCCTCGGCGTCGTCCACGCCCTCGACGCGCAGTTGATCGTTGACGCCGAAGACGACCGTGCCGCCCGCAGTGTTCGCCAGCGCGCACACCTCCTGCGCGATCTTTTCGAGATTGGAGAGCTTGACCTTGAGTTCGAGGTAGGTATCTTCGCCGCCGCGCACGAGCCGGAGCAGTTCGGTGCGCGAGGTCTGCTGCGCGGGCAGGTTGAAGACGTACTCCTGGAAAGAGCGTTCCGTGACAGGCTCGTGCCGCTGGTTGCTGCGAAACTTTCTGCGCGCCATTTGTGTCTGGACGGGGCCGCCGACCTAACCCGCCCGGATGCGCGCCGAACACTCGCGCATCGCTGGAATCAAAATATAAAGACTGACGGCAACCGACCGCGCCGATAACCCTTTGCGTCCTCCTTTGCGCCTTTGCGTTCTTTGCGCGAGGCTTCTCTCTGGTCAGTAATCACCTCACGCAAAGAACGCAAAGGCACGAAGAAAGGGACGCTAAGTTATCAATCGTCGCGGCCCGTCACGGCGTCGAGTATGTCAAGCTCGCGGCGCGTCAACTCGCGCGCCTGTGCGCTCAGGCGCAGCAGGTAGAACGCGACGGCCGCTAAAGCGAACAGCGCGAGTATAGCATACTCGACCGCCAGGCTCGCGGCGCGGTAGCCGGCGTAGACCGAGACGGCGGGCGGCACGAAGACGGCGATGAGGATCGGGATGATGAGCAGGCTCGCCATGCCCGACGTGTTCATGCGTTTGCCGAACTCAAGCCGCTTCGGGTAGCGGAGCGAGAGCCAGTTGCCGACCGTCAGGAACTCGGCCGCGAAGAGGACGAACGAGAGCGCGGCGAAGACGAGCGTGCGCGGCGTCAGGTCGCCGAAGAGCAATTGGTTAAAGCCCGTCACCGCGACGGCGAAGACGAACACGACGGCGACGAGCGCGACGTTCTTGCCGGCGAGGATCGTGCGGCGCGGGACGGGCGCGAGCACCAGCGTGCGCAGGCCAGCGCCGTCGAAGCCGAACTGATTGCAGAACAGCGCCGACGTGATCATGAAGACGTAGAAGATGCTCGTCGCCGCGCGCGCGCCCGCGAAGTACGGGCTGTCGAAGACGCCGCCGACGGCGCTCGCGCCCCGGCGCGTGTTCATCAGCTTGAACGAGAACGTCATGACGAGCGGCATCAACCCCATCACGCGCAACTGCGCGTTGCGCGCCGCGTAGCGCAACTCCTTGGCGATGATCGTCGCCAGGGCCGGCGAAGCGAACGGCAACTCCCAGCCGGGCAGCTCGCCGACGAGGCCAGCGTCTGTCGTCGTCGTCCGCGCCGCGCGCGGTTTGGCCGCGCCGCCCGCGCCGAGCACGGAGCGTTGCGCGATGGTGTAAGTCAGGAGCGTCGCGACGAGCGCGGACGCCGCGAGCAGGGCGAGCGCGGGCCAATAGACGTGCGCGCCCGCGGGCAGCAAGCCGTCTGCGAGCGCGAAGGCGAATGCGCCGGGCGGCGTCCAGCGCAGGGCCGGCGGGAAGGTGTGCTGCTCGACGAAGAGTTGCGCGCCCTGGCTGAACAGCACGCCCGCGCAGGCCGCCAGCGCGCCCACGCCCGCCAGCAGCATCTCGCCGCGCGCGCGCCTGCGCTCCATCAGCGTGCTGACGCTCGTCGCCAGCAGCTTCGCCAGCGCGATGCCCAGCGCGCATGCGCACGCAGCGACGGCAAGCGCCGCGCCTACACGTCCACGCGCCAGCCCCGCGCCGAGCGCCATCGCCAGCACCGACGGCACGGCGAAAACGGACGCGGTGCTCGTCAACTCGCTCAACAGATCGAGCGCGAAGAGTTGGCGCAGAGAGACGGGGTACAGGAGCAGACGCCCCGGCGTGAACTGTCCGCCGCCGCCGAGGCTGAGCGGCACGGTCGCCCACAGCAGGTAGATGAAAGAGATCGTGCCGAAGAGGACGAACGGGAGCGTCAGGCTGACGCCGGCCGCGGCCGCCTGCTGCTGGAACGGCCGGGCCGCCGGCCCGCCCACGCTGAGCGCGTAAGCGACGAAGCCGAGCTTGAGCGCGGCGCTCAGCGCCAGCAGCAGCAGCAACAGCCCGACCACGACCGACGCCGCGCGATTCCCCGCCCCGCGCCGCGACCTCAAGGCGTTGCGCAACAGCCGCCACTTCAGCCAGACGAGCGCGCCGAGTTGTGTCAGGTGCAGGCGTCGGTTCGTCATCGGCGTGTCTGCCTGGGCGGCGCTGTTTTGGGTTCGACCGCAGGCGTCGGGCGCGCGCGGCCGGGGAATTCCAGGTAGGGATACCTTGTCCAGTCGAGCGGGTTGATTCTGATGAACAGCGTGAACTGCCCGGCGTGCGGGTCTGAGCCGACGGGCTGCGTTTCGGTCGGCACGGGATCGAGTTGCAGCAGCACGTCGTCCTTGAGCCAGAAATTACCGTAGCCATCGCCCTGGCGGGCGGACAACTCCGCCGCGTCGGGCGTGTGATAGACGTTGCGCCCGGCCGCCCAGCCAGCGGCGCTCAGCTTCTGGCGCATGCCCTGTTGCAAGGCTTCTACCTGTGCCCAAGTCCAGTCCGAGGGCGTGGCATAAATGGTTATGTTAATCAGGCGCGCGTCAGTCTTCCCCGCCTCCAGCCAGTAGTAACGGCAACGCTCGAAGCGCACGCCCGTGCCGGCCAGTTCGAGCTCGAAGACGGCCTGCTGCGCCGTCAGCGTGCCGCCGGACGGGTAGTGGAAGGTGCTGCCCAGTTTGAGCGTCGAACGCTTTTCCACTTCTTCCATCGTCATGCCGATGTTGGCAACGAGCGTGCCCTCGGACTGGCCCGTGCGCTCGTAGTACACCTCGCGGACGATGTCGCAGCCGGCGACGAGCACGACGACGGACGCGAGCGCAAACGTGCGCAGCGCCGGCCGCGCCTTACGAATTAGATCAGGTGCAGATTGAATGTCAGTCATGATCAGATCAACACAGAGGACACAGAGGCAGCACAGAGCACACAGAGAGTCGCTTTTCTCTGTGTGCTCTGTGTGCTCTCTGTGTCCTCCGTGTTAAATCGTTGCTTACCGTACATCCAAGCTAAAGACTCCATGGCATGCGCCACGCCAGACCGTTGCGGGCGGCGGCATAGTATGGCCGCTGCCCGCGCGAAGTCTATGGGTTGCGCCCGGCTGTCGCCGTTAGGCTCTCGTCTTTCGCTTGCCTCAGCCTCCCGTTTATACTGCCCGCGCGCGGACACACCATGTCACACACACACATCTACGTCGGTCTCGGCTCGAACCTCGGCGACCGCGCCGGGCATCTGCTGCTCGCCGTGCGCGGTATGCTCGCCGCGGGCTTGTGCATCACGCGCCTCTCCTCGATCTACGAGACCGAGCCGGTGGACGTGCCCGACCAGCCCATGTTCCTCAACATGGTCGCGGAACTGCGCGGCGAGACGCCCTTCTCGCCCGAACAGGTGCTCACGCGCCTGCTGCGCATCGAGTACGCGGTGGGCCGTCGCCGCGACACGCCGAAGGGGCCGCGCACGATTGATCTGGACTTATTGCTCTATCACGACGCGCAGCACCACTCGGAACTGCTGACGCTCCCGCATCCGCGTCTGCACCTGCGCCGCTTCGTCCTCGTCCCGCTCGCCGAACTCGCGCCCGAAGTCGAGCACCCGATATTGAGACAGTCCATCCAACAACTCCTCGCAAACCTGCGCGACGACGCGGGCGTGCGCCCGTGGCAGCCGCAGGAAAGGGATGAGGGATGAGGGATGAAGAAAAGACAACTGCTTCTTCATCCCTCATCCCTCATCCCTCATCCCTTTTCTTTCATCCCCTTGTTCTTCCCGCCCCTCTTCCCTATAATCCTCGCCGCTCCCTGAAATCCGTCTGCACAAGTTGCTAACCCGATGGTCTATCTCAAACAGCAGCGCCCGGAGAAGGTGACCGTGCCGGCCGTGCGCGCCAGCAAGGAACGCGGCGAGCGGCTCGTCTGCCTGACGGCTTACGACTACCCGACCGGGCGCATCGTGGACGAGGCGGGCACGGACATCATCCTCGTCGGCGATAGCTTGGGTAACGTCGTGCTCGGCTACGACACGACCGTGCCCGTGACGCTCGACGAGATGGTCTTGCACACGCGCGCCGTCCGCCGCGGCGTCCAGCGCGCGCTGCTCGTCGCCGACATGCCCTACGGCTCTTACCACACGGGCGCGGACGACGCGGTGCGCGCCGCCCTGCGCCTGATCAAGGAGGGCGGCGCGGAGGCGGTCAAGCTGGAAGGCGGGCGCGCGCGCGCGGAGATCGTCGCGCGGCTCGTCGCCGAAGAGATTCCCGTGATGGGGCACATCGGGCTGACGCCGCAGTCGGTCAACAAGCTCGGCGGCTTCCGCCTTCAAGGGAAGACGGCCGAGGCGGCGCGCGGCCTCATCGCCGACGCGCGCGCGCTCGAACGGGCCGGCGCGTTCGCCATCGTGCTCGAAGTCGTGCCGCGCGAGATCGCGCGCCTCGTCACGGCCGCCGTCTCCGTCCCGACCATCGGCATCGGCGCGGGCGAGCACTGCGACGCGCAGATTCTCGTCATTCACGATCTGCTCGGCATCTCGTTCAGCCCGACGCGCCCGCGCTTCGTCCGCCAGTACGCAGACTTGCGCGCCGCCATGACCGACGCCATCGCGCGCTTCGCCGACGACGTGCGCGGCGGCGCGTACCCCGGCGCGCAGGAGTCGTACCCGCTGCCCGCCGACGCCGCTGCCGAACTGCAAACGGAGTTGACCGCCACCGGCGACGGGACAGAAGTGAGCAGTGAGCAGTAACAGTGAGCGGTCAGAACAAGACTGCTCTCACTGCTCACTGCTCACTGCTCACTGCTCACTGACACATGGAAATCATCAACCGCCGCCAGCGGATGTACTCGGTCGCGCGCAAGGTGCGGCGTGAGCAGGACAGATCAATCGGGCTGGTGCCGACGATGGGCGCGCTGCACGACGGGCACTTGAGCCTCGTGCGCGAGGCGCGGCGCATGTGCGACGTGGTCGTCGTCTCGATCTTCGTCAACCCCACGCAGTTCGCGCCCGGCGAGGACTTCGACCGCTACCCGCGCGACCTCACCAAAGACACGACCATCCTTGCCGACTACAACGTGGACTACATCTTCGCGCCGCCGCCCGAAGAGGTCTACCCGAAAGGCTTCGCCACCTACGTCACCGTCGAGGGGCTGTCCGAGCAACTGGAAGGCGCGGCGCGGCCGGGCCACTTCCGCGGCGTCGCCACCGTCTTGGCCGTCCTCTTCAACATCGTCCGCCCCGACTTCGCCTACTTCGGCCAGAAGGACGCGCAGCAGACGCTCATCGTCAAACGATTAGTGCGCGACCTCGCCTTCGACACCGAGATCGTCATCCTGCCGACGGTGCGCGAAGACTCCGGCCTCGCGCTCTCTTCACGCAACGCCTACCTGAACGGCGAAGACCGCCGCGCCGCCACGATTCTTTATCGCGCGCTGTCACGAGCCGAGGCCGCTTACCTGAGCGGCGAACGTTCGGCACGCAAACTGGCCGAGGGCGTGCGCTCTGAGATTGAGACCGAGCCGCGCGCCCGCCTCGAATACGTCAGCGTCACCGACGCCGACACGCTCGAACGGCTCGACAAACTCGACGACCGCTCCGTCCTCGTCGCCGTCGCCGCCCGCATCGGCCAGACCCGGCTGATCGACAACATCGTCCTCAACAAGCACAAAGGCACGGGGCCGCTGAAGCTGTCCTGAGTCGTGCCGCGCCATTTCAACCGCCGTGCAATTCCCCGACACAATCGAGACGCCGCGCCTCCTCGTCCGCGCGCCCGTGCTCGCCGACGCGCGCACGATCTACGAGACCTATGGCCGTGACCCGGAGGTTGTGCGCTACTTGACTTGGCGGCCGCACGAGTCGCTCGCCCAGGCGGAGGAGTTCATGCGCGCGGGTCTCAAGCGCCGCGCGGCGGGCGAAGACTTCTTCTGGGCGCTGACGCTCAAGCCGGACGACCGCCTGATTGGCATGATCGCCCTCCACCCGGCGCGTCACCGCGTCGGTTTGGGCTACGTCCTGGCGCGCGCGTACTGGGGGCGCGGGCTGATGACCGAGGCCGTGCGCGCGTTCGTCGAACTGGCGTTCGCGCAGCCCGGCGTCTTCCGCGTCTGGGCCGTGTGCGACGTAGAGAACCTGGCGTCGGCGCGCGTCATGGAGAAAGCCGGCCTCACCCGCGAGGGCATACTGCGGCGCTGGGAGATACACCCGAACGTGAGCGCCGAGCCGCGCGACAGCCTCTGCTACGCGAAGGTGAAATAACGTGCTCACGCGGGCGCGCGTTTCAGTCTCGCCCACGTCTTCGGCTAAAATCCTTCCGATGTCCGAACGGAAACAGAAGGCACACATTGAATTTACGCTGAACGGCGAGCCGTGCGAGGTGGCGTTCGCGCCGCACAAGACGCTGCTCGAAGTGCTGCGCGAGGATTTGAATCTGACGGGCACGAAGCACGGCTGCGAGTTGGGCGAGTGCGGCACGTGCGCGGTGCTCTTGGACGGGCGCTCGGTGCTGTCGTGTCTCGTGCTCGGACTCGACGCAGAGGGGCGCAGGGTCGAGACGGTTGAAGGCATGGCGACGGCCGCGGGGCTGCACCCTTTGCAGGAGACCTTTGCCGACACGGGCGCGGCGCAGTGCGGCTACTGCACGCCGGGCTTCTTGCTCGTGGCGAAAGAACTGCTCGCGCACAAGCCCGACCCGACGCGCGACGAGATCAAAGAAGCCCTGAGCGGCAATCTGTGCCGCTGCACCGGCTACATCAAAATCTACGAAGCGGTCGAACTCGCCGCCGCACGGCTGCGCGGCGAAGAGATAAGCCTCCCCGAAGAAAGCGTCTATGGCCACAAGTAACGGATCGCACGGCGGCGGCAAGAACGGCGACGGGCGTAACGGCCGACCGTTTCAAGTTGTCGGCAAACCCTTTCGTAAAGTTGACGCGCGCGCGAAGTGTACGGGGCAGACGAAGTTTGCCGACGACATCGTGCTGCCGCGCATGCTCTACGCGAAGTTGCTGCGCTCGCACGAGCCGCACGCCGTCATCAAGAGCATTGACACGGCGCGGGCCGCGGCCTTGCCCGGCGTCTATGCCATTATCACGGGCCGGGATTTGCCCACGCCTTACGGCATCCTGCCGGTCTCGCAGGACGAGCACACGCTCTGCGTCGAGAAGGTGCGCTTCATCGGCGACCCGGTCGCCGCCGTCGCGGCGATTGATGAAGACACGGCCTTTGAGGCGATGAATTTGATCGAGGTCGAGTACGAGCGGCTGCAAACGATCACGAACATCGAAGAGGCTTGCCTGGTGGATGACCCGCGCATACACGATTACGGCGACGGCGCGAACGTCCACAAGCAGGTGCACCTCGAATTCGGCGATCTGGCAGAGGGTTTCAAAGAGGCCGATCTGATCCGCGAAGACATCATCTTCTACGAAGGCAACACGCACCTGCCGATGGAGCAGCACGCGGCCGTCGCGCACTACGACCCAGACGACAAGCTCACGCTCTGGTCGTCCACGCAGACGCCGCACTACGTCCACCGCGCGCTCGCCAAAGTTTTAGGTCTGCCTGCCGCGCACATCCGCGTCATCGCCACGCCGAACGGCGGCGGCTTCGGCGGCAAGAGCGATCCGTTTAATCACGAGGTTGCTGTCTGCAAGCTCTCGATGATGACGGGCCGGCCCGTCAAGATTACGCTCACGCGCGAGGAAGTTTTCTACTGCCATCGCGGCCGGCATCCCGTGTTGATGAAGGTTAGGACGGGCGTGAAGCGCGACGGCGCGATCACCGCGATGGACTTCCAGTCCTTCCTCGACGGCGGCGCTTACGGCTCTTACGGCGTGGCCTCGACGTTCTACACGGGCGCGCTGCAAACCGTTACTTACGAAGTGCCGCGCTACCGCTTCCGCGGCCTGCGCGCCTTCACCAATAAGCCGCCCTGCGGGCCAAAGCGCGGGCACGGCACGCCGCAGCCGCGCCACGCGCTCGAAGTCCACCTCGACAAGATCGCCGAGGAGTTAAAACTCGATCCGGCCGAGATGAGATTGAAGCATCTCGTCCAGCCCGACACCGTCACGGCGAACTACCTGCGCGTCGGCAGCATGGGGCTGGGCAAGTGCATCGAGAAGGTGGTCGCGGGTTCTGACTGGCAGAATAAGTTTCGCAAGCTGCCTTACGGGCGCGGCGTCGGGATCGCGTGCAGCAGCTACATCTGCGGCGCGGGCCTCCCGATCTACTGGAACAACATGCCGCACAGCGGCGTGCAGCTTGGGCTGGACAGGCAGGGCGGCGTGCGCGTGCAGTGCGGCTCGACCGACATCGGACAAGGCTCCGATTCCGTCTTAGCCTACGTCGTCGCCGAAGTGCTCGGCATTGATCCGTTCGACATTCGTGTGCTCACCGCCGACACGGATTTAACTCCCGTTGACCTCGGCAGCTATTCGAGCCGCGTCACGCTGATGACCGGCAACGCCGCCTTGCAGGCGGCCGAACGCGCGCGCGAACTGCTGAGCATTGCGGTCGCCGAAAAGCTCGGCGTGCCGATTGAGAACCTGGCGTTTGCGGAGCGGCGCGTGTTCGACGTGGAGCACCCGGAAGTGGGCGTGACCTTCGCCGAGGCGGTCGTGCTGGCCGAGTCGAAGTTTGGCACGATTGGGACGGTCGGCTCGTACACGCCGCCGCGCTCGCCGGGCAAGTTCAAGGGCGCGGGCGTCGGCCCGTCGCCCGCCTACAGCTATTCGGCGGCGGTCGCTGAGGTGGACGTTGACCCCGCCACCGGCTTCGTCAACGTCCCGCGCATCTGGATCGGGCACGACATAGGCCAATCAATCAACCCGATGCTCGTCATGGGTCAGGTCGAAGGCGGCGTCTACATGGGCCTCGGCGAGGCGCTGATGGAGGAGATGATCTACCGCGCCAACCGCAACGTCGTCCACAAATTCCCCTCGCTCCTCGAATACAAGAGTCCGACGACGCTGGAAATGTGCGATGTCGTCACCTATCTGATTGAGGACGCCGACCCCAACGGCCCCTTCGGCGCGAAAGAGGTCGGGCAGGGGCCGCTCCTGCCCGTCATGCCGGCCATTGCCAACGCCGTTTACGACGCCGTCGGCGTCCGCATAGACGAAATCCCGATCACGCCCGAAAAAGTTCTGGCGGCATTGAAAGCAAAAGCGCAGGGCAAAGAGCCGCGCTACGGCCCGCGCTCCGTGCCCGAAGTCGAATGGCCCGCGCCGCTCAAAGTGCTCACGCCCGCCGAAGGCGGCGACGGCAAAGAGCTGCCGCGCGTGGCGGTACATTCATAGAAGCTAGAGTAAGGAAGGATCGTCAGGTGCGGTTCGAGTGGGACGATGAAAAAGCCATCGCCAATCTGGAGAAGCATGGCGTTAGTTTCGGCGAGGCCACCGAGGTTTTCTACGATCCTAATGCGCTCGAAGACTACGACCCGGCTCATTCAGATGAAGAGGACGCTTCTTTATCATCGGTTTGTCGAGCCGGCGCTTACTGTATGTCATCTATGCTGAGCGGACGGGCGACGTAGTGCGTATCATCTCGGCGCGGAAGGCCAATAAAGCAGAGCAAGAGAATTATGAGCGAACCATCAACCCATAGACCCTTGGTCTTCTCCGTCGTGGAAGATGACGGCGAGAACGTTACTATCGAAATCTCGGAAGAGGATTACCAGCGCGATCTAGCGGCCGGGATTGATGAAGAAGCGACGCTCAAGCCGGGTCGTTACAAGTTGAAGCGCGGCGGCTTCCTGGCGCGTCACCCCGAGTTGAAGCTTAAAGATAAGAAGAGAGCCTGACGCGGCAGCCTACGCAGGTGGCGACGGCAAAGAACTGCCGCGCGTGGCGGTGCATTCGTAGTGGGGCGGAAGGACGCGCCGTGCAATTTGAATGGGATGATGAGAAGGCCGCCAGAAATCTGAAGCTGCATGGCGTGGCATTCGACGAGGCTAAGACGGTTTTCGACGATCCCCTGTTCCTGATAGTCGCAGACGTAGATCATTCCTTCGAAGAGCGGCGTTATATCGTCATGGGAGAGTCGGGCGCAGGGCGGTTGCTGGTCGTGGCTTACGCGGACCGCGACCAAGTAACTCGTTTAATCAGCGCCAGAGAGGCGACAAGTAGTGAGCGACGAAACTATGAAGAAGAGATTTGAGGAAGATTTGGAAGACGATCTGCGCCCTGAGTACGACTTCACTCAGATGCCGATTGTCGCCCGCGGCCCCGGCCGGACAGCGCCTGCCCGCACGGTGGTGCGACTCGCGCCGGATGTCGCCGAAGCGTTCCCCGACGAGGAGTCGGTGAATGAAGCCCTGCGCCTCTTAATGAAGATTGCTAGGGCGCAGGTAGCGCATAGACAGTAGATTAAGTTAGCAACAAGCTTATGATGCGACTTCCTAAATTTACTTACCGCGTGCCGCGCACGGTGGCGGAGGCGGTGAGGATGATGGGCGACGCTGGTGCGGAGGGGCAGTTCGTCGCGGGCGGGACGGATTTGTATCCGAACATGAAGCGGCGGCAGCAGACGCCGCGCACGGTCATCTCGGTCGCGCGGCTGGCGGAGTTGAACGAGATCAGCGGCGACGGGCAGAGCGGCGTGCGGATCGGCGCGGGCGTGTCGCTGACGGACGTGTGCGAGAGCGAGGTCATCAACCGCGACTACCCGATGGTGGCGGCGGCGGCGCGCACGATCTCGACGCCGGTGCTCAGGAACATGGGGACGATTGGCGGGAATCTGCTGTTGGACACGCGCTGCAACTATTACGATCAGAATTACGAGTGGCGTAAGGGGATCAACTTCTGCATGAAGAAGGACGGCGAGGTCTGCTGGGTCGCGCCCGGCTCGGCGAAGTGCTGGGCGGTGCAGTCGTCCGACCTCGTACCGCTGATGGTGGCGATGGGGGCGCGCGTGCGTTTGGCTTCCACGCTCGGCGAGCGCGTGGTTGATGCCGCCGGTCTCTACAACAACGACGGCATCAACTACCTGCACAAGCGCGCGGACGAGTTGCTGGTTGACATTCAACTGCCGACGCTCAACGGCTGGCGCGCGACCTACAAGAAGTTGCGGCGGCGCGGCGCGTTCGACTTCCCCGTGCTCGGCGTCGCCGTCCGGCTCGACATGGACGCAGACGAGACGATCAAGGCCGCGAAGATAATTCTCGGCGGCATCGCGCCCGCGCCCGTCGAGGTGAAAGAGGCCGAGACGGCGCTCGTCGGCGCACCGCTCGACGAGGAACGCATGCGGGCGGCGGCCGAGGCGTGTTACATGAAAGCGCGTCCGCTCGACAACACGGACTTCGTCATGAACTGGCGCAAGCAGATGGCGCGGCCTTACGTCCTGCGCGCGCTGGAAGAATTGAAGGTGGTGAGCAATGAGCAGTAAGTAGTGAGCAGTCAGGACGAGGACTGCTTTTTACTGCTCACTGCTCACCGCTCACTGCTCACTCTTATGGTCTCCGCCATCCTGTTAGCCGCTGGACGGTCGCGGCGCATGGGCGCGTTCAAGCCGTTGCTGCCGTTCGGGGCGCGGACGGTCGTCGAGGCGTGCGTGGATAATCTGCGGGCGGCGGGTGTGGCGGAGATTGTCGTCGTCGTCGGGCATAGGGGCGACGAAGTGCGGGCGCGGCTGAAAGATTTGTCGCTGCGGTTCGCCGTGAACGACGCGGCGGAGAGCGAGATGTCTGTGTCCATCGCGCGCGGCGTCGAGCAGTTGCCGGGCGCGACGCAGGCCGTGTTGTTGGCGCTCGCAGACCAGCCGGCCGTCACGCCGGACATCATCGGGCGCGTGCTGGCGGAGCGGGAGCGGACGGGCGCGCGGCTGGTCGTGCCGGAGTTCGAGGGGCGCGGCGGGCATCCCGTGCTGGTCGATCTCGCGTACCGCGCCGAGTTGACGAACCTGGACGCCGCGCGGGGCTTGCGCGGGCTGTTCGACCGGCACAGGGCGGAGGTGCGGCGCGTGCTGGTCGCGTCCCCTTACGTGCGGCGCGACATGGACACCTGGGCCGACTACTGCGCGCTGCACGAAGAGATTTTCCACGTGCCGCCGCCGGTCGCAGAGCCGGCGCGGTCAGGCTGACGCGGCCGGCGGCCGGGTTTCGTCCAACGGTTCGCCGGGCGCGGACATCAAAGCTCTCGGCATGGAAGCGTTCTTTGCCGTTAAGGCACATGCCTCCCGCCCCGTCTCAGGTGCGCCGGTTTAGCGGGCTTCGACAGCAACGCGCACGAAGGAGCAATTTATGTTTAAGCAACTCCCCCGTCTGCTGGCGGCGCTGGCACTTGCGTTGGTCGTCTGCGGCGCGCAAGCTGCCGCGCCCGCGCCGGTCGCGGCGCAAGGCGCGCCCGTCAACTTCTCGCTGCGCACGGTGGACGGCGGCGGCGTCACGTCCGAGATGCTGCACGGCGACGTGGTCGTGCTCGCGTTCGGCGCGTCCTGGCTGCCGCTCTCGCGCGCGCAGGTGCAGGGCGTGCAGCGGGTCGCCGACGAGTACGCCGACAAGGACGTGCGGGTCTATTGGGTGAGCACGGACTCGGAGTCGCCGAAGTCGAAGAACTACGCGACGGACGGGCAACTGCGCGACTTCGCGCGGCGCAACGGCCTGAAGATCGCCGTGCTGCGCGACCCGGACGGCGAACTGTTCAAGCGCATGGGCGTCGAGCATAACCAACTGCCGGCCATCGTCATCCTCGACAAAGAGGGCAACATCTCGGGCCCGCCCATCGGCGGCTTCGACCCCGACCCCGAACACCCCCTGATCACGCAGCTCGCGCCGCGTCTGAACAAGCTGCTGTAAGCAGATAAAACTTGAGCATCCAGCCGCCGTAGGCGGCGATAGAATGTAGCCCACGGCGCTGGGCCGTGGGCGCAAAGTAGAGCTAAACCACGAAGCCACACGAAACGACACGAAGCAAGCCGCACGAATCTTCGTGTTCCTTGTTTCGTGTCGTTTCGTGTGGCTTCGTGGTTACTCTCTTCGCCCCGCCGCAGGCCAGACCGTTGTGACCGTAACCTGGATTATTCATCGTTTGGCTTTGCGGCGCGAGGCGTATTGCCGTTTGATGGCTTCGTGTTCGGTCGTGCCCGGCAATTTATCGGGCAGGTCTAGCTCGTCGTCAACCAGAGCCTCCATGTGGACGCCCGCCACGCGCGCGTAGCGCAGGAGAATCGGTAAGGGCGGCTCACGATCACCGCGCTCATAGTTTGAAATCCTGTTATAGAGAATCATATCTTCGACGCCTAAACGCCTATGCATCGCTGGCTGAGAAAGTCCGAGTGCAAGTCTTATCTGCAACAGCTTCTCCGCAAGACGTTCCGACCTCTGCCGCGCCGTGCCCATCAGGAGTTACCTCCCGACGAAGCAACGCGAGCGTTACAAAGCCTGCCTTTATGCCGATGACGGCATAAAATTCCCTTGCGTCTGTGAATCGCCGTGAGCTTGTCCCTTTGGTGCTCAACGGCGGTGCTCATCACTCAAGCGTGAGGGGTGAGCTACGCATGTGGCCGTTGCCTATGATCGAAAGAGCGTGCCCAGGAAGATAGCAAAACCGGCCCGCCCACGTCACCTTATTGAGAACGCTCACAGGAAGATAAGTAAGCTAGAGCGGCTTGCTGCCGAATTTACCCGAGCTGCCTGCTGCCGGGAGCGCGGGCGTCCCGCCCGCCTAGCGTGCTTTAGCACGCTCAGGAGGTCATTTACGTTCACCCTTGAGCGCGGCCCGGCTGTCTGTTCGCGCTGGCGCGCTCAAGGCGGGCGGGACGCCCGCGCTCCCAGCATAGTGTTGGGTGGCAGACCCGACGGCAAGCCGACTACAACGGTTTGTGATTGTAACTTGGATTATTTATCGCTTCGCTTTGCGCCGCGCGGCGAATGTGCGCCTGATCTCTTCGTGGTTCGTCGGGCCGGGCAGCCTGTCCGGCAAGTCGAGTTCGTCGTCGGCGAGCACTTCCATCGGCACGCCGGCCACGCGCGCGTATTGCAGCAGAACCATTAACAGCGGCTCGCGCTTGCCCGCCTCGTACTCCGAAATTCTGTGATAAGCGATAAAATCTTCGACTCCCAAACGCCGTAGCATTTCAGGCTGAGAAAGCCCCAGCGCAGCTCGAATCCGCCGCAGCTTCTCGGCCAGTCGCTTCGGCTTCGGCCGCGCATAGCCCATCAGAAGTTCCCTCCTGACGGGACGTAAGTTGAGCGGCAGGGCTTGCCTTTATTCTCTGTGGAGAATAGAATCCAATTGTGTTTGAGATTCGCCGCGAGCCTGCACCTGCACTCAACGGCGATGCTCATCACTCAGACAGTGAGGGTGAGCTACGCATATGGCCGTTGCCTGTGATCGAACGAGCGCGGCGCAAAGATAACAAAACCGGCCCGCCGTCGTCACCCCGCCGCCCCAGTGCGCGCCCTGTAAGGAGAAGCAGTTGGCACAGCCTCACGACTTGCTCATCGACGAAGAGACTTGGCGAGCGATTAACGACCCGGCCACGGCCGCCGCTATCGCCATCGATCTGTTTAGCCTCAAGGCGGCGATTGACAGCGGCCCCACCGGAGCAAAAGAAGCGAGCGCCGCCCTCCTGGCTAACATCGAGGCGGCGTACCTACTCACCGCGGCGCACCGGGCCGCCCTAAACCTGTACCTGCTGTCGCTCACAGGACAATTGAAACCGGAAGATGAACCGCTACAACTCATCAACGCAGCCATCAAGCGGGGCACGGCACGACTGGAACTTGCGCGGCAGAGCAAGGCGCGGAAGAAGCGGCGGCGCTAATCAGTCACGCAGGGGGCGGCGCGCCATATCATCGAGCCTGCGGGAGCGGGTTGATTAAATCTCGGTACTCAATTTATAGACCAACCTGATCGGCAGGCCGACGACGTTCCAGTAGTCGCCGTCAATCGCTTCGATGAAGAGCGCGCCTTGCCCTTGCACGGCGTAAGCGCCCGCCTTGTCGGCCGGCTCGCCGGTCGCTACGTACCAGTCAACCTCCGCGTCCGTCATCGGCGCGAAGCGCACGCGCGTCCGCTCGTGCGCCGTGATCGTCTGCTTCGTCTCGGCGCGGACGAGCGCGACGCCCGTTAAGACCTCGTGCCAGTGCCCGCGCAGACGCCGCAGCATGCGCCGCGCCTCTGCCTCGTCGCGCGGCTTGCCCAGCACCTCGCCGTCCGCGACGACGGTCGTGTCCGCGCCGAGCACCAACCCGAAGAGTCGCCGCGCCGCGACCGCCAGCGCCTTCTCCCGCGCCAGTCGCTCCACGTAGCGCGCCGCCTGTTCGCCCGTGCGCAAAGACTCGTCCACGTCCGCCGCCTCCGCCTCGAACGGCCAGCCCACTGCGCGCAGAATCTCCGCCCGGCGCGGACTCTGCGACGCCAGCACAATCGTCTCGCGCGCCTGCGGCACGAGGTTGGCGACCGGCTCACGACCTGCGACTTGTGACGCTCGCTCGTTTTCCATTACACTCCCTTCACGAATGCGGAATGCGGATTTCGGATTGCGGAATTAATTGTCCGGTGCGGAATCTTAATTTTGATCTCGCTAATCCGCAATCCGAAATCCGCATTCTGCAATCGCAGCGATGGACGATCTGTTCCGAGCAATGCCTGAGTTGTTGCGCGCGGCCGGCGAGGTGGAGGAGGTCGCGGAGGCGGCGGCGCTCGCCGCGTGGCGGCGCGTGGCGGGCGAACAGTTGCGCGGGCAGGCCGTCCCGTTCCGACTCTACCGCAAGACCCTGACGGTCGCGGTTGCCGACGCGACGTGGCAGAAGCAGCTTGAGAAGATGAGCGGGCAACTGCTCTTTCGCATCAACTCGGTGTTGGGCCAACCCGTCGTCACCTACATCGAGTTTCGCATCGATCCGCAGACCGTCCGCGTCGAACGCGCGCGCCTGCGCGGGCGCGAAGTTGATCCGGTGACGCAAGAGCGCCGCGCGCTGCACTGCGCCCGCGCGCTCGCCAGCGCCGCCGCCGCGATCAGCGACGAAGAGTTGCGCCACCGCTTCCTGCTCGCCGCCGGCAGCTACATTGACGCGCAAGAGAAAGAATAGCGATTAGCTGTTAGCTATTAGCAATTAGCTTTTTGTCTTTTGCTAACGGCTAACAGCTAACGGCTAACAGCTAACTTATGCCCATCACCGAAGCAGACGTTGACAAGATCGCGCAGTTGGCGCACCTGGAGATCACGCCCGAAGAGCGGCGCGCGCTGACGCCGCAGATGGCGTCCATCGTGGCCTACGTGGAGCAGTTGAACGAGTTGGACACGAGCGCGGTCGAGCCGGCCATCGGCGGCCTCACGCCCGAAGGCGAGCGCACGCCCGTCGCGCGCGACGACAGCTCGCGCCCCTCGCTCGGCCAACAACTCGCGCTCGCCGAAGCGCCCGACCCGGCCGCCGGCCACTTCCGCGTGCCGAAGGTTTTATAGCTGTTAGCTGTTAGCGATTAGCTTTTAGCCTCTTTGCTTTAAGCTAACAGCTAACAGCTAATCGCTAACAGCTATTTATGCCTGACAACAACATCGAACGGATCAGAGCGCGGAGCGCGGGCGGCGCGGGCGTGCGCGAGATAGTCGAGTCGGCGCTCGCCGCCGCCGAGTCTTTGAACGAGACGCTGAACGCGTTCCTGCAAGTTGATCGGGCGGGGGCTTTGGCGCGCGCGGCGGAGTTGGAGGCGGGCGGCGCGGACGCGGGCGCGCTCACGGGCGTGCCGATTGCGATCAAGGACAACATCTGCGTGCGCGGCTTGCAGACTTCGTGCGGGTCGCAAATCCTCGGCGAGTATCACGCGCCTTACGACGCGACCGTGATCGAGCGCATCAGGCGGGCCGGGGCGGTCATCGTTGGCAAGACCAACTGCGACGAGTTCGCGATGGGGTCGTCGAACGAGAACTCGGCGTTCGGCGTGGTGCGCAACCCTTGGGATACGGCGCGCGTGCCGGGCGGCTCGTCGGGCGGGTCGGCGGCGGCCGTGGCGGCGCGCATCGTGCCGGTGGCACTCGGCTCGGACACGGGCGGCTCTGTGCGCCAGCCGGCGGCGCTGTGCGGTGTGGTCGGCGTCAAACCCACTTACGGGCGCGTGTCGCGTTACGGGCTGGTCGCCTTCGGCTCGTCGCTCGATCAGGTCGGCGTCTTCGCCACGAACGTGCGCGATGCCGCGACCGTGCTCGGCGTGATCGCCGGCCGCGACGCGCACGACGCGACGACGGCCGACGTGCCCGTGCCCGATTACCCGGCCGAGTTGACCGGCGACATCAAGGGCGCGCGCATCGGCGTGGCGAGGGCGCTCCTGGGCGAGGGCCTGGACGCGGAGGTGCACGCGAGCGTCGAGGCGGCGATTGAGGCTTACCGGAGCTTGGGCGCGGAGATCGTCGAGATCGAGTTGCCGCACGCGCGCTACGCCATCGCGGTCTATTACATCATCGCGACGGCGGAGGCGTCTTCAAACCTCGCGCGTTACGACGGCGTGCGCTACGGCTTCCGCGCGGAGGAGGCGGACAACCTGCGCGCGATGTACCGGCGCACGCGCGAGCAGGGCTTCGGCCCCGAAGTCAAACGCCGCATCATGCTCGGCACTTACGTGCTCTCGTCGGGCTACTACGACGCCTACTACCTCAAGGCACAGCAGGTGCGCGCGCTCATCAAGGAAGACTTCCGCCGCGCGTTCGAGTCTTGCGACGCCATCCTCACGCCCACGTCACCCTCAACCGCGTTCCTCATCGGCGAGAAGACAGACGACCCGCTCGCCATGTACCTGAACGACATCTACACGGTCACGGCGAACCTCGCGGGCGTGCCCGGTATCTCCATCCCTTGCGGCCTGTCCGGCGCGCGCTTGCCCATCGGCCTGCAACTGCTGGGGCCCCATTGGAGCGAGGCGACGCTGCTACGGCTCGCCGACGCCTACGAGCAGGCGCACCCGGTTAACGACCGCCCACCCGTGTGCGCCGTGTGATGAGGGCGCGCACGCGCCGCACAATTTTGTTGACGAAAGCGCGGGCGCGACATTGACGAAAGCGCGGGCGCGACATTATAGTCACGCGCGCTGTTCGCCGCCTCGTAAGCCGTTCAAACCTCCGCGCCGTTATTTCTCACTCAGCCAGTCTTAACCCCGCTTAAAAGGAGACATTCACATGCCCGCACGTAAATCAGGAGCGACAAAAAAGTCTGCGCGCAAGGCCGCGCCCAGGAAAGCCGGCAGCAAGAAGGCGGCCGGCGGTGGCGGCGATAATAAGATCGTGCCGCGCACCATCAGGCGCTTCGGCTGGGTGCCCGACCTGCCCGACCACCGCGACAAGGTCTTCTCCGCGCCGGTCGTCCACGCCGCCCCGCTTCCCTCCAGCGTCGATCTTCGGCCCGGCTGCCCGCCCGAAATCTATGATCAGGGTCATCTCGGCAGTTGCACGGGCAACGCTATCGCCGCCGCCATCGAGTTCGACCAGATGAAGCAGGGGCTGGCGGACGTGTTCACGCCGTCGCGCCTGTTCATCTACTACAACGAGCGGGTGATGGAGGGGACGGTGATGGAGGACGCGGGCGCGATGATCCGCGACGGCATCAAGAGCGTCAACAAGGTCGGCGCGCCGCACGAGAAGCTGTGGCCTTACAGCGACGCCAATCCGGGGCCGTTCCAGAAGAAGCCCACGCCCGCCGCCTACAAGGACGCGGCCAAGCACCCGGCGCTGCTCTACCAACGCCTGCCGCAGGTCGAGTCGCAGTTGAAGGGCTGCCTGGCGAGCGGCTACCCGTTCGTCTTCGGCATCTCGGTCTTCGACAGTTTCATGACGCCGGAGGTGGCGAAGAGCGGGCGCGCGCCCATGCCCAAGCCGAAGGAGAAACAGATCGGCGGGCACGCCATCCTCTGCGTCGGCTACGACGATCACAAGCGCCGCTTCATCTGCCGCAACTCGTGGGGCGAAGGCTGGGGCATGAAGGGCTACTTCACGATCCCTTACGACTACGTGCTCGACGACGATCTGGCCGCCGACTTCTGGACGATCAAGACGGTGAGCTAAGGCAGGTTGTGGACGTGGGGAGCGCGGGACTTATGACTTCGCCACGCGCACGCGGAGCTTGAAGCCGCGCCCCGCGGTCGCGCCCTCGCGCCCCGCGCGGCCTTCGCTTAATTCGATCTGCCCCTGACCGGCCTGGACGGCGCGGAACTGCCACACATGGCGGCCGCCCTGTCCGGGCCGTCCGTCCGTCGGCGCGCGAAACTCGTCCTTCAACAGCTTGCACGCGGGCGAGCCGTCCGCGACGGTCTGCCACTGGAAGCCCGTGCTCGCGTTCTCGCCGAGCGCGATCTCAAACTCCTCCCCGACTTCGAGCTTGATCTCCCGCCCGTCCGCGCTCTGATCATACTGTTCGGCCATGCCAGTCCTCCCGCGCCTCAACGCGCCTGCGGGTCTTTGTCCGGGATGAGATCGCCGGTGAAGAATTCGATCACGTCTTTGACCGAGCCGACGACGGGCGTCAGATCAAGCCCGACATGGATGAGGCCGTTGCGGAGGCCCTTCTTTTTGATCTCGTAGCCGGCGAGGCCGAGGGCCACGGCCGTGCCGACCACGGGGATCGGCTTGATCAGACGTTTCGCCAGCCTGATGCCGCTCTTGCGCGCCACGCGGCGCGCGAGAGTCGGCCGCGTAGAAACCGCGCGCGTCGTGTTCGTACTCATCGCTTTGCTCTCCGAGGGGATTCGTCGCGACCATTCTAGCCGACCGGCGCGCGATCCTGCTAACGCGCCGGTCGCCGCGCGGCCGTCGTGCGTGCTAAATTGCGCCGCGAGATCGCCCCGGACAAGTAAGAGCATGTCGCCCTTCCTCCGCCTCAAGTGGCCCGAGATGCGCCCGGTCGCGCACGAGTTGATCGCGCGCGTGCGCGAGGGGCACGCGCGCGGCCGCTTCACGATCCCGGTCGTGGACTTCGTTCGCGGCTTCGCGCCGCAGGCGGACGCGGGCGAGTTGGCGAAACTCAGCGCGCGCGGCGATCTCAGTTTCACGGCGGACGCGCCCGACGGCGGCACGTTCGCGCTCGCGCCGGGCGCACGCGCGCTCTGCGATCTGCGGCGCGAGGGGCTGGTCATCCGCGTGCCCGCGCGCCTTGCGGGGCGCTACACGAGCGGCGCGCAGTCCTTCCGCGTCACGTTCGCGCCGGGCGCGGAACTCGAAGGCTGCAAGCGCGTGCTGCTGCTTGTCTGCAACCGCCTCGCCAGCGTCGAGATCACACACGACCGCGTGGACGTGCGCTCGCACACGCGCATCTTCGATCTACTTGTCGAGTTTTAGTGAGGCTTCAAAGCTTGCGCGCCGGGCGCGGCGCGCACGAGTCAGCCGGCGCTCGCCTTCTCTTCCAGCGCGATCACACGTTCTTCCAACTCGCGCTGGTCGGCGCTCATTTCCAACACGCGCGCGCCGTACCGATCAACTTGCTTCCCTAGCTTGCGCATGTCGTCGCGCATTGCTCGCACCTCGTCTCCCAAACCTTGCACCTTGGTTTCGAGACTTTGCACCTTGGTTTCGAGGCTCTGCACCTTGGTTTCAAGTCCTTCCACTCGCGCTTCGAGCTTTTGCACGCGCGCTTCAAGCTGCTCCAGGCGGGCGATAACTTCGGCGCGGAAAGTGTTGACATCGGCGCGGAATGCGCCGATGTCGCGGCTGATCGCGCTTAGGTAATTGAGGATTTCGGTCGTTCGGTCGCTGCTCATGTTCTGTCTCCGTGAGGTCAGGGTTACGTCGTGCTGTCAGACAGCGCGGGCATTATACGCTTGCCCGCTGCGACGCACCATGATCTGTTAGCCCACGAAACAGTTCACCAAATCACTCACTTTTCCAGCTTCGCGCGGGCGCGCTGGAGGAAGGTGCGCATCATCTCGCTGACGCCTTTTTGCATCTCGGCGCTGAGGCGCGTCGCGCCGACGAGACCGGCCAGCATGTGCAACTCGCGCGCGTGCTGGCGGCGCAACTCGACGCGCTGCACGATGCGGACGAGCACGCGCGCGCCGTGCTGTTCGAACTGCGCCGCATAGCGTAGGAAGTTGCCGCGCTCGTGCGCGACGGGCGACCACTCGATGCGCGCCGGGCCGTCCTCGGTCTGCTCGACGGCGAACGGCTGCCGGATCGCGCCGATCACCGGCACTTCCGCCCGGATCAGCCAGCGCACCACGCCGCCCGCCTCCGCCTTGATACTCTCGACGCCCGGCATCAACTCCACGAAGTTGCGCAGGTCGGCGAAGAACGCCCGCGCCCGCTCGACGGTCGTTTTGATCTCTAACTGCTCGTCGTAACCTGCTCTAATCTGAAACACAATCGGCCCTCGACGGTTGAAAAAATTATGCCCCGGAACAAATATAAACGTGCCGCCCGCCGTCTGTCACCTGCTTGCCGGTAACTGTACGCGGACAAGAACCTTTGCGGCGCGCGGCCGAGGTGATGAGCGCATGAACGAAGCTAACCGGGACGCCTGCCCGCGCTGCGGTGGGCGACTGCGCGCGTGGCGCGAACTGGGCGAAGAGGAGCGCGAGGTCGTGCGCCGTCTGCCCGCGTCTGCCGGGCAGACAACTGCTGAGCGCGCCGCACGCCATCGCTGGTGCACGCGCTGTTGGTACGAAGCGCGCGACGCAACGCAACGGACGTGAGGTGCGGGGCAGAGGTGTCGTGCCGGGATAGAAGTCCCGCCACTGACAAAAGCTTAAACCACGAAACCACACGAAGCGGCACGAAGAAAATGGAGCTTGACTAGCATGGAGCTTAGCCTGCTTCTTGTTGCTTAATGTTTCGTGCTGCTTCGTGTGGTTTCGTGGTTAATCTTCCTGCGCTGACAGGACGCGCTCGTAAGCCGCGCGGATGGCGTCCATGCGCGCCCGCAATTGAGCGAGCAGGGCGGCGGTGTCGGCACAGCCGGCGGCGCGCGCGAGGTCGCGGAGGAGCGGGTGGTCGGGCGCAGCGGGCAGGCGCGTCGAGCGGCCGGCGACGAGCCGCAGGTGGTGATCGAGCGCGCGCAGGAACGCGTAACCGTCCGCTAACGCGTGATGCTCTGCGGCCGCGAGTGAGCCGTGCGCGCGCAGGCGCGCGAGCGTGGCTGCGGTCGAACGATCCGCGCCCTCGTCGCGCACATCGTCGCGCAGTTGCAGGTAGCGCGCGGCAAAGTAAACGTCGAGCATCCCGCCCGCGCCGTACTTGATGTCGAGGCCGCGCGCGGGCGTGGCGGCGCGCTCGCGTTCCAGCCGTTCGCGCACGCGGCGCGTCTCGGCGCGCAAGGTTTCAGTATCACAGGCGCGCGCCGCTTCGTGGATCGCGTGCCGCGCTTCGCGCTCGACCAGCCGGCCGAAATCCAGATCGCCGCCGACGGCGCGCAGCTTTACGTAAGCCAGCCACTCCCAGACGCCCGCGCGCGCGCGCAGGTATTCGACGAACGACTGCGCGCCGCGCACGAGCGGCCCCTTCTGCCCGTCGGGCCGCAGGCGCAAGTCCACGCGATATAGATGCCCCTCGCGCGTGATGCTTGAGAGCGCGGCCGTCAGCAACTCGCCCAGCCGCGCATAAGCCTCGTCGCGCGTGAGCGCGCCGACGGGCGACGGGACTTGCGGGTCGTAGACGAGCACGAGGTCGAGGTCTGAGCCGTAGTCCATGCCGCCGCTGCCGAGCCGGCCCAGGCCCAGCACGACGAGGCGCGGGCCGGCAGCGAAAGGCCCCGCGCGCCGCGCCAACTCGCGCCGCGCGATGAGCAGGCCGGCGTTGATGCTTGCCGTCGCCAACTCCGTCTGCAAGCGGTTCGACTCCGCGAGCGGGAGCTTTCCTGCGCTGTCGCGCGCGCCGATCTCAAGCAGGAGACCCGCCCACGTGCGGCGCAGTGCCGACAACTCGGCCGCGAAGCTCTTCTCTCGATCAATTTGCGCCCGCAGCAGAGCGCGATAGTCGCGCTCATCGTCGCTCGCCTGCGCGCCGTCGGCGAGCGCGGGGATGAGCGCCGGATTACTCGCCAGCATCTCGCCAAACAACTCGGACGCGCCGCACAGGCGGACGAGCGCGCGCAGAGACGATTCGGTCAGCGCCACGGCCGCGTCCGTCTTGGCGAGCGACATGGCGATGCGCGTCGTCAGCGTCAACGCGCGACGCGGGTTTAAAGCATCCTGCGCCGCCTGTTCGATCAGCCGCGCGACGCGCGCCACGGTCTCTTCATCAGGCGCGTGGTCGCCAGCCGCCGCGGCCACGTCGGCCGCCGCGAGCCGCGCCGCAAACACGCGCGCCGCCGTCTCCGTACCGACTTCGGCCGCGCCCTCGACGTGCGCCGAAGCGCGCGCCTCGGCTACGTCGGTCTCCTGCTTGCTCGCGTCGTGCGCCGGTTGCGCCGACTCTCTCTTTTGCGCCGATGCGTCGTCGGCGTGGCCGAACACGCGCGCGTAGGCGGCGCTGACGTGCGCGGTGTGGCGGGCGAGCGCGTGGTCGAAGGCGGCGAGCACGCTCGCGTCGTCCGCGCCGGTGAAGCTCATGCGGCGCGCGACGAGCGCGCGGCGTGGCGCGTCGTCGGGGACGGTGTGCGTTTGCAGCCCGTGCTCCATCTGCAAGCGGTGTTCGAGGGCGCGCAGGAAGTCGTAGGCGTCGGCCAGTTCCGTGCGCTCGCGCTCGGTGATGAGACCGCGCTCGGCGAGCCGCCCCAGGCTGATGAGCGTGTGCGGCGCGTGCCGCAGCCACTCGTCGCGCGCGCCGTGCGCGAGTTGGAGCGCCTGCGCGATGAACTCGATCTCGCGTATGCCGCCGCGCCCCAGCTTGACGTTGAAGCCGCGCGCCTCGTGCGCGTGCTGGCGGTCTATCTTCTGCTTCGCGAGCCGCACGTTCGCCAGCGCCTGCTCGACCGTGCCCGCGTGTGTGTAGACGCGCGCCCGCACGCCCTCGGCGAAGCGCGTATAGAGCGCCGCCGCGCCGGCCGCGGCGCGCGCGCGAATCAGAGCTTGCAGTTCCCAAGCCTGCGCCGTCTCGCGGTAGTAGCGCAGCGCCTCGGCGAGCGAGACGCTGAGCGCGCCGTCGCGCCCGTGCGGGCGGAGGCGCAGGTCAACGCGGTAGGCCGCGCCTTCGCCGGTCTGCTGGCCCGTGAGGCGCGCGATGCGCTCGGCCAGGCGATTGAAGTACTCGCGGTTGGTCGTCGCGCCGCGCGCGCCCGCGCCCGAAGTCTGGCCGTCGTCGGAGTAGAGGAAGAGCAGGTCTATGTCGGAGGCGTAGTTCAACTCGCGCGAGCCGAGCTTGCCGAGGGCGACGACGCAGAAGCTGGCGGGGACTTTACGCCCGCGCGCGTCGTGGCAGAGTGGCGGGCCGTGGCGGTTGTCGAGTTCCTGCCGCGCGAGGTTGAGCGCGTAGGCGAGCACGGCGTCGGCAAGGTTGGAGAGTTCTTCGGTCGTCTCGACGACGGTGTTGGTGCGGCGTATGTCGCGCAGGTAGATGCGCAGCAACTCGCGGCGGCGGAAATGCGCGAGCAGGACGTGCTGCTCAAGCTGCGTGTGCGTCAGGGCGAAGCGGGCGAGCGACTCCTGCAACTCTTCGGTCGCGCGCACGTGCGTGTCGGCGCGCTCGCGCGCGAGCCACCAGAGGTGTTCGGGGTACTGCGCGAGCGTCGTCGCCAGCAGTGGACTCCACGCCGCCAGCGCGAGCGCGTCGGCGAGCAGGCCCTCATCGCGCGCGAGGCGTTCGGCGGCGCGCGGCTGTTCGGCCGCCAGCCGCTCGTAGAAGCGGCGCGCGCCCGATGGGTCGGGCAGATCGCGCACGAGCGCCGCGAGTTTGTCCGCTGCACTGTTCAAGGCGCATCTATCTTACGCGGCCCGGATGCGCCGATGCCAGACGAGTCAGGCGGCAGGGACTATTCCTGCTCGACAAAGAAGGCAATAACCACGAAAGCACACGAAGCAACACGAAGAAAGGTCACGAAGTTTGTGGTCTTAGTTCATGTCTTTATCGTGTGGCTTCGTGGTTAATCTTTGCGTCCTTCACGCCGCACTGCAATTTCGTGTCAGTTTTCAAATCTCAAATTCCTGCCGCAGTTAATTCGTTGCGTGCGCAAACAAAGTCGGTGTCAGCTGCGTTGCGAATTATCTTGCAAGTTATTTAGAAACTGTTATAGTGCCAACCCTCACGGGTCGTGACGGCTGTCTGCGGCAGCGTTAACGTTGCGGCTCACTTGTTCGGTTCGTCCTGCCAGACACTTGATTGACATTGGTCGCGATGCTCCGGTCTGGGCGGCGTGTGCCGCTCCGGGGCCGTGGTTTCGCTCTACCCGCACGCCGCCCCCGGCGTGCCTGAGAGTTTGCGGCGCATGACTTGTGTGCCCACTTTCCGTTGCTTCCCCGCGGGGCCACGCGCGCACCCGGCGCGCGCGCTTCGTGCCACTTCAGTTCCTCAACCCAAGCTTGGAGGCTCAATGAGAAAACTCTTCTTCCTCTTCATCGCCATCGCCGTCGCGTTGGCGACAATGTTGCCGGCCGCGTCTCACGGACAGAAGCGGGCGGGCAGCAAGCTGGACGACTCCGCCCCGACGGACAAGTTGCTGCGCCGGAGCGTGGGCGCGATCCCCGACCAGTACATCGTCGTCTTCAACGACTGGGCGACCGGCGAGCGCGGCCCCTACTCCGTCGCCCCGCAACTCGCCGAAGCACTGGCCGCCAACTACGGCGGCAGAGTCGAGCGCACCTACAAGTACGCCCTGAACGGCTTCGCCGCGCACATGACCGCGGAGCAGGCGGCGGCGCTTAGCCAGGACCCGCGCGTCAAGTTCGTCGAGCAGGACGGCGAGATGCACGCCGTCACGACGCAGTCGGGCGCGACCTGGGGGCTTGATCGCATAGACCAGCGCGACCTGCCCCTGAACGGCACATACGTCTATAACTTCACCGGCTCCGGCGTGCGCGCCTACGTCATAGACACGGGCATCCGCACGACGCACACGCAGTTCGGCGGGCGCGCGTCTGCCGTCTTCGACGCCTTCGGCGGCAACGGACAGGACTGCAACGGCCACGGCACGCACGTCGCCGGCACTATCGGCGGCTCGACCTACGGCGTCGCTAAGAGCGCGCTGCTGCGCGCCGTGCGCGTACTCGACTGTAACGGGTCGGGCAGCACGTCCGGCGTCATCTCCGGCGTGGACTGGGTGACGAACAACCACATCAGCCCGGCGGTGGCGAACATGAGCCTCGGCGGCGGGGCAAGCTCGGCACTCGACACGGCCGTCAACAACTCGATCAACTCCGGCGTCACCTACTCCATCGCCGCTGGCAACAGCAACACGGACGCCTGCACGCAGTCGCCTGCGCGCGTCGCCGCCGCTATCACGGTCGGCTCGACGACAAGCTCGGACTCGCGCTCGTCCTTCTCGAACTTCGGCACGTGTGTTGACATCTTCGCGCCGGGTTCGTCGATTACGTCCGCCTGGGCCACGTCCGACACGGCGACGAACACGATCAGCGGCACATCAATGGCGACGCCGCACGTCACGGGCGTCAGCGCGCTCTATCTGCAAGCGCACCCCGGCTCAAGCCCCGCGACGATCCGCAACGCCATCGTCAACGGCTCGACCACGGGCCGCATCTCCAACGTCGGCTCAGGCTCGCCCAACCGACTACTCTACTCGCTCCTGCCGTAACGTGCGCGCATAGGAAACAGAGAGACGCCCGCAGTTCCGCTTAAGAACTGCGGGCGTCTTTGGGTAGTGGTAATAATGGATTGCTGATAAAATCTTATGCTATGCCGTACGGAGAGACGAAGCCATTACAAGAACACCCCGGCATGTGACAATCAACCGTATCTCCAGTCTCCTCATCTTCTGCCTCTGAGTGAAGGCGCTCTATATGGTCACAACGTACGCACCGAAGTAAGCCTTCGATCTCCTCTTCAGAGCGGACGCGTGATATATCTTCCTTGAAGGGTTCATTTTCAGGCATTGCCGTTCACTCCTACGTACGTCACATTCGGGCCGCGGTATTCTATGAACTGCCTCGAAGTTGTCTGCGGCAGGCCCATGAGGTTAATGTCAAACTTCAGAGACGGCTCGACTCGGGAACTCGCGTTGTGAATGCGGAAGGAAATTTGCCAGCCTTGATCAAAGTACATCATTAACGTGGTCTCCGATTCGGGTTTTGGGGATATCTCGACAATTCGCGTCGGCATCCGCAGCTTGGTGCCCCAAAGCAGTGAGCCGTCGATATTAAATGACGTAACCGAAACCGTCCCATTCTCCTTGATTACCTTGTAGTAATCGAACCTGCCAAGAAGATACCTGACCAACGCCTTTGGGACGATCTTCGGCTCCTGTGCGAACAAAGCCCGCATTTCAGACTGAAATGCCTGCATGACTGGCATGTAATACCGCTGCTTCTTGTCGGGTATCCCACTCCACCTTTCGCCCCTCTCTTTCCGGCGACGGAGTTCGTCAAAGATGGGCGAAATCTCTTTAAAGTAATTGTCGGAACAAGGTACGCCTAGCCAGTCCGCACCGAAATTGATACGCCCTGAGAGCCGGGAGTGCTTGACGGCGAAGTGGCGGTTCTTCGCGGAGATACCGATGGCTGCGTTCTGCGAGGTATTATGAACGATGATGTCACGCACATCACCTTGCTTGCCTAGCTGATCCGATTGAAGATATACAGAACACCCTGTTTCAGAGAGGCGCTTATCATGCGCGATCAAAAATAAAGCAGCCTCATCGGAGGCAGCGTTGATGCGTAGTTGTTCACGAGAAGAGCATGCTTGGTAACACCGTCGAGCTGTTAGCAAGGTTGGACTGGCTTGGAGAGGCGCTGGTAGGTGGCGCGAGAGGCTTGAGGCGAGCCCGTACTCGAAGGCCCGCCCCGAGTCATTTTGCGATAGGCTCATGCGGCTAAGTTTACGTCAGGGCTTGCAATCAAAACCTCTTTTGATTGCTTATTCTTGGACATACCGTATATCCATTCGATGGATACGATCGTTTTGTCTTTGTAAAGCTCCCTGACCTCCGGGCAATCGTTGTAAGACATAATCCATCGATCACGCTTGTGCAGCAAGTCGGCAAGCGCCTCATGGTCGAAGGATTTGTGCGTGTTCCCCTTAACGCCGTATAGACTCTGACCGTTCAGGTACGGCGGGTCCAAGTACAGAAAGGCGTCTTCGTGTTTGGGTATCACGTCTCTGTAGTCAGCATTCTCGACATGGAAATTATCTACTTTAAAGGATTTGATCCGTTCGATAGCCGACTCTGTGAATCGCGGATGTCCTGGGGACATACCGCCGGACAGCGTGGTGCCGGAGAACGATGAACGGTTCAGGACGAAAAAGGCAGCCGCCCGCTCAACCTCGTCGGTGAGATTAGTGAAACGCTTCTGAAGGTTATAAAATTGAGTTTTTGTTAATGAGCGCAAGTATGGCTCAACGCGGTGGGCGAGCAGTTCCGGATCTCTAAGGAGTACACGCCAGAAGGCGACAAGCGGTTCGAAAATGTCCGCGCCGTAGACTTCCATCTTGGTCGTGCAGGCAAGCTCGATAGAGCCGCCTCCCAAGAAGGGTGAGCAGAGCTTTTTTTCGTCTGCTGGAATATGGACGTAGATCGCCTTGACGGCACGATTTTTTCCGCCCGGATATCTCAAAGGAGAGCGAGGGAATTTCTTGGGGAATTCGACGATCCTGCCAGAGCGTGAATCTGCCTCCCGGACAAGCACCTTACTTGGTTCGACCATGTTAACGAAACTCTGCTGACTCATAAGTTAGCATCCTGTGCGGGAGAGAATTAACCATCAGGTCGACAGCGGTGCCTGTCAGCGCGCACGATAGCACAACCCTTACAGTCGGCGCGAGGGATTTCCACTACATATAGCACAGCTGTTAGGTAACGGAGTAATAGACGGTTGCAGGCTATTACTCCGTTACCTATCTTTCCATGTAATTTGTGAATGCGCTCAGATGTCGTAGTAGAGCGCGAACTCCATCGGGTGCGGGCGCATGCGCAAGGGTGTGATCTCGCGCTCGCGCTTGTAAGTGATCCAGCGGTCTATGAGCGTCGGCGTGAACACGTCGCCCTTGAGCAGGAAGTCGTGATCGGCTTCGAGCGCGTTGAGCGCCTCGTCCAGCGAGCCGGGCAAGGAAGGCACGTTCTTCAACTGTTCGGGCGCGAGATCATAGATGTCCTTGTCGAGCGGCTCGCCCGGATCGATCCGGTTCTGGATGCCGTCGAGGCCCGCCATGAGCATCGCCGAGAACGCGAGGTAGGGGTTGCACGACGGGTCGGGCGGCCGGAACTCAAGCCGCTTGAGCTTCGGGTTCGTGGAGAACATCGGGATGCGGATCGCCGCCGAGCGGTTGCGCGCCGAGTAGGCGAGGTTGACCGGCGCTTCAAAGCCGGGCACGAGCCGCTTGTAGCTGTTCGTGGTCGGCGCGGCGAAGGCGACGATTGAAGCCGCGTGCTTCAGCAGGCCGCCGATGTAGTAGCGCGCTATCTCCGACAGCCCGGCGTAGCCGTCGCCCGCAAACAGCGGCTTCTCGCTCTTCCACAAAGATTGGTGGCAGTGCATGCCACTGCCGTTGTCGCCGTAGAGCGGCTTCGGCATGAAGGTGGCCGACTTGCCGTACTGGTGCGCGACGTTGCGCACGACGTACTTGAAGATTTGCAGGTTGTCGGCCGTGCCGAGCATGGTCGAGAAGCGGAAGTCGATCTCGCACTGCCCGGCGGTCGCCACCTCGTGGTGGTGGCACTCGACCGTGATGCCGCAGCGTTCGAGCGTCAAAGCGATCTCGGAACGTAGATCGATCAAAGAGTCGGCCGGCGAGACGGGCACGTAGCCCTCTTTGCCGCGAATCTTGTAGCCGAGGTTCGGCCCGTTCATGTCGTCCATGCCGCGCCCGCTCGACCAGTGCGCCTCGTCCGACTCGATGGCGTACCCGGCGGAGTTCTGATCGGCGTTGTAGCGCACCGAGTCGAAGACGAAGAACTCGGCTTCGGGGCCGAAGTTGACCGTGTCGGCGATGCCGGAGAAGCGCAGGTAAGATTCGGCGCGCTGCGTGACCGAGCGCGGGTCGAGACCGTAGCCTTCCTTCGTGATCGGATCGACCGCATTGGCGATCATACACATGGTCGGCTCTTCGGTGAACGGATCCATCCACATGCGGACGGGGTCGGGCACTAAGAGCATGTCGGACTCGTGGATTGAGGCCCAGCCGCGCAAAGAGGAGGCGTCGAAACCGAAGCCGTCTTCAAACGAGCCTTCGTCCAATTCGTGGATGGGGAAAGTCAGGTGGTGCCAGGCCCCGACCAGGTCGGTGAACCGGACGGACAGAAATTTCGCCCCTTGTTTGTCGGCATACTGCAAGGCCGTTTTCGCGTCCATGATATCTCCTGAGATTGTGATTTGAGAGTGTCGGGTGTGCGTGTCGCCCTGTCGTGGCGGGGGCGACTGAAGTTGGGTCGCGCGTGCGTCGTCGTCGCGGTTGGCGTCATCTAATTCCGTAGCGCCATTAAAAGCTGGCATTATAAAGAGCCGCCCCCGGCTGTCAAGGTTTCACGCGGGCGTGACACGCCGCGGGGCGCGCGGTGCGGGCCGTTGCAGTCAGTCTAAGTCTTTCGCTTGCGTCAGCTTAAGCGGCGCGACCGGGCCTCTGGCGGCGCGAAAAAAGTTATAGACCGACCCCGCTTTTTTTGTTACATTGCTCGCCTTAGTTTTCCAACCCTGAAATTGTCCACCTAAAGCCGGCGCGTCGCAAGAAGGGGCGAGCGCGTAAACCGCAGCCAGACGAACGCGAGGGAGGCACAGAGAGCGGAAGTTGACCACGGCCATCGAACAGACGCTTGAGACCTACGGCATAGAGAACTGGGGGGCCGGCTACTTCGGCATCAATCGGAAGGGCAACTTGGTCGTGCACCCGTCTGACTCGGACACGAAGGTCTCGGCCGACGTGAAAGAGATCATAGACGACCTGCAACGACGCGGCATCTCCACGCCCGTGCTCCTGCGCTTCCCGCAACTCGTCACCGCCCAGGTGCGCAAGCTGCAACGCGCTTTCCGCAACGCCATCCGCGAGTTCGAGTACCAAGGGTCGCACATGTGCGTCTACCCGATGAAGGTCAACCAGCAGCGCGCCGTCGTCGAAGAGTACCTGCGCGAGGGCGCGCGCTACGACTTCGGCCTCGAAGCCGGCTCGAAGGCCGAGTTGTACGCCGCGCTCGCGCTGGAACAATCGCCGGACAGCCTGCTCGTCCTGAACGGCTTCAAGGACGAGGAGTTCATCGGTCTCGCCTTCGCCGGGGCGCGCGCCGGCAAGCGCGTCGTCATCGTGATCGAGAAGATGAGCGAACTCGACCACGTGCTGCGCACGGCCGAGCGTTTGCAGGAGGAGGAAGAGACGACCGATCTGCCGATGGTCGGCATCCGCGTCAAGCTCTACTCGAAAGGCTCCGGGCGCTGGGAGAAGTCGGGCGGCGAGGCGGCGAAGTTCGGGCTGACGACGACCGAGATACTCGAAGTCATCCGTCGCTTGCAGGAGGCGGGCCGGATCGAGATGCTGCGCCTGCTCCACTTCCACATCGGCTCGCAGCTCACAGACATCAAGCGCATCAAGAACGCGATGAAAGAGGCGGCGCGCGTCTACGCCAAGATCATCCAGATGAAAGTGCCGATTGATCTCCTGGACGTGGGCGGCGGCATGGCCGTTGATTACGACGGCTCGAAGACCGCGTTCGATTCCTCCGCCAACTACAACGCGCAGGAGTTCGCCAACGATGTCATCTACACGATCAAGCAGGTCTGCGATGACGAGAACGTGCCGCACCCGACCGTGATCCAGGAGTCGGGCCGATATCTCTCTGCTTACCACGCGATCCTCGTCACCAACGTGCAGGAGGAGATCGAGACGGTCGTCGAAGACAAGCACGTGCCCATCGAGATCGACGAGGACGACCCGCAGGTCGTCACCGAACTCGGCGATCTGCGCGAGACTATCAGCGTCAAGAACTATCGCGAGTACTATCATGACGCGCTGGAACACCGCGACGAGTTGTTCACGCTCTTCAATCTCGGCCTGATCACGCTTGAAGATCGCGCCAAGGGCGAGGTGCTTTTCTGGGACGTGTGCGAGCGCGCCGACAAGCTGGCGCAGCAGTCGGAGTACGTCTCCGAGGAGTTCGACGAGTTGCGGCGGCTGTCGCGCGCCAAGTACCTGACGAACTTCTCGGTCTTCCGCTCCGCGCCGGATCACTGGGCGCTCGATCAGCTCTTCCCCATCGTGCCCATCCACCGGCTGAACAAGCCGCCGACCGAGTACGCGACGCTCTGCGACATCACGTGCGACTCGGACGGCGTCGTGGACAAGTTCGTTGACCTGCACGACGTGAAGCAGGTCTTGGAGTTGCACCCGCTAGTCGAGGGCGAACCTTATTACCTCGCCTTCATGCTCGTCGGCGCGTATCAGGAAGTGATGGGCAACAACCACAACCTCTTCGGCACGCCGCATGAGGCGCACATACACATAGACGAGGACGGCTACCTGATCAAGAAGGTCATCCGCGGCATGACGGTCGGCGAGGCGGTCGAGGGCGCGCGCTACGAGCGCGGGCAACTGCACGACAGCTTCCGCCGCCAGGTAGCCCAGCGCGTCAAGCGCGGCGAGCTAACCGAGGCCGAGTCCGCCCGCCTCGTCGAATTCTACGAGTCGCGCATCAGCGCCTACACGTACCTCGCGGTGAACGGGCAGCAGAAGAGAAGCCGTGAATGGTGATGACGACAGTGACAAGTGACGAGTGACAAGTAACAAGATAAAAACTTCTTGCTCGTCACTCGTCACTCGTCACTCGTCACTGCTCTTAAGGTGATGACGAATATGGTTACGCAACGCAGACCGCGCCCGACCAAGTACCTGACTGTGCCGACGAGGCCGGTGCAGGTGGATCGCGACCGCTCGGTAGCGGGCCTCCTGGAGAAGATGGAGGGCACGGGCTTCGGCGCGCGCCAGTTGGCGGAGGCGCACCGTATCTGGCTCGACATGCTCGGCGACAACACGACCATCTTCGTCGCCGCCTCCGGCGCGCTCATCCCCGCTGGCATGCGTCGGCTGCTCGCGTGGATCATCAAGAACCGCTTCGTGGACGTGGTGGTCTGCTCCGGCGCGGTGCTCTTCCACGACCTGCACGAGACCCTGGGCCGCCAGCACTATCAGGCGCACCCGAACATGACCGACGCCGAGCTTGAGGCGTCGCAGATCGGGCGCATGCTCGACGTGCTGGCGAGCGAAGAGGAGTACCGCGAGGCCGAAGAGTGGGTTGGCGGCTTCGTCAACCAACTCGACCAGACGCGCCCCTACTCGACGCGCGAGTTCCTGCACCTGCTGGGGCGCGAGTTGGCCGAAATAGCGACGGACGACGGCGTGCTCACTTCTGCCTACAAGTCGCGCGTGCCGGTCTTCTGCCCGTCCATTGCCGATAGCTCGATCACGGTCGGCATCGCCGCCGCGCGCTTCGAGAAGAAGAACAGCTTCGTCTTCGATGTGGCGCAGGACGTGCTCGACCTGGCGCAGGTCGCGGCGCGCGCGCGCGTCTCCGGCGTCATCAACCTGGGCGGCGGCACGGCGCGCAGCTTCCTGCACCAGACCGAGGTCTCCACGCAGATCGTCAAGACGCCCGCGCGCGGGCACAAGTACGCGATCCAGATTTCGACCGACGCGCCGCACCCCGGCGGGCGCACCGCCGGCACGGTCACGGACGAGGCGCTCATCTACGGCAAGCTGGCGCGCGGCGCGACCGCGGCCTACGTCAACTGCGACGCGACCATCGCGCTCCCCATCCTCGTCACCGCGCTCTCGCAGACCGGCGCGAAATACCTCAAAGGACGCAAGCGCCCCAACTTCATCTTCGCCCGCGAACTCAGCATCGAAGTGCCGTGAGCAGTAGGCAGTAGGCAGTAGGCAGTAGGCGGTAGGCAGTCGAGGCAGCCCGCGTGCGCGGGCGGCAGAATGTAGCCCACGGCGGAGCGAGAGCGCAGCCGTGGGCTACATTCTGCCGCCGCCTCCGACGGCTCACTGCCCGCGCCTTTCTGCTCACTGCCTACTGCCTACTGCCTACTGCTCTGTTGCCTTTTGCCTGTTGCCTTGCTATCTTCCTTCGCACCCCCTCCCGGCACGTTTGGCCGGCTTAGGTCGGGCCGAACGGAGACTGTTCCGAAGTTTCCACGCAGCACAATCGAACCAGGTTGCCGAAGTCTTTAGGAGTATCACTATGCGTTCTCTCGTCCGTTTCACCCTCGCGCTCGGAGCGGCGCTCGCACTAGGCATGATCTACCCATTGGCACAGCAGGCGCAGGTCAAGCTGGGCAAGGGCAAGGGCGGCCGCCTACAGCCGGCCGCGGCCAGCCCCGCCACCAACTACCAGGTCACGCAGACGACCGGCGCGGTCGTGCCCGGCACGACCCTCGTCAACAACTACACAATCTTCGGCATCGGCGGCGCGAACGACGACGCCGTCGCGCAGATCGCGCTGCCCTTCACCTCCGGCTACACGTTCTACGATCAGACCTACACGACCGCCTTCGTCAGCACCAACGGCAACATCCAGTTTGCGAGCAGCAACCCCGACTACGGCCAGGCCGAGGTCTGCTTCCCGCTCGCGCAGTTCAGCTACGCCATCATGCCGCACTGGGGCGACCTCGTCATCCGCGGCGCGAACGAGGGCATCTTCACCTCCGTCACCGACCCGGACAACGATCCGGCGACGGCCAACAGCATCTTCAACATCGAGTGGCGTGCCTCGCTCATCGGCAACGCGCCCGGCAGCCTCAACTTCGAGGTGCGGCTCTACGAGAACCAGACGCGCTTCGACATCATCTACGGCACAGCGCCCGGCGGCGGCACGGAGGTCACGGTCGGCGCGGAGAAGGGCGGCGGCAACCCGGCCTTCGGCAACACCTTCACAGAATTCTCCTGCCACTCGAACACGCTCTACAATGGTCTCGCGCTCATCTTCAACGGCACGAACGACGCCAACGTCTTCATCGCCGGCCGCGTGACCGACAGTGACCGCACGCCCCTCGGCGGCATCACCATCAACCTGAGCGGCGCGGCCACGGCGACGACCACGACCGACGCCAACGGCGAGTACATCTTCACGGGCCTCACGCGCAACAACACCTACACGGTCGCGGCCGCGCAGCAGGGCTTCGACTTCTACCCGCCGAGCAAGACTTTCGGCGGGACGGGCAACCGCGCCTTCACCGGCAACTTCATCGTCAACTTCATCCGCACCGTGCCGCCAAATCCGGGCGACGTGCTCATCAGCGAGTTCCGCTTCCGCGGGTCGGCGAGCGGCGCGGCCGCCACGGACGAGTTCATCGAGTTGGTCAACAACACGGATCACGGCATCACCGTGAACGCGCTCGATGGCTCGACGGGCTGGCTGATCCAGTCGTCGGCCGGCTCGCCCGCGCCCATCTCGTTCAGCATCCAGAACGGCACGACCATCCCCGCGCGCGGCCACTACCTCGCCGGCAACGGCAGCAGCTACAACCTGTTCGGCTACGGCAGCGCCGATCTGTTCTACGGCGGCGACATCCCCGACGCGGCCGGTGTCGCGCTCTTCAGCACCTCCGACGCGGCCGTGCTCGACACGAACCACCGTCTCGACGCGGTCGGCTTCTCGGCCGAGCCGAATCCGCTCTACCGCGAGGGCGCTGGCCTCGCGTCGCCCGGCGCGAACGACGGCAACTACAGCTTCGTGCGCAAGCTCGTCAGCGGGCGCGCGCAGGACACGGACGACAACGCGCAGGACTTCGTCTTCGTCTCGACCAACGGCGGCAACTACGGCGGCGTGCAGTCGCAACTCGGCGCGCCGGGGCCCGAAAACACCGCCAGCCCCGTCCAGCGCAACGCGCAGATCAAGGGGCGGCTGCTCGACCCGGTCGCCGGCCCGAACGCCGCGCCCAATCGCGTGCGCGACATCGGCGCGGTGACGAACGGCGCGGCCGGCACGCTCGTGCTCCGCCGCCGCTTCACCAACTCGACCGGCGTCTTCGTCACGCGTCTGCGCTTCCGCGTCGTGGACATCACGACGCTCAACAGCCCCGGCTACACGCCGGGCGGCGCGCAGGCCGACATACGCGTGCTCAGTTCGTCGGACAGTAACGTGAACACCTCAAGCGGCTCGCAGTTCGTGCGCGGGCTGACGCTCGAACAAGCGCCGGTGCAGACCGACTTCGGCACGGTCGTGCTGCTCGCGCAGCCGAACGGCGGCGGGCTGAACTCGTCGCTCGCGGCCGGCTCTATCACGGTCGCGCAGCCGCTCGCGCCCGGCGCGTTCGTCAACGTCGAGTTCAAGCTCGGCGTCCAGCAGGGCGGCTCGTTCCGCTTCTTCGTCAACATCGAGGCGTTGCCGTAGAAAGCAGTAGGCAGTAGGCGGTAGGCAGTAGGCAGTTAGGAAAGAACAAAGAGAAAGAGTAAGCGGCCAGTTGAAATTCCACCCAGGCGGGTGAATGAGTTTCAACCGGCCGCCTTTTCTTTTTCCTAACTGCCTACCGCCTACTGCCTACTGCCTACTGCCGAGCCACGCCAGCACCTCCGCGTCGTCGCGCCGCGCGCCGCCGGTGACGCGGAGGAAATACTCTTCGAGCGAGAGCGACGTGCCCGTCTGTCCTTCGGCCGTGACGATGCCGCGCCGCAACTCTGCGAGCGAGCCTGAGACGACGAGCCGCCCGGCGTTGATGATCGCGATGTGCGTGCAGAGCCGCTCGACTATCTCCAGCACGTGCGAGGTGAGGAAGACCGTGAGGCCGCGCGCGGTGAGGCGCAGCAGCAGGTCTTTGAGCGTGCGCGAGGCGATGGCGTCCACGCCCTCGAACGGCTCGTCGAGGAACAGCATGTCGGGCCGGTGGATCAGCGCGCACGCCAGCGCCAGCTTCTTCTTCATCCCGTGCGAGTACTCGACGACCAGCTTGCGCGGCTCGCCATCCAACTCCATTAGCGCCAGCAGCTCGCGCGTGCGCTCGACCGTCTCGGCGCGCGCGACGCCGTACATGCGCCCCGTGAACGTCAGCATCTCCGCGCCCGTCAGCCGCTCGAACAGGTTCAAGTCTTCCGGCACGACGCCGATCCGCCGCTTCACTTCCAGCGCCTCGCGCCGCACGTCGTAGCCGAGCACGCGCGCCGTCCCTTCGGTGGGCGCAAGCAGCCCCGTCAGCATCTTGATCGTTGTGGACTTCCCCGCCCCGTTCGGCCCGAGGAAGCCGAAGAACTGCCCGCGCTCGACGCGCAGGCTCAACTGATCGACGGCCGTCGCCGCGCCAAAACGCCGCACCAGCCCGACCGTCTCCACCGCCGGCCCGCCTGCAATCGTCGTCGTCATCAACGCATCTTCTACGCGCCGCGCGGCCACAGGTCAAGCTTCTTCCGCCGCGCCGTACATTCAACCGCAAAATGATCTATCATTACCGCGCATGCGGCTCGCCTTCATCATCTTCGACCAGATGACCGCGCTCGACTTCGTCGGCGTCTACGACCCGCTCACGCGCCTCAAGTCCATGGGCTTCATGCCCGACCTCGCCTGGGACATCTGCGCCCGCACGCGCGCCGTCCTCGACGACCGCGGACTGCGCTTCACCGCCACGCACGTCGCCGAGCCGCTCGCCGGCTACGACCTGCTCGTCGTTGCCGGCGGCCACGGCACGCGCGCTCTGATGCGTGACGAGTCATTCGTCGCCTGGCTGAAGACGGCCGCCGGCTGCCCGTTGAAAACTTCGGTCTGCACCGGCTCGCTCCTGCTCGGCGCGGCCGGCTTCCTGCACGGCCGGCGCGCGACGACGCACCCGAGCACCTACGCCGAATTGGAAGCCTTCTGCCCGGTCGAGCGCGGGCGCGTCGTTGATGCCGGCGACGTGATTACCGCGGGCGGCGTCACGGCCGGGATCGATCTCGGCTTGTATCTCGTCGAGAAATTCGCGGGTGCGGAGGTAAGGGCACGCATCGCGCAGCAGATGGATTACCCATACGCCCTGACGTAGCGAACTGCCCTATGCTGGGAGCGCGGGCGCGCGCGCCCGCCTTGAGCGCGGGAGCGCGAATAAGAGGATGAGCTTTCACTCAAGCTTGAATTAGACCGAAACTTTTGAGCGTGCTGGCAGCACGCTTGGCGGGCGCGCGCGCCCGCGCTCCCGGCATTGTGGTGCGCGGTAAATTTAAGTGCAAGCCAATCTAGCGCGAGCAGGGATAGAAACTTCTGCGACTCATGTCCTTTATTGCTCACCCGCGCAGCAGCGGGCGCGCCTCCGTGCCGCGGACGTAGGGGGCGAAGGTGCGGTGGCTGCTCATCAGGAAGGCGGTCGTGCTGCCGCGCATGGCGTTGCCGTGCGTGGCCTTGATGCTGACGATGCGTTCGAGGGCCGACCAGCCGTAGTAGTAGCCGTCGCGGCAACTCATGAGCACGTCCGCCGTGTGGCGCACGCGCGCGCCGTGCATGGCTTCGTAGAGGTTGGCGAGCGCGTCCGGGTAGGTGTGCGCCGCCGTGCGCGCGAGCCACACGGCGTCGGCGGCGAACCCTGTGGCGTCCGACTCGCCCGCGTCGCGCATGGCGCGCACTGTCGCGGCGAGATCGAGCGGGTCGCCGTCGATCTGTTCGTAGGCGTAGCGCAAGCCCGCGGCCGTCGGCGCGCGGCGGATGCGCGCGCGCCCGCCCGCGTTGCGGACGACGACCGATTGGGGGCCGTCGCGGTACATGCTGAAGTCCACGCCGCCGAGCGTGTTGATGGTGGCGGAGACTTCGGCCGGGTCGGTGTCGTCGGCGCAGTAGAGCGCGCCGAAGCCGATGAGGCCGAACGCGGGCAGCGAGACCGTGCGCCGCCCGCGCCCGCGAAACTCCGAGCGCACCTCGTAGCCGTGCGCGCGCAGGTGCGACGCCAGGTGAATCTTCCGACTCTCTTCCAGCCCCATGCCGTGATCGGAGAAGAGCACGATCTCGGTCTCGCGGCCGAGCCACGCCTGCAACTCGCGCAAAAGTTTGTCGAGCGATTCGAGCGCGACCTGTAGCCGGGCGGGGCCGCGGATGTGCAGCAGCCCGTCCGTGCCTTTGAGGAAGCCGAAGTAGTCGCGGTCGCGCGGCGCGGCGCGGAAGTGGGCGCGGAAGCGGCGCATGTCCGCGCGCCACACGGCGTCGGGCGCAACGTAAACCAGAAACTCGAACGGCAGCGGCTCTTGATAGTCAAGCTCATCCATGTAGGACGAGGGCACTTTGTCGGGCGTGCGCCGGCCGATGTACTTCTGCACACCGCCGCGCAGTTCTTTTGCGTTGCGGTCGAAGTAGAGACACTCGTAGCCGAGCGGGGCGCTCGCGCCGAGCATCGTGGCGAGCGCGATGTTCGTCATCGTGGGGAAGGGCGAGAGCAGCCCCGAAGGCTCGTTGAAGCCCGCGAACAGCCCGCGCGCCTGCGCCGCCCGCATGATCTCAAGCGGCACGCCGTCGAGACACAGGAGCAGCCGCCGCGGTCTGGTCACGTCCGCGCCCGTCGCGCGCGCGTGTCTGTGTTGCGCGGGCGGCGCGTCGGCCAGTACGTCGGCCGGCGCAGCGAACAGTAGCCCGTTGCCTTGTGCCGGCTCGCAGCACGTCATCCCAAGTTCGTCAGTTCTCATCGTCCTGCCTCTTCTGTTCGGTCGGGTGATAAGGCGCGCGCAAGCCCCGCTTCGCCTCGGCCTGCGAGTCGTAGACGTTCGGGCGCGCGAGCACCGCCTGGTACTGCGCCAGCGCGTCGTTGCGCTTGCCCGCGAGGTCGAGGGCCTGCGCCGCGCGCAGCCGCGCCATCGTGGCGAGGTTTGCCTCCGCGCTTGTAACGGCGGCCGCCGCCAGGAACTCGCGCGCTGCGTGCTCCGTCTGCCCCGCCGTGAACAGTGCCTCGCCGTACTGGTAATGGATCAGATCAAGCTGGCGCACCGCGGCGGCACGCGTGTCGCGGTCGTGCAGCAGCGCGTCGAAGATGCCGAACGCCTCGCGCTCGTAGGCGGCAACTGCGCCCGCGTTCCCCGCCGCGCGTTCGACGGCCGCCTGCGAGACGAGCGCGTCCGCCGTTTCGAGTTTGAAGAGATAGTTGCGCGGATATTGGGCCGCCAGTTCGCGCGTGAGCTTGAGCGCGTCTGTAAATCTCTTCTCGCGCTTGTAGAGCGGGATGAGCAGCGTCTTCGCGTCGTCGCGCGCCCAAGTGCCCTGCTGCGCGACCTGTTCGAGCGTGGCGAGGCCGCGCTTCTTCGAGCCGCGGTTGCCGGTGAGGCCGGCGAGCACGCGCACGGGGAACGGCAGCCCGCCGAGGATGTAGTCGTACATGCCGATGGTGATGCGCGCGTCGTGGTAGTTTGGATCGAGCTTGACCAGATCGCGGTGCTTGTCCACGGCGTCCGAGCCGTCGCGCAGGGCGGCGATGAAGCGGCGTTCGACCGCACCCTCGAACGAAGCCTTCAGCCCCTGCGTCGCGCCCAGGAAGTAGAGCGCCTCGGTGTCGCGCGGGTTCTGCTTGAGCCGCGCTTCCGCCAACTGCTTCGCCGTGCGCGTCCAGTCGCGGAACTGCGCGACCACGCCTGGGTCAACCTTGTCCTCGTTCTGCGCGTAGAACGATTGGGAGTTGTAGAGACCCGATTGCAGCCGGCGCGACTGGTTCAGTGTCTTGAGCCACAGGCTCGCGGCCAGGAACTGCGGCCCCGCCGGGTGATCCGGGTATGTCTGCATCAACTCCTTGAACTTGCGCTGCGCGCCTTCGTAGTCGAGGCTGTAGAGCGCGTCGAAGCCCGCCTTGCGCAACTCGTCGAACTTCGCGCGGTCGGGCGCGCTCGGCGTCGCCTTCACGCCGTCAGTCGCGTTGACCACCGCCGGCCGCTGCTCCTGCCCGCGCGCGATGCCGTAAACCGCCAGCGCGATGACTACCAATAGCACGAACCCTTGCAGCCATACCAACGTCTTCGCCAGACTCCGCCTCATCAAATCCTCTCCCCTCATCTGTCAACTCCGCGCCGCCTCGTAGGCCGCGCCGAACCGCCACGCCAGCATTAAATTGATCAGCAAGGCCGCGCCGTACCACGCGGCGCGCGCCGCCCTCTCGTCGGTCAGGAGCGCCCGCGCGCACAGGAAGACGGCGGCGGCGAAGAAGCTGCCCGGCAGCATCAGCGTGAAGCCGAGCGAGCCGAGCGCCGACCCCGCGTCCGTCGGCGCGTCCCCGCCCTGCCACGCGAGCGGATCGCGCGCGCCCGTCGCCGCCGACAGGCACGCGAGACCCGCGACGTTCAACGCCGCCACCCACACGAGCAGCCGCGAGCTAATCCGCCAACGCATCGCGCGCGCGCTCATTGCTTCGCCTTCCTGTCGTCCGTCTGTTCCGGCTGCGACGGAGTTTGCGCGCGCACCTGCGCGAGCTTCTCCACCACGCGCGCGGCCATGTAGGGTGCGCCCAGGTTGCCGTCCCAGATGATGCGGCTGCCCGTCGCCACGACCACGCCCGTGCGCTGGTGCGCGAGCGTGAAGGTGAACTTCCACGTGAAGACGACGTGATCGAGCGTCAGCACGAGATCGGCCACCTCACGGTAACTGCGGCGTCGCGTATGCCGTCGCCGATCTGCTGGCGATAAGCGGGCGTCTGCCGCGCCGACGCCTGCATGAGAGGCGCTGCGCCGCACGCCCCGAGCAGCAGCACCGCACACAGGACAAGTGTCCACGCCCTTCGGCTCATACTCTCCTCGTTGCGCATTGAGTTTGATAGCCTGCTCGCGCCGTCCGCACGACTACTCGCGCGGGGCGAGTATGAGGGTGGCGACCAGGAGCACGCCGGCCAGTATGCTGAGGCCGACCGTAACGGCCTTGCCCGTCCGCGTGTTGGTCAAGTCTCTGACCGCGGTCTGCAAAGAAGGGGTCGGGCGCACCTTCTCGACCTGCGCGTACTGCACGGTCGTCGCCGCGTTCGTCTTCTCGTCGGTGACGGCGAAGTGGTCGTCGCCGATCTCACTGACGAAGCCGGCGACCTTCGTCTTGTCGCGCAGCTTCACTTCGACCTTCGCCCGCGTGCCCGTGCCGAGATCGGCGATCTCTTTCTTCACCTTCGCGGCCCGTTTCGCGTCCTTCTCCTGCTGGCTGCGCGCCGCCACGGGCGCGACGCAGGTGAGATTCAGCACCAGGGCTGACAGCGCGACCAGAAATAACCGTTTGAGCATTCGTCCTCAGTTCCTTTGCCGTTGGATTAACCGCCGTAACTCTCCAAGTACTTCACGCCCGCGCCGGTGTTGAAGAGCACGACGCGCTCGTCCGCCTTGACTTCACCCTTCGCAAGCAGTTTCTTCAGCGCGGGCAGACACGCCGCGCCTTCGGGCGCGCAGAAGAGTCCTTCGGCCGCGCCGATCTCGCGCGTCGCCGCGAGCAACTCTTCATCCGTCACCGCGACGGCCGTGCCGCCGGAGGTGCGCAGGGCATCGAGGATCAGGAAGTCGCCGATAGCCTTGGGCACGCGCAGACCCGACGCGGTCGTCGCGGCGTCGGGGAACTCGGCCGCAAATCGCTCGCCCCGCTCGAAGGCGCGGACAATCGGCGCGCATCCGGCGGCCTGCACCGTGACCATGCGCGGCCGTTTACTGTCGATCCAGCCCATCTGCTCCATCTCGGCGAACGCCTTCCACATGCCGATGAGGCCCGTGCCGCCGCCGGTCGGGTAGATGATCACGTCGGGCAGCGTCCAGTTCATCTGCTCCGCGAGTTCGTAGCCGAGCGTCTTCTTGCCCTCGACGCGGTACGGCTCTTTCAGAGTCGAAACGTCGAACCAGCCCTCGGCCTCTTTGCGCCGCCCGACCTCCGCGCCGCAGTCCGTAATCAGCCCCGCCATCAGCGTGACGTGCGCGCCCGTCTGCTCACACTCGATGACGTTTGCGCGCGGCGTGTCCTGCGGCATGAAGATGAAAGCTTCGAGGCCCGCGCGTGCGGCGTAAGCGGCGAGCGCGCCCGCCGCGTTACCCGCCGAAGGGACGGCCAAGCGTCGCGCGCCCAACTCCTTCGCCATCGAGACGGCCGCCGCCATGCCGCGTGCCTTGAAGCTCTGCGTCGGGTTCTGCCCCTCGTCCTTGATGTAAAGCGATTGCAGACCCAACTGCGCGCCCAAGTTTGCGGCCGGCAAGAGCGGCGTCCAGCCTTCGCCGAGCGAGACGATGTTTTCGTCGCGCGCGACGGGCAGCACCTCGCGGTAACGCCATAGATCGCCCCGCCTCCCCGCCAGATTCTCTTTCGTCAAAGAACGGGCCGCCTGCGCCAGGTCATAACGCACCAGCAGCGGCTTCCCGCATTCGCGACACAGGTTGTGCAAGCGTTGTGCCTCGTGCCGCAGCCCGCACGCCGCGCACTCCAAGTGGGTCACATTCATCGTCGTCTCGTCCTTTCAAAATTTTCGCCGCAGATAAAAAAGCCCAATTTCGCCGGGAAACAGACGGAGATAAGCAGCCGCCTTGCCGGCGGTCGCCCCGCACCACCACTCCGCGCTCAGTCTGTCTCGTGCCCCGCATCATACGCCCGCCACTCGCCTCCCGTCAGGTGGAGCAAACATGCTGCACCATGCTGGGAGCGCGGGCGTCCCGCCCGCCAAGCGTGCTGCCAGCACGCTCAAAGCGTTCATTAAATTTCAAGCTTGAGTTTGAGCACGTCATTTATTCGCGCTCATGCGCTCAAGGCGGGCGGGACGCCCGCGCTCCCAGCAGGCAGGTGACAAGTACCGTCCAAAGCCTTATCTTGTCACTTGTCACTTGTCACTCGTCACTGCCTTTATGCCTGTTCGCCTGCTCGCGCTCGATCTGGACGGGACGCTGCTCGATTCGCACGGTCGCCTGTCTGACCGCAACCGGCGCGCGGTCGCCGCCGCGCGCGCGCGCGGCGTGCGCGTCGCGCTCGTCACGGGGCGACGTTTCCGCGACGCGCGCCCGCTCGCGCTTGAGTTGGGCGTGGATGTGCCGCTCGTCGCGCACAACGGCGCGCTCACGAAGCACGCGCGCACGTTGGAGACGGTCGCCGCCATTCACCTGCCGCTCGCGGCGGCCCGCGCCGTCCTGCGCGTCGCGCGCGCGCACAAGGCCGACGCGCTCGTGAGCGACGACGCGGACGGCCCCGGCGTGCTGGTTTACGATCACATTGACGAGGCGAACCGCCCCGCCTTCGAGTACATGGCGTGGGCGCGGCGCATCCACGGCGCGGAGGCCCCGGAGGCCATCTTGCGCGTCCCCTCGCTCGAAGATTATCTTGACCACCCGCCCGTCCACATCGCCTTCTCCGGCACGGACGAGGAGATGCTGCGCCTGGGCGCGGTGCTGCGCGCCGAGTTGCCCGGCCTGGTCAAGCTGATGATCACGGTCTATCCGGCGAAGCGTTTCGGGCTGGTGGACGTGCTGCACCCGGAGGTGTCGAAGGGCACGGGGCTGGCGGCCGTCGCGCGCGAGTACGGGATCCCGCGCGCCGACGTGATGGCCGTCGGCGACAATCACAACGACGTGGAGATGCTGGAATTCGCCGGCACGGCCGTCGCCGTCGCCAACGCCGAGCCGGCCTTGCGCGCGCTCGCCGACATTCACCTGACGGCGGCGAACGACGAGGACGGCGTCGCCGTCGCGATAGAGAGGTTCATCCTGGCGCGGGAGCGCGCGTCGGCGAGTTGAGCAGACGGTCGTGCTGCCGCGTCGTCTGTCCCATCGAGCAGGGCTGAAGTTATAACCGATAGAAACGAGGAGTTGAGATGGCAAACCGCATTGCGAACATCAAGACGAACAAGGGCACGATCCGCTTCGAGCTGTTGGAAGAGGACGCGCCGAGGACAACGGACAATTTCATCAAGCTGGCCGAGCGCGGCTACTACGACGGCGTCATCTTCCACCGCGTCATCAAGGGCTTCATGATCCAAGGCGGCGACCCGACGGGCACGGGGCGCGGCGGCGAGTCGGCGGCGGGCGGGCGCTTCAACGACGAGATCAACCGCGCGTCCGACCTCTACCGCGGCCCTTACGCGAAGGGCACGGTGGCGATGGCGAACGCCGGGCCGAACACCAACGGCTCGCAGTTCTTCATCATGCACGCCGACTACCCGCTCCCGCCCAGCTACACCAAGTTCGGGCGCGTCATCGAGGGCCAGGACGTGGTGGACGCCATCGCCACCAGCCCCACCGACCGCGGCGACCGCCCCCAGCAGCAGGTCACGATGGAGCAAGTCACGATAGAGCAGGGATGAGGGATGAGGGCGGAGGGATGAAGAAGCACCGCTCGACGCGAGCGACCATGCTTTCGTCCATCATCCCTCCGCCCTCATCCCTTATTCTTTCTTGCCTTTGTTTCGCTCGATCAAGTAATCTGTTTGTGGCTGTTTGGCTGCCGGGGGTACTTCCTCCCTCCCCTGCTGTTGGCTTGCCCCAACCGCCCGGCGACAGTCTCACTCAGCCTCTAGTCTTTGGATTTCCGTTGTTAACCAAACGTTCGCGCGCCGAGCGCCCGCACTTGCGCGGGACGCTGACTGCTGCTCCATGACCACGCGCCAGTCTGACATCGAGTTTAATGTCCCGCCGGGCGGCTCACGGCCGGCGGGCCACGCGCGCACCGGCGACGGCGCGGAGGCGCTGGGTCAGGCCGAGCGGCTGTACCGCTCGATGTTCGAGAACGCCATCCACGGCATCTATCAGTCCGTCCCCGCCGGCCACTTCATCAACGTCAACCCGGCGCTCGCGCGCATGCTCGGTTACGACTCGCCCGCCGACATGATCGCCTGCTGCACGGACATCGCGCGCGACTACTACGCCCGCGCCGAAGACCGCGACAAGTTCCTCTCGCAGATAGACTCGCGCGGGCGGCTTCAGGGCTACGAAGTGCAGGTGCGGCGCAAGGACGGCACGGCCATCTGGACGCGCGAGAACGTCTACGCCGTGCGCGACGGGCGCGGGCGCTTGCTCTACTACGAGGGCAGCGTCGAGGACGTGACCGCGCAGAAGCAGGCTGAGGCGGCGTTGCGCGAGTCGGAGCAACGCTACCGCAACCTGTTCGAGTACGCCAATGATGTGATCTACACGATTGACCTGGCGGGCAACTACACGTCGGTCAACAAGGTCGGCGAGCAGGTCACGGGCTACTCGCGCGCAGAGTTGTGTCGGATGAACTTCACGCAGCTGGTCGCGCCCGACCACCTCGAACGCGCGCGCCGGATGATGCTGCTCAAGCTCGCCGGGCAGGAGGCGACCACCTTCTACGAGTTGGAGATCGTCAACAAGGCGGGCGCGCGCGTGCTCTTAGAAGTCAGCACGCAGCTTATCTACGAGCACGGCGAGCCGGTCGGCGTGCAGGGAATTGCCCGCGACATCACCGAGCGCAAGCGCGCCGAGGCGGCGCTCCGCGAGTCGGAGGAACGCTACCGCGAGCTGTTCGAGAACGCCAATGACATCGTCTACACGCACGATCTGACGGGCAACTTCACCTCGCTCAACAAGACGGGCGAGCGCGTCACGGGCTACACGCGCGCCGAGGCGTGCACGCTGAACATCGCGCAGGTCGTCGCGCCGGAGTACCTGGAACGCGCGCGCGAGATGATCGGGCGCAAGCAGACCGAGGGCGAGTCCACCGTCTATCAGCTTGAGATCATCGCCAGGGACGGCCGGCGCGTGCCGTTGGAGATCAGCACGCGCCTCGTCTACCAGGACGGCCGGCCCGTCGGCGTGCAGGGCATCGCGCGCGACATCACGGAGCGCAAACAGGCTGAGGAGCGGCTGCGTCAGCACGCGCTTGCCGACGCCTTGACGGGCTTGCCCAACCGCCTGCTGTTCACCGACCACCTGCACCTCGCCGTCGAACAGAACAAGCGCCACCCCGAACACCGCTTCGCCGTCCTGTTCCTCGACCTCGACCGCTTCAAGATGATCAACGACTCGCTCGGCCACACCGTCGGCGATCAACTGCTCGTAGCGATTGCGCGCCAGCTCGAACGCTGCCTGCGCGGCGGCGACACGGTGGCCCGCCTCGGCGGCGACGAGTTTGCCATCCTCTTAAATGACATCGCGCACTTCGACGACGCCATCCGCGTCGCCGAGCGCGTGCTGCACGACCTGAAGCTGCCCTTCAATCTTGACGGGCACGAGGTCTTCACCAGTGCCTCCATCGGCATCGCCTTGAGCAACAACGGCTATCAGACGGCCGAGGCCGTGCTGCGCGACGCGGACACGGCGATGTACCGCGCCAAGGCCGACGGCAAGGCGCGCTATGAAGTCTTCGACATGATCATGCACGCGCGCGTCGTCGCGCTGTTGCAGTTGGAGAACGATCTCCGCCGCGCCATCGAGCGCGGCGAGTTCTGCCTGCACTACCAGCCTATCGTCGCGCTGGCGGACGGCGCGGTCACGGGCTTCGAGGCGCTGGTGCGCTGGCAGCACCCGGAGCGCGGCGTCATCCGCCCGGCCGAGTTCATCCCGCTCGCGGAGGAGACGGGTCTCATCGTCCCGCTCGGCCGCTGGGTCTTGCGCGCCGCCTGCGCGCAGATGCGGCACTGGCACGCGCTCGCGCCCGGCCGCAGCCCGCTCAAGCTGAGCGTCAACCTCTCGGGCCGGCAGTTCGCGCAGACAGATCTGTGCGCGCAGATCGAGCAGACGCTCGCCGTCACGGACTTCGACCCGCACTGTCTGCAACTTGAGATCACGGAGAGCGTCTTGATGGAGAACGCGAAGACCATCGTGCCGATGCTCTGGCGGCTGCGCGAGTTGGGCGTCGAGTTGGCGATTGACGACTTCGGCACGGGCTACTCATCGCTCTCCTACCTGCGCCGCTTCCCCATCCAGACGCTGAAGATCGACCGCTCCTTCATGCGCGTCGAGGAAGAGGACAACGCCGAGATCGTCCGCACGATCATCCTGCTCGCGCGCAACATGCGCAAGGACGTGGTCGCCGAAGGAGTCGAGACGCCCGCGCAACTCGCCACGCTGCGCGCCCTCGACTGCGCCTACGCGCAAGGCTACCTCTTCTCCGCCCCGCTCGACGCGGCGGCGGCCGAGCGCCTGCTCACCTGCGCGCCCGAACGTAACCTGTGCCTGCTACCCGCCGACGACGAGCGCGTCGCCTGATCTTCCGCGCCCAGGGCCGCACGACACCTTTGCCTATTGACAACCGCCCGCCGTAGTCCTATCTTTCTCGCGCTTTACACGTGACGGACGCTTGACTTCCTCAGTCTCACGTAATTCGAGCAGCCTTCGGGCGCAGATATGGACGCGCATTTCGAAGCAGTGGTCAACGCCATCGCCGACGGGCGGGTGATCCCCTTTCTCGGGGCCGGGGCCAACCTGTGCGGCCGGGCCAACGGCGTCGCGTGGAACCGGGGCCAGCAAGAACATTTGCCGAGCGGGAAGGAGCTAATCGAGCACCTGATCACCCGCTTCTCGTATCCGACCAGCGAGGCGAAGGACCTGGCCCGCGTCACGCAATACGTTGATACCATCCAGGGTCAGGCCCCCCTGTTCCAAGAGCTACATGAACTGTTCGATAGGCCCTACCCGCCCACCGAGTTGCACCGCCTCTTCGCGGAGCTGCCCCAACTGCTGCGCGCCAAGAATTGCCCCAGGACGAGCGATCCGTTCCATCAGCGCCTGCTCGTCGTTAGCACCAACTACGACGATCTGATGGAGCGCGCCTTCGATCAGGCGGGGGAGAAGTACCACGTGCTGACCTACATGACCGAGTTGGTTGATCGTGCGGAGTCGGGCATGTTCTTACACGCCGCCCCCGACCGCCAGGAGGCCGCCCTGATTAATACCGAACGGAACCAACTCACGCCGCTAGACAACGACCAGTACCCGGTCATCATCAAGATTCACGGGGCCGTTGATCGGGTAAGTCTGGATCAAACCAACTCGCCCTTCCCTTACCAAGACAGTTTCGTGATCACGGAAGATCATTACATTGATTACCTGTCGCTTAAAGATGTCTTGACCATGCTGCCGATCACGATCAGGACCCAGTTAATTAAGAGCAACTACCTGTTTCTGGGCTACAGCCTGCGGGACTGGAATCTGCGCGCCATCCTGCGCCGCATCTGGCGCGAGCAGGGGAGGATGACGTACCGCTCTTGGGCCATTCTGTTGGACGCGACCGATTTCGAGCGGCGCTACTGGATCAGCAACCGGGTGGAGATCCACGAAGTCAATCTGAGCGAATACACGCGCGAGCTCGGCCGGCGACTGCGTGCCCTGTAAAACGCTATGGATCAGGCCCCGCCCCTCACATCGCCTTACAAAGGGCTGATGCCGTACTCCGAAGAGGATGCGGACTTCTTCTTCGGGCGCGAGAGCGAGGAAAAGACCATCACGGCCAACCTGCGCGGCGCGCGGCTCACGCTGCTTTACGGGCCGACCGGCGTGGGCAAGAGTTCCGTGCTGCGCGCCGGCGTGGCGCATGATCTGCGGCGGCTGGCGCGTGAGAATTTAGGCAGACAGCAGACCCCCGAATTGATCGTCGTCGTGTTCAACTCCTGGCGCGACGACATCATGCTCAGCTTGTCGGAGCGCATCCGCGATTCAGTCCGCCTGATCCTCAAGGATAAGACGCCCGAGTTGAGGCTGCCAGCGGAAGTTAAGCCCGGCACGCTCCTGACCACCACGCTGCGGGCCTGGACGGAGCAGCTCGACAGCAACCTACTCATCATACTGGATCAGTTCGAGGAATATTTCACCTACCGCACGCAGGGGAACGGCTTCCACGCGTTCGCGCGCGAGTTAGCCCGCGCCGTCAACCGGGGGGCCGAGCTGCGTGTTAACTTCCTCGTCTCCATCCGCGAGGATTCGCTCTCGAAGCTCGACCTGTTCAAGAGCCTGATCCCCACCCTGTTCGACAATTACTTACGCATAGATCGCCTGAAGGCCGGGGCCGCCTACGAGGCCATCATGGAGCCGCTCAAGGTTTACAACGAGGGCCGGGCGGCGGTGGAGCACTTCAGTTGCGAGCCGGAGCTGGCCCGCGAAATCTGCCGACAGGTGCGGACGGGGCAGGTCGTCGTGGGGCAGGCGGGGCGCGGGTTGATTGGCAGCGCCGCGCGCAAGCCGGACGAAGACGCGGAGATCGAGACGCCTTACCTACAACTGGTGCTGACCAGGCTGTGGGATGAAGAGAACAGGCGCGGCTCGCGCGTGCTCCGCCTGGAAACGCTCAACGAGTTGGGCGGTGCCGAGGAGATCATACACACCCACCTGGATCAGGAGATGAATCGCCTGTCGGTGGACGAGCAGCGGTACGCCGCGCAGGTATTTCATTATCTGGTGACGCCGGGCGGGACCAAAATCGCGCACACGAGCAGCGATCTGGCCGAGTACGTCGAGCTGCCGGAGGTGGCGCTCAGCCCCGTGTTGGAGCGGCTCAGCAGCGGCGATGTGCGCATCCTGCGCCCGGTGCCGGCCGCGGCCGAAGCGCCGCCTGTCACGCGGTATGAAATCTTTCATGACGTGCTGGCCCCGGCCGTTCTGGATTGGCGCGCGCGCTACTCGCAGGAGCAGGAGAAGAGCAGGGCCGTCTATGCCGAGCGCGCGCGCCAGAGGGAGCGGCTGGATAGTGAGCGGAAGCGGCTCAAACGCCTGATCTTCATCCTGTGCCTGCTGGCGTTGGGTGTGATCTATTTCGTTTACATGTACCTGTATTCGAACCGCCTGCGCGATGCGGCCGTGCGGGCGAATGATGAGGCACAGGCGCAAAAAAGCAAGGCCGAGGCCGCGCTGAGTATCGTCGATAAGACCGACCGCGCGGCCGAAAATTTTAAGGCCATCATGCGCGGGCATTTCGGGCGGATCAACAGCGTCGCCCTCAGCCCTGACGCACAGACCGTGGCGACCGGCAGTAACGATAGGACGGCGCGCTTGTGGAACGCCGCCACGGGGAAAAGCATCTCCGAGCTAAGAACGCACAGCGCCGCCGTAAACACTGTCGCCTTCAGCCCCGACGGCGGCCGTGTCCTGACGGCGAGCGATGACGGGACGGCGATAATGTGGAACGTCGCGACGGGTCAGGCCCTGTTTGCGCTGCGGGGGCACACGGGCCCGCTGAGTAAGGCCGTCTTCAGCCCGGGCGGGAAGCTGGCGGCGACGGCGGGCAGCGACAGCACCGCGCGCATCTGGGACGCCGGCAACGGCAACCTGTTGCGTGAGCTGAAAGGCCACACCGGCGCGATCACCGACGTGAGCTTCAGCAGCGGCGACGGCCGCTTCGTGGTCACGGCCAGCATTGACTACACGGCGCGCGTGTGGGAACTCGCCACCGGCCGCGTAGTCGTACTCAACGGACACGAGAACGCCGTCAACACCGCCGCGTTCAGCCCCGACGGTAACTACGTCGTCACGGCCAGCGAGGACTGGACGGCGCGCGTGTGGGCGTGGCGGACGGCGAAGGGCAGCATACTGCGGGGGCATCGGGGCGGCGTCAACACCGCCACTTTCAATGCAGACGGTACTTTAATCGCGACCGCGAGTCGGGACAGGACGGCGAAGATATGGGATGCGCGGACGACGCGTAAGCGCTACGATCTGCTCGGCCATACGGACAACGTCTTAAGTGCGACGTTTAGCCCCGACGGGCTACGCTTGATCACAGCCAGCGCCGATCACATAGCCCGCGTGTGGGAGGCTCAGACGGGCCAGAGGTTGTTCGAGTTGCGCGGCCATATTGACGAAGTGACCGGCGCGCTGATCAGCAGGGCCGGCGATCTGGCGGTGACCGCCAGCGGGGACACGACGGCGCGCGTGTGGACGCTCGCCGGGGCGGGCGGCGTGCGTGTCACCGATGCCGCTCTTCGCATAGAGCCAAAGACCTATCTGGGCCCTTGCCCCGCGGCTATCAGGCTCGTCGGCACGATCACCGTCACCGGCGCGAGTGGGACGGTCAAATACAGGTTCGTCCGCAGGGGCATGGGGCCGGGCGTAGAGAAGATGATCACCTTCGACTCGCCGGGCACGCGCGAGGTCAGCACAGTCTATAAATTCGGCGGCCCGAGTTATCCCCACGTGGGTGGCGCTTTCTTTCTCGAAGTGCTCTACCCGCAAGCCACCTCGTCGTCCGACGCGAGCTTTAATATAGATTGCGTTTCCCCGCCCGCCGGTGAGAGCACGCCCGCGCCCACACACGCGCCGGTAAACAAGTAGGCTACCCACCCGCGCCGGAAGAATTGTGGCGCGTGCGCCCTAATTATAAAACTCGTCTGTAATCACTATGCCCGTTGCGGTGAAGCGCACGGACGTTGTGCGCTTCAGCGGATGCGCGCCCTGGCCCAACTGCGGCGCGTGCCGAATGGCGGCCGTCACGAAACGCTTCGCGGCGTCCACCGCCGCGGGCAGACTCAAGCCCCGCGCCAGGCAGGCCGTGATGGCGGCGGCCAGCGTGCAGCCCGTCCCGTGCGTCGCCCGCGTCTCGAGACGCGGGGCGCGAAACAGTCGCACGTCGCCGTCGTCGTCAAGCAGATCGAGCGCGTCGCCCGCCAGGTGTCCGCCCTTGACGAGCACGGCGCGCGCGCCCAGCTTGCGCAACGCCGCCGCCGCCGCGCGCATCCCTGCTTCGTCCGCGACGCGTAAGCCCGTCAACAACTCGGCTTCGGGAATATTCGGCGTGACGAGCCGCGCGCGCGGCAGCAGTTCACGTTTGAGTGCGGCGAGCGCGTCCTGCTCGATCAGGTCGTGCCCCGAAGTCGAGCGCACGACCGGATCGACGACGAGCGCGGCCGCGCGCAACTCGGTCTCGTCTAACAACCGCGCGACCTCCGCAACCACGGCGCGCGTTGGCAGCATCCCGGTCTTCACGGCCGCGACGTGGAAGTCCGCGAGCAGGGGTAGCACCTGCGCGCGCACCACGTCGGCCGGCTGGTGCGCCGCGCCGCTGACGCCCGTCGTGTTCTGAAAAGTCAGAGACGTGATCGCGGCCACGGGGAAGCAGCCGAACGCGGCGAAGGTCTGCACGTCCGCGATGACGCCCGCGCCGCCCGACGGGTCGAAGCCCGCGATGGTCAGCGCGACAGGCGGCCGGTGCGTGTCGCTGTCTGGTTGCGGCATGGTCGGAAGCGTTTTTAACACGGAGCGCACAAAGAAAGCCGATCTCAGATTTGAGATTGCAAATCTCAAATCTGGCGCAGCCTTCCTCTGTGTCCTCTGTGTTAAAGCTTAGCGCGCGCCACACTCAACCGCCAGCTTCCCACGCCGCGCGCAGAGCACGCACACTGTCGGCTAACAGCTGTGGCTCGGCGAAGAGGCGGATGGCGGCGACGCCCTGCGCGCCCGCCTCGATCACTTCGCCCATGTTCGCGCGCGTGATGCCACCGATGGCGACGAGCGGGAAGGGCGCGAGCGCGCGGGCGGCTGCACTCAACCCGTCGAGTCCGAGCGGCGGGCCGTAGGCGCGTTTCGAGGGCGTGTCGAAGACGGGGCCGAAGACGGCGAAATCCGCGCCCTCGTCGCGCGCGGCGCGCGCCTCCGCCGTTGAATGGGTCGAGACGCCGATCAGGAAATCTGGCCCAGAGGCGCGGCGGACGACGGCGGCGCTTAAAGACTGCACGGTTAGCTGCACGCCGTCCGCGCCGGCCGCGCGGGCGATGTCGGCGCGGTCGTTGACGAGGAGGCGCGTCGCGCTGCCGCGCGTGATGGCGGCGGCGCGCGTGGCGAGCTCATAGAGCACGCGCGGGCGCAGAAGTTTTTCGCGCAGTTGGACGAGCGAGACTTGCGCGGCGACGGCCGCCGCGACGAGCGCGAGGAGGCGCGCGAACTCGGCGCTCGCGGGCGTCACGTGCGCGTCAGTCGTGCCGCTCGTGATCAGGTAGCTGAGGGGCGGGGTTAACGGCGACTGCGGCATGTGCGGGCGCTTGGTTCGGGCCGGCCTGCGCGTTCAGCGCGCGCACGGTCTGGCGGAAGTGCGCGATCTCCCAGAAGGCCATGGCGAAGTTCAGGAGGCCGAGGCCCGTCACCGCGCCGCGCACCCAGCCCGACGCGATGGCGTGCTGCAAGCCCGGCATCCCGGTCTTGTGCGTGAGATAGACGAGGAAGAAATTGTCGCCCCAGTCGGCCAGCCCGAACGGGTGCACCCACGGCATGAAGGTCAGCACCAGCCCCGCCTCCAGGCACAGGACGATGTAGAAGATGACGGTCAGCTTAGCGGACATGGCCCAAACACAGTGACAAGTGACGAGTGACGAGTGACAAGTTGCCGGACAAGTTTAACTCGTCACTCGTCACTTGTCACTTGTCACTGCCTTCATGCCTTGTAGTTCTTTCAGCTTGTCGGCGACGCCGCGGTAGGACACGTCTATGCCGTAAACTTCCTGGAAGGTGTCAAGGGCGCGGTCAATGTCGCCCATCTGCTCGTAGGCGGTGGCGAGTTCGTAGCGGAGCGCCTGGTACTCTTCTTCTGTGTGGCCGGGCGCGGCGAGGCCCTTCTTGAACCAGATGGCGGCGGCGCGCGCCATGCCCTGCTGCATGAAGCAGTGGCCGAGCAGGTTGCAGCATTGCAGGTAGCGCGGCGTGCCGTCGCCGGGCGTGGCGACCGTGACGGCGGTCTGAAACTCTTCGACCGCCATGTCGAGCATGCCCATCTCCATGTAGGCGAGGCCCGTGTTGTAGTGCGTCTCGTAGTCGGCGGCTGCCTCCTCCGCGTCGTCCTCCTCAACCGAGTCACGGAACTCGGCGAAGACCTCGGCGAGACCGGCGTCGAGCGCGTGCGCGCCCGCCTGCGCGGCGGCAACTGCTACCTGCGACTGCTGCTGCGGTGGCGACGGCTGCGCGTTGCGGGCCGGCGACTCGACCGCCTGCACGTGCTCGGCGGGCAACTCGAACGTCACGTCCTCCGACTTGTCTTCATGATCTGCCTGCGCGGCCGGCGCGCTGCTCGCGGCGTCGGGCGCGGGTGCGGCGTGCAGGCGCTTGCGGCGGGCGCTGATCTCGGCGCTCGCGCCGTACTGGCGTTCGAGCATGTCGAGCGTGTCGCGCGCAATGTCCGTGTACCCCTGGTCAAGGTAATAATCAACGCTCTCCAACTCCTGCGCCAAGAGCGTCTGCACGCGCTGGTCGGCGGCGGTCGCGGCCCGCGTCGCGCCCGGCAGCGCGGACTCGGTGAGCGAGTCGGTGACGTGAATCTCCTGGTCGTCGGCGACGACGGCCGGCATAGCGAAGTCGGCCGCCGCGTCGGTGAACTCCGCGTTCAGATCGGCGAACGACGCGCTGGCGTCGGCGGGGCGCTCCGGGGCGGCCGGCGGCGGCTCGGCGGGCGGCGCGACCGCGTTCCACTCGAACTCGCCCGCGGGCACGGGTGTCGGCGCGCTCGGCGGCGGCGGCACGATGAACAGATCGTTTGCGCCGCTGTTGGTCTCGAACATGGCGTCGAGGCCGGGCACTTCGGGCGCGGGTGGCGCGGGCGTTTGCGCGCCGCGCGGCGGTTCGGCGTACACGGCTGCCTCGCCCGTCGTCAGAATCCCTTCGCGCGCGGTGTCGGGGCGCGGCGCGTCCGTGCCGAGCAGTTCGGCGAGCGCCGTGAGCCGCTCGGCGTAGCCCTGATCGAAGGGCACGAGGCGGACGAGGTGTTCGAGGGCGTTGCGCTCGTCGTCGTAGAGTTCCTGCGCCTGCGCGGCCTCGGCGAGCCGTTCGAGCGCGATGCGCATGCGGTCGTCGTCGCGCTGCCAGGTGTGTATGCGCAGCAGCAGGCGCAGCGCCTCGATGTTTTCGGGGTCGCGCGCCAGCGCCTGATTAAGCAACTCAAGCAGCGGCTTCTCCTGCCGCTTGGCGAGCGCCGGCTCGACGGCGCGCGTCAGGGCGCGCACGCCGTTGATCGCGTCGCCCTGTTGCAGGTAGAGCTGCGCGACTTCAAACAGCAGCGGATAGTTCGCCTGATCCGCGTTGACGAGCTGCTGCGCAGCGCGGTCGGCGGCGGGCGCGTCCTCGGCGTCCAGATAGACGCGCGCCAGCATCGCCTGTAGCTCCATGTCGGCGGGCGCTTGCGCGACGGCCTCTTCGAGCACGGCCGCCGCCTCCTCGTTCGCGCCGAGCGCGAGATTGGCGTTGACCAGCCCTTGCAGAATCTCGTGGCTGTAGGGGCGCAGACCGCGCGCGAGGGTGAAGGCGCGGAGCGCGCCCTGGTAGTCGCTGCGCGCGTGCAGGCGCGTGCCCGCCTCGGCGTATGCCTCGCCCGCCTCGTCGTTCATGCCCTCGCGCGCGAAGCCCTCGGCGAGCCGGAGACGTATCTCGGCGTTCTGCGGATCGAGATCGGCCGTGCGGCGCAGGGCTTCGAGCGCGTCGCGCATCTGCTTAGCGCGCGTGCAGGTGTCGGCGATGAACAGGTACTGCGCGCGCGCCTCGACGATGAGGCCCTGCTGCTCGTAGAGCACGGCGAGCTTCTGCGCGACCGACAATTCTTCGGGCCGGAGGCGCGCGACCTTCTTGTAGATGGCGATGGCTTTGAGCGCGAACCCCTGCTCGCGGTAGTGGTCGGCGACGCGGACGAAGCACTGGATGGCTTCCGCCTTCTTGTCGAGGCGCACGTAGAGGTCGCCGAGCGTGTTGAGCGCGGTGTAGTCTTCCGGGTCGGCGTCGGCGATGCGCTGATACTCCTGCACCGCGGCGGCGATCTTGCCCTGCGCAAGGTTTTTCTCAGCCGCGCTGACGGCTTTTGCCTTATCGAAAGCCATGTATGTATTAACTGCGCGTCACACGGGGGCCGCTCACGGGCGTTGGCGTGGCGGAACGAGGAGACCGACCTGCTCTTTAGAGTGTGACTGCGCCCGGAAGAAGTCTGCCCCTGAGGCCCCCAACTTGCCCGAGGGTGACGGGCTACTTAGCAAGTTAGCACGCGCTGACAACGAGCGTCAATAACGCATTTTTACGCACTTTTCCGGCGGGGAAATGAGCCGCAAAGATACGGAAAAGCAGTAGGCGGTAGGCAGTAGGCAGTAGGCAGTTAAGAACAAAAAAGGGCCGCCGGTTGATCGCGCGCCGCTTGATCTGACGAGGCGCGATCAACCGGCGGCCCTTTTCTTTGTCTTCTGCTGCCTACTGCCTACCGCCTACTGCCTACTCTTCCTTTGTGTCCTTCGTGTCTTTGTGGTTAATTCTCTGCGGTCAACTCTTCTGAAGCATGCCGGACACCAGCCCCGCGCCCGCACCGAACGAAGACGCGCCGCCGCCAGCGCGCGCCGTGCGTCTCGCCGAACGCACGGCGCTGGCGGGTCTCGCGCTCTACGCCGTCTGCGCGCCGCACTCGATTGCGGGCGCGTGGGTCGCGCTCTCGCTCGTCGTGCTCGGCTGGCTCGCGCGCACGCTCGTGACGCGCCGCGCCGGCATCCTACGCACGCCCCTCGACCTGCCTTTCTGGGCGCTCTTTGCGTGGAGCATCGTCTCCGCCGCCCTCTCCGCCGAGCCGCGCGTCAGCCTGCTTAAACTCATCTCGGTCAGCACGTTTCTCATCTACTACTGCGTGCAGGCCGTCATCACGCGGCGCGCGGCCGTCTGCCTGGCGAGTCTGCTGATCGCGTCGGGCTGCGCGGGCGTCGTCTGGAGTTTGGTCGAAGTCGCGCGCGGGCGCGGCGTCATCATCGAGACCATCGCGCCCGACAGCCCTTTGCGTGCGACGACCAGCCTGCGCGCGGGCGACGCCGTCTGGCGCGTCAACAACCGGCGCGTCAATTCGATGACGGAGTTGGCCGCCGAGATCAGACGCGCGAAAACGGGCACGCCCCTACGCCTGAGCGTCATCACGCAGGGCGAGCACGTCGAGTGGATTGGCCCCGCCGTAACGGACGAGATGAAACGGGCCGAGCCGCCCGCCGGCATCTACGGCACGCGGCGCACGCACCGCTTCCGCGCCTCCGGCTGGACACGCCACTACGAGACCTTCGCCGAGTTGCTGCAAATCCTCGCCCAACTCGCGCTCGGCTTCGCCCTCGCCCGCCTGCAACGCCGCGCGGACGCGACCAACCGTGCGCGCCGCTTGAGCGCGCTCTACGCCGTCGCCTTCGTGCTGCTCGCCGTCGGGATAGCGTTGACGGCGATGCGCACGGTGCTGTTCGCCTTCGCCGTCGGCGCGTGCGTCGTGTTGCTGCGCTGGCGCGCGGGCGCGTCGGCACGTGTGCGCGGCGCGGTCGTCTGCGTGGTCTTACTGGTCTGCGCGCTCGGCGCGTTCGCCGTCTGGCGCACGCGCGCGGCGGGCGCGCTGCGCTTACAGGACGAGAGCGCGCGGCTGCGCGTCGAAGTCGCACGGCACGCGCTGGCGCGTGTGTGGCTACATCCCGTCTTCGGGCACGGCATGGACGCGGTACACGCACATTGGCACGAGTGGGGCTTCCCCGGCACGGACATGCTGCACGCGCACTCGACGCCCATTCAACTCGCCTTCGACCGCGGTCTCCCCGCCCTCCTCATCTGGCTCTGGCTCGTCCTCGCCTTCTGGCTCGTCACCACGCGCGCCGAACAACGCCTCCGCACGTCCCCCGATGCCGGCGCGCACGGCCTCCTGCTCGGCGCGACCGGCGCGCTCGCCGGCCTCTGCGCCAGTTCCCTCGTCAACTACAACTTCGGCGACGCCGAGGTCACGCTCCTGCTCTGGTGGCTCATGGGCGCGGCGGTCAGGAGCAGTAGGCAGTAGGCGGTAGGCAGTAGGCAGTTAAGAACAAAGAGGCCGCCGGTTGATCGCGCGCCTCTTGATCTGACGGGGAGCGGATCAACCGGCGGCCCTTTCCTTTGTCTTCGCTGCCTACCGCCTACTGCCTACCGCCTACTTTTCGTTTACAATTCCGCCCATGCTTTCGGCGCAGACAGCGCGGCGGGCGGTGTGGCGACCGCTGTTTGAGTTGCCGCGGCGGTTCGAGTTGATCGAGTCGCTGGTGCGGCGCGAGTTGGCGGCGCGCTATCGCGGGTCGGTGCTGGGGCTGGTGTGGGCGGTCTTGACGCCGGCCGTGATGATCGCAATCTACACGTTCATCTTCGCGGGCGTGTTCGGCGCGCGCTTCGGGGCGCGCGGGACGACGTGGGACTACGCGCTCTATCTCTTCTGCGGGCTGCTCGCGTGGACGGCCTTTCAGGAGTCGGTGCAGACGGCGGCGAACGTCGTCGTCGCGCACGCGAACCTAGTCAAGCGCGTGGTCTTCCCGCTCGAAGCCCTGCCGGTCGCGCAGGTGCTGGCGGCGCTCGTGACGCAGGTGTGCGGCACGGTCGTCCTCGTCATCGCCACGCTCGTCATTCATCGTGAACTGCACGCGACGATAGCGTGGTGGCCGGTGCTGGTCGTGCCGCAACTGCTGGCGATGCTCGGCGCGGCGTGGCTCGTCGCGTCGCTGGGCGTGTTCCTGCGCGACACGGGGCAGGCGCTCTCGCTGCTGCTGGTCGCGTGGATGTTCCTGACGCCGATCATCTACCCGGAAGCGGTCGTGCCCGCGCGCTACCAATCTGTCATCAACGCGAATCCGTTCACGCCGCTCGTGCGCAGCTACCGCCGCATCCTGCTCGAAGGTGCGCCGCCCGACTGGCGCGGTCTCGCCTACTTCACGCTGTTCGCCGTCCTGCTCTTCCTCGGCGGCTACTGGTGGTTCGCCAAGACGCGGCGCAACTTCGCCGACGTGATCTGAGCCGCCGACTCGGTGGCCGGGCATAAAGGGCAAAGTATTGACAACCGCCGGCCGGCGCAATATCTTGCCCGCGTCTAAAACCCGCGCGCTTGCTCGACGGCGTGAGCGCCTGCCTCGTTCGCCTCGCGCCCCCCGGACGATCTGCAAGTTGAACTACACGACCTCGCGCGCCCGCGCAACCCGGAGGACAAAGTTTATGGGCCAGTACGATCTGTTTGACGAAGTGGCGGCCATCGGCCGCGAGTTTCTGGCGCTGAGTAAGAGCGAGCAGGAGTTGCGGAGATACACCTGGCAACTGGGCGCGATCTGCGATCTGATCAAGCACACGCATTCTATCGTCGTCGAGAAGCTGGAAGAGATTGAGGCGGCGCAGACCGTCGCCGACGCCAGGGCTGCTGCCGTGCAGTTGGAGGATCAGCCGCTCACCGCCAGCTTCAGGGCCAACGGGCTGTGCGACATCTTTCAGGGTTTCGGCCACTCGTTGCGGCGCATCGTCGAGCCACACGCCCAACCCGGCGAAAGCGTCCAGCCGGTGCCCCTCGGGACGGCGCAAATAAATTCCTGGACCTGGTTCTGCGAATCGCTTGAGGAGCGCGAGCAGAGGGTCGCGTCGCTTTACGCGAGCGAGTTACGGGAAATCTGCAACCTGAGCGCCAGCGCCAGCGGCGACGCCGATCTGGCGCAGCTCAAAGCCAAGGCGCGGGCCACCAAAAATCTGTTGACCACGCAGATGGCGGACTTCGACGCGCTCGCCACGCAATTTCGACAGCTAACTTAGGAGGCGAAGCAACGTGGCTGACTGGCAAGACCCGAACTACAGACTCTTGCGCATGGTCTTGCGCCGCCTGGCGGAGCAGCCGGGCATGAGCACGAAACTCAAGGCGCAGACGACGGCCGCCGAGGCGCGGAGAGAGTTGGGGATTGACTCAGACGAGGCGTACCAGGCGATCATCAATGTGCTTAACGTGGTCGAGTCGCAACCCGCCCCGTCCATAGCGCCGCCCCTGAACGGCGGCGACCAGCGGCGCGGCGGCGGTCAGGCTGATCCGCCGGACGCCGCCGCTCCGAAGAAAACTGAAATTGGTAATGCCGGGGCGTTTTTCGATCAGGCTTTCCGCCAACTGCAAAGGGCCTACTTCGTGTCGCTGCTAATGAGCGGCACGATGTTTCTGGTCGGGCTGGCGTTCCTGGGGCTGGCGGCGTGGCAGGCCATTCAGCATCCGGATAAAGTCGGGACGGCCTCGGTCGTGGGCGGGATCGGCGTCGTGCAGATCGTCGCCCTGTTCTACCGCAACCCGCTCGCCGACATCGCGCGCGCCGTCGCCGTCGCGCAGCAGGCCAAGATCGCGATCACGTCTTACCTGCTCGGCGTCTCGCTGGTGCACAACAGCATCGGGTTGCATGAGACGCCCGGCGAGCAGCACCTCAAGAGCTTGCTCGGGCTAACGGATCAGGCGATGCGCCACTTGCAGGCATGCGCAGGCGTGCCCGTGCGGGATGCGGACGAGTAAGCGCCCTTACGCACACGACCAGGCTGCTCGACGCCGATTAAACAACAGATGCCAGACGCGCTCCCTGTGACCCGCGCCGCCCCTCACACGGGCAGAAAGATAATCTGTCTCTCGTTGCTGCTCGCCACGTTGAGCGCAGGGTTAGCGCCCGCGCTCGGCGCACACGCCCCGCGCCCGTCAGGACTCTCACCCGCCGCCCGCCGCACGCACAACGCTCCTTCCGCCGCCGCGTCGCGCAGCCGGCCGCTCTGGCCCGGCGCGCGCTTCACCGAAGCCGACCGCGCGCGCGCCGTCCGCCGTGGCCTCGCCTTCATCTACCGCACCGCGCTTGAGCGCGCCAACTTTGCCACCTACGGCGGCGACTACCTCTGGTGCTTCTACACGCTCTCGACGGCGGTCGCCAACGCGCCCTTCGCCCGCACGGCCCGCCGCATGGGGCTTGAGCGCGCCCGCGTCTGGCGCAGGCTGCACCCGACGCTGCCGCCGCGCGCCGACGCCGCGACCATCGCCGAGTACGTGTTCGGCAGCGACGCCGCGGATAGCCTCGGCGTGCGCGACGCGCAGATGAAGCGCGACCTCCGGCGCGCGGCCCGCGAGTTCACGGCGCGCGACTACCTGTTGTTCGACCCGCTGACCGAGCCGCCGCCGACAGACGTGCCCGCCGACTGCAAATACGACGGGGCGGCGAACGCGCGCGGCGCGCAGTTCTGCCGCGTCTGCCACCGCCCGCTGCGGATGCGCACGCGCTACGACGTGTGGTACGACGCGCTGATTACGACTTACGTCGGCGACCGCTACGGCGTCACGCTCGGCGCTACTTACGCGGACGTGCTCAAGTGGCTGCCCACGCTGCGCCCTTACCCTGAGGACACGCGGGCGCAGGGCGAAGAGTTTGCCGATGCCGTCTATGCCGTCACGCACGTCGTCTACACGCTGAATCATTACAACCAGTCGCGCCTCGCGCCGCGCCTGCTGCCCGCCGAGTACGAGTTTCTGCACGCGCACGTTGGCCACGCCGTCGCGCACAATGAGACGGACATGCTCGGCGAGATGATGGACTCGCTCCGCGCCTTCGGCGTGACCGAAAATGATCCTGAGTTGCGCGCGGCGATGGAGTTCTACCTGGCGCACCAGAACCGCGACGGCAGTTGGGGCGACGTGAACGAAGCCGATATTTATGAACGCTATCATCCGACCTGGAACGCCGTCGCCGGCCTCAGCCGCTACGCCTGGCGCGGCCAGGGCATTAGCCACCCCGAACTCACACGGCTGCTCGAACAGTGGGCCGGCGGGCGTTGAATTAATCATTGGCTGAAATTTCTTAGCAACGCATTATTACCCCACTACTTTTGTACTTTAACGATTGCGCGGCGGCGCAATAGTGCTATAATCCGCGCCACTGCGGCGTTCCTCTTCCTCCTCAGCGCGCATTAGCGCGGAGAGCCACGACCGCACGCTCACGGAATACCAGCGATACAAGCTAGCGGGTCGTGCCACAAGCGCGGCCCAAATGGGCGCACCGACCGAGTTCAAGCGGGTGGCTCACGGGTGTCTGCGGCCGCACAGGCCGCCAGGCACTCAACTCGTTCCCACTCCGGCCATAACCCTCGACGGCCACTAACTCGCAGAGGAGACTCACCCATGACGCTACGACCCAAGTTCTATCTCAACCTGTTACTTGCACTCGTCACCTCGATCTCAGTCTCGGCGCAGAGCCTGAGTTGGACGCAGTGGAGTAAAGACCCGCAACACACCGGCCAGATCAACGTCGCCGGCCAATCCCTCAACCAGATGCTCGTGGACATCGTCTACGACCCGTTCGTCGCGCAGGAGACCGCGCCCGGCCAGGGCGACGGCGACCTGTTCGTCCACTACCAGACGCCGCTCGTGGACGGCGACGACATGTTCATGGAGTTCAAGTCGGGCACGTTCACCGGGATCACGACCTGGGAGTCGCAGACCTGGAATCAGCGGCGCTACCACTGGGAGAACGGTCAGCTCGTGCAGAAGTGGAACTTCCAGAGCGACTGGAAGCCTGTCCCCTTCGGCAGCGCCACCTGGGAGCCGGTCTATCACGCCGTGCTCGTGGGCAACTTCGTCTACGACCCCGGCTTCGGCGGCACAGTCTATAAACTCGACCGCGCGACCGGCGCAGTCCTGGCACGCATCAACCCCTTCGGCGGCAGCATAGACAAGAACACGTTCGTCGCCGGGCCGCTCAGCGCCGACAACGCGGGCAACGTCTACTATAACGCGATCAAGCTCAGCCCCGCCGACCCCTGGGGCAAGGACGTGGTCAACTCCTGGCTCGTCAAGATCGCGCCCAACGGCACGGCCAGCAAAGTGACCTACGCGGCGCTCACGCCGGGCGCACCCGCCGCGGGCGATCCGTGCAAGATCGGCTTCAGCAACGCGCAACTGCCCTGGCCGCCCAGCCCCGACGCGCAGCCCGGCACGACGCCCTGCGGCACGCAACGGCCCGGCATCAACATCGCGCCCGCCATCGCGCCCGACGGCACGATCTACACCGCTAGCCGCGCGCACCTCGTCACGCGCTACTGCTACCTCGTCGCCGTCAACCCTGATCTCACGCCCAAGTGGAACGCCTCGCTGCGCGGGCGGCTGCTCGACGGCTGCAACGTGCTCTTGCCGCCTAACGGCACGCCCGGCGGCTGCCGCGTAGGCGCGACGACCGGCTACGATCCGGGCACGAACGAGCCGCCGCCCGGCCGCATCTTCGACGACGGCACGGCCTCGCCCACGGTCGCGCCCGACGGCAGCGTCTACTTCGGCGTGCTCACCTTCTACAACTACGCCCAGGGGCATCTCTTCAAGTTCAGCGCGAGCGGCGAGTTCCAGGGGTCTTACCCGTTCGGCTGGGACGTGACGCCCGCCATCTACTCGCACGGCGCGACCTACTCGGTCGTGATCAAGGACAACCACTACGCCACCGGCTCTTACTGCGCCGTGGAGCAGTACTGCCCGTCGGATCGCACGGCCACGACGCCCAACGATCCGGAGGCGTACTACATCACGCAGCTCAACAAGAACATGAACGTCGAGTGGCGTTTCCAGAACACCAACACGCTCAGTTGCAGCCGCGACGACTTCGGCCTGGTGACGTGCCAGAGCGATCACCCGAACGGCTTCGAATGGTGCGTCAACGCCTTCGCTGTTGACGCGAACGGCGTCGTCTACGCCAACAGCGAGGACGGCAACCTCTTCGCCATCAACCAGGGCGGCACGCTGCGCCAGAAGATTTTCCTCAAGCTCGCCATCGGCGCGGCCTACACGCCGCTCACGATGGACGCCAGCGGTCGCTACTACACGCAAAACGCCGGCCACCTCTACGTGGTCGGGAACTGAGGAGCAGTAGGCGGTAGGCAGTAGGCAGTTAAGGACAGACAGCAGGCCGCCGGTTGGTTCGTGCCTCGTCAGATCGAGAGGCGCGCGATCAACCGGCGGCCCTTCCTTTGGCTGCTACTGCCTACCGCCTACTGCCTACCGCCTACTTGTTATAGAATCCCGTGCATGAGCATCGCACTGCGCGCCGAGGGCGTGGCGAAGCAGTACCGCATCTACGACCGGCCCGCCGACCGGCTGAAGGAATCGCTGACGCGCGGACGCTGGAAGTGGCATCGGGAGTTCTGGGCGCTCAAGGGTGTCAGCTTCGAGATCGAGCGGGGCACGACGACCGGCATCGTCGGGCCGAACGGGTCGGGCAAGTCCACGCTCTTGCAGATCGTCGCGGGCACGCTCGACCCGACGCACGGCAGCGTCCAACTGGACGGTCGCGTGGGCGCGCTCCTGGAACTCGGCGCGGGCTTCAATCTTGAGTTCACGGGCTTGGAGAACGTCTACATGAACGCGGCGCTGATGGGCTTCTCGAAGGCCGAGACCGAGCGGCGGCTGCCGGAGATCGAGCGCTTCGCAGAGATCGGCGACTTCCTCCACCAGCCCGTCAAGACCTACTCCTCCGGCATGTACGTCCGCCTCGCCTTCGCCATCGCCGTCAACACCGATCCCGACATCCTGATCGTGGACGAGGCGCTGTCGGTCGGCGACACGATCTTCCAGCACCGCTGCGTGCGCCGCATCCGCGAGATGCAGGAGCACGGCACGACCATCCTCTTCGTCTCGCACGAGCCGACGCTGGTGCGCGCCCTCTGCTCGCGCGCGATCCTGCTTTATCAGGGCGAGGTGCTCGCCGACGGCCCGCCCGTGGACGTGCTCAACCGCTACCAGCGCCTGATCATGGCGCGCGAGGCGGCATACAAGGAAGGCGAGCAGGCGGCGGGCAGAGGACAAGAGACGAACGTCGTTGACACGACTGCGCCGGAGGTCGAGCGCGCGCCGTTGCAGTACCAGTACCGGCACGGGAACAACTACGCCGAGGTGATCTACGCCGAACTGCTGAACGCGCGGGAGCAGCCCGTCGAACTCGTCGAGACGGGCGATCCGGTTTACGTGCGGATGCGCTTCGTCTTCCACCGCGACGTGGAGCAGCCGGTCTGCGGTTTTATGATCCGCAACCGGCATGGGCTAAACGTCTATGGCACGAACACGGAGCAGCGCGGGCTGGCGCTGGGCGCGGCGCGGCGCGGCGACGTGGTTGAGGCAACGTTCGCGTTCAACTGCTGGCTGGGGCAGGAGCACTACTTCGTCTCGGTCGCGGTGCATTCGCCCGACGGCGCGGCCTACGACTGGCTCGACGGCGTCATCTTCTTCCGCGTCGCCTGCGCCGTCGAGATGGAAGGCATCGCCAACCTCAACGCCCGCGTCACCGCGCGCCGCGTCGGCGCGGGCGAAGCCGTCAGCACGGTGAAAGCTTAGCGCGCTCGTCTTTGCGCCTCCAGCGCCCTTTGCGTGAGGGATTACGCACGAAAGAGAAGCCTCACGCAAAGGGCGCTGGAGGCGCAAGGAGGGGCGCAAAGAGTTGGATTGATGATCGAAGTGAACAAGCCGGCAGAGGTTGTGGAAGGTGCGCGGGACGGCGCGGCGGCGGTGGAGTCTCAAGTCATCCCGCCGCTCAAGTTGCAGCCGGACGCCGAGCGCGGCGATGCGGATCACTACGACCTCGCCGACCTGCTGCGCTATCATGACCGCGCGTTCGTCGCGCACGCCTACGCGGCGCTCTGCAAGCGTGCGCCGACGGACGCGGAGCTTGCGCGCACGCTCGACGACCTGCGCGCGGGGCGGCGCGTGAAGACCGAGATCATCGCCGATCTGTTGTCGGCGCAGACGGACGGGCGGCCGCGGGTGCGTGTCGCGGGGCTGCCCTCGCCCGCGCTGCGGCGTGTGAGTCGTTGGCCCCTGGTCGGCTACGTGCTGCGTTTGTTGCGCGCGCTTGCGCGGCTGCCCGTGCTGTTGCAGCACCAGCAGCAGTTCGAGGCTTACGCGCTGGCCCAGCAGCAGCAGATCGCCGATTACGTGAACGACGTGCTCGCGCCCGTCGTCAGACGGCACGACGCGGAACTGCCCGCCGCCGCGCAACTCTCCGCCACGGTCGCCGACGCCGTCGAGAGCGTGCTGATGCTCTCCGACTCGCTCGTGGAATTGTCGGGCCGGCAAGCCACGTTGGAGACGCAGGCGCAGGCTTTGCAGACGCACGTCCAACACACGCAGACGCAGATCGAGCACTTGCAACAAGCCGCCACGCGGCAGCAAGAGGCCGCGCGGCAGCAGCAGCAGACCGACGCGCAGTTGCACGCAGACCTGCTGGCGCTGACCGAGGCTTTGACCACGGAGCAGCAGCGGCGCGAAGAGTTGCGCCAGAAGCTCGACGCGACCGCCGACGCGCAGCAGGAGTTTCTCGTGCAGGAGCAGCGCGTGATCGTCGAGACGCAGAAGGTGGCGCTCGCCGACTTGCAGGCGCAACTGCGCGAGTTGGCCGCGGAGCAGGAGCGCAAGCGCGCCGAGTTGGCGGCGGAAGTCGCCCGCCTGCGCCGCCTGTTAGATGTGTCGGGCACGCAGGCGACCGTTGCGGCCGACGCGCAGACGACGGCGGGCATGCCCGGACGCGAGCAGGCATGAGGCCCGTCGCCATCGTCATCCCCTGGTTCGGCCGCGACCTGACGGGCGGCGCGGAGCAGCAAGCCTTCCAGATCGCCACGCGCCTCGCCGCGCGCGGGCACAGCGTCGAAGCCCTGACCACCTGCAACCGCTCGTTCCACTCCGACTGGTCAATCAATCATCACGCAGCAGGCGTGAGCGAAGAGAACGGACTGACGATCCACCGCTTCCCCGTCGAGCCGCGCGACGTGCCCGCCTTCGACGCGGTCAACGCCAAGCTGCTCGCGCTCGATCCGGCGACGCTGCGCCCCGGCGTCAACCCCGTCTCCGCCGCCGAGGCGCACACGTTCGGCGCCGAGAACATAAAATCGCCCGCGCTGCTCGCTTATCTTCAGACCGAGCGCGCGGCTTACCACGCGTTCATCTTCCTGCCCTACATGTTCGCGCACGCGACCGCGGGCGTGCCGCTCGTCGCGGAGCGCGCGTGGCTGCAACCGTGTCTGCACGACGAGCCGGCGGCCTACCTACCCCAGACCGCCGCGCTGTTTCGCCACGCGCGCCGGCTGCTCTTCAACTCCGAGGGCGAGTTGGAACTCGCGCTGCGGCTTTACGGCCCCGGCATCCACCCGCGCAGCACGGTCGTCGGCGAAGGCATCGAGCGCGCGGACTACACCGCCGCGCAACTCGCCGCCGCGCTGCCCGCCGACTTACGCGGCGCGCGCTACGTGCTCTACCTCGGCCGCCGCGACGAGACGAAGAACACGGGCCTGCTCGCGCGCGCCTTCGCGCAGTTCAAAGCGGCGCACCCCGCGTCCGCTTTGCAACTCGTCCTCGCCGGCCCTGGCGCAGAATCTTTCGCGTTCGCTGCCGGCATACACGATCTCGGTCTCGTCGCCGACGAGACGAAGGCGGCGCTGCTCGCGCACGCCCGCGCGCTCGCGCAGCCGAGCCGCAACGAGAGTTTTTCGCGCGTGATGATGGAAGCGTGGGCCGCGGGTCGCCCCGTCGCCGCGCACCGCGCGTGCTTGGCGACGGCCATCGTGGTCGAGCGTGCGGGCGGTGGCTGGCTCGCCGCGGACGAGGCGGAGTGGGCGCAACTGTTCGTGCGCATAGACGAGACGACGGAGGCGGAGCTAAGCGACCTCGGCGCGCGCGGGCGCGTTTACGCCGCCGAGCAGGCGGACTGGGACAAGGTCATTGCGCGCTACGAATCGCTGCTCGGTCTCGCGCCGCAACACGACGTGCCGCGCGCCGCACGCCGCACGCACGAGCCGCGCGCGATCCACCAACTGCTGCCCGACATCGTTTATGGCGACGCCGTCTCGAACCACGCGCGCGCCATCCGCGATGAGTTGCGGCGGCACGGCTACGAGTCGGAGATTTTCGTCAAGCGGCGCGACGAGCGGCTGCCGGCGGAGGCGCGTCTGTTCGACGAAGCGCGGCCCCGTCCGGACGACTGTCTGCTCTATCACCACTCCATCGGCTCGGAGCTGACCGCGTTTGCCGTCGCGCACCGCGGCCCGAAGTGCCTCGTCTATCACAACGTCACGCCCGCCGAGTTCTACGAACCGTACCGCCCCGGCTTCGCGTGGATGTTGGAGACGGGCCGCGCACACCTCAGCCGGCTCGCGCGCCACTTCCACACGTCGGCCGGCGTCTCTGCTTACAACGCGGCGGAGTTGCGCGCCTGCGGCTTCGCCGAGCCATCGGTGCTCCCGCTCATCATCGCTCCCGCCAACTGGAACATCGCGCCCGACGACGCGCTCATGGCGCGCTTGCAGGACAGGCGCACGAACATACTCTTCGTCGGGCGCGTCGCGCCGAACAAGCGGCAGGAGCGGCTGGTCGAAGCGTTCGCGCACTACTGCGCGCTCGACCCGTCGGCGCGTCTCGTCATCGCGGGCGAGGGGCGTGCCTCCGATCCTTACTTCAATCATCTCGCCGCCACCATCGCGCGCCACGAGTTGACGGCGCACGTTGAAGTGACGGGGCAGATTGACGACGCGGCGATGCTGGCGTACTACCGCACGGCACACCTATACTTGTCGCTGAGCGAGCATGAAGGTTTTGGCGCGCCGCTCGTCGAGGCGATGTGGTTTGACGTGCCGGTGTTGGCGCTGGCCGCGGCGGCTGTCCCCGAAACGCTCGGCGCGGCCGGCGCGCTCTTTACGCAAGACGAATCATTGCCGGCCGTCGCGGCGCGCGCCTATCAGTTGACGCACGACGCGGACGTGCGCCGCCACGTCATCGCGGCGCAGCGGGCGCGGCGCTTGGATTTCACGCCCGCGGCCGTGTGGCCGCGGCTCGCGCGGTTAATCACACGCCTGACGGCCGCGCCGGAGTTGGCGGCCGTCGGCCAGCAATGAGGGTGAATGCGACAGGGACAGTAACCACGAACCCACACGAAACAACACGAAGCAGGTTGTGAGCTTCGTGCCGCTTACTTCGTGCCGCTTGTTCGTGTTATTTCGTGTGGGTTCGTGGTTCATTCTTTTCGCCCGCATTCAACGACCGGAGAGGTCTCGTAGCTTGAGCTTGACGACACGAAGCACGGGCGAGGGCGTGGCGCGCACGACGCGCGGGCGCGCGGAGCAGGCGACGGCGCAGGACGACCGCGCGCGTCTGCGCCCGCTGCTCGCCGTCGTCGTGCCCTGCTACGACGAGGAGTTGGTCGTCGAGCAGACAGCGGCGCGGCTCGTCGGGCTGTTGCAACGCTTGCGCAGCGCCGGCCAGATTGATGCCGCGAGCTTCGTCTATTTCGTGGACGACGGCAGCCGCGACGCGACGTGGGCCATCGTCGAGGCGCTGCACGAAGAGGACGCGACGGTTAAGGGCCTGCGGCTCGCGCGCAACGTGGGCACGCAGAACGCGCTGCTCGCCGGACTGTTGAGCGTCAAGGATCGCACCGACTGTGTTGTCACCATTGACGCGGACTTGCAGCAGGACGAGCAGGTCATCGAGACGTTTCTGGAAAAGTACCGGCAGGGCGCGCACGTCGTCTACGGCGTGCGGCGCAGGCACGGCGCGGACTCGGCCGTGAAGCGCGCAACCTCGTGGTTCTTCTACAACCTGCTCGCGCTGATGGGCGCGCGCATCATCAAGCACCACTCGGAATACCGGCTCGTGTCGCGCAAGGCGCTCGAAGCCGTCGCGCAGTACCGCGAGTACAACCTGTTCCTGCGCGGCATCTTCGTGGACATCGGCTACCGCTCGGAGGTCGTGCCGTTCGACGTGCGGCGGCGCGCGCAGGGCACGTCAAAACACGGCTTCCGCAAGCTCGCGTCGCTGGCGCTCGACGGCATCACGTCGTTTAGCGTCGTGCCGCTCAGGCTGGTGACGTTCACCGGCGCGCTCATCTTCCTGTTCAGTTGCGCGATGACGCTCTTTTACCTCTACGAGAAGTTCGTCGGGCACACGCCGCCCGGCTGGGCCGGCACGGTCATCCCGATCTACTTCCTCGGCGGCGTGCAGATCATGTTCCTCGGCCTCGTCGGCGAGTACGTCGGCAAAATCTACAAGGAGACGAAGGCACGCCCGCGTTACATTAAGGACGAAGAGCTGTTCTAGCCGTCGGGTTGTGCTTAACGTGCGGCCGGTTGAAACACAGAGACACAGAGGCACACAGAGAGCACAGAGCAGAACCGATCCCATATTTGAAATCTCAAACTCTCTGTGCCCTCTGTGCGACCTCCGTGTCTCTGTGTTGAAATGATCTCGCGCTAGAGACGACCGGAGCATGATACAGGGAACGACGCAAGCATGAAGATCGGCATCCTGGGCGCGGGCGTGGCGGGGCTGAGCAGCGCCTACTTTCTGCGCGCCGAGTTTCCCGATCTACAAGTGCACGAGGCGAGCCGCCACGTCGGCGGCCTCGCCCGCAGCTTCAAGTGGCACGGCTTCGACTGCGACCTCGCGCCACACCGGCTCTACACCGAGGACAAGGCGCTGTTAGACGAACTGCTCGCGCTCGTGCCGATGGCGCGGCTGCGCCGCCGCAGTCGCATTTATCTTCAGGGCAAGTGGATTCGCGATCCCGTCAACGCGCCCGAAATCCTACTGAAATTCCTGCCGCGCCGCAGCCTGCGCGTCCTCTGGCACTACCTCTTCCGCCGGCAGACGGCCGACGACAGCTTTGAGGCGCTCGTCCTGAGCAAGTTCGGCGCGGGGCTGAACGAGTTGTTCTTCAAGCCTTACTCGGAAAAACTCTTCGGCATTCCGGCGAGCGAGATTTCTGCCGAGTGGGGGCGGCGCAAGATTCGCGTGTCGGGCTTGCGCGACATGCTGCAACGCCGCTCGAAGCTCTACTTCAAAGATTTTTACTACCCACTGCAACACGGCTATGGCGCGACGTGCGCGCGGCTCTACGAAGAGGTCAGGGATAACGTCCGGCTGGAGTCGCGCCTCGTTGCCCTGAGCCGCAACGCGGCGGGCGGCTACCTGTGTACGTTCGCCGACGCCGCGCACGTGGTCAGCACGGCAGAGTTCGACGTGCTTATCTCGTCGCTCCCCGTCAGCTACCTCGCGCACCTGCTCGGACTCGAATTGAATCTGCGCTTCCGCCCTGCCCTGATCACCTACCTGCTGCTCGCCCGCGCGCGCGCGACGGACAACCACTGGTTCTACTTCGCCGACCGCGACTTCATCATCAACCGCGTGGCCGAGTTCAAAAACTTCGCCGGCAACGGCGTGCCTGCCGACCGCACCGTTCTGTGCTGCGAGGTGACAGAGGTGGACAAGTTCTCGCCGGAACGCGTGATTGACGAGTTGGTGCGCACCGGCATCATCGAGCGCGCCGACGTGCTGGACGTGAAGACGATTGAGTTGCCGAACGCATACCCTATCTATGATCGCGGCTACGAGCAGGAGATGGAGCGCGCGCGCACTTTCTTCGCCGCGCACCCGAACATCTATCACGTCGGCCGCCAGGCCCGTTTCGCGCACAAAGATTTGGACGAGATTTTTGAAGAGGCCAAGCAGGTCGCCGCCCAACTGATCGCGCGCAAGGCGGACGCGGCGGGCGCGGACTTATAGACCGCGCTTCTCGGTCATTGCTTTGGCGCGGCGCGTGTAAACGAGCAACGCCGCCAACAGCAGCAGCGTAAAGGCGGAGATGATCACGCCGCCTCTAGCGGCGGGCGCGGCATAGCGCATCTCGACGCGGTGTTGTCCGGCCGGCAATGCCACGCCGCGCAGCAGATAATCCGCTGGATCGATCCGCACGGGTCGCCCGTCCACGGTCGCCTCCCAGCCGGGATAAAAAATCTCGCTCACCACCAGCACGGTACTCGTCGCTGCGTCGGTTTCGATGACGAGCCGGTTCGACTCATACTCGACGATGCGCGCCATCGCCGCTTCGGTCACGCCGCCCGGCAACGCGGGCAACTCGTCGGCGCGCACTTCCAGGAGCGCCGTGCGGCGCGGGTCGAACGCCTCGCCCTCGCCGCGTATGCGCCGGAGCGCCTCTTCGCCGTCTACCGCCACCGCCTCCGCCACCAGCCACGCACGCGGCAGGGCGCGCAGGTTGCGCAGCACCAACGCGCCGTCGCGGTCGTACTCGACGCGCCAACTCTCCGGGTCAAGCTCGGCAGACGTGGACGAGTCCGCGAGTGTGCTCGATTGCCTGCTCGCCGTGTCGTAGAGCGTCGCGTATGAGACATCGAGCGTCGCGCCCGCCGAGATGTTGTTGATCTCGACGCGTGCGGGTCGCAACTTTTCGCCTAGCGGCACGAGCGCCAGATAACGGTGGGCGGAGAAGCTGTTGGTCGCGTCGCCGGGCCGCGCGTCGAAGACGGGCGCGAGTTTGTGCTTGACAGTCGCACGCACGTCTGCGCGCTCGTGCGCCCACTCGGCCGTGTCCGTGCCGGCGCGAAGCTCGCGTTCGATGATGCGCCCGCGCTCGGCCTGCACGCGCAGGCGCGCGACCGGCTCGCCGTCGGCCAGGTGCGTCGAGTGCGACAGGGCCGTTACCAGCGCGAGCGTGTCGCCCGCGCCGCGAGTCGTTGCGAGCGTCAACGTCTGGCCCGGCGCGACGCTGCCCAGCGCGGTCGGCGCGAAGCGCAGGTCGCCTTTGACGATTGTATCCTGCGGCACTTCGGCCATGTGCTCGTAGGAGACGAGGAAGCGCGTGTTCAGCAGGTCGAGCACATGCGAGCGCAGGCTGAGCAGGTTCAGGTCGGGCGCTTCGCCCGCGCGCCGGTAGATGTCGTCGTCGAGCCAGACGTTGCGGAGGGCGCGGGCGTAGCGCGCGAGGATGAGCGGCTCGTAGCCGCCCACGTTCTCCAAGCCGTAGAGCGTCGGCAGGTCGGGGCCGTCAACGCGCGGCTGCGAAGTGAACTCCTCCACGTCCAGATGCACGCGCACGTAGACGCGTCCGCGCTCGCCCGTCTGCGCGAGCAGGTAGCGCGTGGTCGCGGCGGGCGTCGTGAAGCGCGCGGGCGACTTGGTGAACAGATGCCACCACTGCCAGCCCGCGATGAACGGCTCGACGAAACAGAGCAGCGCGACGGCGGCGGTCAACACGCACGCGCGCCCACGCGCAGGCGCGGCCAGACAGCACAGGCACAGAGCCGCCGCCGTCAGCGCCACGAAGCACGACTTCCAGAGCAGGTAAGCCGCCACGGACAGACGACCGGCGTACCAAGCGGGCAAGCCCGGCCCCTGCGGCTCGCCCGTCGCGCGCCACCAGAGCCAGCCGACCAGCGCGGCAAGCGCCAGACAGATTAGACCAAGCATGAGTCCGCGCGTGCGCCATCGCTCGCGTGCCAGCCTGCCTGCGACGACGCGCGTGGCCGCGTCCCAGCCGTAGGCAGCGAGGATGGCGACGGCGAACGTCCACTCGAACGTGTGCCGCGCGGGGAAGCGGAAGAGGTTGACGAGCGGCACGTGGTACAGCACGCGCGCGAGCGGCGTACTGCCGCCGAGCATGAGCAGCCAACCGAGGAGCGCGAGCGCCGCCCACAGAAAGACGCGCGGGTCGCGCCGCGGCCGGCGTAAGGCAGAGGCGACACCGAAAGCAGCGAGCGCGAGCGCCAGCGGCGGGACGTAAGGCGTCACGTCCACGCTCTTGTCCGCGTAGAGCGGCGCGACGAGCGCCGACAGAGCAGCGCGGAGCGTGTACGCGCTGTGCAGGTAGTAATCGTAATCGAGTTGGGTGCGGGCGCTCAGCCGCACGGCGCGCAAAGTTTCGCGCAGTTGGAAAGCAGCGACGCCCGCGCCCAACAGCGTCGCGCCCAAGCCCGCAGCCAGCGGTCGCCACCTCTGCCAGCTTTGCCACCTCTGCCGGCGCGAGCTGTTCATCACTGCATTGTCTGCCTGTTCGCCGTCGAACAACGACAGGAACAGCCCGTAGAGGTTGGCGATGAGACCGACGTAGAGGAAGCTGTGCGCGTGGCCGGCGAGCACCGAGAGCGCGTAAGCGGCGGTCGCGCCGACGAGACAGTAGGCGAAGCGCCCGCGCCGGCTGCGCTCGACGGCGAGCAGCACGAGCGGCAGCCACGTGACCGTGTTCGAGTGCATCGCCGTCGTCGCCAGCGGGCTGACCAGCAAGCCGCCGTAGCCGAACGTGAGACCGGCGAGCAGCGCCGCCACGGGGCTGCGCCCGACCGTGCGCGCGTAGGCGTAGGTGAACGCGGGCGCGAGCAGGAACGGGGACAGCACGTAAATCTCTTCGGCGTACCAGCCCGGCAGCAACGCGTAGCCCCACGTGAGCGGGTAGCCGAGGCCAAGCTGCGCCATTGAGAGGAGCGGGTAGCCGGAGAAGAGCGTCGGCGTCCAGAGCGGCAGCGTGCCGCCGCGAATAGCAGCCCAAGCGGCCGTGCGCAGAGGGTAAGAGTAGAGAAACGCGTCGCCGCCGACGAGCACGCGGCCGCGGAAAAGAACCCAGGAGAAGAAGCAGAGGAAGAACGCGGCGATCACGGCGATGTACGCCACGTCCGTTCGCCGTGCGCGCCATGCTTCCTGTAATCGTGTCCGTTTCATCCGTCTGCGCTTCAAGCCCTGTCCGGCCACTCACCGGCGGTACGAAGATGAACCACGAAAGCACACGAAACAACACGAATCAGGTAGTGAGCTTCGCCCCGCTTACTTCGTGCCGCTTATTCGTGTTGTTTCGTGTGCTTTCGTGGTTCATGTTTTTATGTCCTGCCGTCGGCGCAGACCGTACACACTCAAGCCGATCAGCGTGAGCAACGACAGCGCCGAGATGATTGCACCGTTGCGCGCGGCGGGCGCGGTGTAGTGCAACTCGACGTAGTGGTGTCCCGCCGGCAGCGCCACACCGCGCAGCAGGTAATCGGTCAGGCGTATCCGGTTGGGCTGAGCGTCCACGGTCGCCTCCCAGCCGGGATAGAATATCTCGCTCACGACGAGCAGCGTGTCGGTCGGCGCATCCGTCTCGATCAGGATGCGGTTCGGCTCGTATTGCAGCACACGCGCAGAGCTTCCTGCCGGCACTTCCCCGCCCGGCAGATGCGGCAACTCGGCAGGCGCGTCTTCGAGCAGCGCGGTGCGGCGCGGATCGAACGTCCCCGCGCTTCGTATGCGCCGGAGCGCCTCCTCGCCGTCAACGGACTCCGCCTCCGCCACCAGCCACGCGCGCGGCAGGGCGCGCTTGTTCTGCCAGACCACAACGCCGTCCTGATTAAAGACCGGCCGCCAGCGCGCCGGGTCTAAACCGACGGCCGGGCCGCCGAGCGTCGCCCCTTGCCGCCGTGCGCTGTCATAGAGGGTCGCCTTCCACAACGACAGCGTAGCGCGCGGCGCGACGTTCGCGATCTCAATGTGGTCGAGTTGCGCGCGCGCGCCGAGCGCGACGCGCGTCCAGTAGCGATTCGCGGGATAACTGTTCGCCGCGTCGCCCGGCGCGGTGTCAAAGACGGGCGCGAGTTTGTGTTTGATGATAGCGCGCACGTCCGCGCGTTCGTGCGCCCATTCGGCCGTGTCGCGCCCGGCCAGCAGTTCGTGCTCAACGATTGATCCGTCCGCCGCGTAGAGGCGCAGGCGCGCGACCCTCTGCCCGTCCGCTACGTCGGTTGAATTCGCGAGCGAGGTGACGAGCGCGAGCGTGTCGCCCGCCGCTGCCTCGCCGTCAAGCGTCGTCGTCTCGCCGGGTTGCAGCGTGCGCGCAAGTTCCGAGGCGGCGAAGGGCACGCCGTCCTTCAACGTCACGGCTTCGGGACTGGTGGTGAGGTGCGCGAAGGTGACGACGTGGGCCGTGTTCAGCAGGTCGAGCACGTGCGAAGAGGGCGCGAACAGCGTCTCGTCGGGCGTGCCCGCGACGCCGTAGCGCGGGTTGACGGCGTCGGGGCCGGCGTCGCCGAGCGCGCGGCTGTAGCGCGCGAGGATCAGTTGCTCGTAGCCAGCGACGTTGTGCAGCCCGCGCGGCGCGGTCATGTTGGGCAGGTCGAGCGCGGGCGGCGTCCAGTAGCCGCGCACGAACAGGTTGGCGCGCGTGTAGATGCGCTGCTCGGAGGGCGGGTACTGCTGTAGGAAACGCTCGACCGGCGGCCCGTCGGCGAACTGCGCGGGCGTGCGCGCGTAAGGAAACCACACGTGCGCGCAGAAGATGCGCGGCTCGACGAAGCAGGCGAGCGCCACCGCGCAGCCGAGCAGTAGGCCGCGCCCGCGCGTCGTTGTCGCCTGCTTGAGCGCGCGCCAGACGAGCAGCACGACGACGGCCGTGAAGGCCAGTTTCCAGAGCAGGTAGCGGTGCTCCGGCAACGATGGGATGAGACCCGAATCGAGTCCGAAGTTTGACGCGAGCGGGCGCACGAATGCGTCGCGCCACCAAAGCAGCGCGACGGCCACGCCGACGACGAACAAGAGCCAGCCGGTGAAGAGACGGCGCGTCTGCGCGCTGCCGCTGCCGTCTGAGTGCTGTGCGCGTGTCAACGCATCGCTCAGCGCGTCCCAGCCGTAGGCGGCGAGGATGCTGAGGGCGAATGTCCACTCGAAGGCGTGGCGCGAGGGGTAGCGGAATAGATTGAAGACGGGGACGTGATAGAGCAGCCGGTAGAGCGGCGTGCTGTCGCCGAGCATGAGCACGAAGGCGACGACCGCCGTGCCGAGCCAGAAGTAGACGGGGCAGCGGTCGCGTCTCTGCCTGACGGCGTGCGCGACAGCGAACAGGGCGAGCAGCGCGGCGAGCGGCGCGACGTAGGTCGAGACTTCGATGTAATGATAGGGCGGCGCGGCGAAAGAGCCGAGCGCCGCGGCGGGCGTGAACGCGCCCGCGCTGAACGTCTCGAAGTCGAGGCTGCTGCGCACGCTGCGCCGGACGACGCGCATGGTCTCCAGGATTTGAAAGGCCGCGACGCCCGCGGCCAACAGCATCCCGCCGACGGCAACCGCCAGCGGTCGCCAGCGCGGCCACGCCCAACTGGCGCGCGCAGTGTCGCGTCCGTTCGCGGCGGGCGCAGTCGGAAACAGTGTGACGAAAATCGCGTAGGCGAGCGCGACCGTGCCGACCAGCAGGAAGGCTTGCGCGTGCCCGGCCAGCACGGACATCGCGTAAGCCGCAGCCGCGCCGAGCAGGCAGCGCGTGAAGTCGCTGCGCCGCGCGCGCTCGATGGCAAGTAGCATGAGCGGCAGCCACAGCGCCGAGTTGGGCGCGGGGCTGAGTCCGCCCAGTTTGCCGCCCAGCGCGCCGCCGTATGCGAACGCCAGCCCGGCCAACAGCGCCGCGAGCGGCGTGCGCCCAAGCTCGCGCGCGTAAAAGTAGGTGAACACGGGCGCGAGCAGGAAGGGCGCGAGCACGATCAGTTGTTCGGCCCAAGGGCCGGGCAGAAACAGGTAGCCCCACGTGAGCGGGTAGCCGAGACCGAGTTGCGCCAGCGAGAGCAGCGGGTAGCCGGAGAAGATGTAAGGCGTCCAGAGCGGCAGTTCGCCCCGCCGGATCATATCCCACGCGACGGTGCGGAGCGGGTAGGTCTGGTAATAAGCGTCACCGGCGACCAGGAACTGCCCGCGCCGGAGCACCGCGCCGAAGAAGGCCACGAAGAAGAGGGGGACGGCGGCGAGCGCGCACACGTCCGCGCGCCGTGCTGCCAGCCATCGGGTTATGCGCATACGCCCGCGTCGATCCTTCGGGCCGAGAGTTCGACCGCCGCCATGATATAGCCTCGCGCCATTGTAAGCAGCGCCGCGCACGTTCCGCCACACCGCGCACCGCTTTCCCAAACGGCGCGGCGTCGCTATGCTAACCCGACCCCGCGCGCTGGCAAGGGCCGAGAGACGTGAACCACGAAAGCACACGAACAGACACGAACAGGGCCAGGCCTGTCCGGTTAATTTTAATCGTGCTCGCGCTCGGCGCGTGGGGCGCGCTCGTCGTGCGTGCCTGTCAGGTGTTTGGGCCGGACAGCGTCTACGTCCAGCCTTTCAACTCCGACAGCGCGTTGCCCGTGCTGATGGCGAACGACGACAAGCTCGACGCCTTTCGCACCTACGTCTACGGCCAGGATCAGATCGGCGCGTGGCCCTTCATCGCGGCGCAGCTTGTCCACCGCGCGACGGGTTACGTGTGGACTGATCACGGCATCTACTTCATGCAGGTCGTCTGGCTCTGCCTGAGCGTGCTCGCCGTCGCCGTGCTCTGCCGCGCGTGCGCGGCCGTCGCCTCGGCGTCCTTCGCCGTGCTGCTCTGCCTGCACCCGACTGTCAGCCACTACCTGTTCGTACTCAACCAACGCTACGCGTGGCAGGTCACGCCGCTCCTCTGCGCGTGGCTGTGCATGAGGGAAGTCTGCGCGCGTCAGCTAGACGTAAGCAGCCCCGGCGCGCGTCGCTGGCTCTGGTTGCTGGCGGCGTTCTGCTGCGCGCTGCTCGCGGTCTGGACTTCGCCGCTCAGCGCGCCCGTGCTCTGCGCCCTCGTCGCGCTCGAACTCGTGCGCGTGCGGCTCGACACAACCGCGCGCGCGAAGACGATGAAGTGGCCGCTGGTGCGCGTGCTCAAAGTTTCTCTCCCGCTCGTCGCCGCAATCGTCGCGGAGCAACTGCTGAAGGCGAACTACCACCGCTTCGCGCTCAAGCATTACGGCACGGATTTTAAGACGCCGACGGAGTTCGACTGGAGCAACATGGCGCTGAACGCCGAACGGCAATGGGCGGTCTTCACCGCCGCGCCGTGGTGGCCGCTCGCGGCGCTGGGCACAATCGCGGGCGCGTTGCTCGCCGTCTGTCTCTTCTATTGTGCCGTGCGCGGGCGGCAGATGCGCGTCTGCTCGCCGGGATTGCGCTTGGACTTGTGCACCCTTATCGCCGGCAGCGCCGCCCTCGCGCTCGCAAACTTCGCCGTCTCAGTCGTCTTCACCTGGGTGCGGCTCAACAACTACGGCCCGCGCTACCTGGCCCTCACGCACCTGTTCGGCGCGTTCGCCGGGCTGCTCGCGCTCGCGCTGCTCCTGAGTGTGCCGGCGCGTGTGTACGCCGCGCGCCGCGTGGTCTTCGCCGCCCTGACCGCCGCGTTGCTCGCCCTCGGCGTGCTCCTGTTTCCGCCCGTGCGCCGCGAGGCCGAGTACGACAGACTGCGCGGCGTGGCCGCGAGCTTAGCGCAGCGCGCGCCGGGCGGCGTGCTGCTCGGCGGCTACTGGGACACTTACGTGTTCGCCGGCCTAGAGCCGCGCGCGCGTCTCATCCCTGTGCCCGCCGAGGATCAACTCGTGCGCACGCCCTGGACGCCGCAACTCATGCGCGCCGCCGCGCAGGTCATCGTCGTGCATCACGTCTTCCCCAACTCCGGCGCGGTCGAGACGCCCATCCCTTACACGACCTTCGGCGACGGGCAGACGCCGCCCCCCGTCATCACGCAACACGGCGCGACCCTGCGCCTTGTCATGCCGCACTGGTTTGAGCAGGATGGCTACGTCTTCTCGCTCTACCGCAACGACGCGCGCCCGCGCTAGAGCCATCTACGCATGACGTGACCGAGCAACCTCCTGCCGGGAGCGCGGGCGTCCCGCCCGCCATGAGCGCGAAAGCGCGAAGAAAAGGATGCGCTGAAGCTCAAGCTTGAATGCAAGCGAAAGCTTTTAGCGTGCTGCAAGCACGCTTGGCGGGCGGGACGCCCGCGCTCCCGGCATAGTGTTGTGTGGTAAACCCAACTGCAAGCCATTCGTGGGCTATAATGTCCGCCGCCGATGACGAGCAACCAGTGTATCGTGTGCGCGGGCGAGGCGTTCGAGCCGCTCTACGCCGGCATCCTGAAGTGTCGCACCTGCGCCTACGTCTGCGCCGACATGCGGCTGACGGACGAGGAGTTGTTCGCGCTCTACAACGAGCAGTTCTTTACCGGCGCGGAGTTCAGCGACTACGCGGCGGACGAAAAGTTCTTCCGCAAAAATTTCCGGCGGCGCTTTAGGGAACTGAAGAAATTTCTAGACCCGGCACGGCACAGACGCCTGCTTGAGATCGGTAGCGCCTACGGCTTCTTCCTCGACGAGGTGCGCGTCGAGTTCGCGTCCGTGCAAGGGATTGACATCACGGACGCGGGCGTGCGCCACGCGCGCGAGCGGTTCAAGCTCGACGTGGTGCAGGCCGATTTTCTCGCGCACGACTACGGCGCGCAGAAGTTCGACGTAGTCTGCCTGTGGGACACCATCGAGCACCTGCGCGAGCCGCACCGCTACGTCGCGAAGATCGCGCGGCACACCGAGCGGGGCGCGCTGCTCGCCGTCACGACCGCCGACGTGGAGAGCCTGAACGCACGCCTGCGCAAAGGCGCTTGGCGCATGATCCACCCGCCGACGCACCTGCACTACTTCTCGCCGCACACGCTCGCGCGCCTGCTCGCCAATCACGGCTTCGAGGTCGTCTACAACCGCTACTGCGGCTTCTACCGTAGCCTCGGCAACGTCGCCTACAACGTTTTCGTCCTGCGCCAGCAGCGCCCTTGGCTGTTCAAACAACTCGACGCGACGGGCTTGACGAAGCTCGGCTTCTATCTCAACCTCTACGACATCATGTACGTCATCGCGCGCAGACGTTGACGGGCGCGACCGAGGCCAACGACGAATGACAGAGACACCACGGGACGCGCAGGTTGACGCGGGCGCAAGCTCCGATCAGCCGCTAAGCTTTGCCATCAAGCACGCGCTCGCGGTGCTCGCGGCTTACGCGCTACTCTACGTCCTCTTCTTCGCGCCCGTCCTCTTCTCTAATCGTCTGCTCGCGCCGGGCGACGGCATCAGCTATTTTCTGCCGAGCTTCGCCGCGCCGCCCGCGCTCTGGGACGCGAGCGTCTGGGGCGGCTTCCCCGCGGTGGGCGACATACAGTTGATGCTGTGGTATCCGCCCGCGCGCCTCTTCGCGCTGTTCGGCGCGCACGGCTATCAACCGTTCGTGCTCGCGGCCTATGTGCTCGCCAGCGCCTTCACCTACGGCTACGTCTTCACGCTCACGCGCGCGCGCTTCAGTGCGTTTATCAGCGGCTGCACCTACGGTCTGTGCGCCTTCATGATCACGCACGTCGGGCACGCGGCGCTCGTCCACACGGCGGCGTGGCTGCCGCTCGTCATCTGGTCGCTGGCGATGCTGCAAACGACGCGCGTGCGCTGGCGCTGGTTCGTCGTCGCCGTTGTCGCAGTCGCCTTCGCCGCGCTCGCCGGTCATCCGCAAATCTTCGTCTACACGCTCTGCCTCGCCGCGTTCTTTGTCGTCGTCACGGGCTGGCGCGCGGCCGCCGGACGCTGGCGCTACTACGGGACGTGCGCGCTCGCCTGCGTGCTCGGCGTGGGCTTGGCGGCGCTGCAACTCTGGCCGACGGCGGAGTTGACGCGCCTGAGCTGGCGCGCGGCACTTGGCTTCGCGGAGTTCGTGGCTTACGAGCTGCCGGTCAGACAAGTGCCGGTGCTTATCTTCCCGCTGCTCTACGGCGGCTCGCCCGGCTCGTTCTACGCCACACCCTACTTCGGCGCGTGGCCGTCGAGCGCGGACGGCTGGGGCGCGGGCGAGTTGAGCGGCTACGTCGGCCTCCTGCCGCTCCTGCTCGCCTATCTCGGCTTGGCGGCCGACAGGCGCAGGGCGCTCGCGTGGTTCTGGGCCGGCGCGGCGGCGCTCGCCCTCCTGCTCGCGCTCGGCGAGACGACGCCGCTCGCGCACCTCACCTTTCACCTGCCGGTCGTCAACAAGTTCCGCGCGCCCGCGCGCTACCTGTGTGTGTTTGCCTTCGCCGTCAGCGTGCTCGCCGGTCTCGGCGCGAGCGCCGTGCGCGCGCAGGCCGTGTCGCGTCGCCTGCTGCGGCGCACGCTCGCCGGCGCGGCACTAGCGTTCGTCCTGTGCCTGCTCGCGCTGAAACTCTTCGCCGGCAAGATGAACGAGTGGGCGCAGACGACGCTCGGTCACAACGTCGCGCTCAACCCGCTTGCCAACCCGGCGCTCGTCGTCCCCGTGTTGCTCTTTCTCGCCGCGTGCGGTGCGCTCTACTACTGGCACGGGCGACCCGCCGCGCGCACATCGAGCGCGCTGCTCCTCGTCGTGCTGCTCGTCGATCTGGCGAGCTTCGGCTGGTTCTACGAGTGGCGTTATCGCGCGCCTTATGCCGCCTACCTGTCCGCGCCCGCCGCCGCCGAAACTTATCGCGCGCAACTGGCCGCGACGCACGAGCGGCTGTTGCCCGTGCGCGGCGGCTTGGGGCGCGTGAGCGAGTTGCCGCCGAACCTGTCGCGGCTCTGGGGCCTGACGAGCGCGAGCGGCTACGGCCCGCTCATCCTCACGCGCACGAGCCGGCTGCTGACGATGCCGCCGCACGGCACGGTTGATGAGTCGTGGCGCGACCCCGCGAATCAAGGTCTCGATCTGATGGCGGCGCGCTATGTCCTCGTGCCGCCGGACAAGGTCGAGCCGCCCGCGCTGACGGACGAGCGCGGTCTGCTCTGGTCAACGAGCGAGTTCAACTACACAGTCGGGCCGGGTTGCAACGCACAGACGCCTACCACGGCGCAACTCGATCTGCCGCAACCGATGCGCGCTACACGCCTCGGTCTCGTCGGCGCACTCGCCTGCTCCGTCGCACTGCCCGACGCCACGGAGTTCGCCGAAGTGACGACGACGGATAAGGGCGGCGCGGCGCACGCCTACAAGCTGCGCGCCGGCCAGGACGCGAGCGAGTGGGCCTACGACTGCTCGGACGTGCGCCCCGCCGTGCAGCACGGGCGCGCGACAGTCTTCCGCAGCTACCCGGCGCGGCGCGGCGCGGGCGAGTGTCAGGGGCACGACTACGTGGCGTTCATCATGCTCGCGGGCGCTGCGGAGATCAAAAGCGTTACCTTGCGCTGGACGGGGCCGCCCGGCTCGTTCGCGCTCAAGAAGCTGACGGTGATTGACGACGAAGGGCGCATCTCCACGCCCGTTAACCCCATCGCCGGCTCGCTCCGCGACGAGACGCGCTGGCGCTACGCGGGCGAGATCGACGCGGGCAACAGCGGCTACGGCGCGCAGGTCAAGGCGGAAGAGGTGGGCGCGAGCCGCGTCTATGAGAACCTGCGCGCGCGCCCGCGCGTGTGGCTCGTGCCCGAAGTGTTGGCGGTCAGCGCCGACGAAGCCTTCGCCGCCGTGCGCTCGTCGCGTCTGCCCGACGGGCGCGCGTTCGACGCGGCGCGCACGGCACTCGTCGAAGAGGCCGCGCCCTTCGCCGCGCAGGCGGCGGACGAGTCCGCGTCCGCGCGCGTGCGCCTGTTGACTGACGACGTGATGGAAGTCGAGACAAACGCGCGCCCGCCCGCGTTCCTCATCACGAGCGACACGTACTATCCGGGCTGGCGCGCGGCGATAGACGGCGCACCTGCACACATCTACCAGGCGGACTACGCCCTGCGCGGCGTCGCCGTGCCGGCCGGCGCGCACGTCGTCCGCTTCGAGTTTCGCCCGGCGAGCTTCTACTACGGCGCGGCGATGAGCGCGCTTTCGCTGCTGCTGCTCGTGGGCTGCGCGTGGTGGCTGCGGCGGCGTGCGTAGACGGCGAGACCGCAGAGCAGCAGCAGTGTGCTTGCGGAGATGATCGCGCCCGCGCGCACGGCCGGCGCGGCGTAGCGCATCTCGACGCGGTGTGCGCCCGCCGGCAGCGCCACGCCGCGCAGCACGTAGTCGGCGGGCATTATGCGCGCCGGTCGGCCGTCCACGGTCGCCTCCCAGCCCGGATAAAAAATCTCACTCACCACCAGCACGGTCGGCGCTTGCGCGTCGGTCTCAATCACCACGCGGCTCGGCTCGTAGGCGACGACGCGTGCCGTCATGCGCTCCCATGTCGCGCCCGCGCCCGCGAGTTGCGGCAACTCGTCGGCGCGCACCTCCAAGAGCGCCGTGCGGCGCGGATCGAACGCGCGCGCGCCCGCGCCGCTGATGCGCCGGAGCACCTCCGCGTCGTCCACGGCCTCCGCCTCGGCGACGAGCCACGCGCGCGGGCAGGCGCGGGCGTTGCGCAGGATGAGCACGCCGTCCATCTCCGCCGCGACCGACCAGCGCGCGGGGTCGAGCGCGCGTGCGTCCGGCTCGTTTGTGAGCGCGTTCGAGCGCAGGTTGCCTGAGTCATACAGCGTCGCCTTCCAGACGGCGAGCGTGGGCGCAGGCGCGACGTTGGCGATCTCGATGTGATCGAGCTGCACGTGCGCGCCGAGCGCGAGGCGCGTCAGGTAGCGCAGCGCGGTGAAGCTGTCGGCGGCGTCGCCGGGCACGCGGTCGAAGACGGGCGCGCGCGCGTGCTGCATGGCGGCGCGCACGTCCGCGCGCTCGTGCGCCCACTCGGCCGTGTCCGTGCCGGCGCGCAAACTCCGTTCAATCATCTGCCCGTCGGTCGTGAAGAGGCGCAGGCGCGCGACCGTCGTCCCCTGCGCGACGGCGACAGAGTTGGCGAGCGACGTGACGAGCACGAGTTCGTCGCCCGCGCCGGCCGCGCCGCGCAGCATGGCCGTCTTGCCCGGCTCGATGGTCAGCGCCAGATCGCTCCGGGCGAAGCCGACGCCGTCGTGCTTGACGAGGTTCAACTCAGGCACGGGCATGAGGTCGGGCCAGGCGACGACGTAGTGCGTGTTCAAGAGGTCGAGGACGTGCGAGCGCGGCTCAAACAGCGCGCGGGTGGCGGCGTAGCCGGGGCGCGGGTTGAGACCGTCGAAGTCCGCGCCGCCGAGCGCGCGGCTGTAGCGTTCGAGGAAAAGCTGTTCGTAGCCCGCGACGTTCTGTAGCCCGAACAGCGCCGTGCGGTCGAGCGCGTCGAAGCGCGGCCGGCTCGCCGCCTCCTCGTCCGCGCCGTTCGCGCGCACGTAGACGCGCCCCTCCGCGGGCGGGAACTGTTGCAGCCAGCGCGTCGTCAGCGCGGGCGTCATGAAGCGTGCGGCGGGCTTCGCCATGCCCGGCCACCAGCGCGAGATCAGGATGAGCGGCTCGCAGAGGCAGGCCGCGAGCAGCACGCACGCCGCGAGCGCCCGCCGCCGCCCGCGCGCCGTGACGCGCAGACCCAGCCAGAGTGCGGCCAACAGGCTTGCCGTGAACAGCGCCTTCCAGCAGACGTACCAGCGCTCCGCACTCACGCGCGCCGCGCCATCGCCGAGATACGGCGCGTGCGTCGCCGCGCGCCACCAGAGCACGCCGCAGGCGACGCCCGCGAGTAGCAGCGCGCACGCGCCCCACCACTCGCGCCGTCCGCCCGCGCCCGCATCGCGCAGACGGAGCGCGTCCAGACCGTAGGCGGCGAGGACGGCGACGGCGAACGTCCACTCGAAGGCGTGGCGTGAAGGGTTGCGGAACAGGTTGAAGACGGGCACGCGGTAGAGCACGTGGTAGAGCGGCGTGTTGCTGCCGAGCATCAGCCAGAGGGCCGCGAGCGCCGTCGCCAGCCAGAAGAAGACGCGCGCGTCGCGCCCCTGCTTGTGCCGCAGCGCGGCGACGACGGCGCAGGCGGCCAGCGCGCACGCGAGCGGTGCGACGTAAGTCGTGTCGTCAATGAAGTGGTAGAGCGGCGCGACGAAAGACTGCCACGCGGCGCGCGGGGTGAAAGAACCCTGGCTGAAGAACTCGTAACTGATCTGCCGCCGCAGGCTCAGCCGAGCGGCGCGCGCCGTCTCCCACAACTGGAACGCCGCCACGCCCGCCGCCAGCGCGCCCGCGCACACGACCACGCACAGCGGCCGCCAGCGCGGCCACGCGCGCCACGCCCGGCCGTCCGCCCCCTGCCCTTCCCGCGCGGGTAAGAAGATTGCGAGGAAGACGGCGTAAGCTCCGGCCACGACGGCGACGAAGAAGAAGCCCTGGGCGAGTCCGGTCAGCACGGACATGGCGTAGGCGGCCGCCGCGCCGAGCAGACAGGGCACGAAGGGGCGCGTGCGTGCGCGCTCGCAGGCGACGAGCACGAGCGGCAGCCACAGCAGCGCGTTCGTCATGATGCCGTTCATGCCGAGCGAGTTCGTCGTCAGCCCGCCGTAGCCGTAGGTCAGCCCGGCTACGAGCGCCGCCAACCGGCTGCGCCCGACCGCGCGCGCGTAGGCGTAGGTGAACGCGGGCGCGAGCAGGAACGGCGCGAGCACGTATATCTCTTCGGCCCAATGACTCGGCAGAAACAGATGCGCCCAGGTGAGCGGGTAGCCGAGACCGAGTTGTGTCATTGCGCCGAGCGGGTAGCCAGATAGTATGTGCGGCGTCCAGAGCGGAAGCTGCCCGTGCCGGATCATGTCCCACGCCACCGTGCGCAGCGGGTGCGTGTAGAAGAACGCGTCGCCGCCGACGAGGAACTGCCCGCGCCAGATGAAGCGCCCGAAGCACGCGGCGAAGAAGAGCACGACGACCGCGAGCGCCGCCGCGTCCGCGCGGCGAGCACACCACCGCTCGCGCAAATGCTTTGAGTTTACGCCCTTCGTCATGGTAAGCGGACAGAGCAAAACATAAGCACGAACTCGCACGAAGCGACACGAAATAGACGCGAGCTTTCTCTTGCGGCCTACTTCGTGTTGTTTCGTGTGCTTTCGTGGTTCAATTCTTATTCCCTGCGGGTGCGGCGCGCGTAGAAAGCTAAGCCCGCGAGCAGGCAGAGCGTCAGCGCGGAGACGAGCGCGCCGGTGCGTGCGCCGGGCGCGGTGTAGCGCATCTCGACGCGGTGCTGCCCGGCCGGCAGCGTCATGCCGCGGAGCAGATAATCGGTCTGTAGGATCGGCGCTGGCCGGCCGTCCAATGTCGCCATCCAACCGGGATAAAAGTTCTCGCTTACGACCAACACGGTCGGCGTCGGCGCACTCGTGTCAATCGTCAATTGGCTTGGCTCGTAAGCGACGACGCGCGCCGCGCTCCCCGCCGCAACGTCGCCGCCCGGAAGCTGGGGCAGATCAGTCGGCTTTACTTCGACGAGCGCGGTGCGGCGCGGGTCGAAGTCCTGCGCGCCCTCGCCGCGAATCCGGCGCAAGGCTTCTTCGCCGTCCACCGCTTCCGCCTCGGCGACGAGCCAGGCGCGGGGCAGGGCGTGCGTGTTGCGCAGGACGAGGACGCCGGCAAACTCCGCGGCCGTCTGCCAGCGCGCGGGGTCGAGCGTAGAGCGCGCGGGTCTCTGCGTGAGCGCGGCGGAGTGCGGGGCCGCTTCGTCGTGGAGCGTCACCTTCCAGACGGCGAGCGCGGCGTCCGTGGTGACGTTCGTGATCTCGACCTGCTCGATCTGTTGCGGTGCGTCGAGCGTGAGCCGGGCCAGGTAGCGGTTGGCCTTGAAGCTCGCGGCGGCGTCGCCGGGCCGGTTGTCGAAGACGGGCGCGAGCCTGTGCTTAACGTGCGCGCGCACGTCCGCGCGTTCGTGCGCCCACTCCGCCGTGTCCACGCCTGCGCGCAAGTTCCGTTCGATGATCTGTCCGTCCGCGGTATGCAGGCGCACGCGCGCGACCACGGTATCCTGCGGGACGGCGACCGAGTTGGCGAGCGAGGTGACGAGCGCCACCACGCTCGTGTCGCCGCGCGCGCCCGGCAGTTGCGCCGTCGCGCCGGGCGGCAGCGTGAGGTCGAGGTCGGCGACGGCGAGACCGATGCCGTCGCGTAGTGTCAACGCGTCCTCGAACGGCTTCAGGTTTGTGTAGGAGATGACGTGTGTCGCGTTCAGCAGGTCGAGGACGTGCGAGCGCGGGGCGAACAGGTCGTCGTTGGCGGCGGGGAAGCCGGCGCGCGGCGTGACCGAGTCGGGGCCAACGCCGCCGAGGGCGCGGCTGTAGCGTTCCAGGATCAAAGGCTCCATCCCGGCCAGGTCGTGCAGCCCGTAGAGCGCGGGCAGGTTCGGCGCTTCGAGGCGCGGCCGGCGCGTGAACTCTTCGTTGAACAGCCCGACGCGCGTGTAGACGCGTCCTTCCGTGGGCGCGAACTGTTGCAGGTAGCGCGTCGCGGGCGAGACGAGTTGGAAGCGGCTCGCCGGCAGACTGAGTTGCCGCGCCCACCAGCAGGAGACGACCGCGAGCGGTTCGGCCAGGCAGGCGAGCAGTAAGAAGGCCGCCAACAGCAGGGCGCGCGGGCGCGGCGCGGTGAGTTTGTAGCACCACCAGGCAAGCGCGAGTACGAGCGCCGTGAACGCGAGTTTCCAGAGCCAGTAAGACTTCTCCGGCAGCCCCGTGTAGATGGCCAGATTCGGCGCGGGCGGGCGGCTCGTCGCGCGCCACCAGAGGGCGGCGCAGGCGACGCCGGCCGCGAGCAGCGTGAGCGCGACGGGCAGGTCGAAGCGGCTGGCGCGTGGCGTCGCCCGCTGTCTCTGCGCGAAGCGATTGGCGACGGCGTCCCAGCCGTAGGCGGCGAGGATGCTGACGGCGAGTGTCCACTCGAACGTGTGGCGCGAGGGCACGCGGAACTGGTTGAGGACGGGCACGCGGTAGGCGAGCCGGTAGAGCGGCGTGTTCGTGCCGAGCAGCAGCAGGAAGGCGACGACGGCGACCGCGAGCCAGAACCAGAGGCGCGTGTCCCGCACAAGACCGCGCGCAGCGAAGACTATGGCTGCGGCGGCGAGCAGCAGCGCCAACGGCGCGAGATACGCGCTCGTGTCCACGTAATGATAGAGCGGCGCGCCGATGGAGAGCAGCGCCTCGCGCGGCGTGAACGAGCCTTCGCCGAACGCCTCGTAGCCGAGCGCGCTGCGGATGCTGTAACGGGCGGCGCGTAAGGATTCAAGCAGTTGCAAGGCCGCCACGCCCGCCGCCACGACGAGCGTGCCGAGCGCGACCAGCAACGGCCGCCAGTCTGTCCACGCCGTCCGCGCCGCGTCGCCGTGTTTGCCCGCGCGGCGTGTATAGATTGACGAGACGGAGAGAAAGAGTCCGTAGCCGGCGGCAAGCAGCCCCGTGTAAACGTAGCTCTGCCCGTGGCCGGCCAAGACGGCCATCGTGTAGGCGAGCGCGGCACGCAGTAGAGAGTAAGTGAATGGTCTCGTCCGCGCGCGCTCCACGTAGAGCAGCACGAGCGGGGCCCACATCAGCCCGTTGGTCAGCATGCCGCTGTTGGCGATGAAGCCGCACATCATGCCGCCGTAGCCGAACGAGAGTCCGGCGAGCAAGGCGGCTAAGTGGCTGCGCCCAAGCTCGCGCGCATAGGCGTAGGTGAACGCGGGCGCGAGCAGGAACGGCGCGAGCACGTAAACTTGCTCGGCCCACTGCCCCGGCAGAAACAGGTAGCCCCACGTGAGCGGGTAGCCGATGGCGACCTGCGCCATCGAGAGCAGCGGGTAGCCTGCGAGCGTGTAGGGCGTCCACAGCGGCAACTGTCCGGCGCGTATCATGCGCCAAGCAGTCGTGCGCAACGGGTAGGAGTAGTACATGGCGTCGCCCGCGATGATGAAGCGGTCGCCGAAGAGCACGTGCGGGAAGAAGAGGACGAAGGCGAGCGCGACGCAGGCGAGCGCGCCCGCGTCCGCCGCCCGCGCGCGCCACCCGTCAAGCCAACCGTGCCGACTCGTAGCCAAGACCGCCACACGATACCACAAGCCCCCAACCACACGTTGCGCCGCCCGAACCTTGGCAAGCAGCGGACACTTCCATGCTGGGAGCGCGGGCGCGCGCGCCCGCCTAGCGTGCGCGAGCACGCTAAAAGTTTTCGCTTACACTCAAGCTCGAATTTCAGCGCGGCCACATATTCGCGCTAGCGCGCTCAAGGCGGGCGCGCGCGCCCGCGCTCCCAGCAAGAGGCTGCTCCCGGCATGGGCTGCTTGCGCGGGACGCGGCGCAAGGTTATTTTGTGCCCTGCACCACCGAGACCGTTGATGACCAAACAACTCACGGACAGGGCGGAGAGCCTGCGCGCGCGGCTCGGCGACAGCGCGGTCTGGCGGAGACCGCTGCCGCGCGAGTTGCTCATCTTCCTCGGCTTTCTGCTGCTGACGCTCCTGATGACGTGGCCTTGGGTCGCGCACTGGCGCGACGCCGTCTCAGACCGGGGCGACCCGTACCTGAACGCGTGGATCATGTGGTGGGACTACCACCAGACGTTCCACGATCCGCTCCACCTGTTTCAAGCCAACATCTTCTACCCGTACCGCTACACGCTCGCTTTCAGCGAGCACAACTACGGGCTGGCGCTGCCCTTCTTCCCACTGTTCGCGCTGGGCGTGCGCCCGCTGACCGTGCACAGCCTGGCGCTGCTCCTCGGCTTCACGCTGTCGGGCTACGGCGCGTTCCGCCTGGCGCGCACGCTCACGGGTTCTTACGGCGTCGCATGGGTTGCGGGCGTCGCGTTCGCCTTCGTCCCGTACCGCTTCGATCACCTGCCGCACGTGAACTATTTGTCGGCCGGGTGGATTCCGCTGATGGTCGAGGCGCTGGTGCTGTTCGCGCGCGCGCGTAGTTGGCGGCGCGCGGCGTGGCTCGGCGCGGCGTTTCTGATGAACGGGCTGTGCTGCGTCCACTGGTTTCTGCTGACGCTGATCCCGATGGCGCTCACGGTTCTGCTGATCGTCGCGCGCGACCGGCTCTGGTTTGACCGCCGCTTCTGGCTGCGCGCGGGCGTGGGCGTCGGCGCGGCGGGGCTGCTGCTGCTGCCCTTCCTGCTACCCTACCAGCGCGTCGCGGCCCTCTACGGCTTCACCCGCAGCCGCGACGAGGTGATGTATTTCTCGGCCGACCTGAGCCACTGGCTGGTCAGCACGTGGCGCAACAGACTCTGGGCCGGCTTCGGCGTGCATCTCGTGGACAGCACGGGCGAGCGCGCCCTCTTTCCCGGTCTGCTCCTGCTGCTGTTGCCGCTGGCGGCCGTGCTGCTGCCGGACAGAACTGTCGAGCCTTACGGCACGGGGCATAAACCGCCGCCTAAAATTTTGCTGCGCGTGCTGGACGCGCTGGCCATCCTGCTGGCGTTCGGCGCGCTCTACATCAAAGGGGCGGACGGCTTCTGGTTCGCGCCCTTCGGGCACACGCTCGTCAGCGCATCCGAGCCGTCGCGGGCGTTGCTCTTTCTGGTCGCGGTCTTGGTCGTGCGCTGCTCTCTGGCTTACCCGCACGTCTTCAGCGCGCGCGGCGGCAGTCTGCTCGCGACGATGCGCGGCGGGCGACGCGCCGAGGCGTTCTGGCTGGGCGCGCTCTGGATCGTCTTAGGCTTCTTCGGCTCGTTCGGGCTGAAGTTCTTTTTCCACCGCGCGCTCTACGAGATGTGGCCCATCTTCCGCAGCAGCCGCGTGCCCGCGCGCTGGGCGATGATCTGCTACGTGGGGCTGGCGCTCCTGGCCGGTCTCGGCGCGCGCCAGTGCGTCACGCGGCTTGCGCGCTGGCGCTGGGCGGCGACGCGACCCGCAACCATCTACGCGCTCATCGTCCTCGCCCTGCTGTTCGAGTTGCGCGCCGCGCCGCTCGACCTGACGCGCGGCGCGATTGAGCCGGACGAGGTCACGCAACGGCTGAAGGCGACGCCGTTGCGCGGCGGCGTCGTCGCCCTGCCGTGCGGCGAGACCTACGCACGGACTTACTACGTGCTGCGCGCCGCCGATCACGCACGCCCGCTCGTGGACGCTTACTCCGGTTTCGCGCCGCCGATAGAGTTGCAGCTTGAGATGTTGACGCAGGCGCGGCCGCTGCCGCAACAGTTGTTCGATCTGTTGGAGTCAATCCCGGCCTCCTACCTGGTCGTGTACAACTCCTACCTGACGCCTGAGAGCCGCCCCGTCTATGACGCCTTTCTGCAACAAGGCGTGGCGGCGGGCCGCCTCCGCTTCATACGCAGCTACGGCCCCGGCGAGGCCGAGCGGCAAGACCTCTACGCCGTCACGAAGAACGAGCCGGAGGCGCGCGGCGAGACCGAAGCGGTCTTTGCCGCCCCGCTCGGCTCAGAAGACAACGCGCCGGCCGGGCAGACCGCCTTCAACCCGATTGAGGACGCGCACTTCTTCGTGCGCCAGCAGTACCACGACCTGCTGGGCCGCGCGCCGGAGTTGGCGGAGTTGAACGCGCAGGCCGAGCCGATCCTGCGTTGCGGCGGCGAGGACGCCTGTCGCTACCGGCAGCGCGCGCAGGTCACGCTGGGACTCCTCCGCTCGGACGAGTTTCGCCAGACCGGCTACCTGGTCTTGCGCCTCTATCAGACCGTCTGGGGGCGGCTGCCGACCTACAAGGAGTTCAACGCGGACGTGGCGGAGATCAAGTCCGCCGGGCCGCAGGGCAAGCTGGCGCTCGTCGAGCGTTGGGCTAACAGCGACGAGTTCCGCCGCCGCTACCCCGCCAGCCTGTCGCCCGCGGAGTTTGTTGACGGTCTGTTCCGCGCCGCGCAGGTGACGCCCGCGCCCGCCGAGCGCGCCGACCTGATCGGCGGCGTGGAACGCGGCACGACGACGCGCGCGCAGGCCGCGCTCAACGTCGCTGAGCGCCCGCCGACCGACCCGCAGGAGTTCGCGCGCGTCTTCCTGGCCATGCAGTACTTCGGGCTGCTCCGGCGCGCGCCGAACGCGGCCGAGATGCAGCCCTGGCTGCGCGTCCTGCAACAGGCGGACGAGCAGACCTTCCTGACCGTCACCAACGGCTTCGCCAACTCGCCCGAATACCGGAAGCGTTTCGGCCCGGCTTGACCGCACGACGCCCCGCGCAGTAATAGTTCCTGTCCGACATCATGCACCCGCGAACAAGAGGAGTCACGAAGCAGTCTTGAGCGCCAGCAACATGACAGAGCCGGATTACCCGGCGTGCCTCTCGGTCGTCGTCCCCGCTTACGACGAGGCGGCCACGCTCGCGCAGGTCGTGCGCAAGGTGTTGACCACCGTCCCGCATGTGCTTGAACTGATCATCGTGGACGACTGCTCGCAGGACGCGACGCCGGAGATCGCGCAACAACTCGCCGCGCAGTACCCGCAGGTGCGCTACGTTCGCCACGCGCAGAATGCCGGCAAGACTGCCGCGCTCAAGACCGGCTTCGCGCTGACGACCGGCGAGATCGTCATTGTGCAGGACGCAGACCTGGAGTACGACCCGACCGACATCCCGCTCATCCTCCAACCGATCCTCGAAGGGCACGCCGACGTGGTCTACGGCTCGCGCTTCCTGGTGCGCAAGGCGGCGCGCGTCCTCTACTTTTATCATTACCTCGCCAACAAGTTTCTCACCTTCCTGTCGAACCTGCTGACGAACCTCAACATGAGCGACATGGAGACCGGCTACAAGGCGTTCCGCGGCGAGATCATCCGCAACATGATCATCGTCTCGCACGGCTTCGGCTTCGAGGTCGAGGTGACGGCCAAGATCGCCAAGCTCGACTGCGCCGTCTACGAAGTCCCGATCAGCTACTACGGGCGGACTTACGCCGAGGGCAAAAAGATCGGCATGCGCGACGGGCTAGCCGCCCTCTGGTTCATCCTGCGCTTCAACCTCTTTTGCAGCCGCCGCGCCTCGTTCCGCCGACTGCCCACGCTTGACGCCATCCGCCCGCCCGCGCCCAAGCCCGCGATTGACTGAACCGCTATCAGTTGAAAGACGCGTCCGCCGCGCATAGACCGCTAGCCCCGCGAGCAGGCAGAGCGTCACCGCGGAGATGATCGCGCCGTTGCGCGCGGCCGGCGCGGCGTAGCGCATCTCGACGCGGTGCTGCCCGGCCGGCAGCGCCACCCCGCGCAACAGAAAGTCTGTGATGCTAATCCGCACCGCCCGCCCGTCCACGGTCGCCACCCAGCCCGGATAGAAAATCTCACTCACTACCAGCACGCTCGCCGTCGGCGCGCTCGTCTCGATGACTAAGCGGCTCGGCTCATACGCGACGACGCGCGCCGTGCTCCCCGGCGCGAGTTCGCCGCCGGGTAATGAGGGCAACTCGCCCGGCGCGGCTTCGACGAGCGCCATGCGCCGCGGGTCGAAGTCCTGCGCGCTCTCGCCGCGAATCCGGCGCAAGGCTTCCTCGCCGTCCACCGCCTCGGCTTCGGCGACGAGCCAGGCGCGCGGGCAGGCGCGCGTGTTGCGCAGGATGAGCGTGTCGCGCTGCTCGTAGACCGGCTGCCACGCATCACTTACTTCCATCCGCGCGGCGCTGCCGGGCGCGGTCGCTAGATTGGCGTAGGCGACGACGTAAGCAGTATTGAGTATGTCGAGCACGCGCGAGCGCGCCGTGAACAGCGTGTCATCAGGTTGGCCGTCGGCGAGCGTGTGCACCGAGTCGATCCACGCGCCGCCGAGGGCGCGGCTGTAGCGTTCCAAGATCAGAGGCTCGTAGCCCGCGACGTTGTGCAGACCCCACAGGGCCGTCACGTTCGCCGCGTCGAGCCGCGTGCCGTACTGTTCGCTCATCAGATCGACGCGGGTGTAGACGCGCCCCTCGTCCGGCGGGAACTGTTGCAGGTAGCGCGTCGCGTCGGACATCTTGCTGAAGCGTGTGACGGCGAAGCCGCCGCCGCCCCACCAGCGCATGACGAGCGCCGACGGCTCGACGTAACACAGCACCAGCACCATCGCCAGCAGCAGACCGAAGCGCCACCGCGCCTGTGCGACGAGACTCGCGCGCCAGAGCGCGGCGACAGTCAGCAACACGAACGCGCCCTTCCAGAGCAGGTAGATGGTCGCGGGCTGCGGCTGGCCTACGTCCGTAGCCGGAAGCGTTAAGACTTTTTGCCACCACAGCACGCCGACGACGACGCTGAGCATGAGCAGCATGAGCGCGGTGTAGAGCGTCACCGTCGGGCGCACACGCCGCGAGCGGCGTGTGCGGCACGCGGCGGCGACGGTGTCCCAGCCGTAGGCGGCGAGGATGCTGGCGGCGAACGTCCACTCGAACGTGTGGCGCGAGGGCACGCGGAAGAGGTTGACGAGCGGCAGGTGATAGACGAGGCGGTAGAAGGGCGTCGCCGATCCCATCATCAGCACGCAGGCCACGACCGCCACCACGAGCCAGAAGAAGACGCGCGGGTCTCGTGCCGGCTGACGCCGCGCGTGCGCGATGACGGCGACGAGCGCGAGCGCGCAGACGAGCGGCGGCACGTAGGCGTGCATGTCAATCACGTAGTAGAGCGGCGTGGTGAACGACCGCCACAGGTACAGGGGCGTGAACGAGCCTTGCGCGAACTGCTCGTAGCTCAAGCTACGGCGCACGCTGCGGCGCACGACGCGCGCCGTCTCCAGAATCTGAAACGCCGCCACGCCCATCGTCAATAGCCCTGCGCCGCCCGCCACGAGCAGCGGCCGCCATTGACCGACGGACGAGAGGCGCGCGCGTAGAGTCGCCGCGTCCGCGCCGCGTGCGTCCTTCGTAGTCAGGACGAGGCAGAGGGCGTAGGCCGCCGCGAGCAGACCCGTGTAGAGGAAGCCCTGCCCGAAGCCGCTGAGCACGGACATCGTGTAAGCGCCGGTCGCAAGCAGTAGGGCGGGCACAAGGCGGCGCGTGCGGGCGCGCTCGACGGCGAGCAGCAGGAGCGGCAGCCAGAGCGCCGCGTTCGACATCATGCCGCTGTTGCCGAGCGGGCTGGCCATCATGCCGCCGTAGCCGAACGAGAGTCCGGCGAGCAGCGCGGCGAGCGGCGTGCGCCCAAGCTGCCGCACGTACAGATATGTGAACACGGGCGCGAGCAGGAACGGCGCGAGCACGTAAATCTGCTCGGCGACGTGGCCGGGCAGGAACAGATGCCCCCAAGTGAGCGGGTAGCCCAGGCCCAACTGGGTCATCGCCAGCAGCGGGTAGCCGGACAGCGTGTAGGGCGACCAGAGCGGCAGTTGACCCGCGCGCAGCATGCGCCAGGCGACCACGTGCATCGGGTAGGAGTAGAAGAGGTCGTCGCCCGCGAGCAGGTATTTGCCGCCGAACAGAGCGTGCGGGAAGAAGGCGACGAAGAAGAGACCGATGGCGGCCAGCGCCGCCGCGTCCTGCCAGCGCGCCCGCCAAGGGCCGGACTGGAAAAATCTTCGCACCAGACCTGTCATTTCGCGTCGGCGCGCACGCCTTCGGACAACGCGCGCACGCCCCTGCTCATCTTCGGCCGGCGAGCCACGGCCGGGCGCTTTTTTGCCCGGCGGGCGCAAATTTTGTCAACACTTGGCCGCGCCCGCGCGTCTAACAAGTCGGCAGAAGCCAAGTTGTTGACAAACGATCTGCGGGCACGATAGAGTAAAGCCGTTGGGTGGAGCGCCCGCTCGCGAGTTACCGTCAGTCGTAGTTGCCCGGCTCTCCCAAACGGGTCCAAAGACAGTACAAGCTTAACAGTCCCACCGCATTTAAGAGTACCGGGAGTTAACCGTCATGCGAAAGATTGCCGTTGCCTTTACCCTGCTGACCCTGCTGACCCTGAGCGCCTTCGCGCAGAGCCAGACCGCGCCGACGCTGCGCATCGTGACCGACGACCCCACGCTGCCGTCCGAACTCTTCTACGGCAACATCAAGGTCAAGCCCTTGCGCCTGCGCCCCGGCACGAACACGCGCATCACCATTGACGACAGCGACTTCTTCGTGCAGCAGCACTACATTGATTTCCTCAGCCGCTTCCCCGAGGCGAGTGGCTTCCAGGCGTGGATGAACGTCTTGGCCAACTGCCCGGCGGGCGACGCCGAGTGCCTGCACCAGAACCGCATCACCACCTCGCTCTCGTTCTTCGGCTCGCAGGAGTTCCAACTCAAAGGCTACTACGTCTTCCGCTTCTTCAAGGGTAGCCTGGGACGGCTGCCGCAGTACGACGAGATGGTCGCCGGCATGCGCTCCGTCACGGGCACGACCGCCGACGACACGAACGCCAAGCGCGCCGCCTTCGCCACCAACTGGGTCACGCGCGGCGACTTCCTGACGCTCTACCCGCGCGACATGACGCCCGCGGCGTTCGTGGACGCGCTCTTGGCTAAGGCCGGCATCAGCGTCTCGAACCGCGACCAGATCGTCAGCAACCTGGCGGCGAACAACACGGACGCGGGTCGTGCCGTTGCGCTGCGCGCCATCGTCGAGAGCACCGAGGAGTTCAACAAGGAGTACAACCCGGCGTTCGTCTACATGCAGTACGTCGGCTACCTGCGCCGCGCGCCCGAAGCGGCCGGCTACCAGGCGTGGCTCAACTACCTGAACGCGCACCCGCAGGACTTCCGCGAGATGGTGCGCGGCTTCATGGACTCCACCGAGTACCGCAACCGCTTCTAACCGAGGCGCGTTCTCAAAGCTCAAAGGCCGGCGGCCCGTCAGGGTTGCCGGCCTTTTCCGATCTCGGGTTCGGGATTTGAAATAGCAGTAAACCGAGAGCCAGTTAGCTCAGGCTTCAGTTACATCTGGCGTGCGGCCGGTTGAAACACAGAGACACAGAGAATACACAGAGAGCACGGAGTTTTCTCTGTGGCCTCTGTGCCGCCTCCGTGCCTCCATGTTTCAACCGGGCGCACGCTAAAGACAACTAAGCCTTAGCCGCGCCCGCCGATTGCCTGAGCACTTCACGGTAAACCTCTAAAGTCCGCTCTGCCGTTCGCTCCCACGTGAACTCGGCGGCGCGCTGGCGGCCGGCGGCGGCGTAATGCGCGCGCGCCCCGTCGTCCGTGAGCATCTCGACGAGCGCAACGGTCAACTCTTGCAGGTCGGTCGGCGCGACGAGCCGCGCCGCGCCGAGCGAGGTCTCCATGATGACGGGGATGCGGCTGGTGATGACGGGCGCGCCGCACGCCATCGCTTCGAGCGGCGGCAGCCCGAAGCCCTCGTAGAGCGACGGGTAGACCGAGACGCGGCAAGAGGAGTAGAGCGCAGCGAGGTCTTCGTCCGCGACGTAGCCGGTGAACAGGATGCGCTCTTTGAGCGCGGACTGTTCGACGTGGGCGAACAGTTCCTCCGTCAGCCAACCCTTCTGCCCGGCGATGACGAGTTGCGGGCGCAACTCCGTCGTGCGCAGCAACTCGTCGAAGGCGCGCACGAGCGTCAGCAGGTTCTTGCGCGGCTCGACCGTGCCGACGAACAGGATGAAATCGTCACTCACGCCGAGCCTGTGCCGCGCGGCGCGCGCCACGTCCGCGGCGACGGGACGGAAGGCGCGGCGCGGCGCGAGCGGCACGACCGTGATCTTCGCGGGCGCGACACCCAGGTGCTCCGTGATTTCGGCGCGGACGCTTTCGGAGTCGGTGATGACGTGGGCGGCGATGCGCGTCATCGTGGGCAGGCGGCGGCGCGCGCGGCGCACGAGGTCTTCGCGGTGCGTGTCCGAGTGCAGCAGGAGCGAGAGGTCGTGGACGGTGACGACCGTCGGGCAGCGTTGCCAGAGCGGGACGTTGTAGTTCGTGCCGTGAAAGAGCGCCGGCCGCGTCTGCCGGACGTAGAGCGGCAGCCCTATCGTCCACCAGCGGCGGCGCAGGGCGTTGACCGGCACGTGGACGGCGCGCAGGTTCGCGGGCGGCGACTCCGCGCGGCTGTCGCCCAACTCGACCGGCACGGGCGCGACCAACTCGAACTCGTCGCCGGGCGCGAGCCGCGCGAGGCCCGCCGCCAGTTCGAATGTGTAATGCCCGATGCCGGTCTTCGGCGTCGCCAGCGGGATGCCGTCAATGGCTATGCGCATAGCTTGCGGGGCGGGCGCGACGGGAACACAAAAGCGACGTGCCGAGCGACGGAGGCCACCCGCTCAGGCGAGCGCGATGGCCTCCATGCTCGGCACGTTACGGTCAAGCTCCGCCGCCGTCAGTTGATGCGGAAGCGCGGCGCGGTGTCCGTCGGGCGGCTCGACGTGCCGGAGGCGGTGACGATGATCGCCACGTCGCCCGCGCCCGCGAGCGCCGCGGGCAGGCGGAAGTCGAGTTGCGAGACGCCCGGCATGTCCGTGGACATGAGCGCCAGTACGTCCGCGGCCGCGATGGTGGTTGACGTGTTGTCGCTGATCTTGACCAGTTGGATGGTGATTGCGCTCGGCGTCAGCCCGCTCACGCCCGTCAGCAGCAGCCGCAGGCGGGTCGGCTCGGTCACGCTCTGCCCGCTCGCGTTCGTATAGGTCGTCGTCACGGTGAACGGCTCTGGCGTGCCGGTCGCCAGGAGCGGGTTCGTCACGTTCGAGATGACCGCGCGCCCGCCGGGGCCGTTCGTCGAACTGAAGATGTCGGGCGCGGCGGCGAGAATCTGCAAGAGGCTGCGCACGGTGCGCGTGCCGCTCGCGGTGCGGATATTGATGGCGACGGGGACGGTGTTCGAGCCTGTCGTGGGCGACAGCCCGCGCGGCACTTCAAACTGTATCTCGGTCGGGCTGACGAAGTAGAGACCGGCTGCGGCGTTCGCCACGGACAGCGACACGCCGTTCAACTCGAACGGGAGCGGCGGGCGGCGGTGCGACTCAGACGCGGCGTCGCAGTTGGCGCTCTCCGGCGTGCAGCCGACCATGCGCGTCGAGGGCGCGAGCGTGACGCTGCCGGAGGCCGTGGTCGTGTCCACGATGGCGATCATGCCGGGCGCAAGACCGGGCAAAGGCGTCGAGGCCGGCGTCGGCGTGGGCGAAGGCGTCGGGGTAGCGGTGGCGGCCGGCGTGGCCACCTCGCGCCGGCTCGCGCCCGTGAAGTAAGCGAGCGCGCTAGCGGTCGCGGGCGTGTCGCCCGCGCTCGGGGCGGGCGGCAAGACCTGGTAGAAGGCTTGCAGCGCCAGCGTGCCGTTACCGCCGCCCAACTCGATGGGGATGCTGAAGCCGATCCGCTCGACCGTGTTGCTGATGGCGAACTCGATGGAGATGGAGACGGGGATGTTGGTCAGGCGCGTGACGGCGAGCGGCGTGGAAGAAGAGGCCGGCACGTTCTCGGCAAACAACTGCACGAAGCGGTTCGGGTTGAGACCCGTCGCGTCGCCAGCGTCCACGCGCGTGCCGTCCGACTTCAGGTTCAGGTTCGAGGCGAAGACGAGTTGCATGTTGTCGCCCGTGAAGGTAGGCAGGCGCAGCACGTCCAGCCCGCCGGCCGTGATGTCGGCGTCGGCGGGGCGCGGCACGGCGGTGACGAACGTGCCGGCCGCGAGGTTGTAGATGAAGACGGCGTTGCTCGTCTTGTTCGTCGCGCTGTTGTTCCCGTTGGGGTCGTCGGCGAGCGACTCGAAGGCGATCAGGTTGCCGTTGCGGCTGACGCGCCGCCCGAAGCTTAACAGGTTGACCGTGGTGACGGCCGCCGCGGCCTTGGTGCGCGTCACCTCGCGCAAGGCGGTCAGCGTCGAGCCATTGTAGGTGGCGGCGAAGACCTCGCCCGTGCCGTCGCTGTTGTCGGCGGCGGCGTTCGTGCCCGCGTTGTCCGGCATCGTCGTGGCGTTCGAGTAGAAGGCGATGGTCGAGTCAGTGCTCTCGCCGACCGTGTCGTTGCTCGTGCCGCCGGAGATCGAGGGCGTGTCGTTGAAGGTAAACTGCCCCGACGTGACCGTGATCTGCGTGAAGCCGCCGCCCTGCCGCCAGACAAAGATTTCCGGGTTGGCGTCGGCGTTGCAGCGCGTCGGGTTCGACTGCGCCGAGCAGGGCGTCAGGTCGCGGGTGGAGACGAAGGCGATGCGCGAGCCGGTGTCGTTGATCGTGGCGTAGCGGTTGTCATCCGCAACGATGGGGCCGGAAGTGCCCGTGCCGGGGCGCGGCAGCAGGCTCGCGGGCGTGTTGGTGACGCGCGTGAAGCCGGCCGGGTCGCGCAGCTCCGTGTAGCCGGGGTCAATGCCGCTGGTCAGATCGGCGGCGGCCACGTCCGGGATGCGGTAGAGGAAAATTTCCTGGTTGCCGTCGGCCTGGAGCGCCGCCTTGTTGGCGGCGGTCGTGCCGTCGAAGTTGCCGGGCGTCGAGGCGTTCGAGCTGAAGACGATCCAGCGCCCGTCGCGGCTGATCTGCGGCCGGTTGTTGCTCACCTCGACCGCGATGTTCGTGTTGTCGAACGGCGACTTCGTGTTATCCACGAGCGCGCTCTTGGTGTTGGTGATCTGGAAGATGCGGCGCTGGGCAGCGTCCCAGAGGAAGATTTCGCGGTTGCCGTCGGCGTTGCCGGGCGTGCGCGTGGTCTGCCCCGGCGCGATGGTCGCCAGATCGCCCTTCGACTCGAAGACTACGAAGCGCCCGTTGCCGTTGATGTCGCTAAAGAACACGTTCACGTCGAACGAGCCGGAGGGCGTCGGCGTCGGTGAAGGCGAGGCGGCGGGCGTGGGCGCGGGCGCGGCGGCGGTGATCGCGACGACGAACGGGTCGGGCGTCGGCGAGGCGGTCGGCGTGGCCGTGGGCGTGGGCGTCTGCGCCGACGCCCAGCCGCACGTCAGGCAGAGGAGCGCCAGACACAGACCGGACAGACGGAAAAGATATTTCACCGGGACAATCTCCAGATAAGACCCTGTACGAGATTTAAGCAATGTACACGTGAAATGCTGTTAGATAAACGCGGTCGCCGCGCGCCTGCGGTCGAAGCCTTGCGCCCACGACAACCGGGAACGGGCATTCTAAGCGACGCGCCCGCGCCAGAGCAAGTGACTGATAACCTCTTCTCTGATGTGCCCTTGCCGCCCCCGCGTTGGCTGAAGAGGAAAGGGATGAGGGCGGAGGGATGAGGGATGAAAGCGGCATCACTCAGGTTGAGCGATCCTGCCTTCATCCCTCTGCCCTCCGCCCTCATCCCTGCTCTACTGCGGTAGCCCGAACCTGAGCCGGTACTCCTGCGAGTCCAGGAAGCCGTGCACCATCGTGCGGAAGTCGTCCGGGTGCGCGTTCAGGAAGTTGAGCCAGGCGTTGTAGCCGGCCGTCTCCGGCGTGCGCCGGAGATACCCGTAGTACTGCATCGCCACGTAGGCTTTATTGAACTCCGCGTTGAACACCTCGTCCGAGTCCGCGATGGCGCGCAGGACTTGCGCCCGCGTCAGGCTGCCGTTGCCCAGCCGATTCGTCAAATCCGCCGTCGTCAGCGTGACCTTCGCCGTGCCGTCCGGCTGGGCCGGGTCGGGGCAAGTGATCTGCGTCAGCCCGTAGCGCCCCATGAGCGTAGCCACGAAGCCCGCGTTTGTTAGCCCGCTGTAGGTGTCGAGGAACTCCTGCCGCTGCGTGAACGTGTTGGCGAAAGCCGCTTTCTTCTGGAACACCTCCTGCGGGGTCGTGCCTGTCACCGCCCGCATATCCGGCACGATCTCGGCGTACTGCGGCAGGCGGTCGAATGCCGCCTTGTAGAAGCGGAAGACGTAGTAGCCCTTGAGTTGAAACTCCTGCGAGCCGAAGAACGAGTTCGACACCGCGATGCGGTCGCAGGCGGCCGAGGGCGAAGCGGGATCGAGGTTGTTCACGTCCGGGCAGCCATTCAAGAGGTTCATGTAAGCGTTGAAGCCGGGCGCATCCGGCTCGCGCGAGAGGAAGTCGAGGTACTGCTGGCGGACGAAGAAGGCGCTGTTGAAGACCGGGTTCGGGGTCGTCGCCGTGTCGTTGTCCGTGATGGTCACGGTGGCGATGGCGGGCGCGTTGAGCGCGAACCCGACGCTCTGCCCCGTCAGCGCGACCTGGAAGGTCTCAGAAGCCTCGAAGTGCCCGTCGTCTATGATCGGAATGGTGAACGTCTTCGACGCCTGCCCGGCGGCGAACGTCAGCGTGTCCACGCCGGTCACGTAGTCGCAGCGCGCGTAGGCCGCGCCGTGGTTGTTGTTCTGATCGGCGCACCCGACCGCGGCCGGGTCGTCAACCGTCTGGTAGCCGACGGTCGCGGCCGAAGACAGGTCGCCCGTGCGCGTGACGGTCAGCGTCACCTTGCCGTCGCCCTCGTTGACGTTGTAGCCCGCCGCGCTGAACTGCACGGTCGGCGTCGCGGGGCCGCGCGGCGCGAAGGTGACGGTCGCGGCGTTGGTCAGGTTAATCGGCGTCAACTGCGTGCGGTCGCGCGTGTGCGAGGCGACGATGTAAGCCTCGGCCGCGCCGCCGGAGACGCCGACCACGGGATTGAGGTTGGTGTTCAAGCCCGCCGCGCCGTTGCCGTAGCGCACCTGGCTAGTGCCGTCGCTGCGCAACTCGATCTCGAACTTGTAGGGGAAGCCCGCCTCGGCCGAATCGCCGTTGTAGGTCTTGCCCTCCCAGCGGAAGATGAGCCGGTTGGCGTCGGGGCGGACGACGAACACATCGCCCCCGGCGTTGTCCGTGCGCAGGTCGTCCCACATGCCGGCGATGGCCCGCAGGTTGTCCATCGAGGCGACGAGGCTCGGCACGTCGAAGTCGGTCGGTGCTGAACCGAAGTAGATGATGCCGTTGGTCGAGAGCGTGACCGACGAGTAGGTCTGCCCGTAGAACGGGAAGGTGAAGCCGGCCGGGAAGGTGTAGGTGCGATAGAGGTCGTCGCCGCGGAAGCCGAGCGCGCCGCTGGTGTCGGTCGTCAGCGCCGCCGCGGCCGTCTCCGCCGGCACGTAAGGATCGGCCGTCGCCGGATCGAGCGCGACCGTGACGTTCGCCAGTTGGCTCGTGTTCCCGACGTTGTCAATCGCCTTGACGCTGACCACGCCCGCGATGTGGCGGTAGGGCAGCGTGACCGTGGCGCTCTCGGCCGCGCCGGCCGCCTGCGGCAGTTGCGTGCCGAGGAAGATGCGCTTGTTCGTGCCCGGATCGTTGAAGCTCAACTCGTAGAGCGCCGCCTGGCCGGCGTTGCCGTCGTCGCCGGGCGCAGTCCAGGAGAGCGTGACCGTGCGCCCCGACTGCGAGGAGACTTGCAGGTTGGCGGGCGCGGCCGGCGCGGTCGTGTCGCCCTCGGTCGCGGCGAGCACCGCCTGATAGACGTTGAGCCGGCGGTGGCTGTAAGTCTTGGGGCCGGCCGAGTTGGTCGGGTCGCCGCTGTAGAGCAGCGCCCCACGCAGGCGGGCCGTGGAGATGTTCGGGTTGGCGGCGCAGACGAGCGCGGCCGCGCCCGTGACGTGCGGCGTCGCCATCGAAGTGCCGTCGTAGTAGTCGTATGTGCCGTCGGGCGTCGTGCTCAGGATGAAGGCGCCGGGCGCGGCGATCTGCACGGTGTGCGGGCCGTAGTTCGAGAAGTCGGCGACCTGCTCGTTGCGGTCGGTGGCGGCGACGGAGATGATGTTCGGCAGATCGTAGTTCGCCGGGTAGCTGGGGAAGATGTCGTTGTTGTCGGCAGCGTTGCCGGCCGCGGCGACGAAGAGGATTTTCGGGTTGAGCGCGCGGATGCCGTCCAGTTCCGAGAAGGCAAAGGACGAGCCGCCGTAGGAGTTGTTCAGCACGCGGATGTTCGCGCCCATCGTACCGCCCGACGTGTCCCATAGGTCGCGCATCTTCTTGGCGTAGGCGTAGGCATTGATGATGGCCGAGGTGCTGGTGTTGGGGCCAAAGATTTTGAGCGACATCAGGCTGACCTGCCAGTTGATGCCGACCGAGCCGACGCCGTTGTTGCCGACCGCGCCGATAGTGCCGGCGACGTGCGTGCCGTGGTCGTCGGTCGTGTCGCTCGGATAGAGGGCCGGGTTGTTGTCGCCCGCGAACACGTCGTTGTTGCCGCAGGTGGAGCCTGCGGCCTGGCCCGTGCAGGGGCTGAAGTTCCAGCCGTTCACGTCGTCTACGAAGCCGTTGCCGTCGTTGTCTATGCCGTCCACGGGGTCGGCCGGGTTGCGCCAGATGTTGGCGGCGAGGTCTGGGTGGGTGATGTCTATGCCGGTGTCAACTATGCCGACGACCACGTTGCGGCTGCCGGTGGTGATGTCCCAGGCTTGATCGGCCTTGATGTCCGCGCCGGCCGTGCCGGCGAAGCGGACGCAGGGCGGCGTCGAGCAGGGCGGGCTGATCGAGTTAGTCGCGAAGTTGACCCTGATCTGCTGCCCCGTGTTCTTCAAGCCCCACAGGTTCGTGAACTCCGTCTCGTTCGGGATGCGGTCGAGATAGCGCACGTAGTCCGGCTCGGCGTAGAGCACGTCGGCGCGCGCGTTCAGCGCGGCGACCGCCTGCAACGTCTCCTCCGGCGCGACCTTGACCACGCGCAGCCCCTTCACCAGGTCAGAGCCGGCGAACTTCTCGACGCTCGCGCCGACCTCGCCGCCGTCCTCCAGCTTGAGCGCCGCGACCGAACGCTCGGCCGTCACGGCCGCCGCGTCCGTGTTGAAACGCACGATGACGCTGCCGGGCACGAACTCCGTCTTGCGCTGATGGACGCGCGCGTTGTGCGCCGCCGGGGCGGGCCGGTCTGTGCCGGTTTGCAGTTGGCCGTGGGTGACGAAGGGCAGGCCGGCGGCGGCCGCCACGAGCAGCAGGCTCAGGGAAAGCGCGAGCCGGCGCGCGGCCCGCGAGCGACGGACAGACAGGGAAACAGACTTCATCTTCAACTCCTGCCCACCGAAGGGCGCAAAGGCTAAACGGATGACCGGATATGAGAGGAGATTATGGCGCTCAACTCGCCGGGGCGTGCGCGCGAGGCGCGTAGTTTACGCCCGCAACATACGCTCGCCGCTATTTTGCGCCAAACACTTTGAGGGGGCAAATCCAGAAACAGGCTCATCACCAAAACTGACGGAATTTCAGATGCTCCGGCCCACCCGCCAGATGTACGCGCCCGCGCGATTTTTCAGATGTTTTTCGGGCAGTTTCCAAAGCACTCTGCGCTTGACGTGACCAGGCGAGCGGCTGCCGGGAGCGCGGGCGTCCCGCCCGCCAAGCGTGCGTGAGCACGCTCAAAAGTTTTGTTCTTATTCAAGCTAGAGCTTTAGCGTGCTATTTATTCGCGCTCCCGCGCTCAAGGCGGGCGCGCGCGCCCGCGCTCCCAGCGAGGAGCGTTTTCGGCTGGTGCGTGAGTTTAGCGGAAATTCTGCCCGATCTGCTCCGTGCCGAACGTGCCGATGCCGTTCAGGCGGAAGCTGAAGACGACGCGGTTTTCGCGCCGGAAGCCGACGTTGTAGCTGAAGTCCTGCGCGGTGACGGCGCAGCAGTCCCACGTATAGCCGAGCGTCCAGACGGAGCTAATCAGCGAGTTGTTTTTGCCGGGCCGGTTCTGGAAGTCGAAGAAGAAGGCCGCGCCGCCGAACAGCCCGCGCGACCGATTGCCGAGGAAGACGGACGGACTCCACTGTGCGCCCTTGAGTGTGCCCGGCTCTTTGCCGCGCGCGTCGGCGAACTGCTTCAGGCTGGGCGCGAGGTTTAAGGCGCGCGTGTAGTAGAAGGTCTGGAACGCAGAGATGAGCGTCCGGTTCAGACCGTAGCTGACGGCGAGGTTGCGCACGCCCGCGTGCTGCACGTCGAAATCCGTCCGCACGTCCACGGACATCTGTGGGCCGGGCCGGTAACGCGCTTCGAGGTTGATCGGCGAGAAGCGGCGCGGCACGCCCGCGTAGGAGAAGCCGGAGAAGGTGTTGACCGGATAGAACTGGTTGCGGCGGCCGGGCACGAGCGCGCCGCCGAAATAGGGGTCGAAGAAGTACTTGCCGCGCAGCGTCAGCGAGAAGACTTCGTAAGGCTGGCTCGTCAAGGGCGCGCTCTTTGCGCCCTGCGCCGACGCGGCGCGGCCACTCACGCGCTCGGTCGAGCGGCGCGTGAAGAAGCGGTTCGTCAGCCCGTACTCGATCTCGCTCGTGTTGGCGACCGCGTCCGTGTAGTCGAAGCGGATGATGCGCTCGAAGTTCGAGATGCCGCCGATCTTCCGGTAGACGAGATAAGGCTCGATGACGTGGCGGAACAGGAATTCTTTCCCGCGATAAAAGTTGCGCGCGAGCGCGGGCGCGCGCAGGTCGAACTCGAACTCGCCATAGGTGCGTGTGCGGTCGCGCCCCAGGACGAGCCGCGTCAGCGGGTCAAGCGAATTCGAGTAGAAGGTCGAGCGCACGCCGCCCATCAAGGTCGCAGACCAGCCGCCAGCGAGCGGGACGGGCAGCGTGAAGCGTGGGTGAAAGTCCAAACGCTGCACGACCGACGGTGTGATGATCGGGTTCTGGTTGCCCGCGGCTTGGAAGGTGGCGAGGTCTTCCACCGTCTCCTTGCGGCTCATGCCGGAGACGCCGCCCTCGAACGAGAAATAAACTTTCAGCTTCTCAAAATAAGGTAGCACGGACGGGCGCTTGTCCAGCTCGATGGCCGGCAGTTGGCGGATGCGCTCGCGCACGCTCGCCAGCGACGTGACCTGGTTGCGCAGCAGGAAGTTGAAGCTGTAGTCGCCGCCGTTCTTGTTGACGAAGACCTGCGAGCGTTCTTCGGGCGAGATGGCGCGCTGGATCGAGTCCGAAAAGATTTGCCGGAACGCGAGATTCGACGTGATGTTCACGTCCGCCGCCGCAAGGAAGCCGTTCGGGAAGTAGTGCACGCCGTCAATGTAGAAGCTCGACCCGCCCTGATCCGGGTGCGCCGCATCGGCCTTCGCGCCGAAGATGCGATCCTTGACGGCGTAGAAGCCGAGGTTGAAATAGGAGCGCGAGTTGGCGCGCGTGCGCAGGTCTGCGCCGAAGCCGATGCCGCGCTTGGTGAAGATGTCGTTGCGGAAGGTCACGTCCGCCGAGCGCCCCAAGGTCAGGTAGTAGGCGTTCGAGAGGCGGAAGCCTTTCTGCCCTGAGCCGCTGAAGGTCGGTGTCAGGAAGCCGGAGGCGCGGTCGCGCTTCTTGATCGAGACGGAGACGAAGGGCAGGTAGAGGATGGGGATGTTCTTGACGCGGAACGTCGGCCCCTTGGCGCGGAAGCGGTCGCCCAGCTTGATCTCGGCGCGCTTCGCCCGGAAGCTCCACTTCGGCACGTCCTCGTCGCAGGCGGTGATCGTGCCGTTGAGGATGACGACCTTGTTCGGCGCGACCTTCTCGACGTGGTCGGCCGTGAAGTACATGACCGTGCCGTCCTCGGTCTGGCTGGTGAAGCCGGTGGAGTTGACGAAGAAGCCGAGCTTCGTCCGGTAGTTCCACTCCGCGCGCGTGCCCGTGATGCGCTGCTGGTCGCCCTGATCGAAGACGACGTTCCCTTCGGCGACGACGCGGTTCGACGCCTCGTAGACCGTCACCTTGTCCGCCTGCAAGCGGTAGATGCCGACGCGCGCGTCCACATTCCCCTCGTAGACGATGACGCGGCTCGGCTCTTTGCCCGTGCCCGTCTGCCGGTCGGCGTCCACGTCGAGTTGTTCGGTTGAGACGGCCGCGCCCGGCCCCGGCGTGACGGTCTGGCGCGGGCGGACGGGCTGCTCCTGCTGTAAGGGGTTGACGTTCGGCGTGTCCGTGACGGGGTTCGTCACCTGCCGCTCGACCGGGTTGGTCGTCTGCGCCCGCGCGCCCGCTGCGCCGAGCACGCACAACAGCGCGCAGCACGCGGCCGTGAGCAGCCCGCGCGACCCAAGCAGCGTTGTTATGCGTGACGAGATGCGGACGCGCAGAACCGCAAGCCCTCCCAGGCGACTCGGACGATTTGAGCGCGGCGATGCTAGCATGAAAGATCGTCCGTTGTCAGTCGTCGAAAAGATTGTCCGTTGTCCGTTGTCCGTCGTCCGTTGCTTTACTCGCGTGACGTGAAAGCTAAGGATGAACGAGCAACTGACGAAACAAAAACAACGGACGACTGACAACGGACAGCCGGTTACTGTATCGTCTCTGGCGCATGACGGGGGACGACGGCGAGAGCTTGCGCCTGATGATCGTGGCGGGCGAGGCGTCGGGCGACGCGCACGCGGCGGCGCTGGTGCGGGCGCTCAGCGAGCGTGCGCGGGGCGTGCGCCTTGAATTCTTCGGCGCGACCGGGCGCGCATTACGCGCGGCGGGCGTCGAGACGGTCGTCGAGATCGATCAACTGGCGATTGTCGGGCTGCTTGAGATCGGGCGTGCGCTGCCGCGCTTCTGGCGCGCTTTTCAGGCGCTCAAAGCGGCCGCCCTCGCGCGCCGGCCGGCCGCGGTCATCCTGGTTGACTGGCCCGACTTTAATTTTCGCCTCGCACGTGCGCTGCATCGGCGGGGCTTGAAGGTCATCTACTACATCAGCCCGCAACTCTGGGCGTGGCGCGCGCACCGCGTGCGGCAGGTCGCGCGCGACGTTGATCTGCTGCTCGCCATCCTGCCGTTCGAGCCTGAGTGGTACGCGCGGCGCGGCGTCGCGCACGTGGAGTTCGTCGGCCATCCACTGGCGGGCGTGGTCGCGCCGCGCTTCGACCGTGCGGAGTTCTGCCGGCGGCACAAGCTCGATCCGGCCAAGCCCCTGATCGCACTCCTGCCCGGCAGCCGGCACAAAGAACTCGCGCGCATCCTGCCGCCGATGCTCGACGCGGGCAAGCTCATCTTTCGCGCGCGCCCCGACGCGCAGTTTGTCGTCGCCCTCGCGCCCAATCGCTCGCCGGCCGAAGCTGCGCCGCTCGTCGCCGCGACGGGCGCACGGGACTCGGCGTTCGCCGACTCGCTCCGCGTCGTCGAGCACGAGACGCGCGAGGCCGTGGCGGCGGCCGACGCGGCGGCGGTCGCGAGCGGCACGGCCACGTTGGAGACGGCGCTCCTGGGCACGCCACTCGTCGTCGTCTATAAAGAGTCCGCCATCAACTGGCACACGCTGGGGCGGCTCATCAGCACGGAGCACTTCGGACTGATCAACCTGATCGCGGGCGAGCGGCTCGCGCCCGAACTGATGCAGGACGATTTCACCGGCGCGCGCCTGGCGGACGAGTTGTTGCAGCTGCTCGACCGCGAGACGAACGCGGCGATGCGCGCGCGGCTCTCAGCGGCGACGGCGCGGCTCGGGGCGGGCGGCGCGTCGCTGCGCGCGGCCGACGCGGTGCTGCGTGTGCTAAGACCCCAGGTGGATAGCGCCGGTTGAGGAGAACGGCTTGCATAGGAGTTAAGCGAACGTGCCTGGAATCGTGGCTACTGGGTAAGGATCAAGTGGGATGTGACAATTCGGAAGTCTCGCCGCCTCAGTCACCTTCTCCTGACCAACCGTAGGTGCGCGCGGGTGGCGTGGCGTCGGCGCGCGTGGCTACGTCGAGCGCGCGGGCCAGTTCCTCCGGCCGCTGCGAGCCGACGAGCAGCCGCCCGCCGTCGGCGAACTCAAGGCGCACGCCGCGGTCGCCGCTGACGTTGTAGGCCTTGTCGCCGGCCGCGCCGTAGCGTATGCCCCAGCCGCCGTACTCGGCGACAGGGCGGTAGGTGACGACGTGGTAGCTTTGAATCTCCGCGAACGGGATCGCCCTGCGCCGCCAGAGCCACTGAAAGTGTAAGCTCAACTCGTCCGCGCGCACCTCGGTCACGAGCCGCATCTTGTACAGCCAGAAGATGACGGCGAGCAGCACCGCTTCGGTCACGACAAGCTGTTTCGTCCAGGCGGGCAGCTTGCCGCCGGGCCAGCCCGACCAGACCTGCCACAGGACAACAACCGCGGTCACGGCCATCGGCAGCACGAGCGCCGCCCAGAGCCACGGCTGGCGGAAGTATTGTTCCTCGTGAAAGAAGACCTGTTCATTGCGGCTCATCGTCTTCGTCCCTCACTCGGCTGCGCGTGAACGATCTGAGAAGCTGTTTGCGAAGCCACGCGCAGTAGCGTGTTCTCTGCGCCCTACGGCGGCCCGCTCGGCGGTCTTTGCGGTTAAGAGAAAAGCTCTAACCGCAGAGGGCGCGAAGAGAGCCGCAAAGAGCGCAAAGAGTTTCGGCTTGCCCCACCGCTTCTTACGACTTCTTCTCCGCTTTCGTTTCAAGCAGCGCCGTGAGTTCCGCGACGCGGCGGCGCAGTTCGTCCAGGTCGGCGCGCATCTGCGGCAGCCGCCCGAAGTGCGCGTTCAAACGTTTGTACTCGTCGAGCGGGCGCACGGGCACGCCCCACTGCACCGTCCCGGCGCGCACGATCTTGCCCGGCAGCACGCCCGCCTTCGAGCCGATGACCGCGCCGGCCTCGACGCGCGCGTGATCGCCGAAGCCGACCTGCCCGCCGATGACGGCGTCGTCTTCGATGACCGTGCTGCCGGAGATGCCGGTCTGCGCCGCGATGACGACGCGCGCGCCGATCTGCACGTTGTGCCCGACCTGCACGAGGTTATCAATTTTCGTCCCCGCCCCGACGCGCGTCTCGCCGAGCGCCGCGCGATCCACGCACGTGTTCGCCCCGATCTCCACGTCGTCTTCGATCACGACCGTGCCGAGTTGCGGAAACTTGGCGTAGCCGCGCGCGCCGTCGCGCACGTACCCGAAGCCGTCCGCGCCGATGACCACGCCCGCGTGCAGAATCACGCGCGCGCCCACGGTCACGCCGTCCTCCAGAAACACGTTCGGGTGAATGACGCAGTCGGGGCCGACGCGCACGCCGTCGCCGAGTTTCGCGCCCGCGCGGAGCTGCGTGCGCGCGCCGACCGACGCGCCCTCCCCCACGCAGACGTAAGCCCCGACGAACACGTCCGCGCCGAGCCGCGCGCTCGCAGCGACGATTGCCGTCGGGTGAATTTCCGGCGCGCGTCGCTTCGGCGGGTGCAGCACTTCGGCGGCGCGCGCGAACGCGAGCTTCGGCCGCGGCACTTCGATCAGCACGGGACGATCCGCCGCGCCTTCATCTTCGCCTTCGCCCGCGCCTTCCGGCACGAGCAGACAGGCGGCGCGACCGCGCAAGGCTGCCGGCAACAGCTTCGCGTCTTCGACGAACGCGACCGCGCCCGCGCCCGCCTGCTCAAGCTCGGCGACGCGCGCGACCGTCACGCCGCCGTCGCCGCGTACGCGCCCGCCGACCAGCGCGGCCAACTCGGCGACGGTCATGCCCTCGGTTTCTCCGCCCATAGATTTTCGCCCGCGTGTGCGGTCTGTTTTAGAAACTCATCGCCTCCGCCGTCTCTGCGCGCGCGCGCCGGTCGGCGGACGTGAACCCGCGCTTCGAGTTGCGGACGAAGCTGACGAGGTGGCGCACATGCTCGTCGTCGCTCTGCCCAAGCTCGGCGAGCGCGGCGGCGAGCGGCAGGCCGGCGCGGAAGAGTAGTTGATAGGCGCGCTTTAGCTCACGCCGAGATTCGGCCGAGAAGCCCGCGCGGCGGAGGCCCACGCTGTTCAGCCCGCGCACGCGCGCCGGGTTGCCATCGGTCGTGTAGAACGGCAGCACGTCCTGCACGATCTTCGCCTTGCCGCCGACCATCGCGTAGCGCCCCAGCCGCACGAACTGGTGGCAGCCGACGTTGTTCGACAGGAAGACGTGATCCTCGACCTCGATGTGCCCGGCGAGCGCCGCACCGTTGGCGAAGATGTTGTCGTCGCCCACCACGCAGTTGTGCGCCACATGCACGCCGACCATCAAAAAGTTCCGACTGCCGACGCGCGTCGCCTCGCCCTCGCCGCTCGCCCGGTGCAGCGTCACATATTCACGGATCAAATTATGGTCGCCGACGACGAGCCGCGACCGCTCACCCTTGAACTTCACGTCCTGCGGCTCGCCGCCCAAGACGGCGTGCTCGAACACGCGATTGCGCGCGCCCAAAGTCGTCCCACTTTTGACGACCGCGTGCGCGCCGATCTCGCAGTCCGCCCCGATGACGACATCGGCTTCGACGACGGCGTAAGGGCCGACGCGCACGCCCGGCGCGAGTTCCGCGCGCAGGTGGACGACGGCCGTGGGGTGTATGCTCGCTGCCTCGCCGACGCTGTGCATGCCGCGCGGATGGTACAACCCGGCCGCGCGCGTCCGCAACGACGGCGCGCTCAGTAGGCGACCACTTCCGCGACAGCAGTCGTGACCTGTCCGGTCGTGCTGAAGTATGCGACCGTGATCCGCGCGCGGCCGGGGCGGTGTGCGTTGATGACGGCCTTGTTCGGGTGCTCCGTCCCGCCATCGTCCGCCGCCGCGTGCACCGACACGATGCTCGGCTCGGAACTCGTCCACACGTAGTAGCCCGCCGGGTGCGGCCGGCCGACGGCGGTGAGCGTGTCCGACGCGCCGACTTTTATGCTGGCCCCGACGGGCGTGACGGTGACGGCCACCTCCGCGCTGGGGAAGCCAACCGGCATCCCGTTGCCTGTGGCGATGTATTCGTCGGCGTCGAGCCATGGTCTGGTCAGGCGGAAATGCAGTCGCTTGAATTCGTAGTCGCCCCAGGCCGACATCAGCACGGCGCGATACGCCCCTTCAAATGTCTCCAGATGGACGAGCGCCTTCCCTTCCAACTCTTCGTTGCCCGCGATCTGCATGAAGCTCACGGCGGTGATTTCGGGTTGCGGCAACTCTGCGGGGAAGGCGTACCAGCCGCCGCCGCCGAGACCGCTCCCCTCGTCGCTCTCGACCATCCGGCCGTCGGCGCTCACGTGCGCCGTACCCACGCGCCGCCAGTGGGCCGTCGGCGCGTCGTAGCGCATGACGAGCGTGCGCGTCTCCGGCTCTGCGCGCCCCTCGATCAACTGGAACGAGCGGCGCGTGACGGGCTGGACGGCGAAGACGGCTGGCGCGGTGGGCGCAACCGGCCGCGCCTCTTCCTTCTGCTCCTGCGCGCACACAAGCACAGGCGGCGCGGTCAAGCTAAAGAGCAACAGGCAGAGCAGTAGCGTCGAGGTTGTCTTGCAGCGGCACATACGGGCGACTCCCGTTCGACTGTAGGGTGTAGAGACGTAAAAAGCGTGAGGGTTGGGACGAGCGGGCGAGCGGCGGAAGACGCGCCCACAGACAACATAGCACACCGCCCGACGGGCGCGGAAGAGGGACGTTATGCCTTGTCTTTACAGGCAGATGCCGTTATCATATCGCGGCGTCGGAGTGTACTCGCCGACAGTAGCAAGAGTATTTTGGTCGGGGCTTCAGGGCTATTTTCTGGTCAGCCCGGAGGAGACTGTCTAGTGTTTAGTGATCAATTTCGCCGGAACGAATCGGTCAAAGGCAAGTTCAGCGGCGTGAAGAGTTCCAAGCTGCTCGCGAACCTGGCCGACGTGTCTTGGAAGGTGTTTCAGGCCGTCAACACGGCGCTGCCGGAAGGCGAGGCCGTGCGCCCGCAATGGGCACCGGGGCCGCTGCTGAAGTCTTACGAGCGCACCAGCCCGCCGCTCGGCTTCCCGCGCGAGACGGACTCCCTGTGCCCGCGCTGCGTCAAGGAAGTGCGCGAGGCGGTCATCAGCGGCGAGACGCCGCTTGAGACCCTGATGCACCAGCACCCCGGCGAGATCAAGGCGCAGATCGTCGAAGAGGGCGGGCGCATACTGATGCGCAAGGACTGCCCGAAGCACGGCCGCTTCGAGGACGTGATGGCGACCGACCCGGCTTTCTTGAGCCGCATCGAGTCGCTCTTCTTCGGGCGCGACTTCCGCGCGGCGGAGGACGCGGCAGTCCACAGGCACGGCACTTCAAACATCAAGTTCGGGCGCGGCGCGGTGTTGACGGTCGATCTCACCAACCGCTGCAACATGATGTGCAACCCGTGCTTCATGGACGCCAACCAGGTCGGCTACGTCCACGAGCCGACGTTCGAGGACACGAAAGCGATCCTTGATCGCGCCGTCTCGTTCAAGCCGAAGCGCCAGATCATCATCCTTTTCTCCGGCGGCGAGCCGACGCTCTCGCCCTACTTCCTCGATGCGGTCGCTTACGCCAAGCAGGTTGGCTTCTACCGCATCCTCGCTGCGACGAACGGCATCCGCTACGCCGAAGACATTGAGTTCTGCAAGGCGGCGAAGGCCGCGGGGCAACACGGCGTCTATTTGCAGTTCGACGGCGTGAGCGAAGAGAAGAACAAGCACCGCGGCGTTGGCAACCTGTTCGACGTGAAGCTGCGCGCGATTGAGAACCTGGCCGCGGTCGGCATCAAGGTCACGCTCGTCACCACCATCGTCAATACGATCAACAACGACGGCATCGGCGAGATCGTCGAGTTCGCGGCGAAGAACATAGACAAGATTCAGACCATCGCCTTCCAGCCCGTCTCCTTCACGGGGCGCGACGAAGACGTGCCCGACGACGTGCGTATCAAGCAACGCTACACGCTCGCCGGCATGGCGAACGATCTGGAACAGCAGCTCGGCGGCAACCTGAAGGCGCTGCGCGACTGGTTTCCGCTCTCGTCCTACTCAGCGTTCACCTCCGTGATGGACATGCTGCAAGGCGCGGACGCGCCGTGGGGCTGGTCTAGCTGCAACTGCCACCCGAACTGCGGCGTGTTCACCCTGATGGTCGTCAACCGGCACACGGGCGCGTGGACGCCGCTCTTCAAATTCTTCGACTACGAGCGGTTCATGCGCGACGTGGCCAAGATCACCGACACGGCGCGCGGGCAAAAATTAACGATGGCGCAGCTTGCCATGGCCATCATGCGCAACTACGACCCCACGCAAGCGCCCGAAGGTTTTCCGATCTCGCAGATCATCAACCTGTTCAAGCCCTCGTCCGCGAACGCCAACTCGGATCGCAACGACCGCATGAAGACGCAACACGGTTCGGATGATCCGGCCGACCAGTGGCGCGTGCTCTGCGTCGAGGGCATGTGGTTTCAAGACCTCTTCAACTACGACTTCCGCCGCACAGAGATGTGCGTCATCCCGTATGGGACGCAGGAGGGCGAGATTTCATTCTGCGCCTACAACACCGGCGTCGGCTGGCGGCAGATCATCGAGAACATGCACAAGACGGCGAACCTCGCCGACTGGTATCAGGAGCACGGCCGCCACGCCGTCTACGCCAAAGGCAAGCCCGTGCCCGGCATCCAGAAAGCGCGCACGCTCAGCCTGCCCGTCGTGCGCCAGATTCTCGCCGAGGACGCGGGCGAGGCCGAGCAGACCGTGACGCCATACCTCGTCGCGGAAGAGGCAGAGGAAGTAGTAGTTTCATAAATACCGCGCGCCGCCGCCCGCCTTGGCGGCGCGCAATCCCCGGCGTTAACCTCAATCCCCGCCCGTCAGGATTGGATATGGGTGCGCGCCCATATTGGATTTGGCATTGCTAAACTATTCGGGTCTGACTCTGTCCGACTCTTCGCCAACAGCCCCAAAAGAGAAAGGATCTCCTCCTAATGAAAAGTCTATTAGTTTCATTCCTTCTGTGCGCCGCCGTCTGCGCCGTCTATGCGCAACAGCAGAGAACTGACAGTGACGCCGCGTCGGCCGCAACGGCCGCGCAGAGCAAGACCGACGCCTTCGAGGCGCAACTGATCCCCCGCAACTCGAAGATTTATATCGCCCCGTTCAAGAGCGAGAACGCGGAGAAGCCGGTGCAGGGCTTCGAGTCGTACATGGCGGCCGCACTCCGCAAGAAGGATGTGCCGCTCATCATCGTCGCCGACCGCGCGCTGGCCGACTTCGAGATTACCGGCACGGCGGACAAGAAGGGGGCCGGCACGGCCAAGAAAATACTGCTCGGCGATTTCCGCTCGTCTACCTCTGCCTCAATCACCGTCACGAACATTAGGACGGGCGTGGTGGCTTACGCGGACTCTTCGGATCGCAGCTCCGCCAACAAAGGGCTGCGCTCTTCGGCCGAGAAGCTGGCCAAGTACCTGAAGCGGAAGATCGAGGACGACGAGAAGAAAATGAACAGGCGGTAGAATAATGTAAGCTACGGCCGCCACGCCGTCTGTCCCCGTCCACCAAGAGAAGAGGATGGTGGTGAGGCTGGCCAGTGAAAACCTGAGGGGCGGCAAGCAGGCAGTCCGACACCTGCTTGCCGCCCTCGCGTTTTCGTGGCGGGCTTCCGCCTCTTGAACGGGCGCACAACTGCTCAGCACCCGTCGCGTGGTTGACAATCGGCCGTCCGGCCCGTAAATTTTTTCTCGCCTTGTTGGGAGGTCGTCCAATGGTAGGACTCCAGACTCTGGATCTGGCTATCGGGGTTCGAGTCCCTGCCTCCCAGTGCAATCAGCGCAAACACAAACGGGCAGCCCTGCATGAAGGCTGCCCGTTTTGTGTGCCCCGAGAGTGCTAACATCGCGTCGCCCCCGCCGCTAACGACTAAAGAAAGGCTGAGATAAATGATAGCTGGTAAATGGCTGGCCGCTTGCTTCTCTATCATCACCGCGATCTCGTTGACGGGTTGCCAAGCTGGTAACAAGCAGGGGCAACCGACGACCGGGACGACGAACTCCTCTGCCTCGAATCGGACTGTCACCGCGAACAACAGCGCCGAGACGGGCGTCGAGCGCAGCAAGCCCGCGCCGGGCACGGGCAACGTGCAGGGCAAGGTTTTGTACAACAACAAGCCGGTCGAGAATATCGAAGTTAAGTTGTGTGAGACGTTCAACCAGTACTTCGGCGGCTGCGGCGGGAAGACCTACACGGCGCGCACGGACAAGGACGGCGAGTACCTGATCGCGAACGTGGAGCCGAAGGTTTATGAGGGTCTGCTGGCGCGCGTGTTCGAGACCGACTCGTACATCTTCGCGGCGGCGGGCATCGGCGGGCTTAGCTCGACCAAGTACGAAATCACCGCGGACAAGACCCTGTTCGTCGCGCCGACCCACCTCTTCAAGGGCGATCTGAAACTGCTCAACCCCAAGGCGGGCGCGAAGGTCAGCGTGCAGAATCTGGAACTCAAGTGGGAGCCGTACCCGGAGGCGGCTTACTACAAGTTCAGCATCTACCCGGAAGACTTTAAAGTGACCTCGCCCTACATCAACGAACGCGTCGAAGGGACTTCCTTCGGCATTGACAAGCCCCTGCCCAAAGGCACTTACCGCTGGCAGGTCGCGGCCTACAACGGCGCGGAGCAGAAGCTCGCGGAGAGCGACCGCGACATCAAGTTTACCATCACCGACGGCGCTGCCCCCTGAGGGCTACGGGAAGGCGAGCGCGACGAGAGTGATCGCGACGGCGGTCAGGAGCGCGCGGCGGTGGATGCGACGCGCGGCGGCGCGCAGTTGCGCGTTTAAGTCTGCGTCCCCGACGCGCTCCTCGCCCGCGTCCATGTTGCACGTCCCGCGCGCGGCCAGGGCGATGCAGACCTGCGCGCGCGCTTGCAGCAGGCCGAGACCGGCCAGCCACAGCGGGAAGAAGACGACCAGCCGCCACCAGCGCGGCACGCCGTAGGCAACTAGCACGAATGCGATGGCGACGGCGACGGTCAGCGAGACGATGCCGAGCACGCGCCGCTTGCGCCGCTCGCGCGGGCCGATGTTTGCGACTTCGGGCATGACGGGTCTTTGCTCAGGGCGCGGCAGCGCGCAGCGTCGCCAGCGGCTGCCCCGCCGTGACTTGATCGCCGACGCGCGCGCTGATGGCGCGCACCGTCCCGGCCGAGGTGGCGCGCGCGACGACGATGCGCTCGGCCGGTGTCGGCGCGGGCGTGTTTAATGGCCGCTGCCGCGCCGTGATGAGACCGGACTGTGCGCTGCGCGCCGCGTCCTGCGCCTGGCGGAGGCGCTGCTGCGCGCGGTCGTAGAGCGCACGCGCGCCGTCAAGCTCGCCTTGCGTTGCCTGCCCTGCTGCGACGAGCGGCGTCAGCCGCTGCACCTCGACCTCAGTGCGCACGACCTCCGCGCGCGCCGCCTCGACTTCGGACTGCGCCGCCGTGATGCCGCGCGCCGCCCGCGCCTGAGGGTCTTCGGCCGAAGCACGCGCCATCGGCTGCTGCCCCGCCGCGCGCACCGCGATCTCGACGATCCCTTCGCCCTCGTTCACGGCCGCGCCCTCGCGCACCAGCACGCGCCGCACCTCGCCCGCCTCCGGCGCGTTCACGATGATGACGCCGGCCGCCTCGTCCTCCTGACGCGCACAACTTGCCGACAGGACGAGCACAGACAAGACCAACAGGAGATGAACCAGGAACCCACACGAAACGACACGAAGTAAGAGACACGAAGAACGCGCCCGCTCATTTCGTGTTCTTCCGGTTCGTGTTCTTTTGTGTGGGTTCGTGGTTTCTGTCCGTGTGCGTGCCGGCGGCACGCAGCTTAACTTAGTTGTCATGGCCGCTCGCCTCCGCGCCGGTCGCTTTCGCGTCAGCGGGCGCGGCGGTCAGGAGGTCTGCCGCGTTGGCGCGCAACTCCAACTCGCGCGTGGGCATGTCGGTGCGCACGGCGACGTTGTTGGCCGTGAGCGTGTTGCCGGTCGCATGCTGGAACTGCGCGATGGCCTTGTTGAGATCGGTCTGCGCCTGTAGCTCGCGCCCGCGCGCGGCGAGCAGTTCGTTCTGGCGTTGCAGCACGAGGAAGACGGTGGTCGTGCCGGCGCGGAACTGCCGCTGCTCGCTCTCGAACTGCTGCTCGGCGGACGAGCGCGTGGCGGCGGCGGCCGCTAAGCGCGCTTCGGCTGAGCGGAGCGCCTGCACGGCGTTGCGCACGTCGGCCGTGATCAACTGCTCGGTCTGCGCGCGCTGGTTGTCTATGCGGCGACCCTCGGCGAGCGAGCGCCCCAGGTTCGCCTCGGCCGTGCGGTTGCGCAAGGGCAGAGAGACGCGCACGCCGACGTGGTAGGTCGGGAAGTTGTTGGCGAGCACGTTCGCCAGCGACTTCGGCAGGCCGCCAACGAGCACGTCGGGCACGGCGTTGGTCGTCGTGGTCTGCGCGAGCGGCGCGAGGCCGGCGAGCGCGGAGAGATCGTTGACGCGTTGGAGCAGCGTCGGGTTGATGGCGTTGCGCGTCGTCGTCGCGGCGGCCGTGGGCGAGCCGGCCAGTCCGGCGGACGTGTACGTGCCGACGAGATCGACCTGCGGCTTGGTCAACTCGCGGAAGTAGCGCGTGTCGATCTGGTTGATCTCGGTGTTCGTCTGTAGCTGCGCGATCTCTGGCCGGTTCTTGAGCGCCGCTTCGAGCGCCTGTTCGAGCGGCACGCGTGGCGGCTCAAGGCTGACGGGCGTGACGGGCGTGATCGGCTGCGACCAGAGCGCGGCGGCGCGGTCGGGCAGGATCAAAGTCTTGAGCGTGTTCTCGGCGCGCGTGACCGCTTCCTGCGCCGTGTAGACGTTCTGCTCGAAGGTCGTCACCTGCGTGTTCGCGGCGACGATGTCTATGGGCGCGAGCACGCCCTTGGCGACGAGCCGCTGGTTGCTCTCGACCTGCGTGCGCGCCTGGCGGACGGCGTCGATCTGCACTTGCAGGTTGCGCAAGCTAAAGACCAAGTCCCAGTAAGCCTGCTCGACCTGCGCGATGACATCAATGGCGCGCTGGCGGAACTGCGCGTCGGTGAGCGTCAGATTTTTTTTGGCGATCTCGATCTGGCGGCGGTTGTTGTCGAAGCGCAAGCCCCGCAGGAGCGGCTGCGTGTAGGTGAACGAGAAAGAGGTCGGGAACTGCGGGTTGAGCGTGGCGTTCTGGTTGTTGGTCGTCGTGCGCGAGCCGGAGAAGTTGAACTGATACGCGCCGCCGCCGAAGGGCGAGAAGCCTTCGAGGCCGGCCGTGCCCGTCTCGAAGTTCTGCGTGACGGAGCCGCTTGCGCCCGCGCCGCCGATGGTCGAGGCGGTCGGCGTCGTGCGCCGCTCAAAGAAATTCTCCGACGCGAGCACCGGATCATAGACGCCGCGCGCGGCGCGCAGCCCGTACTCGGCGATCTCCACGTCAATGCGCGAGCCGTCAATGTCGTTGTTGTTGCGCAGCGCCAGGGCGATTGCGTCCTTCAGCGTCAGCGGCGTCTGGTTGCTGATGTCCACGCCCACGCGCTCGGCCGAGGGGAGCGGGCGCGTGGGCGCTTCAAAGTTCGGCGCGACGGGCGGCGGCTCGGTGGGGAGTTCGGCCGGCAACATGTTGGGCGCAGTACCCACGTTCTGCCCCGGCGGCTGTTGCACGCCCGTCGCCGGCTGCGCTTGTCCAGACGGCGTGACGTTGGTGACCGGCGGCGTCTGCGCGGGCTGCGTCGTGCCCGCGGCCGGCGGCTGCGGCTGTGTGGCCGGCGATTGCGGCTGCGTCGCGGGCGACTGCGGCAGGGTCGCAGGTGTCTGCGGCGGCGTCTGCGCGGGCGCGGGCGTCTGCGTGGGCTGCGCAGGCGTCTGTGTCTGCGGCCCGGTTGGCGTGGTCGTTTGGGTCTGTGGCGTCGTCTGCGTCTGCGCGCGCGCGGCGGCAGGCGCGACGAGGAAAGACGCCATCAGGCAGGTTGCGACGACCGCTCTGCCCCGCAGCCGACAGCAGCGCGCCCAGTGCAGAACAGTAACCACGAACTCACACGAAACGACACGAAACAGGAGCACTAAACTCCGTGCTCTTTCCTTCGTGTTGTTTCGTGTGCTTTCGTGGTTCATTCCTGCCTGTTTCGACATCATCAACCTCGCGCAGTAACGCGCGCGCTCAATCACCTGAAGCTTGATCCGCATATCTGTCATCCCGTTCGCGGCGAGCGTAGGTCTCGCCGGCTGTGCGCGGCTTGCGCGCTACGGTCGCGCCGACCCGCGCGCGATAGGCTGCGCGCACACGCCGGCCCGCGCCGCCCGTGAAGCGGCCGAGGCGCGCGCCGACGGACGACCACGCCCGCGACTCCTTTACGTCCTCGAACAGTGAATAGAAGACCGGCACGGCCAGGAGCGTCAGCAGCAGGCAGAGACTTTGCCCGCCGACGACGAGCACGCCGATTGATCTGTTGGTCGCCGCGCCCGCGCCGCTGCCGATGATGAGCGGGATCATGCCGGCGACGAGCGCGATGGTGGTCATCAGAATGGGGCGGAGGCGGTCGCGGTTAGCCTGGATGATCGCGCTGTAGCGTTCCATGCCGTGCGCGCGCAACTCGTTCGTGTGATCGATCTGCAAGATCGCGTTCTTCTTGACGATGCCGAAGAGCAGCAGGATGCCGAGCGCCGAGAAGATGTTGAGCCGCTGCCCGGCGATCAGGGTCGAGACGAGCGCAAACGGGATCGAGAGTGGCAGCGTTAAGAGGATCGTGACGGGGTGGATAAACGACTCGAACTGCGCCGCCAGGATCAGGTACATGAAGACGAACGAGAGCAGGAACGCGAGCATGAACGAGCGGTTCGCGCGCGCCAACTCCTTCGACTGCCCCGTGACGCCCGTGCGGTAGCCCGGCTCCATCTTCAACTCCGCCACGTAACGCTGCATCGCGGCGACCGCGTCCGACTCGGACGCGCCCGGCGCGACGCCCGCCGAGACCGTCACCTGCCGCTGCCGGTTCAGCCGATCAATCGAGGCCGGACTGTTGCCCTCTTCGAGCGAGACGAGTTTGTCGAGGCTGACCGAGCCGGCGGTCGAGGAGGCGACGGTGAAATCCTTCAGGCTCTCGCGCGAGCGGCGATATTCTTCCTCCGCCTGCACGACCACGTCGTACTGCTCGGAGTTCTCGCTGTAGGTGGTGACGCGCTGCCCGGCGGCGAGCGTGTTCAGGGCCTGCGCCACGTCGCCCGCCTTGACGCCCAGGTCTGCGGCGCGCTCGCGGTCTATGCGGACGCGCACTTCGGGGCTGCCGAGTTGCAGCGAGCGGTCGGGTTCGCGGAAGTTCTTGTCCTGCCGGATGCGCTCGACAAGGCGCTTCGAGTATTCGTCGAGCTTCTGTATGTCGGGGCCGCTGATGAAGTAGCCGACGCTTGAGCCGCCGCGCCCCAAGCCGATGCTCGCGCCGATGGAGGACGTACCCGATACGCCGATGACGTACTCCTTCGGGAACTTGCGCTGCTGGATGACCTGGCGCGCGCGCTGAATCAGATCGGTCTGCGAGAACTTGCGTTCCTTGACGGGCTTGAGGCTCACGCTGATGTTGCCGCCGTTCGGCCCGCCGCCGCGCCCGAAGCCCGCGAGCGCCAAAGTGTTGCGCACGCCCGGCACTTGCTCGCGCACGTCGCGTGCGATGCGATCAAGCACGGACTGCGTCGCAGGTAGGCTCATGCCTTCGGGGCCGCGGAAACTGATCTGGAACGCCGACTCGTCCTCGTCCGGCAGGAAGTTGTAGCCGACCCACCTGTAGAGCGGCCAGATCGTGGCGATGACCGCGACGCACAGCACGACGACCACCCAGCGGTGCGCCATCGAGAGCTTAAGCAGCCACGTGTAGGTGCGATCAATCGGCTTGTAGAAACGCCCCTCCTTCGAGTGGTGCTCCTGCGGTGCGCCGTGCGCTTCGTCCTCTTTCGTGTCCGCGTCCATGTGTGCGTGGCTCGGCACGACGTGGTGGCCGCCCGCGTCGCCGCCGCCCGCGCCCGCCGCGTCCACACTCGTCTCCGGCATGCCTTCGGGCGTGAGCAGCTTCTTCGGCGGCTTGATCCAGCGCGCGGCGAGCATCGGCGTGAGCGTGAACGAGACGATCAGCGAGACGGCAATCGCCGCCGCCGACGTGAGGCCGAACGAAGACATGAAGCGCCCGACGATGCCGGTCATAAACCCGACAGGGATGAAGACGGCGAGCAGGCTGAGCGTCGTCGCCATCACCGCGAGGCCAATCTCGCGCGTGCCTTCGATGGCCGCCTGGAAGGGGTGCATGCCCTTCTCTTCGACGAAGCGGTAGATGTTCTCCAACACGACAATCGCGTCGTCAATCACGATACCGACCATCAGGGTCAGGGCGAGCATCGTCATCTGGTTGAGCGAGTAGCCGAGCCAGGAGATGATGGCGAAGGCGGAGATGATCGAGGTCGGGATGGCGAACGCCGCGATCAGGGTCGAGCGGAAGTTCCATAGGAAGAGGAAGACGATGAGCGCGGCGAGCAGCCCGCCGACGACCAAGTGCTCCTCGATGGCGTGCAGGCTGTTCTCGATGAACTCCGACTGGTCGCGCGTGACGGCGATCTTCAGGTCTTTCGGCAGCACCGGCTGAATCTCCGCCATGCGCTGCTTGACCGCGTTGATGACGGCGATGGTGTTCGCGCCCGATTGCTTGCGCACGCCGAGCGAGACCGACGGCACGCCGTCGAGCGTCGCGGCGGACGAAGGCTCAGCGCCGGTGTCCTCGACGCGCCCCACGTCGTTGATCCTGACCGGGTACTTGTTCTTCGTCGTGATGACGATGTCGCCGAACTGTGCGACCTTCTCGACGCGCGAGAGCGTGCGCAACGTCACCGTCTTCGCGCCCTCGTTCAAGCGCCCGCCCGGCAGCTCAAGGTTCTGCGTCCGGAGCGCATTCACCACGTCCGTCACCGACAGATTGTAGGCGCGCAGGCGATCAGGATCGATGAAGACTTTGATCTGCCGCGTCCGCCCGCCGTAGGTGAAGACCTCGCCGACGCCGTCCGCCGACTCGATGCGCTCCTGTATCTGGCGCTCGACGAGGTCGCTCAACTCGATGCTGGAGCGCGGCGCGCTGATGGCGTACTGGATGACGGGCTGCGAGTCGGGGTCGGACTTGGTGACGACGGGCGCGTCGGCAGTATCAGGCAGACGATTAATGACCGTGCTTACTTTGTCGCGCACCTCCTGCGTCGCGGTGTCCGGGTCTTTCTCCAGGTTGAAGGTGATGGTGACGTTCGAGCGCCCCTGCGAGGAGGTCGAGCGCATCTCGTCTATGCCGGGCACGGTGTTGACCGCACCTTCGACCACGTCCGTGATCTCGGTCTCCATCTCCTGCGGCGCAGCGCCCTGATTAGAAGTGCTGACCGTCACCGTCGGCAGATCGATCTTCGGGAAGCGATCCACGCCGAGCGTGAAGAACGAGAACCCGCCCACCACCGTCAACAGCAGCACGATGACCGTGGCGAACACGGGCCGCCGGACGCAAATCTCAGCTAGTTTCTGCATGATTAAATCTCATTAGCTGTTGGCGATTAGCTGTTAGCTGTTAGCTTAAATTACAGACCAGCAGCTAATAGCTAATCGCTAACAGCTAACAGCTTCATTGCCTGACCCGCGCCCCTTCGTAAAGCTGTGGCAGGTTGCTGGTCGCGACCACTTCGTCGGCGTTGACGCCGGAGAGAATCTTTACCCAGTCGCCTTCCTCGTCGCCGATTTGCAGGACGCGCAGGTGGGCCGTGTCGTTCTGGACGACGAAGGCGCGGTAGGACTGCGTGTTCTGATCGGCGAGCACGGCGGCGCGCGGGATGAAGACGGCGCGCGCGCCGCCCTGCCGGACGATGCGCGCGGTGGCGAACATGCCGGCCCGGAGCGCGTTGTCGCCGTTCTCGACCGCCGCCTCGACGGTCGCCGCGCGCGAGACCGGATCGATGGCCGGGTTGACCGCCGTCACCTGCCCCGCGAACTTGCGATTCCTGTGTGCGTCCACTTCGAGCGACACGCCCATCCCCTGTGTGATGAAGGGCACTTCCGCTTCCGGCACTTGCAACTGCAACTTGAGCGGGTTGGTGCGCAGGAGCGTGACGATGACGGCCGAAGGCGTGACGTACTCGCCGACGGCGACGGGCCGATTGCTGACGTAGCCGGCGTAAGGGGCGCGCACGTAGGTGTCCGTCACGGCCTGCTGCGCGATGGCCGCCTGCGAGCGCGCGGCGGCGACCGCTGCCTCGGCGCTCTGGATGGCCTGGTTGCTCTGGCGCGCGGTGTTGATGGCGGCTTCGAGCTGCTGGCGGGCGGCGTCGGCGCGGGCGCGCGCCGTGTCGCGCGTCGTGCGATATTGCTCGTAGACGCTCATCGCCACGTCGCCCGTCTCGACCAGCTCGCGGTAACGCTTCTCGTTCGCCTCCGCCAGCCGCAGGTCGGCGGTCGCCTGCGCGAGGTTCGCGTTCGCGGCGCGCACTTCGGGGATGGCGCTCGCGTCGAAGTTACCGCCCGGTCTGAGACCGAGCCGCGCCTCCGCCTGCCGGACGCCCGCGATGGCCTGCTGCACGCTCGCCTGCGCCTGCTGGAAACGCAACTGCGCGTCGCGCGGGTTCAGCCGCGCGACCACGTCGCCCTGGCGCACGAACGAGCCGACGCTGACCGGCGTTGCGATGATCTGCCCCGAAGTCTGCGCCGCCACGTCGGAAGTCTCCTGCGCGACGAGGCTGCCGGTCGCCTGGAAATACGAGGGCACTTCGCGCGCGGCCGCCGTGGCCGTGGTGACGACGACGGGCGGCGCGTCCGCGCCCCGCTCCGCGCCGCGCGGTGCGCCCGACTTTGTCTCCGCGGCCTTGGCGTCGCCCTTCGACACGGAGGAGCGCCCGCAGGCCGCGCCGAGGAGCGCGACGGCGATAAGACAGCAGGTCAGCCCGGCCGCATAACGTCTGCGGGAATGAAGTGAAAAAAACATGAGTTGCCCTTAAGCTAAATGCTCTAATAATGTGGAGACGCTCCGCGCCGGCCGCCGGTTACAGATATTCGCCGGGCGCGGGAGATCGGGCAGACTGTCAGCAAAATACAATCCGGCCCTGAATTCATTCGGGGAACTTGGTTAGCGCATATATTATACCGGCCGGCAGCATAAAGTAAGCCGCAGGGCGAAGGCAGTAACCACGAAAGCACACGAACCGACCGGTTGTTTAGTGTGCTTTACTTCGTGCCATTTCGTGTGCTTTCGTGGTTAGATTTTTGTCCCTTATTTGCGTCTCGGTCTGACGGACGGCGGCGTTAAAGTCCGAGGGAGGAGCGTGGCGAAGATGGCTGACTGGATGGCAGAGCGGACGTTGCGCCTGCGCGAGTTCTTCGACCTCGGCGCGGACGCCAGACTATTCCCGGCGGCGGCGGCGCAGTTCGAGCTACGACCGGAGACGGCGGCCGGGCTTGAGCATTTCAACATCGAGTGGCACGTCGTCCCGGCCGCCGACGCCCTCCCACTCGACGACGCCTACTTCGCGCGGCTCTACCCGACCGCGCCGCGCGACTTCACGCGCCCGCGCGAGCACGGGCCGAGCTACCGCGAAAGGTTGCGCGCCGGCCACGAGCAACACCAGGGGCGCATCGTCGGCGTGGAGACGACCGCGAAGCCGCGCTACCTGCCCGGCAACCGGCAGTTCTACGGCAGCCCCTACGGGCACGACCCGTCGGCCGATCCGTTCAACCCGTACATGGGGCGAGCCGGGATGATGAATGGCACGCGCTACGCGCACAACTACCTCTCTCTGCGCGAATTTGTCCGCGTCGTCAACGAGGACTGGCGCGCGCGCCGGCTGCTCCCCGCCGGCTACCGCGCGACCGTCTGCCCGCCCGCCGTCTGCAACCTCGTCGGCACGGTCTTTCATCCCGAATGGAGCGACACGGAGACGCTCGAACTCGGCTTCTACCGCGACGCCGCCGGCAATGCCACCTGCTTCGCCGTCGGCTCGAACGCGCCCGGCGACTTCTCCTACATCAGCGAGGTCGAAGGCGACGCCGAATGGTCGCTCCTAGGCTTCCGCGTCGCAGTTGTCCCGGAGTGAGAGGCAGGTCAGTACCGCCTGCCGCAAGTGGGCGGGTCATTGTTATGGCGAAGCGCAGGACAAAGTGAGGGACGGGGCAAAGCATAACCACGAAATCACACGACAAGGCACGAACCAGGGAACACGAAAGTTCATGCCGCTCCCTTCATGTCGTTTCGTGTGATTTCGTGGTTATGCTTCTCGTGGCCCCGCCGCACTGTGGCTTACTGGTTAATCAGGCAACAGTGCCCGCATGCGGCAGGTGGGACTGACCTTTGTCATCGTCCGTATTCGTTGACGGCGGCCAGCGCGCGCTCGTCCAGTTCATAGACTTCGGCGGCGGGCGTCGGGCCGACGGAGACGCGGAGGGCGGGCGCGGCGTTGCGTTGTAGGGCGGAGAGGAGCGCGGCGGTGGTGAAGTAGCGGCGACCGCGGGCGGCGACGACGAAGTCGCCGGTGCTGAGCGTGGCGCGCTCGTGCGGGTCGGAGAGCGAGACGGAGACGAGGTCGGGGCGGTGCGCCTGCTCGGCGTAGAAGGCGGCGAGGGCGGGCGTCTCGTTCGCCACGCGCGCGCCGGGTCGTGCGCGGCGCGCGATCTCGGTCATCACTTCGCGCAGCTCTGCGTCGTAGAACTCGTCCTGCGGGAAGTAGTAGCCGGCGCGCGCCGGGCCGCCGCCGAGCGCGTTCGTGTAGAGCCGGTAGTGCGGCGCGGACGCAGCGGCGGCCCACAGCGCGGCGACGACGACGGGGGCGGCGAGCGCGAGCGGCGCGTAACGCCGCGCCGCTTCGCCGGCCACTGCCCCCGCGAGTTTGCGCGCGACGAACTGCACGCCGAGCGCGGCCGTGATCAGCACGACGGGCAGGACGGGCGTGAAGTAGCGCGTGAACTTGCCGCCGACGGGGACGAAGGGCAGGAAGCCGATGGCGACCCAGAAGAGCAGGAAGTAGCGCCCGTCGCCGAGCCGGCGGCGGAAGAGCAGCGGCAGCCCCGTTAGGAACGCGGCGACCGTGAGCGGCGGCAGCTTGACGCCGATGAAGACGAAGTAGAAATACCAGGGCACGCCCTTAAACCAATCCATCAGCTTGTGGCTGTAGAGCCGGCCCATGAACTCGTAGCTGTCGTGCCCGATCCGTTTGTAGCTGGCGAAGCTCAGGGCCGCGCGCCACGTGCCGGGCAGCAGGATCGGCAGGTTCAGCAGCACGAAGGTCGTGCCCAGGATGGCGAAGAACAGGAGGAAGCGCGGCTTGCCGAGCCGCCAGCGCGTCGCCGGGATGTCCTGAAAGATGTGGTAGTAGGCGATGCTCGCGGCGAAGTAGCCGGGCAGGTACTTGGAGGCGAACATCGCGCCGAAGCTGACGGCCGTCGCCCAGTAGTAAGGGACTGGATTGCCGCGGCCCGATTCCGCGAGGCGCTGCGAGCGTAGCCAGAAGGCGTTCGCCAAGAGGAAGAAGAAGAGGAGGAACGTGTCCTCCTTGGCGACGCGGTTGAAGCCCACGGCGGCCGGGTCGCACGCCCACAGCGCCGCCGCGATGAGCGCGGCCTCGCCGCCGAACAACTCGGCCGCGAGCAGGTAGAGCAGCAGCGTGGTCAGCGCGCCGAAGACGACCGACGGCAGGCGCAGCGCCGTCTCGACCGGCACGTGAAACTCCGGCCGCGCGGCGACGAGCGACGTGCCGTCCCAGTGCTCGGCGGCGACGACCGTCGCCGTCTGCAACGCCTTCATCAGGAACGGGTGCTCGCCGTTGGCCGGCGTCAGCCCGTGCGCGCGGTAGTCCTCGACCGCCGCCAGCTTGTTGTATTCGTCCTCGCTCAGCCCCTCGGCGCTCAAGCTAGCGGCGCGCAGACAGAAGCCGGCGACGACGAGCGCGGCGAGCACGACGGCGAGCCACTTGCGCGGGAGCGTAGCGTTCGGCGCAAACAGTTCCGGCTTAAGCCCTGCTGTGATTGCCCTGCTTGTCGTGGCGGACAAAACCCTCTTCAGACCTCCGTTGCGGGGCGCAAGCTTAGCTTGAATGTCAGCGAGCGGGCAACTTCGTAAGGGACTGGGCAGTGTGACAGTTGGCAAAGTGTCCGCATGGTCAATCCGGCGACGGCCGGCGCGTGGCAGAATTAAGATCGCGCCGTCGCATGCCACTCGATCAATAGGGGTGTGCCGCTCAGCGCCGCACGAAATAACTTGCAATTCCCTGTGAAATCAGCCATCATTCGCGGCGTTTTTGACCTCTAGCACGCGCGCCTGACTTGCGGGGGTCGAGTCTTTACGGTTAGCTCAAACCTTCTTTTCCAGCATCCAGTCAGACAGTTTTGAAAGGAGTTCCGATGGCCACAGAAATTCGGCAACCAGACACGACCCCACCCCCGACATCTTCGGCCCCCGCGTACCGCATTGACGAGAAGCTCCACCAGATTCTCTACACGCGCCCCGAGCGGCCCACGCTTGAGCCGCGCCCCGATGCGGAAGGTCTGCCTGAGCCGCCGTATCCGATCCACCCCGACCCGCAGCCGATGTCGAAGAAGGAGTATCAGAAGCTCAACGCCATCCGCACGTGGAAGACCTGGGGGTCGCCCTACTTCAAGTCGCTTTACCATCGCGGCGAACTCAGGCCCATCATCCCGTACCTGTTCACCGAGTGGAAGTGCAATTACGACTGCCACTACTGCTGGTCGTACAACAACAAGGTCAAGGGCATGACGGAGGACGTGGCCCGGCGCTCGATTGACTGGCTGCACTCCATCGGCTCGCGCGTGCTGGCGCTCATGGGCGGTGAGCCGCTCCTGCGCCCCGGCTTCATCCACAAGATCGTCTACTACAGCGCGAAGAAGGACATCTTCGTCTATCTGCCGACCAACGGCCGCCTGATGAAGCCGGACGTGGTTGACCGCCTCGGCGACGCGGGGATCGCGACCGTGAATTTGGCCGTTGACTCCATCAAGGATCGCAAGGCGCTCCCAAAGGCGCTTGAGCCGATCCGGTCTTACGTTGATTATCTCGTCAAGCGGCAGCACCACTACGGCTACACCGTGATGTTCAACATCAACATCACACGCATCAACATCGAGGACGTGAAGGAGTTGACGCTCATCGCGCACGACATGGGCATCGCCACCGACTACCACATCAACGAGTCGCCCATGACCGAGCAGACGCACTTCAAGCACCTCGACGAGAACAGCACCTATCTGACGCCGGAAGATTTTCCGAAGGTTGACGAGTTGCTCGACTGGCTCGACGCCAAGCGCCACCAGGAGGGCTACAAGATGGTCAACCAATCGAAGCACATGCAGGACATGAAGCAGTTGATGCGCGGCGAAGTGCCGCCGTGGGACTGCCGCGCGGGCCAGAATTCGCTCATCATCCGCACCGACGGCACGCTCGCGCCCTGCTTCCCGATGTACTCCGCCACGCACGACTGGGGCACGATTGAGCAGCCGAAGTTCGACGTGAAGCAGCTCGACGAGATGAAGCAGGAATGCTCGAAGCACTGTCTTTCGACCTGCAACTACATCCTCGCCTACTGCTACGACACCAAGCGCGTCCTCAAGTGGATCATGAAGCAGGCCATGAACGGCTTCCGCGGCTCGATGGACACGATCCAGTAGGCGACGCCGACAACACACGACAGCAAAGAGCGGCCCGGTCAACCGGGCCGCTCTTTTTCATCTCAGTTCCCGCGCGCAGCAGTGTTAATATGTCGATCCCGGCTGCCCTCGGCGGCTCAGACCATGCTTGTCGGTACTGCGGACGGTTTATAATTCAGCGATGGAAACGAAAAAGTCTCTCCCCACCAGCCCGCTCCCTGAGCCTCACGACGAGACCACGCACGATCTCTCGGCGGGGCAGGCCGCGCCCGCCACCGACAGGGAGACCAACGATCTGTCCAAACACGATTACCTGATCCTGGTGGTGGACGACGTGGTTGATAACCTCACGATCATCAGTCTGAACTTACAGCAGCAGGGCTACCGCGTCGTGACGGCCGCGAACGGCGAGGAGGCGATCCGCGTCGCCAAGCTCTCGCAGCCCGACCTCATTCTGATGGACATCGGCATGCCGCAACTCGACGGGCTTGAGGCGACGCGCAAAATCCGCGAGCACGAGACGCTGCGGACTGTGCCCGTCATCGCCGTCACGGCCTTCAGCACCGGCGGCTTCCGGCGCGCGGCTTACGACGTGGGCTTCGAGGGCTACCTGGTCAAGCCGATTGACTTCGCGCGGCTCTACGATCTCATTCGCAGTCTGCTGCCGGTCAAATGAAGCGGGTGCTGGTCATCGGCTCAGGCGGGGCCGGCAAATCCACCTTCGCGCGCCGCCTGAGCGAGCGACTCAAACTCGAACTCATCCACCTCGATCAACGCTACTGGCGGCCCGGCTGGGTCGAGTCGCCGAAGACGGAGTGGGAGCAGACGGTCGCGGAACTCGTCAAGCGCGACGCGTGGGTCATGGACGGGAACTATTCCGGCACGCTCGACGCGCGCCTCGCCGCCTGCGACACGGTGATCTTCCTCGACCTGCCGCGCCGCGTCTGCCTCTGGCGCATCGTCAAGCGGCGCGCGCTGCATCGCGGCCGCAGCCGGCCCGACATGGCTCCGGGTTGTCCGGAACAGCTCTCGCTGGAATTCATCCTGTGGGTGTGGAATTACAACCGGCGCTCGCGCCCGAAGGTGTTAGCGTTGCTTGAGGAACACGCGCGCGGCAAGCGCGTGCTCTGGCTGCGCTCGACGGCGGAGGTGGAGAGATTTCTCAACGATGCGCCCCATGACGGAGAGACAGCCACATGAGCGCGGAGCAGAGTAAGACCGTCGCGCGGCGATTCATCGAGGAGTTGTGGAACGGGCGGCGACTTGAAGTCGCGGACGAACTCTTCGCGCCCGACTGCGTGACGCACCAACTGCGTTCGGGCGCGGCGGACGTGAGCGCGCAGCGCACGCCCGCTCTCGTCAAGCGCCACGTCGCCGAATGGCTCGCCGCCTTCCCCGACCTGCGCTTCACCGTCGAGCAGATGATCGCCGAAGCCGACACGGTCGTCACGCGCTGCACCATGCACGGCACGCACGCGGGCGCTTGGATGGGCGTCGCGCCGACCGGCAGACAAGTGTCCGTGCGCATGGTCGTCATCCACCGCATCGCCGCCGGCCGGATCGCTGAGGACTGGGTGCTCGTCGAGTCGCTGGGGCTGTTCCAACAGTTGGGGCTTGTGCCGCCGCGCGAAGAGTTGCTGCCGGCCGCGAAATAAGCTTAGACCCTCTTGCTGGGAGCGCGGGCGCGCGCGCCCGCCTTGAGCGCGCCAGCGCGAACAGCAGTACAGGGGTAATTCAGACTTGAAAGAAGGCGAAAACTTTGAAAACTTTGAGCGTGCTGGCGCACGCTTGGCGGGCGGGACGCCCGCGCTCCCGGCAATAAGGCCGTTGGCTTATCACAGGGAGTAAGCCGTTAACCCTGTTCGGTCTGGTCGATCACCTGCTGCACGAAGAGGTGGACGCCGTCGAGCGTGACGCCGTGCTGCTGTTTCAGGCGTGCGAGGACGGCCGCGGATTCGCTGTCGAGGAAACTGAGGTCGGAGAGATCGAGCGTGATCTCGGTGGCGTGCTGCTCGCGCATGGACGCGCAGATGCGCGCGAGTAGCTCGGCGTCCGCGAGCGTGAGCGACCCGGCGACGCGCAACGTCGTGCGCGCCCCGCTCGCGTCGTCAATCTGTGTGATCTGCGTCGGCATGTCAGTCCAAGTCCCCGCCACCGGCCATGTTGATACGCGCCCCGAAAAAATTTGTTGCACTCAGCCGCGAACGGCCGCAGCATTACGGCGTGCGCCCGGATAATTAACCACGAAATTACACGAAGCCACACTAAAACCGCACAAGTTATTTCGTGCTATTTCGTGTCGTTTCGTGGTTAATTCTCGCCCGCGCCGTCTAGCCTCTACCTTTGAACGTCAAACTCAGGAGCAGAAAACGCGATGACGAAAAACAGACAGACCGGCAAGCGGGCGGCGCGGTTGACGCGGCGCGGATTCCTGCGCCGCGGTGCGTTGGCCGGCACGCTCGCGGTCGCCGCCCCGACCTTAGTCCGCGCCGTCAACACTGCCGCGCCGGGCGTGAAATCGTTCGAGTTGGAAGAGGTGACGGTCGCGGAGTTGCAGGCCGGCATGCAGGCGGGCAAGTGGACGGCGCGCGAGCTGGTCAGAAAGTACCTTGAGCGCATCGCTGACGTGGACAAGCGCGGCCCCGCCATCAACTCGGTCATCGAACTCAACCCCGACGCCGAACAGATCGCCGACGCGCTCGACCGCGAGCGTAAAGACGGGCACACGCGCGGGCCGCTGCACGGCGTCCCCGTCCTGATCAAAGACAACATAGACACGCACGACCGCATGCGCACGACCGCTGGCTCGCTCGCGCTGGCCGGTTCAACGCCGCCGCGCGACTCCTTCGTCGCCGAACGCCTGCGCGCCGCCGGTGCTGTCATCCTCGGCAAGACGAACCTGAGCGAGTGGGCGAACTTCCGTTCGACGCACTCGACGAGCGGCTGGAGCGGACGCGGGCGACAGACGCACAACCCTTACGTGCTGGATCGTAACCCGTGCGGCTCAAGCTCCGGTTCGGGCGCGGCCGCGGCCGCGAGCCTGTGCGCCGTCGCCGTCGGCACGGAGACGGACGGCTCGGTCGTCTGTCCCTCGTCCGCGTGCTCGCTCGTCGGCATCAAGCCCACGCTTGGTCTCGTCAGCCGCGCCGGCATCATCCCCATCGCGCACAGCCAGGACACGGCGGGGCCGATGGCGCGCACCGTCGCCGACGCCGCCACGCTGCTCTCCGCGCTCGCCGGCAGCGACCCGCGCGACCCGGCAACGTTGGCGAGTCGCGGCCACGCGCAGGCCGACTACACACAGTTTCTCGACACGCGCGGTCTCAGCGGCGCGCGCATCGGCGTGGCGCGCAAACATTTCGGCTTCAGCGACGCGGTGGACGTGTTGATGAATGAGGCCATCGCGGAATTGAAACGGCAGGGCGCGACGATTGTTGATCCCGCCGACATAGCCACGACGGGCAAGTTCGACGACGCGGAGTTGGAAGTCCTGCTCTACGAGTTCAAGGCCGATCTTAACAAATATCTTGCTTCGCTAGGCCCGCAAGCGCCCGTCCGCACGCTCGCGGATATCATCGCCTTCAACGACAAGCACCGCGCTGAAGAGATGCCCTACTTCGGCCAGGAGTTAATGATCCGCGCGCAGGCGAAGGGGCCGCTGACGAGTAAAGACTACCTGCTCGCGCGCGCCAAGTGCGTTCGCATGGCGCGCGCCGAAGGCATAGACGCGACGCTCGCCAAGTTTCGCCTCGACGCCCTCATCGCGCCGACGGGCGGCCCCACCTGGCCGACCGACCTGCTGAACGGCGACCACTTCACCGGCGGCTACTCGACCGCCTCGGCCGTCGCCGGCTACCCGCACATCACCGTGCCCGCTGGCTACGTCCACGGTCTCCCCGTCGGCCTCTCCTTTTTCGCGGGCGCGTGGAGCGAGCCGAAACTGATCAAGTACGCCTACGCCTTCGAGCAGGCGACACGCCTGCGCCAGCCCCCGAAGTTTTTGCTGACGGTGGAATTGGACGCGCTCAGGCAGAGCGCGTGAAGCCTGAACGGAGGGCGCGTATGAGCCAACACCTGCACGACGCGGCCAAAAGATTTCTGCGCAAGGAGTGGGACAAGCTGACCGAGCGCGAGCGGCGCGTGATCCAACGGCTTGTCGAGCGCACGCACGTCAGCCGCAACACGAACCGCGAGTTCTACGACGAGCGCACGTTCGGGCAGCGGCTCGCCGACCGGATCGCCGCGTTCGGCGGCTCGTGGACGTTCATCATCATCTTCCTCGCCGTGCTCCTGCTCTGGATCGCGCTCAACTCCTACATCCTCGCGCGACGCGGCGCGGCGTTCGACCCTTACCCGTACATCCTCCTGAACCTCTTCCTCTCAATGCTCGCCGCGCTGCAAGCGCCGGTCATCATGATGTCGCAGAACCGCCAGGCCGCTAAAGACCGGCTCGACGCCGCGCACGACTACGAAGTGAATCTGAAGGCCGAGTTTGAGATCGTCAGCCTGCACGAGAAGATTGACGACCTGCGCGAGCAACGCTGGAGCGAACTAGTGGCCATGCAGCAAGAGCAGATTCGCTTGCTCGAACAACTCCTCACCGCGCGCGAAGCCAAACAGCCCTGATTGCGGCAGGCCGCTTCACGCCGGGAGCGCGGGCGTCCCGCCCGCCTTGAGCGCGAGGCGCGAACAGAAGTTAGCGCCGGCATTCAACGTTGAATGCCGGCGCTGCTTATTTGAAGCGTGCTGGCGCACGCTTTGGCGGGCGGGACGCCCGCGCTCCCAGCAGGTAGTTGTTTTTATCTTCGTCCGCCGACGAGCGCGCGCAGGGCACGCAGGCGAGCGTCGAGTTCTTCCGGCGTGATGGCGGCGTACTTGGCAGGCAGCAGCCGCCGGCTGGAGGCTTCAAAGACGGCGAGCAGTTCCATGTATTCGAGCAGTTCCACGTCGCGGCTGGGGAAGTAGTCGGAGGCGGCGCGCTGTAGATGTTCGGCGGTGACGGGCGCGGCCGTGCCGGCCTCGCGCGCCGCGTCGTCGTTGGCCATGAGGATGACGGCTTCGATGTCGGCGTTGCTGTAGCCGACGAGTTTGCTGGCAAAGCCGTCGCGGATCGTGGCGAGATCAACCTGCGTGTCGATCTTGTTCTTGCGGATCAGGGCGCGCGCAATCATCTCTACCTCTTCGGGCGTCTGCGCGTAGAGGAACGGAATCTTGCGGTCGAGCCGGCCGGCGCGCTTTAAGTCAACGTCGAGCTTGTCCGGACGGTTCGTCATCACGAGGAAGAGGATGCGCCCGCGGTTCGACGTGTCGGACATGAACTCCTTGATGCGCGCGATGACGCGCGAGGACGTGCCGCCGTCGCCCTCGCCGTCCGTATTGCCGAACGCGCGGTCGCCCTCGTCTATGATGACGACGACCTGCCCGATGGCCTTGATGACGTTCAGAATCTTTTCCAGATTCCCCTCGGTCGCGCCGACCCACTTCGAGCGAAAGTTCTTCAGCTTGATCGCCGTCAGCCCGCACTCTTTGGCGAATGCCTCGGCGACGAACGTCTTGCCCGTGCCCATCGGGCCGGTGAACAGTATGCCCATCGGCACGCGGCTCGTGCGCCCTTCGCGGATCGAGTCGGCGATGACGAGCAGGTCTTTCTTGACCTCCTCCATCCCACCGACGACCTCGAAGCCGTGCGCCGGCTCGACGAACTCGACGAGGCCGAAGCACTCGCGCTCCAGAATCTCGCGCTTGCGCGTGGCGATCAGCCGATCCGTCTCCTTGCGCGCGCGCTCGGCCGGGCTGGGAATCTTCTCGTCGGGCGTCGGCTGAGCGGCGGTCGGCGCGAGCAGTTTCTTGATCTCGTCGCGCGTCATGTCGGCGGTCAGCGCCGCGAGTTTGTGCGCGCGCTGCGCCGCGTCGGGGCCGCCGCCCAAGAGGCCGGCGATGAACTGTTCGCGCGCGGCCGACTCCTCTTCGGCGGGCGGCGGCGGCGTGAGGATGGAGGAAATCTGGATCGCCTTCAGCCCGGCGGTGATGTCGGCGTAGCGTTCGGCGTCGCGCTCCGTGAGGCGTGTGTCGGCCAGAAGGGCCGCGCTTTTGCGCGTCTCGCGATCCGGCATCGGCACTTCGACCACCGCGACCTTCGGGTTGGAGACGAGCTTCGGCGAGAGGTCGGTTAAATTCTCCGCGATGAGCAGGACGACGTTGTCGCCGCGCTCGATCTCCGGCAGCGCAGACCAGCGGTGCAGTGTCACTACCGCCGCGCGATCCGCGTCGCCCTGGAACGAAGGGTCGCCCGCGGGCGCGACCGCCTCGGCGTACTCGATGATCACGGCCGTCTTCGTCGCGCCGACGAGCAGCCTTTCCAGCGCCACGAATACGCGCGCCTTGTCGGGCGCGAGGATCAGGTCTTCGATGTTCGTCACGCTCGCGTCGCGCTTGGCGAAGCGCACGCCCGTCGCCACATTATAGACCGCGACCGTGTCCTTCGACCCCTTGAGTAGCACGTCCGTCAAAAACTCCGTCAACGACAGCATCAGCTTCTGCTGGATGACCACGTCGTAGACGTTCCCGTGCAGCACGAACATCGAAGCCTCGCCGCGCAGGTAGCGGCGGCGCAAATCTTCGGCCCAGACGGGCAGCAAACGCGCTTCGCTCATAGACTAAAACTCACTCAGACCCAGCGGGTTCAACAGCCGCTCCGTGTCGGCGGCCGTCTGCTTGATGGACTCGACGCCGTCCAGCAACTCGTCCAACTGCCCCGACAATTCCTGCGGCGATTGCATCGTGACGATCTGATCGGCGATCAGGCGGAACGAGTTCTCGATCAGATCAAGCTGCCCGCGCGCCACGATCAGGTAGTGGTGAATCTCCTTCACCTTGTCGAGCCGCTTCAGGATGATGGTCAGGTTCTTGCGCGCGATGTTCGTCTCCTCGTCGTCCGCCGCACCCTTTTTCACCACGCGCTCCCAGCGCTGCCGGTCGCGCTCAAGCTCGGCGAGATCGACCGACTCAAGGTACTGCTCGTAGCGCCCGCACGTCACCGCCATGTCAATGAACGATTCGACGAGCCGGTTGGTCTTGCCCAACTCGGTGCGCAGCAGCTCGCCCGTGAACGACGGGTTCTGCGCCGCGAGTTGGTTGATCTCCTGCTGCCGCGCGAGCAAATCCGTCACGCGCTCGCGGTCGTGCTCGGCGAGCACGCCCAGCCGCGCCGCGCGGGCCGCCTCGTCTCGCGCCTGCTTCTCCTTGTCGAACTGCGGGTCCCAGAGCGTCTGCTGCAACAGCTTCGAGCCGGGCGCGAACAGCAGCCACAGCACTTCAAGGCAGATGACCATGACGGCAAGGAACGGGCTGAAGGTCAGCCCCGACGCGATCAAGCCGCCGAGGAACAGCGACAGGTTGTAAGGGTTCGCGAACGCGGCCTTGAGGTACGGCTTGTCGGTCGCGTGCCGCAAGTACGCCTTGCTCGCCGCAACCGTGTCCTCCCGCAGCGCCCTCGTGTTGACCGGCGTGCGCTGTTGCTGCTGCGCCGACGTTGTCGGCCGCGGCGGCGTCACCTGCTGCTTTCCGGTCGTGCCCATATTCTGTTATAGATACATTGACTCATTTCGCCGACGTGCATTCTATTACTGCACATGTGAGACGGGATAGGCGACATCAATATTTCTTCTTCCCACAAATTATCAAACAAGAATGTTTGCAGCCCCGCACAGTATCGTAGCACCTCGTCTCGCTCCGCGCGCTTACCCCAGTTCATCGGAAAGTCGCAATAGACGATGCGCACACGGTCATCAACAACCTGCTGCGTCTGCGAAAGGTAATAGCCGTCCGTATTCGCTAGGACGGTGCAGCCGCCACGCAGTTCAGTGAACTCTCTGATGAGCCAAGACAGCGTGTCCTGGTAGGCGGACTCGTAACGGATGGGCACGTAAACTTCAACGCGAATCTTTGGCGCGAAGCTCGGCAAGGCGCTGCCTCCTCCACTCGTCGATCTTCTTCAAACGTCGGCGAAATTCTGCGCTGGAGACCTTTAACTTCGGCGGTTCTGACCATTCGTCGCGCGCGGCACAACTTGATATGTATTCTTCATAAACTACCCTCTTGATTCATTAACTTGAAGCAATTCTCTTCTTAAGCTCATTCCAGCTAACACCTGTAGCAACAGGCTGCAAATTTATTAACCGCCGATCTAGCTCCGCCCGCTCGCCGTCCGTCAACGGCAGGGCTTCCGGCGCAGCAGCGATGCTGTCCCAGATGTCGGCCACCAACTGAATGCGCTCGGCGACGCTCAGTTGCAGTATGTCTGAAAGCTGTGTGCTCATACGTCATACGATAAGACGTTAGAAGTACGGGTTGCAAGCCTCTCAGCCCTGTCATTTCGGCGCGTAGATCAGATCGAGCAGCTTCTTCTCGACGGCGCGGAAGTCGGGGGCGGACTTGAGCGCCATGTCGCGGACGGGGAAGGCGGGCACGTCCACCTGGTGGAGGATGCGGGCGGGCCTGGAGGAGAGGACGTAGATCGTGTCGGCGAGATAGACCGCCTCGGACACGTCGTGCGTGACGAAGAGGATGGTGTTGTTCTCGGCGCGCGACACGTCGAGCAGGAGGCTCTGCATGCCCCAACGCGTCTGCGGGTCGAGCGCGCCGAACGGCTCATCCATCAAGACGACGCGCGGATTGTTCACGAGCGTGCGCGCAATCGCCACGCGCTGCTTCATGCCGCCGGACAGGTCTTTCGGGTAGCGCCCGGCGAAATCCGCCAGCCCCACTTGCTGTAGAATCTTGTCGGAGATTTCGCGCCGCTTCGCCTTTGCCACGCCCTGCAAGCGCAGCCCGTACTCGACGTTCTCGCGCACCGTCAACCAGCCGAACGACGTGTAAGCCTGAAAGACCATGCCGCGGTCGCGGCCCACGTCGTCAACCGCACGGCCGTCAACCAGCACCTCGCCTTCGGTCGGCGGCAGCAACCCTGCGACCGCCTTCAGGATCGTGGACTTGCCGCAGCCCGAAGGGCCGAGGAAGACGACGACCTCGCCGGAGTCCGGCTTGTCGTACACGTCGAAGGATACATCGCGCACGGCCTCGGTGCGGTTGCCCTTGCGATCAATGTAGGTGACGCTCAGGTTCGACACGCGCAGCTTGGGCGGCGTGCCCGACTGATCGGGATGATAGGTGATGTGCTCCGTGCGCTGCTGCCCGACGGTGACGGCAATCGTGCCCGGCTCGCCCGACTGCGGTAAAGTTTGTGGTGCTTCGTTGTCAGCCATTTTGCCAGATCAACTTATGGGACAGTGCCCATGCTGGTAACAGATTGAACCACGAAAGCACACGAAACAGCACGAACAGGAGAGTCTCTTCAGATGATCTGCTTCGTGTCGTTTCGTGTGCTTTCGTGGTTATGCTTTTTAGCACCGCCCCATGTCTCTACATATCGGAGCTATGCCGCCTCGCGCCAGCGGAATAGGACGCTCGACAGGGCGCGGATCAGAAAGTCTGTCAGCAGGCCGATGCCGCCGATGACGATCAGGCCGGCGAACGACCAGGAAGCTTTCTGGTGCGTGCGCGCCAACTCAACCATGTAGCCCAGCCCGTGCTCCGGGTTGACCGCCTCGGCCAGGATCACGTAAGTCCAGGCGATGGCGTTCATCACGCGGAAGCTGTCGAAGATTTCCGGTAGCGCCGCCGGCAAGAGCACCGTGCGGATCACCTGAAACTTCGACGCGCCGAGCGTCAACGCGGTCTGCACCAACTCCTCCGGCACGAGCCGGATCGAGGAGACGACGACCGGTAGCAGATAGACGAACACGCCGAGGAAGAGGAACGCGATCTTCTGCTTCTCGTAAATCCCGAACCACAGGATCAGGAGCGGGATGAACGCCGAGATCGGCATGTAGCGCAGCGGGGCCATGATCGGCTCGAAGAAGCGGTTGATGGGGTCGAACGCGCCCATCAAGACGCCCAGCGGGAGCGCCAGCGCCGACGCGAGCAGGAACGCGAGCGCGATGCGCCGCGTCGAGACGAGGATGGCCGTCGTCAGGTCGTACTGGATGAACAGTTGCAGCGTGCCGCGTAAGACCTCGGTCGGCGTCGGCAGAAAATCCGGCTGCACGAGATGCCCGTAAGAGACCAGGCACCACGCGCCCAGCACGAGCGTCGGCGCGACGAAGCCGAGCAGAAACGCCGTCCTTTTGGGGAGCGGCGCGCGAATCGAGAAGAGGCTGCTTTTGCGTCGAGACATAAAAGATGAGGGATGAGGGATGAGGGATGAGGGATGAATAAAAGTCACTCTACTTGAGTGCTTGCTTATTCATCCCTCATCCCTCCGCCCTCATCCCTTCCCTCACTGCGTCGCCAGGATCACCTTGATGTCCGTGCGGCGGTTCTGCTGCCGGCCGGCTTCGGTCGTGTTCTCGGCGATGGGGTTGGTCTGCCCGCGCCCGATGGTCTGGAAGCGGGTCGGGGGGATGTTGGGGAAGTTTTTGACGATGTAGTTCTTGACCGAGAGCGCGCGCCGCTCCGAGAGCGTCATGTTGGCGGTGGGCGAGCCGGTGTTGTCGGTGTTGCCCTCGACGCGCAGGATGGTGTTGCCGAACGAGGTCATCGTCTCGCCCAGCTTGTCGAGCACGATGTAGGAACCGGCCATGATCTCGTCCGAGCCGGGCGTGAACTGAATCTGTATCTGCTGGTGCAGGATCGGGATGTCCTTCTCCGACGGCGCTTTCGCCACGACCGGCGCTTCCTCCACCCGCTGCCCCGGATAGCTCGCGGCCAAGGCTTGCAGGAAGCGCGTGTCGGCCCAGTCCTTCGCGTCCACCACCTTGTTGACCAGCCCCTTCTTGCGCCAGATGACGAACGCCGTGTCGAAGAGCGTCTCGTAGTGCGCCTTCGCGCCGTTGAGGCCGTAGAACTGCGCGTTGTCGGCGTAGGGCGTGAGCTTGAGGCCCGACAGCATGCCGGAGACTGTGTCGGTGTCGAGCTTCAGGGCCCGCGCGACGATCTCGTTCGCGCCGTTCGGGTCGTTCTTGATCATCTCGATGCCGTCGAGCCAGCCGTGGACGAAGTCGCGGACGGTCTCCGGCGCTTTGTCAATCAAGTCCTGCCGGGCGACGAGCGTGTCGGCGATGATGTTGGTCGCCGCCTGCGTCGAGACGAGCACGTGCGCCTGATCGCCGCGCGCCTGAACGGCCGCCGACAGGTCAGGCTCCCAGGTCACGGCCGCGTCCACCTGGCCGGCGCGGAAGGCGGCGGCGGCGGCGGGCGCGTCGGTCGTGAAGATGATGTTCTTCTCGACGGCGTTGCGGTCGTCGGGCGAGAGGCCGGACTGCGACAGCAGGTAGAGCAGCAGGAAGTGCGACGGCGTGAACTGCGTGCAGGAGATCTTGTGCCCCTTCAAATCCTCGACCGACTTAATGGAGGAGAGCGCCGCGATGCCGTCGCCGCCGCGCGACCAGTCCTGCATGATGACGGACTTGGCCCGCTGGTTCTTCTCCGCGAGCATCGAGGCCTCGCGCGCCCAGTTGTCCACCGTGTCCCACATGATGTCCACCTGGCCCGTGCTGAACGCCGCGAACTTCGCCGCCGGGTCTTCCAAGAGCACGAACTTCACGTCCATGCCGAACTTCTTCTTGTAGTTCGATCCGGGGTTCGGCTCCATGCCGTTGTTGAAGACGATGCCGGGCGAGTGCCCGGCCCAGGTGTTGATGCCGACGACGAGCGGGCGGTTCAGGCGGCCGCTGCCGACCGTCGTCGCGCTCACGCCGGTCGAGCCGACGCCGCGCGCCGGATCGTCGGGGCCGCCCTTCAGCTTGTCGAAGTCGCCCTTCGCGTCGCCGCCTTCGGTCGTCTTCTCGCCGCCGGCCCACTGCTTGATCGCGTCGCCCTTGTAGTGCCACGTCGCAAAGCCCAGCACCGCCAGCACCACCACCGCGATGAAACCCTTCGCTAACGGAGTCAGTCTCATAGTTGCCTCACAAAATAGTAGGCAGTAGGCGGTAGGCAGTAGGCAGTAAAGAGCAGTTTTTTGTCTTCAACTGCCTACTGCCTACCGCCTACTGCCTACTACATCGTCTTGTTTCCCTGCGCGTTCTGCTGCGCGGCCTTTTTGGCCTTGAGTTCGGCGAGTTGCTGGCGCGCGGTCACGTCGCCGGTCTGGTTGCGCAGCGCGGCGAGGCGCGCGTCGAGCGAGGACTCGGAAAGTTCTTTGCCGAGGTTGGCCTCGGCGATGGTCGTCTTGATGTGCTGGCGCACGTTGTCGAGCGCCTTCACTTCGGCGTCCACGGAGAGACCGTCGAGCTGCTCCTGCACCTTGATGCGCGCCTGCGCCGACTGCATCTTGGCGAGCATCGAGTCGCGCTCCGATTGCAGCTTTCTGATCTCGGTCTGCACGCTGAGGAGCGAAGACTTGGCGGAGTCTGCGTCGCCGCGCGCCTGCTCCATCTCGGTCTTCAACTCGGCCACGTCGGCCGTCAACTGGTTCTTCTTCTGGATCAGGATGACGGCCAGATCGTCCTGGTTGGTCGAGACGGCGGTGTCGAGTTCCGCCTCGGTCTGCTGTAGCTCTGCCGAGGCGCGCTTGAAGCGGTCGTCGAGTTCTTCGCGGCGGCGGATGATGGCGGCCGTGGCCGTCTTGAGCTTGGAATACTTTTCCACCATCGAGTTGATGGCGTTCTCGTAGGCGATCTCCGGGTGCTCCTTCTCGATGTCGGAAATCCAGAGCGAGAGGAAACCGCGCCAGAGGTTAGCCAGACGTTTGAGCATATGGGTTTAATCCTTTCTTCAACTCGCCGGGGAATCGGCCGGGGCGGCCGGGTCGTGCAGCTTGGGCGAGTCCTTCACCACCTGCGCGACCTTCGCCTGCCCGAAGAACTCCAGGACTTGCTGCACTTCGAGCTTCTTGTCGTTGCACGTCTTGATCACGGTCTGCAACTCCGCGACGCTCTGCTGCATGATGGCGCGGATGTTTTTGATCTCGTCCTCGTACTGCTTGATCCGCGCTTCGGACTCCTGCATCAGCGTGGCGTTGTCGGCGGCGGCGTTGCGCGTGTAGCCGTCGAGCGCCTGTATCTCCTCGACGCCCGCCTCGATGATCTTCTCAATCGGCACGCCGAACGCTTTCAAAGAGGCTTCGACGATCTGCTTCTTCACGCCCGCGTCCGTGCCGGCGGGCAGACTCTTCAACAGCTCGACCGTCCGCGCGACGCGCGCGCGCTCCTCCGCGTCCACGCCGGCCGCGTCGAACACGGCCTCGAAATCAACCTGCCCGCCGGAGGGCGGCGGCGGCGCGGTCTGGAAGACGGTCTGCGTGGGCGACGGCGCGGCGTAAGACTCGGCGGCGGACGCCCCGCCGCCGCTCGCGGCCCTGATGATCGCCTCGGCCTCGTCGGCGCTCATCTCTTCCGACGCGGGCGCGGCCTGCGCGTCCTCGTCGCGCTCGATGAACCAGCCGGCGACCGTCGAACCCCAACTCTTCTTGTCCGTCATGGAATGCTCACCGCTCCTTCACACACACGCGGCGGAAACTTTAGGCACGGGTTGCGATATGCTTGTCCGGGAATAATTGAGACCAGCGTCCATATTCGTCTGCTTGGCCGGCGACAGACTAGCACACGTTTCCGCCGCGGAAAAACAGAAAATCGCCCCGCCGCTAAGGCGGCCTCTTTGCTGGGAGCGCGGGCGCGCGCGCCCGCCTTGAGCGCGCCAGCGCGAACAGATGGATACGCTAAAGCTCTAGCTTGAGAGAGGACGAAGCCTGTGAGCGTGCTGGCGCACGCTTGGCGGGCGCGCGCGCCCGCGCTCCCAGCAAGATGCGCTCTTGTTGTAAACTCCGCGACGCTCGACCACCACGCCGGACGTTAAAGACGACATGCCACCCGAACCCGTCCAGCCAAAAGAGGGCGCGCACCTGCTCCGCCGCTTCGGGCTGTTGCAGGCGACGGCCCTGAATATGTCGAACATGATCGGCATCGGGCCGTTCATCACGATTCCGCTGCTCATGACCGCGCTCGGCGGGCCGCAGGCGATGCTGGGCTGGATCGTTGGTGTGCTCATTGTCATCCCCGACGGGCTGGTGTGGAGCGAGTTGGGCGCGGCGCTGCCCGGTTCGGGCGGAACTTACCTGTACCTGCGCGAGGCTTACGGGCGCGAGACGTTCGGGCGGCTGATGGCGTTCCTCTTCATCTGGCAGTTCATCCTGAGCGGGCCGCTGGAGATCGCCTCCGGCTACATCGGCTTCGCGCGCTACGCCAGCTACATCTGGCGCGGCATGACGGCGTGGCAGACGGCGCTCGTCGCCGCGAGCGTCGGCGTCGTCAACATCCTGCTGCTCTACCGCCGCATCACCTCCATCGGCAAGATCACCGTCAGCCTGTGGGTCGGCACACTCATCACGACGCTCGCCGTCGTCGCGACCGGCGCGCTGCACTTCAACCCGCGCCTCGCCTTCGACTTCCCCGCGGGCGCGTTCCATCTCTCGCGCGGCTTTCTCTTCGGTCTCGGTCTCGCGTCGAGCATCGGCGTTTACGACTATCTCGGCTACTACGACGTGTGCTACATCGGCGACGAAGTTAAGAATCCGGGGCGCACGATCCCGCGCTCGATCATCATCAGCGTGCTCGCGGTCGCCCTGCTCTACTTCGCGATCAACCTATCGCTCGTCGGCGTCGTGCCGTGGCGCGAGTTCGTGCCGGCGGACGCGCACGCCGAGGCGGGCTTCATCGTCTCCGCCTTCATGGAGAAGATTTACGGGACGAAGATTGCGACCGTGTTCACCCTGATGGTGCTGTGGACGGCGTTCGGCTCAGTCTTCGCTTTATTACTCGGCTACTCGCGCATCCCTTACGCGGCGGCGCAGGACGGCTATTTCTTCAAGGTCTTCGGGCGCTTGCACCCGCGCGGGCAGTTCCCTTACGTCTCGCTGCTGATCGTCGGCACGGTCGCCATCGTCTGCTGCGGCTTCCCGCTCGACACGGTGATCGCGGCGCTCGTGGCGACGCGCATCCTCGTGCAGTTCGTCGGCCAGATCGTCGCCGTCGAGTTGCTCCGGCGGCGCAGACCCGATCTGCCGCGCCCGTTCCGCATCTGGCTGTACCCCTTGCCGAGCCTCGTCGCGCTCGTGGGCTGGCTCTTCATCTTCGCCACGACCGACTGGCGTATCATCCTGTTCGGGCTGGGGCTGCTCGCCGTGGGCTTGCTGTTCTTCCTCGCCTGGTCTTGGCGCGCGGCACGCTGGCCGTTCGGGGCGCAGGCTGGGGCGGCGGGGGATTAGGGTCTTTGGTTGAATTCAAAGTTGAAGGTGGAGCACGATCAATTTCAACACAGAGACACGGAGATCACACAGAGGGCATAGAGAGGATCAAATCTCTGTGTTCTCTGTGCCTCATCCGTGTCTCCGTGTTGAAATGATCTCCCCCAGGATTCAAGCTGAATTTGCGGAGGCTGGAATGATGAAAGCGTTGCTGATCGGAGCACTGTTGCTGCTGACCGCGAGCGCGTCGGCGCAGACCAGCCTGCCGCTCGCCCAAGGGTGGGCGATTCAGTCGTCGGCAAAGGTGCAGGCGCGGGGCGACGCGATCTCGCGCGCGGGGTTTCAGACGCAGGGCTGGTATCCGACCAGCGTGCCCGCGACCGTCGTGGCCGCGCTCGTCGCCGACAAGGTCTATCCCGATCCTTACTTCGCGATGAACCTGCACGACATGCCGGGCATGGGCTACCCCATCGGCAAACTCTTCTCCAAGCTGCCGATGCCCGACGACAGCCCTTACCGCGTCCCCTGGTGGTATCGCACGGAGTTTGCGCTGCCGCGCGCGGCGACAAATCAAACGATCTGGCTGCACTTCGACGGCATTAACTACCGCGCCAACATCTGGCTCAACGGCCGGCAGGTCGCCGACGCGAAACAGGTCGCGGGCGCGTTCCGCACCTACGAGTTCGACGTAACAGATTTCGTCCGGCCCGGTCAGAACGCGCTCGCGCTCGAAATCTACGCGCCCGTGCCGGACGAGTTGGCCATCAACTGGGTTGACTGGAATCCCACGCCGCCCGACAAGAACATGGGGCTGTGGCGCGAGGTCTATCTCATGACGAGCGGCCCCGTCGCCTTGCGCCACCCGCAGGTGGTCACGCACTTCGAGCAGGGCGCTCTCGCCACGGCGCACCTGACCGTCAACGCCGAGTTGCGCAACGCGACCGACAGGCCCGTGCAGGGCGTCCTGCGCGGCCGCTTCGAGCGCGTCGCGTTCCAACAGCCCGTCGCGCTCGCGCCGCGCGAGACGAAGGCGGTCTCGTTCACGCCCGCCAGCTTCCCGCAACTTAAGCTCAAATCTCCGCGCCTCTGGTGGCCCGCCGGCATGGGCGCGCAGGAGCTTTACGATCTGCACATGGAGTTCGGCGCGAATGGTGCGGTCTCCGACGCGCAGGCGGTGAAGTTCGGCATACGCGAGGTGACTTCGGAGTTGGACGCGCGCAACCGCCGCTTCTTCCGCGTGAACGGCCGCCGCTTGCTCGTGCGCGGCGGCGGCTGGTCGCCCGACATGCTCCTGCGCCACAACCCCGAACGGACGGAGGCCGAACTGCGCTACGTCCGCGACATGGGGCTAAACGCCATCCGGCTCGAAGGCAAGCTGGAGTTCGAGAGCCTGTTCGACCTGGCCGACCGCTACGGCGTCCTCGTCATCGCCGGCTGGTGCTGCTGCGATCAGTGGGAGCAGTGGGACAAGTGGGACGCGGAAGATCACGAAGTGGCCGCCGCCTCGCAGCACGATCAGATCATGCGCCTGCGCAACCATCCGAGCCTGCTCGTCTGGCTCAACGCCAGCGACGGCCCGCCGCCTGCCGACGTGGAGCAGCGTTACATCAGCGTCTTACAATCGTGCCAATGGCCGAACCCTTACGTCTCGTCCGCCTCGGCCACGCCGACGAAAGTGACGGGCCCCTCCGGCGTGAAGATGACCGGCCCCTACGACTGGGTGCCGCCCTCCTACTGGCTCGTGGACACGGAGCACGGCGGCGCGCACGGCTTCAACACCGAGACGAGTCCGGGGCCGGCCGTCCCGCCCGTCAGCTCTCTGCGCAAGATGCTGCCGGCCGATCACCTCTGGCCGATTGACGACGTGTGGCTTTACCACGCGGGTCTCGGCAAGTTTACGAACCTGAATATCTTTAACGATGCCCTGACGACGCGCTACGGCAAGGCCACCTCGCTCGACGATTACGTCATGAAGTCGCAACTGATGACCTACGATGGCGAGCGCGCCATGTTCGAGGCTTACGCGCGCAACCGGCAGCAGGCGGGCGGCGTCGTCCAGTGGATGCTCAACAACGCCTGGCCCTCGCTCATCTGGCATCTCTACGATTACTACCTGCTCCCCGCAGGCGGTTACTTCGGCACGAAGAAGGCGTGCGAGCCAATCCACGTGCAGTACTCCTACGACGACCGCTCCGTCGTCGTCGTCAACACGACCGCCGAGACGTTGCGCGGTTTGCGCGTCACCGCGAGCGTGCGCAACCTTGATCTGAGCGAACGCTTCGCGCGCACAGACCGGCTCGACATCGCGCCCGACACCAGCACCGCCGCCTTCGTCATCCCCGACCTGCCACACCTGTCGAGCGCCTACTTCGTCAAGCTGACGCTCAACGACGCGGCGGGTCGGCCGCTCAGCGACAACCTCTACTGGCTCTCGACCAAACGGGACGCCTTCAACTGGCCCAAAACCACCTACTTCTACACGCCGCTCACAGCCCACGCCGACCTGACCGCCCTCAAAGACCTCGCGCCCGCGCGGCTCGCCGCCACCGCCCGCACCGAGCGGCGCGGCGCGGAAGAGACCGTGCGCGTGCGCCTCGTCAACCCGTCGCCCGCGCTCGCCTTCTTCGTCCGCCTGCACCTGACGCGCGGCGCAGGCGGCGACGACATCGTGCCCGTCATCTGGCAGGACAACTACGTCTCGCTCCTGCCCGGTGAGCAGCGCGAGTTGACCGCCACCTACCGCGTCAAAGACCTGCACGGCAGCGCCCCCGCGCTCACCGTCTCCGGCTGGAACGTCGCGCCGCAGACGCCGCCGCTCGCGGGCAAGCGATAGGTGCGCCTTGGCGGCGAACGAAGATTCTGTGGCTGCGGCGGCGTAACGGGCACCGGCTTTTCGACAGCTTGTGCCCCGCCCGCTCAAAAAGTATAGTTTCGGTCTGAAAGGGGTTCATCATATGGTGACGAGAGAAGAGATTATTGCCGAGATTCAGAAAGTGCCGGAAAAGTATCTGGACGAGTTGTATGGGATTATCAAAAAATATGAGACGCCCGACGGCGCAGGCGAAGCGCAGCAAAGTGTCATGGCACGGTTGCGCCAGATACGGATTTCCGCCGCGCCGGATTTTTCAACCAAAGCCAGCTTGTATGATTTAGAGGAGCGCAATGGCGGATAGAATTTTCGTGGACACCTCGTTTGTTCTCGCTTTGATAAACGCGCGCGATCAGTTTCACGACCAGGCCGAAGCACTTTCCTACAAATTTGAAAACATGCCGCTGGTTACTACCGACGCGGTGCTGCTGGAGATCGGTAATGCCTTAGCCAGAGATTTCCGCGCGGAGGCGGTTGCAGTTATCAAGTTGCTCCGCTGCGCCGACAGGGTCGAAGTGACAACGATAAATAAGCGGCTATTTGAGCGGGGCTTGGAAATCTATGAAAAGTACAGCGATAAGACTTGGGGCTTGGTAGATTGCATCTCATTTGTCGTCATGCGGGAGAACGGGCTGACGGAAGTATTAACATTCGACGGAGATTTCACCCAGGCAGGATTCACGGCAGTAACTAGTTAGACACACCGCTCGGCGGTTCATTTGCGCAGCCGCCCGACAGCACACCGTTTAGATAACCAATCATTGGCCTACGCAGAAAAAATTAGGGGAGCGCCTCAGTCGCCGCTGCTATGAATTTAAGCGACTGACACCATGCGGGCGCTCCCCGCCTCGGCCGCCTGCGCGGAAGGGGTCGGCGGCGGCCGAAGTAAACTCACAGTTAATTGTCGAGCGCCTTGATCTCCGCGCCGCAGACCGCCTCGACGATGGCGGTATTGCGTTCGCTCTTTGCCCTGTCCTCGCCGTCGTTGGGGATGAGCCAGCGGCCGTCGGGGCGGCGGATCAGGTGCGCCAGTTCGTGCAGCAGCAGGAGGACGCGCGCCTGCCGCGTGTTCGGCGCGAAGCTGCCGACGCGGGCGACGGGCGCGTGCGAGAAGAGCGAGCTGTCGCGGAAGAACGCCCCGTTGCTGTTGAGCGCCGCCCGCTCGAACAGGCGGTAAGACTGCCCCGTCGAGACCTTGACGACGATCCGCGTCTCGCCCTTCATGCGCGCGCCGACGTTTTGATCCTCGACGACGTGCTTCTTCAGTTGCACTGCCAGATCGTTAAAGACTTCGAGGGCGAACGCGCCGCCGAAGAAATCGCTGCACGTGTTCGCCGCGCTCAGGATGCCGAACGTGTCCTGGTAGGCGACGCGCAGGGCGGCGTCCTTGCCTTTGAGCGCGAGCGGCGTGGGGCGCGGCGAGGGCAGCGCGGGCAGGTGCGGGATGACGGCGTCGGGCGCTTCGCTCGGCGCGAAGAAGCGGGCGGACGTGTGCCGGTTAGATTCCGGGTCGGCCTCAAAATTGAACTCCTGGGCGGCGAGCGTGCCGTGCCAGCAGAGTAAGAGTGCGAGCGTAGCCAGGCAGTAGCGAAGCCTCATACCAACCTCCGTAACTCAGGCTCCCTGGTTGCGGGTTTTCGGCGCGGCGCGCGCGTGCGCGGGCGTGGTTGGTGGGCCGTCGTGTCGTTGGTAATGCTTAGTGCTGTGCGCTTAGGCGTCGGGCGCGTCTGCCCCGGCGCGTCTGAACTGTTTGACGGCGCGGACGAGTTGGAGCACGTCCGCCCAGGGCAACTCCGCGCGCGGGTCGAACGTGCCGGCCGAGAGCGGCTGCAACTCGGCGGGCGGCACGACGCCGCGCTCCCACAGGCACACGACGCGCCCGCGGTAAAGCGTATAGAGCGCGCCGATCTCGACGCGGAGTTGTTCGCGCAAGGTGTGCTTGCCGGCGTCGTCGTTCGGCCGGCAGTCCTGGCGCGTGATGATGACGAGCGCGGCGTTGCACTCGTGCATGGCGGCGAGCGCCGCGGGGTCGGGCAGCGTGCGCGCGGCCGTGGCGCGCTCGACGTTGCGACTCTCTATGTCCGCGAGATCGAGCGCGGCGCACACCTGCTCGGCGAGCGTCGCGTCGCGCCCGCGCGCGACGAGGACGCGTAGCCCGTCCGCCCCTACTGTGCGGGGCGGACGGCACGCGCCCCGCTCAGGCGACGCAGTTTGCTCGTCCGGCGTCGCCTGTGTCGGCGCGGGCGCGGGCGGCGCGTCGAGGTAGGCGAGCAGTTCTTCGCGCTCGACGCGCAGGCGCGTGGGCTGTCCCTTCTTGCCGATGATGACCGTGCCGAGCGCGGCGGCCTGGCAGAGTTGGAAGAAGCAGACGACGCTCGCCTCGACGGCGTGCTCGTCGTGCGCGGCGAGCGCCTGCGGGTGGCGCTCCTGCCAGAAGCCGGCCGCGTCCGCCTGCACGATCACGTCCATGTCCTGCCGCGCCGCCCACGCGAGCACGTCGCGGTACGCCGGCTGCCCGTTCAGCAGCGCGCGGAAGACCTGCGCGACGGGCTGGAGCTTGCGTCCCAACTCGTGCCCCAAGGGGCTGAGCTTGAGCCGGTCGCCCTGCCGTTCGACCAAGCCGAGTGCTTCGTAGGCGAGCACCTTGCGCGGGTCGAAGACCTGCTTCTTGATCGCGTCCACCGCCTCGTTGATCGTCACGCCGCCCGGCTTCTTCCGCAGGTACTGCACGACGCCGCGCACGTCCGCGGCGGTCGCCAGCAGCGGGAGTGTGTTCGCCGCCGCCACGCGCGGCGCGGTTTCGGGCGCGGGCGCACCGGCCACGAGTTGGAACTGTTGTCTGATGGCGCTCATGTCGTGTCACCCCGCGAGTGTCGTGGCGACGCCGGCAAATTTGCCCGCGCCGTTGCGGCCCGTCGTTTTGCGCCCCGGACTTAGCTGGACGACGCTGCCCGACGCCTTGTCGATCCGAATCTTGTACTGCTTGATCTTGTTGTTGAGCGTGGTCGTCTTCAGCCCCAGCAGGCGCGCGGCCCTAACCTGATGCCCGCCCGTGTGTTCGAGCGCGTAGCGGATCAGCTCCGCCTCGAAGCGGCCGACCTCGGCGGGCAGGTCTATGCCCTGCTCGATGCGCACCTGGCGCGGCTCGCCCAGGCCGCGCAACTCCTCGACCAGCGACAGCGCCAACTCGCGCAGGAATTTGATCTTCAGGTTCAGGGCCGGGCCGTCCGGCCGCCAGTCGCTTGCTCGTTGCACCTTGTCAGCTCCTTTTTTCTTAGCGGCGATGTTCGCCCGGCGCGGGCGTGCAACTTTTTTCGTCCGCATACGCTCTTAGAGTTAGAACTGCGTTCGACTTAAAGCTTGGTCTGTCTGTCCGGCTGCCCGGAAACTTTCATCCGGGTCGTCGCGTTTTACCGGGTAGCACCGGCGCAAGTCTGTTAAGTAAGACGCTATTTCGTCTTCAGCGCGCTTTTAGAAATCGGTTAGAAACGGCTCAAAACGGCTCAAAATAATCTCAGAGAAATCTCAATGCCCGCGACGAGCAAGGCAGAAGAGAGCGTGGTGTACGAGTTCGGTTCGTTCCGGCTGGACGTGCACGAGCGGCTGCTGCTGCGCGCCGACGCGCCGCTGGCGCTGACGCCGAAGGCGTTCGAGTTGTTGGTGGCGCTGGTGGCGCGGCACGGGCGGCTGGTGACGAAAGAGGAGTTATTTCAGGAGGTCTGGGCCGGCAGCTTCGTCGAGGAGGGCAACCTGTCGCAGAACATCTACACGCTGCGCAAGGTGCTCGGCGAGAGCGCGCCCGAACAGACGTTCATCGAGACCGTACCCAAGCAGGGCTACCGCTTCGTCGCGCCCGTGCGCGTGCTCTCGCCCGAAGAGGTCGCGCCGGCCGAGCCGGCGGACGACGCGCACGTGACCGGCGACGCGGCGGCCGACGACCCGCACAGGTCGCAACCGCCCGCGCATGCGCCGACGACAGCAGCGGAAGCGCCGTCCGAGCCGCCGCACCTGATTCACGTCACGCTGTCCCCGCCGACGGCCTCTGTCCCGCAACCCGCGCCGGCCGCCGCGGCCCGCCCGCAGCGCAGATGGCTACATGGGCTGGCGCTCGCGGCGCTGCTGCTCTTTGCCGCCGCCGTCGGCGTCGCGTTGTGGCGCTGGCGCGCGGCGCAGCGGGCGAGCGCGCCCGCCATCAAAGCCATCGCCGTCCTGCCCTTCAAGCCGCTTGGCGCGGAGAGCAACGACGAGTTGCTCGGTCTCGGCATGGCCGACGCCACGATCATCAAGCTGTCGAAGTTGCCGCAACTCTCCGTCCTGCCGACGAGCGCCGTCTACAAGTACACGGGGCGCGAGCACGAGCCGCTCGCCATCGGGCGCGAGTTGAACGTGGACGCGGTGCTCGACGGGACGGTGCAGCACGCGGGCGAGCGCGTGCGCGTGACCGTCCAACTCCTGCGCCTCGCGGACGGGCGCACGCTCTGGGCCGGCAAGTTCGACGAGCAGTTCACAGACATCTTCACCGTGCAGGACTCGCTCTCGGCGCAGGTCGCGCAGGTGCTCGCGCCGCAACTCACCGGCGAGGCCAAGGGCAACCTGACCAAACGCTACACCAACAACACCGAGGCATACGAGGCTTACCTGCGCGGGCTGTACTTCTGGAACAAACGCTCCGAAGAGGGCCTGCGCCGCAGCATCGAATACTTCGGCGAGGCGGTCAGATACGATCCAAACTACGCGCTCGCCTACGCCGGTCTCGCCGACTCTTACGCGCTCGTCGGCTTCTACGGCTACGATCAGATCATGCCGCTGCCGGCGGCCTACGAGCAGGCGCGCGCGGCGGCCCTTAAGGCGCTCGCGCTCGACGGCACGCTCGCCGAAGCGCACACGGCGATGGCGCAACTCAAGCTCTTCCACGAGCGCGACTACGCGGAGGGCGAGCGCGAGTTGCAGCGGGCGCTTGCGCTCAACCCTAACTATGCGACCGCGCACCAGCGCTACTCCATCTTCCTGCTCGAACAGGGCCGACTCGCCGAGGCCGCGCAGGCCGCGACGCGCGCGCACGAACTCGACCCGCTCTCCGCCGTCATCAACTACAACGCGGGGCGCATACTCTATTTGCAACGGCAGTACGACCGCGCCGCCGAGTTCTGCCACAAGGGGCTTGAGATCGACCCGACCATGACGCAGCCCGTCATCACGCTCGCGCTCGTCGCCCAACAGCAGGGGCGCTACGACGAGGCCGTCACGCTCCTGGAAAAGGCAGACACGCAGGCCGCGAGCGCCGGGCACGCGGCCGTGCTCGAAGCCCTGGGCTGCGCCTACGCGGCGGCCGGCCGCCGCGACGAGGCGCAACGTGTGCTCGCCGAGCTACAACAACTCGCGCAACAGAACGACGGCTTGCGTTTCAGCCTCGCCCTCGTCCACGCCCAACTCGGCGACCACGACCGCGCCTTCCAACTGCTCGAAGAGCGCGCCCCACACTGGCAGACGCCGCCCTTCCCCCTCCTCTTCGACCCGCGCTTCGACTCCCTGCGCGCCGACCCGCGCTATCAACAGTTCCTCACGCGCTACCACTTCGATCAGCGCATTGAGCGCGCCGCTTACCAGTCCGATTCACGTATGACGTGACCAAGCGCGCTGCTGCTGGGAGCGCGGGCGTCCCGCCCGCCTAGCGTGCGCCAGCATGCTAAAAGGATCGATTAACATTCAAGCTTGAGTTTCAACTCCGCTCTGTTCGCGCTCACGCGCTCAAGGCGGGCGGGACGCCCGCGCTCCCAGCAGTGCGTTGGGTGGTAAAATTTAACTACAAGCCAGCTTAAGCAAAAAATTGAGGGAAGCACGGGCGTGCCTCCCCCGCCAGCGATCACGCCCAATCCGTGATCGGAAGATGGTGTGCGGCGGCGGTCAGTACTCAAGCTGTCCGTCGTAGATCATGTCGGCCAGCTTGAAGCGCAGGTTGAGGTTGACCCGTTTGCTGAGGGTCGAGAAGAAGCGCACGTCCCCGCTGGCGGCGTCGAGGAACGGGCGGCCGTCCGCCTGCCGCGGGAAGAGGAACTTCGCGCCGAGGCCGTCCGCGCCCGGCGGCGCATAGATTTCGAGGAAGACGCGCTTGCCGTCCTTGCGCTCGAGGTAGGTGTCGTTCTTCAGCGTGTCCGTCACCGCGCTGTTGAAGTCCTGCATCACCGCCCGCGTGTAACGCTGATCGTTCGACTCGAAGTCAACCGCCACGATGATGTACTGCTCAGAGCGCGCGGTGACGAACTGCCGTAGGAACGCGCCCAACTGCTCGCTCTGCTCTTTCCGGGCGAGCGTCATCGTGCGCGCGTAAGCCTGACGAATGGGCCGGGCGCTGAGGAAGCGGATGTGGTACTTGACGCTCGTGGCCTGGTTGGCCGAGCCGCCCCGCTCGTTACGTTCGTCTAAGGTCTTCTTCGCCGCCGCAGGTCGATCCGAAGCGCGGGGGTCGGCCTGCGGCGTGAAGAACATCTCGGACGTATCGGTTTCCACCTGGGTCTGCCCCCACGGCGAGTCGTTGAGCACCTTCTCCGCGTCCTTCTTGCTCCACTCGGCCCAAGCCTTATTGAGTTTCTGCGCGCCCGCGCCGAGCGCGCACAGAGAGATTATGCCGATGATGATGATCGTTCTGCGCATGGTTTTATTCGCGCCTGGATGGACGAGCGCGGGGCGGCGGCCCGTATGTCCGGCCGCCGCCCCACACTTTTGGTCAGGCGGTTAGAAGTTGAACCTGATGACAAACTGCACCAGGCGACCGCCCGGATCGTTTGTCGTCGAGGTGTCCTGATAAGCGGCGTTCGTCGTGCCGAAGGCCGACGAGTTGAAGTTCGTCACGGCCGCGACATCGCTCGATGCCGGGTTGCCGACGAAGAAGTTGATGTTGTTGATCGCGTTCAGGAACTCGCCGCGCAACTCAAGGTTGGTGCGCTCCGTGAACTTGATCTTCTTCACCAGGCTCATGTCCACGCGCACGAAGCGCGGCCCGTGGAGCACAAGCTGACTGAAGCCGCACTGCCCGGCGTAAGCCTGCACGCAGCCGCCGTAGCCCGGCGGCGCGATGAAGCGCCCCGTCGGCGCTGTGCCCGGCGCGTAGCCGCCCACGGCCGTCGCGGCTGTCGAGAAGGTGAACGCGCGCCGCGTGTTGTCAATGATGTCCTGCGGCAGGAAGTAGACGATGCGGTTGCCGTCCTTGCGAATCTCGACGGCGTGCTGCAAGTCCTTAACCGTCATGCCGACGAGTTGGACGTTGCCGAGGCGGAACGGCCGCCCCGTCTGCACGCGCGCCGTGCCGTGGACTTCCCAGCCGCCGATCACGCGATCCAGCAGGCCGTTGGCGTCGCCAGCGATCAGCTGCCCGCGCCCGACCGGCAACTCGTAAATCCAGTTGACCTTGAAGGCATGGGTCACGTCGAAGGGCGACGTGCTCTTGCTCAGGCGGTGGTCGCGCAGCGTCACGTAGTTGGCGAACCCGGTCTGCTGGTTGCCCGTCGTCGCCGCGAAGACGTTGCTCTGCGACTTCGAGAAGGTGTAGTTCGCTTGCAGCAGCAGCCCCTGCGACAGCCGCCGCCGCAACTCGATCTGGAAGGCGTCATACCACGTGTGCTGCCCGTTGTCGGTCAGCGTCACGTTGCCGAAGCGCGCGTCCGGGTTGACCTGGAAGAAGTTGTAGGGCAGCCCGGCCGCGACGGCGTTATTCAGATACAGGTCGCCGGTGGTCGGCGACGGTGAGGCCGACGTGCCAAGCGTCGTCGCGAACGCGATGGGGTTGCTGTTGTTCACGAGCAGCGGGTTGATGAAGGTGGCGCTGGCGAAGCTGCTCGACCCGTAGTTGGCCGGGTTGGTGGCCGCCGAGGTGGGCTGACCCGAAAAGAACGCCAGGATGATCGGCAGCGGACTCGTGCCCGTGCCGGGGCCGAAGTAGCGGAAGTTGTTGCCGCGCCCCGCCGCGCGGTTCGCCAGCAGGTTAGCTTGCGCCAGCCGGAACTCGTTGGCGAAGCCGTTCTCGACGGTGTTGACTTCGTTCAGCGTGTAGCGCCGCAGCAGGTCTATGCCGCGGTTGCCGACGTAGCGCGCCTCGACGACCATGTCCTTCGTCAACTCGCGCTGGAAGCCGAACGTCCACGACGCGACGTAGCCAGTCTTGAAGTTCGGGTCGAAGCCGGAGAGCACGTCCTGCAAGCCGCCCTCAATCGGGAAGCTCGGACTGGCCGGGATGGGCACGTTCGGGAACGTGGCGCGGTTGCGCAGGAGGCTGCCTTCCGGCAGGTTGAGACCGGCGAAGAGCGTGGCGTCGAGCACGCCGCCGGGATTGTTCTGGGTCGGGGTAATCACCGCCGACAGACCTTCGCGCACGTAGGCGAGCGAGAAGCCGCCGCGCAGCACGCTCTGGCCGGCGTTACCGAGGACGCGATGCAGGAGACCCGAACGCCAGTCGGGGCTGTAAGCGAAGCCCACCGACGGCGCGAGGTTGTTCCAGTCGGTCTTGTAAATCTTATCGCCCGGCAGGTACTGGACAAACTTCGTCGCAGTCGCGCCCGGTGCGACGCCCGGCTGGAAGAGACGGCCCGGCCCGGATACGCCGAACAGGCTGTCCTTGGTCGTGCGCGTGAAGGTCTTGTTGAGCGTGACGGGCGCTTGCTGTGGCTCCCAGCGCAGCCCGTAGTTCAACGTCAGGTTCGGGCGGAAGCGCCAGGAGTCCTGCGCGAACAGGCCGAACTCGCGCTGGCGGAAGCGGGTCGTCTGCGGCCCCTCGATGGTGAACTTGCCTTCGTCGTTGAAAGCCGTCTTTGAGAACGCGGCGACATCGCCGACGAGGATCGCGTAGATTTGCGAAGCCTCGGCCAGTTGCAGCGCGCTCGCGCCGGGGAAGGCGGCCTGTGCTATCGGACTCTCCGGGTCGAACAGGTCGTTTGCTGCTTCGCCCGGACTCACGCCAAAGAAGGCGCTCGGCACAATCTCGTTCAGGTTGAACTGGTACGAGTTGATCTGCGTGAACGTGCCGCCGAAGTTGAACGTGTGCGTGTTCCTGACCCACGTCAGCGTGTCGTTGAACTCCTTGGTCGGCGTGTTGCGCCGGTTCGACGTGTTGCCGAACGCGCCGTTGAAGCCGAAGCCGGGGAAGGAGTTTGCGGTCAGGTCTGTCAGGTTGGTGGCCTGCTGGCCCGGTGTGGCGGGGCCAAACGCGCCGCAGCAGCTATCGCTGAACGCCAGATTGAGACCGCCCTGGTTGGCAAAATCTGCCGCGCTGACGCGCGACAGGAACAGGCTCGTGCCGCCCGTCAGGCTGAAGCGCGCCTCGTTGACGAGGTTGGGGTTGAGCGTCGAGCGCAACGCTGTCGAGTTAGAGAAGCGGTGCGAGTCCTGCCCGCCGAAGTTCGTCGCGCCGGGGAACGACGGATCGGTGAAGTTCAGGAAGTCAACCGGCTTGCCCGTGAACCGCTGGTAGTTCCAGATGTTCTCGATGTGGTGGTTCTTCGACAGGTTATAGTCGAAGCGCACGGTCGGGAAGTAGCGATCCTGCCCGCCCTGCGCGGTGAAGTTGAAGTTTTGCAGGTTCGGCGAGAACGGCGACGCGGTCAGCGTGCCGCTACCTAAAGATGACCGGATGGCCGCGAGCGCGCCCTGCACAGTCGGATCGACCGTGCTGGTCACGCCGTTGGCCGCGGCGAGCGAGAGCAGGTTCACCGTGCGCGTCGTGCCGCCCGCCGTGTAGGTGAAGTTGCCCGGCGTCGTGCCGCCGAAGATGTTCGTGTTAAAGACGGTGCGCGTGCGCAGTTGCGTCTCGGGGATGTGAAACTCTTCGTAGTTGACGAAGAAGAAGGCCTTGTCGCGCCCGTTGTAGAGCTTCGGGATGACGATAGGGCCGCCGGTGCGGATGCCGAACTGGTTCAGGAGCACGCGGTCGGGGCGCACCTTCGTCTCGCCGGGGCGCGGTTGCAGGTCGCGGTTGCGGAAGTAGTAGTTGGCCGAGAGCGTCGGCTCGCGGTGATACCAGTAGGCGCTGCCGGTCAGGTCGTTCGTGCCGGCGCGCGTGATGAACTTGATCTGCACCGCGCCCGCGCCGGAAGACTCCGCGCCAGGCGTCGCGGTCGAGATCGTCACCTCGTCAATCGCGTCTATACGCGGGCGGACGTAAGTGAAGAAGCCGTCGCCGGACTTGATCAGGTTGTCCTGCACGTTCGCGCCGTCAATCGTGATGTTGAGCGCGCCGTAAGGCAAGCCGTTGACGTGCGACGTGCGCGGGCGGCCCGTCGTCTGCACGCCGGGCAGCAAGGTGACGAGATCGAGCGCGTCGCGCGAAGCCTGCGGCTGCTCGACGATCTGGCGGCCCGTGATGGTCGTGCCGACGGTGGCGCTCTGCGTTTGCAGCAGCTCGCCGCCCGCGGCCGTGATGGTGACGGTATCGTTGACCGCGCCGACTTCGAGCGCCACGTTGATGCTCGAAGGCGTGCCCACGTCCACCTTGACGTTCTGCACGACGGCCTGCTTGAAGCCCTGAGCGGTGATGGTCACGACATATGTGCCGCTCGCCACTGAGGGCACGTTAAACGTGCCGTTGTCGGCCGTCTGCGTATTGAACTCCTGGTTCGTGGCGCTGTTGCGCACGACGACGCTGGCGTTCGCCACGACCGCGCCGGACGGGTCGGTCACCGTTCCCGCCAGCGAGCCGACCGGCACGCCCTGTCCGAGCGCGGCCGCGCACGCGAGCGCCATCAGCAGGAGCGCGATGGTGCATCTGCATAGAAATGTTTTCATGTGATCCTCCAGCAAAGAGTCAGAGCCGTTTTGATTACCCGGCATCCGTGCCGCCGCCTCGTGGGCTGTCGCCCGCGGGCGCTCGACGACCGAAAGGCGAGGAGCTAGTCCGGCGACGGGAGCAATCGAGGGGCGAGCAACATGCCGCCCCGCCCGCGCAAAAGGGCAAGGTGTATGCCGCCTGCGCGCGGGCCGAGTGAAGGCTTGTGTTTGTGCGCTTTAAGTAGCGGGCCGGAGGTGGAGCGGGACGCGCGGCGCTGAGGAATCGCACCGCGCGTTCTTATTTTTTATGATGATAAGATAAAACGAAAGATAATCCCGAAGAGGCGAGTGCGCCCACGTCGCCGAGGCCAAGGCGTTTTTGGGGCTGGCGGGCAGAGTTGGCGGGCGCGGCGTGAGTGATGAAAGGGATGCGGGTCGAGGCGTCCGGTTGAATGAGTTGTTAGGCCCCGCCCGCACCGGCGGTCACGTTGGTGGTAGGTACGACTTAGTTGGGAAGGGGCGTTACACCCCTTCCCTTGTCCAACGCTTCAGGGCGGCTAGTTCTTCCAACCCAAAACCCAGACTTTGCCATTAGATTCGCCAATGTCGGCCGCCCTGACGCCGGGCAGTTTCGTCCAGTTTTTGCCATCAAAGTTGCCGCCGCTGCCGTCGTAATGCCAGACATCCTGCTGGTAGTTGACCACGTACACTTGATCGTCGTTGCCCACTGTGATGTGGGTCGCTTGGCCCTTGGGTAACTCTTTCCACTCCCCCTTCCAGTCCCACTTGTAGATGGGGAAGTTGCTCGGATCAATCGGAGACGGTTGGGCTCCGATGATCCAGATGCTAGGGTTGGGGCCGGGGCTGACGCCGATGTCGGTCGCCTTTTGGCCGGGCAGTTCGGCCCATTGGTTACCATCGTAGAACCAGACCCCCCCTTGGTGGTTGACCACACCCAGCTTGCCGCCGGAGCCTGCCGAGATGCGGGTCGCCGCGCCCGAGGGAAACTCTTTCCACGCTCCAGTCCAGTCCCACTTGTAGATGCGATAGTCGCCCGGATACGCGTCAGAGTGTTGAGCGCCGATGATCCAAACGTCACCATCGGGGCTGACGCTAATGTCGGTCGCGTTCTGGCCGGGCAAAGGGGGCCAGTTCACGCCGTCGTAGTACCGGATACCCTGCGTATAGTCGATTATGTACGGAGTGTCGTAGCTATCCGCCGAGATACTTATTGGTTTGAATACTGCGGCGTCGATGGGGCTAGCCCACTTGGAGCCGTTCAACTGGCGGACAGAATCGGGGGCCGGGTACGCAATAAGGGCGTACCAGATGATCTTGTCCATGAGTTCCTGTGGGGGATAGTCCATGAGGACGGTGCCGAGCCGCTCGTTCGCGCTCGGAGCGTTCGCGGGGTCTTGCAGATACCCCAAGACGAGCGGGTTCATGGTCTTCGCCCAACTAGACGGGGAGGCGTTTCCGGGGGCGCAACTCACGAAAGTGATGTACCAATAGTTGGCGTCATACGGGCCGTTGCCGCTCACCTTACCGGTGGCCTTGTCGAAATGATCCTTCACATTGCGCCACTTCGCCCGAGTGGTCGTGTCCATGTAATGGTCATCCACGTCGATCATGGGCTGCGGAAAAACCCCTCCTCTGGTGGCGTCCCAGTCGGGCCAGAGGATGCCGTAGCTGGGCCGGTAGTCGGGGAAATTGGGATTCGGGGGAGTTTCGGGATCATCGAGCCGGTTCACGAGGATGATACGCCCCCTCGCCTCTTCGAGCGCCGGTACTCGATTCTCGACCCAGCAGTACGCGCTCTCACGACCATCCTTCTGCAAGAGCGCCCTGAACCCATCCTCGAAGGTCTTGTAGTCCACTTTAGGCTCTTCCTGCTTGAACGTCATGATGATGCACTCGCTGGGGTTCTCTTTGAGGAACTCGATGCAGGGCTGGAGCACGAAATTCGTGCAGTCCGGGTTGTTCGAATAGTCAGAGTCCTCATCGAAGTACGACCACTGATAATCGTGTTTGTGATGAACCGCGAAGTTGATGCCTCCTTTGGCCGATTTGACATAAACGAGTCGGATGTCAAGGAAGCGCGCGCCCATGTCGAGTTGTTCCCGGTATAACTTGTCCTGACATTGGTCGTAATCATGGCCGGGGATGTAAAACATGGAACCGCTATCGTGAGTGCCGGGGATGGTTAGGCGGTTGATCCTCCTGGTCCCGTCAAGGTTGAACATCCATTTGGTCCACATATGGTCTCTCCTTTGGTTTCGGCGGTGGGACGGGGAAGCGAAACGTTTGCCTCTATCGCGCCCCCTTCCTGGAGCGCGATAGTCAGTCGAAGCTGCAACCTCACCGGGTCAAACTCGTGGTGGGATTAATAGGCTCGGCGTCGAAGTCCAACTTATGGGCGCGCGTCCGCTGCATTGGCCTGTTAGCCCGCCTCTGGTTGCGGCCTGAAGCGCGCCTTAGCTTTCAGGGTGCAACCTTTAGGCGGCCTAATGCCTGAATTAACCCGCGCCGAGCGTAGGCATTCAATGTACATCAGGGGACGCAACATGAAAAGAATGCTATCGAGGCGTCGGGTTGAATGAGTTCCTATGAAAGTCAACCCTCAAGCTGCCGCATTGAGCGCACGTAGTTTGCGATTGTAGAGCCGATCCTCCAAGTACCAGTAGTCCAGTTCCTTCTTCAGCAGCACGAAGATGATCGTCAAGAGCTTTCTGGCGGTCGCGCAGATGGCCTTGCCCGCACCCTTCTCCCGCTTCTTCTTCTGATAGAACTCCATCAGCGGCGTCTCCGTCTTGTTGACCATCGCAAGTACCGCGCGGATGGCTATCGTCCGCAGCCGCCTCCGCCCCCGCTTCGTAATCGCGCCGTATCTCGTCGTCTCGTTCGACTGCCTGACCGATGTGGCTAAACCCGCGTAAGCGACTAACTGCTTCGACCTGTCGAAGAGCGCGATGTCGCCGACCTCGGCCAGCAGGGCTATCGCCGAGAGCAGGTTCAGCCCATGCACCTGAAGCAGCCGCTTCACTCCCGGCAGCCCCTTGCCCAGCCGGACGATCTCAGCTTCGAGTCGCGTGACCTCAGCTTCGAGCGCAGCCATCTGGCGCAAGCACGCCTCGATGACCGCGCGGTCGGTGTCGGCCAGCCCCTCGTGCCGGGCAACTCGCCTGCGGCCCGCCTCCGAGGCGAAGGCTGAGCGTGTCAGCGCCACGCCGTTGCGTGTCAACGCCGCGTGTGCCATGTTCTTGAGCTTCGTCGTCATCCCCACCAAAGTCTCGCGGGCTTGCAGCAGGTGGCGCAGCCGCCTGACCTGCTCCGATGGCACGGGCACTTCGGGCAGCCAGCCGAGTTTAAGGAAGCGGGCGAGCGCGGCGGCGTCCGCCTTGTCCGTCTGCTTCTTCGACTGCGCGATGACCGCGAAGCGGTAGGTGTCTACGAGCGCGCCGCGGCTGACGCAGTTCTTGATCTGGTCGAAGAAGTAATAGACGTGCTGCGTCACCTCAACCGCCACCTCGTCCGTCCCGCGCAGCTTGCGCTTGAACCGGGCGATGCCTTCCGTGGTGAGCGGGTAAGTCTCTAGGCGTTGGGTCTCATCCGGGGCAAGGAAACAGGCAACGAAGTTCGTCTTGTGCAGGTCTACTCCGACGTGGCGCATGGGTGTTCCTCCTTCACGGGAAAGGGAGACCCATGAGAAAGACTTGCTCGGCGTAGCTCCACACTCCTATTCGGGATCGAAAGTCCCACTTCATGAGGCGGGTCAGGGCTACGATAGGTCACACTGTTAGACGGGATCAAAGTCCCAAACTCATTCCCGGCCCTCACCCTGTCTTTGCTCATGGCCTCCTGGCGGCATGAGCTTACTACACCGAACGCTCAGACTTTTATCATGACCTGTTAGGTGCGTCTTCGACGTTTCTTAGGCCAATCGAATTCCACATCATTCTGCTTCAGGAACTGGATAAATTCTGCAACATGCTCCCGCGCCCTATCAATGTCGCCCTCGCTAGTTTCGCTATGGTTCACGACCACAATTGATATTTCCTCGAATTTATTACACGCAAAACTAACTTCATTGCCTCTCAGATGATAGAAATAGACAGGATCGGATTGGCTGTAGATTTGGGGCAATCTTTCTGATATATGCCGCTTGTGTTTATAAATCTCACCTAAAAGATCGCGCTCTTCCCAAAGATAAATTTGAAATGGATAATCTTGGCGGACAGATTCTAGCCAGTCTTTTGTATTTGCACTCAATGTATTTGTAACCGCAATCAAAACATTGTCAGGTCTGTGCTCACGGGCAGACGTAAGGAAAGAAGCAATGTCATCTTTTTTCGGCGGCTTAGAGACATATCACTTACATTGAATAATCCATTTAGCACTTCTACGGACAGAAGACAAAGGAGCCTCAATTTTCTTCGCCAAAATGTCCCGACCCCTATCATTACCTGACTCTCCAAACCATTGAATATCGGTGAAGTCATTTTGCTTCCAGAATGAGGCAACATAATTGCTCGAATTCTTTAGGCTTTAGTTGTGACCATGAAATATTCATCTTAATTCACCACGAAGCAACATAACGCCGGCAATCAGCGGCGAGCACCCGCGCAACCATCATGAGAGAAATCGTGTGGCGCGAGTCCGCTGCATGCCGTTGTTATGTGGCGCGTTAAAAGCTGCCGGGCGGCTCGAAGCCCGGAGGCTGTTGAGGCGCAATGACGGTGTTCTGAAATGCGATGATGCTCCACTTGCCTCGCTCTTTCGTTACGACCGCCGTTTCGATGGCGTGGTCTTTCTTGACCTCGCCGCCTTCGGAATATTCAATGTCGAACGTCGTATGAACAACCGCAACGTCAGGGCGCAGGAAGCGGATACTCTTGATGGTGATTGTATTCTTGCTCGCCTTATAATCCGGCTGCGCGAGGCGGAAGGCGAACCCCTTCTCGATGTCGTCTCGCCCTTTAAGGTGTAGCCCGGTGACGACCACGAAGTCGGCGTCTGCCGCGAACGGAGCCGCAGCCGCTTTAGCATCGTGGCCGTTCCAGCCGTCCTGAATCTGCTGGATAAGTTTGCGTATAGCCGTTTCGTCTTTGCTCATCCGGGTCATCTTCTGCGCGTTAAGTGTAATAACACCAAACACAGCTAGAAAAACCAAGGCGGGAATTGTCCGAATCATGCAAGATAACATTACCTGCCTCCAAAACAGTTTCATCATAGAATTTTGAGTGCCTCATACGCTGCTTTGCCAAGCGTTATGCCGCCGGCGCTCCATCTTCGTAGTACTTCCAGAGGAGTTGCCGACTCACGTGTTCGATCCCTCAGTCGCAACCTGGAAGGCCGTCCTCAATAACGGTCGTGGTGGAGGTAGGCCCGATGACGTGTAGGTCATTCCTTCCTTTTTCTGTATTCGTTTAAGCACTTATCCAAGGGGTCGCCCTCGTTGTAAATGCATTTGCAGAAGCGCAGGCAGTCCTCGGGGCGAGCATTACTGCGGCATCCGTTCGTGCACTCTAGCTCAGAATTGCCAGGCCGGAGGTCGTACATAAAAGCGTTGATGATGATCACTGCGGCGACAACTGCGACAACGCCTCCAAAAAATATCCAGGGAAACTTGCGGGACATCTTCTGATTTGGTGTTGCCCCGACGTTGCTCGACGACGCAAAGGGCAGAACGTATTTCAAGCGCGCGTAGTCCCAACACAGCAAATACAAGTTTGCCAACACCATGAGCGTAGTGATGCGAGTGCCTTCAAAGCGGGTCGCATAGGCCAACACACAAATGTTGAAGATGATCGGGAAATAAAGAATCGCTCCCAGCAACGCCGTCCTCGGAATGAGCAACAGCAGCGCCGCCGCCAGCTGGCCTACGCCGATAAACCTGTAGTAAAAGCCGGTAAGGTATAACGCGTCAAAATAGTGGCCCAGTGGATGATTCGAGGGCAACGCGGTAAACCGCTCTCCCATAACTTTTACTATGCCAGAAGGGATAAACCCCAAGGCCAATGCGACGCGACAAAAGACGGCGAAGTAGCGCAACCATTGGTTCCTCTTGCATTCATCGTAGAGATGGTCAAGGTTGGCAAGTAGGTTCATAAGAGCCAAATCAAATGGGTGCAGTACGCTCCAAGTCCGGCGTTATACCGCCGGACATCACCCGCGCCCCTATTCAAGGTGCATGAGAGGCTGCGTAATGGGGCGTCGGGTGCACGCCGTTGTTAGATGCGGTCTCGAAGATAATTCAGAGCGCCCCGGATTAGTAGAGGCTAGTTCCTAGTACCGACAACTTTTTCGCTCTTGGGCCGCCAGCCATCCTTGAACCAATAGCTTGAAGGCGTGCAATCATAATGAAGGTCTTTGAAGGTAAATCTAACCGGCCGGAACTCATTGTAAGTCTCGTAACCGCTCGCGATTGTTGAAACCGGGAGTCTATAGAGGCCGGATTGTACTAGAAGAATATTCCAAGCGCTGACGCTCAATAAAAGGGCTAACCCCATGACCCTCAGCATGCCACGACGCCGGCTTCGATCAGGAGAAGCGACTCTATTGACAGCCCAAGTGACAACAGGAAATGTGATTGCGAAAAGGATGGCAATGTTCACGACGAAGATTGAGGGCATGTATATGTATTCCATCGAAGATACTCCCGACCACCGGACATATGGCAACGGCATACCGAAAACGGCAGATGCGAGGCCATCTTCCTGATTAGTACAGTAGGGAAACGACCATTCAATTGTGAATACCGCTTCAAGCCAACCGACGAGTCCGAGGGTTAGCGGAAGAGCCGGAGCGCGAATAAAAACGTTCAGTCGTCGCAGACCACCGAGCAGCATGTTGGAAGACATAGTTTCTCACCTTCTTTTCTCAGCTACCGAGATTCAGTCACGCTAATCACCGCAAGGTACACAAGCGAAAGCATCTAACGCATAGTAGACCGAAGGTGGCGGTAATTCACCGCTTGGCGCTGGCTTTTGTCGGTCTAAACCGCCAATTGCCGAGTTTTACCGCTGCCTTCGGTCTGATCAGGCCACAGCCAAGTTTTACCGCACCCGACTATTAACAAGGAGCGTGAGGCTAACTTGGTCTGTTAGCGCGGGGAAGATATGTACATCATTACTGGAAGTCAATAGCGAGGGGCGGCGACCGCGCCTCACTAGGACGGTCGCCGCCCCTCGTCAACTCACAACTTTTGGGTTGTGAGGTCGCGCCGAAGAATGCCCTTACCTTTAGCGCGCGCATCGGGCAGCCAGAGAGAGTAAGGAAGAAACCAGCCCGCACCTTCGTCTAATACGCGAACGGAAGCATCATTCTAAGGAGGTAGCGATAGCATGATTAAGAACCTGGGCTTGGCTGCGTTACTCCTGAGCTTGATAGTCCTGCTAATCCACGCGCCCGCCGCCGGGCATCCCGGTTCGGGCATCGTCGTAGATCGACGTGGGTACGTGTACTTCGTTGATACCGGCAGCGGCGTCTGGATGATCGACCCGCGCGGCAAACTCACCCGCCGCGACGGCCCAAGGTTTCACTGGCTGGCCATCGACGAGAGCGAGCAACCGTTCGGCGCGCGCCTGCCAGCTATCCCAGCAGGGGAACTCAGTGCCGTCGGCGTCCATCCCACGCTCCTGCTCTCAAGCGATGTTCCGCTCGCTGTCGGGCGGGATGGCGCGCTCTACTGCCCTGAGTTAGGAGCCGACGGGCGTTTGCGTATCGTGCGCTTCACCCGCGCGGGCGTGCGCAGCGTCCGCGCTACCCTGCCGGCGCAAGCCCTGGGCGGCGTGCTACGGTGGGTCAACGGCTTGGCCGCCGGTGCGGACGGTTCGCTTTACTACACAGAAGATAAGTCCGTCCGCAGAGTAGATGAGCGAGGTTCGGTTTCTACGCTAGCGACAAATGTCACGGTGCCCGACTGCGCCCGCATTCCCGGCACTGAAGGGACGGAACCCTACCTGCGTGGCCTCGCCGTCGCGCCGGACGGCGCTGTCTTCGTCGCCGCCGCTGGTTGCGGGGCGGTGCTAAAGATCACGCCTCGTGGCGAGTTCATGACCGTCTTGCGCACCGCCAGTCCGTGGTCTCCGACCGCCGTCGCAGTCTCTCCGAGCGGTCTCTACGTGCTCGAATACCTGCACACCGCCACAGAGGATCGGCTAGCGTGGCTGCCGCGGGTGCGGAAAGTCCTGCCTAACGGTGACGTTGTCAGCATCGCGGCCGTCGAACGACCGAAGGCACGCTAACAGCCTAACTCTGCTGCGCTTAGCCAACCCGCTGTATAGGGCGTGGCGTCGCGCTGCGTAAGCCAGGGCGGGCGTTCGTGCGCCGGGCCGGCGCGGCATGGTCGGATTCAATCCAAGGTTGATGCGCGCGACTTTTGCCTGTCACCCGTTGTTCCGCCGCTGTTTATCAACGGGTGACACGGCAACTCTTCCACCGTTCTACCTGAGAGAGCAATGGCCCGATTTGAACCTTTGACCGCCGTCACACCTATTACAGTGTTACTTAAATGGTAAAGACTATATGTGTAACAAACCGGGCCGGGGCCGGGCGCTTGGAACGAATCTGGTACCATCCGCGTTGGGTGTCTTTGCGTGTCCTTACCCCGTGGTGTGCTGCTCGGCGGCTGCAACCCTGTCAATTGCCCTGCGTTGGGCGGTGGTGGGTGGCGTTGCGGGATGGGGCTTTCGTCATTGATAAGACAAATTAAATGATATTCGCCCGCCCGAAGCTTGGACGGCTGCGGGCGGGCGAAACGATGACGGCGGAGAGGACGCTCTGCCCTGCGCTCTTTAACTCGTGCGCGGCGTCATGCGGCGGATGGCCGGCGTCAGGAGCGCGAGCAGGCCGGCGGCGGCGAGCGAGATGAGCGCGAAGACGCCGAAGAGGCGGAACAGCGCGCCCTCGGTGTTCTCGTTGAAGAGACCGGCCGAGAGCCCCGCGATGTAACTGCCGATGGAGATGGACAGGAACCACACGCCCATCATCAACCCCACCATGCGCGCGGGCGAGAGCTTCGTCACCGTGCTCAGGCCGACCGGACTCAGGCACAGTTCGCCGAAGGTCTGGATCAAATAGACGAGGACGAGCCATAGCGGGCTGACACGCCCGCCGCCTGTCATCGTCGAGACGAGCGCGATGATGCCGAAGGCAAGGCCAGCGAACATCAGCCCGGTGGCAAACTTCGCCGGACTCGTCGGCTGCCGTCGCCCCAGCCGCACCCAGAGGCCGGCGAATACCGGCGCGAGCAGGATTACGAACGTCGGCTGCACAGATTGAAACCAGCTTGACGGGAACTCGAAGCCGAAGATGTTATTGCGCGTCAGCTTGTCCGCGAAGAGCGTCAGGCTCGATCCCGCCTGCTCGAACGTCATCCAGAACATGACGGAGAAGATGAACAGGATGAAGATGACCAGCACGCGTTTCAGTTCATCGCCTGCAAGCAGCCGGGCCGTGCCGACGAGGTAGCCGGCGAAGAACCCGACCACGCCGGGGAACAGCGCCGAGACGGCCGCGTCGCCAAAGTGCACGCCCGCCGCCGCGCCGACGACGCCGCAGATGATCGCGAGCGCGAGCGTCACCATGTCGAAGCCCTGGCCTGTGCCCGCCTTCACCTGATCGATGTCCGGCTCGCGCTTCGGCTGCGGCTTCTGCCCGACGCCGCGCAGCCGCCCGCCGCCGAGGACGTACTGCACCAGCCCCAGCGTCATGCCGACGCCCGCCGCGCCGAAGCCCCAATGCCAACTGTTGTTCGGATCGAAACCCATCGAAGAGATTTTATTCCTGAACCACTCCTGCTGTGCGAGGAAGCCGCAGACGAGCGGCGCGGTCATCGCGCCGATGTTGATGCCCATGTAGAAGATCGAGAAGCCGGCGTCGCGGCGCGTGTCGCCCTCGTCGTAGAGGTCGCCGACCATCGTGCTAATGTTCGGCTTGAGCAGCCCCGTGCCGATGGCGATCAGGACGAGACCGAGGTAGAAGGTCGTGGTCGAGTGGACGACCATCGAGTAGTGGCCGCAGGCGATGACGATGCCGCCGATCAAGACCGCGCGCCGCGCGCCGAAGACCTTGTCCGCCAGCCAGCCGCCGATGAGCGGCATCCAGTAGACGGACGACACGTATGTGCCGTAGATGAGCGCGGCGTACTTGCGGTCGAACTGGAGGCCGCCACCCGCGGCCGGTGTGACCATGTAGAGCAGCAGGATGGCGCGCATGCCGTAGTAGCTGAAGCGCTCCCACATCTCAGTGAAGAAGAGCGTCGTCAGGCCGCGCGGGTGACCGCCCAAGCCCTTAGTGTCCGCCGCCTCAACCCGGCTCGCGCCCGTCTCGTCAATCGCTACGCTCATGTTCAGTCGCTCCTTGGTCGGATGTCTAAGGCCGGCAGGCCCGCCCGCCGAACTGACAATGGTTTAATGAGGGGGGCATCGCGCGCACAACTCGCCTGCTTAGAGCGAGCCACGTCCGTTAAAGGTTTGCCGGGCGTTTTGTGCTAGGGGGATTATTATCTTTTCACGCGCCGTGAGTCTAGGGCGGCGCGCGCTCGTTCCCGCGCGCCGACGACGAGCAGCAGCGCAAGGGGGAGGGCGAGCCGGCGACGTGCTGGCGTTGACTGGGCCATGTTGTGTCTCCTTTCGGGGGTCAGCGGTGGAGTACGAGCGGATGAGAGAACGTGCGGCGCGGACGTGAGCGGCGGCCGGGGCGAAGGCGGGTTGCGGCTGCCGCGCGCTCTGGGGCGTCCTTACCGGCTCAGGCGTGAGCACGCGCACGTTAGACGAGTGTGCGCGCTCCTGTCAACAACTTTCGCCGCGCAGGTGCGGACGCTCGCCCCGCAAACGGTAGTGGTCAGTTTAGCTTGGGTGAATAGCACAGTGATACACCACAGAGGCACAGAGGGCGCAGAGGCAGCACGGAGGCTTGTTCTTCTCTGTGCCCCCTCCGTGTCCTCTGTGCCTCTGTGGTGCGTGCCGCCTGCCACTTCCTCAAGCCAACGTGCACCACTATCCAGCAAACCTTTCCCTTCCCCAATCCGCCAAACGGGATTAACATATTCGTCGCAGTACGCATTCTGTCGACAGGGGGACGTACATGGCCGAGAAGCGCAAAGGGAAAGGCGGTAACAAGGGCGGCGGGATTATCTCCACCGTGGTTGATCAGACGACGCGGCTCGCAGGCGAGACCACGCGCATCGCGGGCGAGGTGATGGACAGCGCGACAAGCATGGCGAACACGGCGCGCGAGACGGGCGCGGACTGGGTCAAGGGCGTCAGCCCGACCGCCGCCGACGTGCTCCGCCCCGGCGGCAAGAAGAAGTCGCACGGCGGTCGCGCCGCGCGCCAGCCGCGCGCGGCGACGGCCGCCGGCAAGGCCGCCGCGAGCGTCGCAAAGCAGGCGCGCAAGACCGCGCAGAGCGCCGGCAAGGCGACCACGCGCGCGACCAAGGCCGCCGGCCGCGCCACCACGCAAGCCGCGCGCGGCGCACAGAAGGCGACGCGCTCGGCGACGGGCAGGGGCAGCGCGAAGAAGCGGTAAAACTTTGTTCGTTGTCCGTGGTCAGTTGTTCTTTGTCTCGTCAGTTACCCGTGGCGGCTGCAACTATTAACTCGCGCAAGCGGAACGACGGACAACGGACAAAATCGTGGCGCGCGTCGTCTTTCGTACCGACGGCGCGCGCCGTCCGCGTGTAAAGTTAAGCCAAGAAACGTGCGCCCTCTTGTGCCCCGCCGGGCGCGCGCCTGACGAACGATGAACGCACTGGTGGTTGACGACGAAGGGCTGATCCGCGACAACGTGGCGGAGGTCTTGCGCGCGGACGGCTGGACGGTCAGCGAGGCCGCGACGGCCGCCGAGGCGATTGCGCTGCTAGACGCGACCGAGTGGGCGCTCGTCTTCTGCGACGTGCGCTTGGGCGAAGGCCCGCAGGACGGCTTCGACGTGCTGCGGCGCTTCAACGAGGCGCAGCCCGACGCGCAGATCGTTTTGATGACCGGGCACGGCTCGGCCATCGGCGCGCTCGACGCCGTCTCCTCCGGCGCTTACGAATATCTGCTCAAGCCCTTCGACATAGACGACGTGCGCGCCATCGCGCAGTCCGTCCGCGCGGGCCGCGAGCGCCGCGCTGCGCCGCGCACGACCGGCGAGCTACAGCCGCTCCACACGCACAGCAGCGATCTCGAACTCGTGGGGCGCAGCGGCGCGTTCGTCGAGGTGATGAAACTCGTCGGGCGCGTCGCGCCGAAGAACCTGCCGGTACTCATCACGGGCGAGTCGGGCACGGGCAAGGAGTTGATCGCGCGCGCCATCCACCGCCGCAGCCCGCGCGCCGAGCGCCCCTTCGTCGCCGTCAACTGCGGCGCGATCCCCTCGGAGTTGATCGAGTCGGAACTGTTCGGGCACGTCAAGGGCGCGTTCACCGGCGCGAGCGCCGACAGGCGCGGGCTGTGGGAAGAGGCCGACGGCGGCATCATTTTCTTAGACGAGATTACGGAGACGACGCCCGCGTTCCAGGTGAAGTTGCTGCGCGCGCTGCAAGAGGGCGAGATCAGAAGGGTCGGCGCAAACCTGACGACGCACGTGGACGTGCGCGTCATTGCGGCGACGAACCGCGACCCTGAAGAGGAGGTGCGCGTGGGCCGTTTCCGGCAGGACTTGTTCTACCGGCTGAACGCGGTCACGCTCTACCTGCCGCCATTGCGCGAGCGGCGCGAAGACATCATGCCGCTCGCGCGCCACTTCGCCCGGCGGCTCGCGGAGCCGGGCGTACATCAAGTCAGTTTCTCGCGCGAGGCCATCGAGTTGCTTGAGACCTACCCGTGGCCCGGCAACATACGCGAGCTTGAGAACGCCATCGTCCGCGCTGCCGCGCTCTGCGACCAGATCGTGCGCCCCGAAGACCTGCCCGAACGTATCCGCAGCAACGCCCACGCCGCGCCGCGCCCGCCCACGCCCGCGCCCTTCGCCGCGCCGCAGGCGGACGAGCCGCTGCCCTCGCTCGCCGAACTCGAACGCCGGCACGTCGTCCACGTGCTCCGGCGCACCGGCGGCAACAAGCAGGCCGCCGCCCGCATCCTCGGCATTGACCGCACGACGCTGCAACGCATCATCAAACGCTACAACCTCGACGGCGCGCGGGCGCAGGTTGACGACTTGGCGGCGACGAGCGAGCCGACGACGGATAAGGGTTGATCCGGTCGGGGTTGTGTTTAGCGCACGGCCGTTTTTAACACAGAGGCACAGAGGAGGCACGGAGGGCACAGAGAATTGATCTTCCCTGTGCCCTCCGTGCCTCCTCTGTGCCTCTGTGTTGAACTGACCGTTCGGCCCGCTCAACCCAACCGCACCTACGCCGCCGCGCTGGCCGTGATGGCGCTCACGTTCAGCGCGGCCGGGCGCAGCATGGCGGCGCGCGCGATGCCCGTGATCTGTTCGACGGTGAAGGGCTTCGCCACGACCCAGTCCACGCCGGCCGCGGCCTGCTCGTGCGAGCCGACTGCCTCGCCCCAGCCGGTGACGACGGCGAGCGGCAGGTGCGGCTGCCGCTCGTGCAGCGCGCGCGCAAGCTCCCAGCCGCTCATGCCGGGCAGCCCCAGGTCGGTGAAGACGCCCGCGAACTCCGTCTCGTCGCAACGCGCCAGCGCCTCGTGCCCCGTCTGCGCGACGACCACCTCGTGCCCGTCCTTCGCCAGGATGTCGCGCAGCAACTCGCGCACGTGCTCCTCGTCGTCCACGACGAGGAAGCGCGCGCGCCCGCTGCGCACGAGCGCGCCGGCCGGCATGGTCAACTCGGCGGTCGCGGGGCGCGTCCGCGCGCCGGGCCGCGCAAACGGCAGTTGGATGCGGAACGTCGTGCCGCGCCCGGTCTGCGACTCGACCTCGACCGTGCCGTCGTGCCGGCGGATGATGCCGTAGCTGACGGCGAGGCCGAGACCCATGCCGGTCTTGCCCTTCGTGGTGAAGAACGGGTTGAAGATGCGCGAGCGCACGTCGTCGCTCATCCCTGTGCCCGTGTCGCTGACGGAGATTTCCACCATGCCGTCAACCTCGCGCGTGGAGAGCGTCAGCGTCCCGCCCTGCGGCATCGCGTCCACCGCGTTGAAGACCATGTTGACCAGCACCTCGCGCAACTCCGACTCGTCGCCCAGCACGAGCCGGTTCGAGCGAATCTGCAATTCGAGGCTGATGTGGACGTTGTTCGCCTCGGCCGAGTCCTTCCAGCGGGGCCGAGTGATCTCGCTCACGTCGAGCAGCAGTTGATCGACCGCGACGGGCTGGAAGTCGTGCGCGCGGCGCTGGCGCGCGAAGTCCTGTATGCGCTTGATGGTCTTCGCGCCGTCCTTCGCCGTCTTGATGATGATCTTGAGGCCGGCCTCGATCTTCGCCGGGTCGTCGGTGGTCAGCAGCAACTGCGCGCGCCCCAGGATGCCGGCGAGCGTGTTGTTGAAGTCGTGCGCGACGCCGGAGGCCAACTCGCCCAGCGCGGACATCTTCTCGATCTGCGAGTACTGCTCGCGGATGCGCTCCTGCTCGGCGATATAGTGCGACAACTCTTCGACGTGGCGGCGGGCCTGCTCCGCCTGTTGCGCCGCCGCCTCGGCGCGCGCGCCCGCCTCCGCCTCGGCTTTGGCCGCCGCCGCCGACACTTCAATATTCTTCAGATAAGTGCGATACGTCAGATAGACGATGGCGATGATCGGCACGATGGCGATGAGCGCGTAGAAGCCGACCGTGCCGATGAGCCGCGCGATGAAGCCGGCTGCGGACGCGCCCGCGAAGTACGTGACCGACGTGTAGATGCAATACTGCCGATAGACCTGCGTGACGGACTGGTCGGTCTTCCAAGCCCACGCGACCGCCGCCAGCACGGAGTTGCCGATGTACTGCACGAGCGCCATGACCGAGAGCGCGATGACGAACTGCGCGCCGAAGACGCCGTGCGGTATCTGCACGACGGGGCCGAAGCAGGCGTGCAGGATCGAGACCGTGAGGAAGGTGGTGAAGGCCACGAGCGCCGAGTTGTAGGCGAGCGTGAGCGGCTTGCGGCTGATCAGGAGCGACGAGCAGAGGCCGTCGGCCGCCGCCAGTAGGATCGCCGCCTCGCCGCCGTAGAGCAGCATCGTCAGGAAGATCAACGTCTCTGAGATCGTAATGCGCCCGTTGACGCCGGGCACGCGCACCGTGATGCGCGACGTGAGCGCGACCGTCAGCGAGGCCAACACCAGAAAGAGCGGGTCAAGCTGCGCGAACGGCAGGCGGTAGGCCGAGTAGAGGCACGCCGCCGCGCCGAGCGCGATGATCGTCACCATGAACGGGCGGGCTAGCTGCTGGCGGGTCAGTTGTCGGGTCATACGTGCTCCAAGGACAGTGACGAGTGACGAGTGACGAGTAAGGTCAAGTTTTCTTTAACTTGTCACTTGTCACTCGTCACTCGTCACGGCTTTCAAAAAGATCGTGTCGTAGCAGTCGCGCAGCTTGTAGCCGTTGTGGAAGAAGAAGCGTTGCGCGTCCTTGTTCTGTTCGTTGACGAGCAGGCAGAGCGACTTGGTCTCGCGCAGCAGCTCGCGCCCCAACTGCGACATGCAGCGCGAGCCGTAGCCCTTGCCGCGCTCGTCCGGGTGGACGTAGACACCTTCGAGGTAGAAGGTCTCCGGCGTCTCGGCGAGCACGTCCGCCTTGAACATCAAACGCTCGCGCTCGCTCCAGACCCAGACGCGCCCCTGATCGATCCGCCGGGCGAGGCGCAGGCGGAAACCGTCCGCGTCCTGCTCCAGCGGGTTGACGCCGCTCTCGGCGAACGCGAGCCGCGCGTTGACGCCCATCACGGCTGGCAGATCGTCGAGCGTCGCGCGGCGCAACGCCGGCACGGGCGCAAGCGCCGCGACGGGCCAGCGCTGCTCAAGCAACAACTCGCGGCAGATGAGCCGCGCCGGCTGCCCGCCCGCGCCGTAGTGCCACCAGAACCGCTCGACCTTGTCGGGCAGACCCGCGACGACGTGCGCCTGCGTGTACCCCTGGGCGAGGCGGGCGAAGGCGGCCAGGGCGGCCTCGCTCTCGGTCTCGACGAGCGTGGCGTGCCCGATGAGCGCGACGCCGATGAGCTGTCCGCCGCCATCGCGGGCGGCGTAGAACGTGCCGCGGTTAAACGGACTCTCCAGCCCGTTGTCGGCGATGAGACCCGTCATCATGATCGTGTCCACCGTGCCGCGGCGCAGGAAGGCGCGCACTTCCGCCTCGTCCGCGTCCGTGAGCGGGGCGACGGCCGGGCCTTCGAGCCGTGGGGGCGGCCCTTGCGTTCTGGTGGTCGTGTTCGTGTGCCTGATCGGCTGAGACATAGTGCGCTCCTTTTTATCCTTTCGTGTCGGGCGGACGGCGCGAGGGGGCGAACGTCAGTTAATAACCTGTGTAATCGAGACCGGCGTCGGCTTCGACCGGCATCTGCGGCGCGGGGTCGCCCGCGACCGTGGCCGACTGCGCCTGCACGAGCGCGTCGCCCGCCAGCGTGCCGTCGCCAAAGATGATGCCGTCGCCGAAAATTATTCCATCGCCGAAAATGATCCCGTCGCCGAAGATGATGCCGTCGCCGAAGATGATGCCGTCGCCGACGAGCGCGCTGACCGGAATCATGGGCGTGCCCATGCCGAGCACGCGCCCGTCGCTCGTCAGTATCTGATCGCCGAAGATGATGCCGTCGGAGATAAGCGACGCGTCGCCGAAGATGATGCCGCGCGCCTCTATGGTGGCGTCGCCGAGCACGTAGCCGAGGCCGTAGATGCGCTGATACCTGGTGACGAGGTTCGTGCCCGTGGCGTAGGTGCGATCAAGGATCAGCCCCTGCGCCCACGTGAACGGCGAGCCGGCGATGGTCGTCTGCGGCGCGGGCGGCGCGCTCGTCAGCATGGGCGAGCCGACGCGCGTGTACGCGCTCAGGTCGCGGCGCACAAGCCGCGCCAGGCGCACCGCACCCTCGACGTTCAACTCGCCCGCGCCCTGCTCGAAGAGGTTGAAGCCCGCGAGCGGTTGCGCGGTGTACAGCAGGAGCGCCTTGACCATGTTCGGCGTCAGACTAGGGTTCGCTTGCAGCATGAGCGCCGCCGCGCCCGCGACCAAAGGCGCGGCCATCGAAGTGCCGCTCAGGTACATCATCTTGCGGCTGGGCACGGCGCTCACGCCTGCGTCCAACTCCGGGTGCTGTGTAACGAGCAGATTGTCCGCGGCCTCGGCGGCGACGATCTTATTGCCGGGCGCAACGATGTCCGGCTTAACCAGACTGTCGTAGCGGCGCACGCCCGCCCAGTCCGTCCACGAGCCGCGCGTCGGCCCGCGCGAGGAGTAAGAAGCGACCGCGTCGTCCGCGCGCCCGTCCGTGCCGAACGTGTTCGTTGCACCGACGGTCAGCGCCGACGGCTCGTCGCCCGGCGAGTGAATCATGCCGTAGATTTTCTGCCCCGCGCCGTTCTTGCCGTTGTTGCCGGCCGCCGCGACGACGACGACGCCCGCGTCCACCAGCCGGCGCACCGCGCGACAGGCCGGGTCGTTGCGGTAAGAATCAACGGCGGGTGCACCGAGGCTCATGTTGACGACGCGGATGTTGTAGGCCGCGCGGTTCGCCATGACCCAGTCGAGCGCGGCGAGCAGGTTCGAGGTCGCACCTGCGCCCTGCGCGTTCAGCACGCGCAGGTTGATGATGTTGGCGTTCGGCGCTAGCCCGACGTAGCGCGCCTGCGCGACGCGCCCGTTGCCGGCGGCGATGGAGGCGACGTGCGTGCCGTGCCCGTAAGGATCGTCCGTGCGTCCTTCGCCCGTGAAGTCGCGGCTGTAGACGACGCGCAGGCCGGCGTTGCGATCAAGAAACGATCTGTGGTTGGTGTCTATCCCGGAGTCGAGGACGGCGATGCCGATCCCTGTGCCGTCGAGACCGCTGCCGCTCGTGCCGTTCAGAGAGCGCACGGCGTCCGCGCCCGTGGTCAGCGAGACGTGGCCGCTGGCGACTGTCTCGCGGTCGGGCGAAACGAAGCGTACCTCCGCGCGCGTCGCCAGCGCCTCGACCGCCGCGGCGGGCAACTCAAGCACGCGCGCGTGCAGGTTTTCGAGCCGGCGCGTGAGCCGCGCGCCGTATGCGCCCCATCTCGCGTCGAGCGCGCCCGCCGCCGCTTCGTCGAGTTGGACGATGACGCGCGTGCGGGCCTGGCGCGTGCGTGCGTCCCGCGCCAACTCGCGCAAGTCCGGCGAGATTTTATCGCCGGCCGCGGCCGCCGTCTGTAGCCCTTGCGCGGACGCGCCGAAGTCCAGGTTGGTCTGCGCACGCGCGCGCTCGCTCACGGGCGAGGCGCACAGTGCCGCCAGCAGCGCGAGGAGCGCGACCCACACCGACACGGGGGCTTGCTTGCTGTGTTTCACCTTGACTCCTCCATTCGACCGCTCGCGCCCGCGCGCCGGGGCCAAAACGGCGCGCGGGACACGAAACCCCCTTGTTCGACTGGAACTCACGCCCCGTCCGCACGGACTGTCACGGCCGCCAAAGTCGTGTCGGGGACGGCGGCTCGGACGGCCCACGGGGCCGCTAAGTGCGAGGTAGAAACTGACAAATAAGGGAGAGTCGGAAACGCCGGGGGGAGCTATCAAAGAGTGCCCTCATGATAAACCCGGACAGACCCGACGAGCAACTGTTTAACGCACATTCGCCTTACGGGTCGCCGCCGATCATCGCCGCCTGCGCCTCGAAGACGGAGTCGCCGATGACTATCCCGTCGCCAATCACTATGCCGTCGCCGATAATGATGCCATCGCCGATGACTATCCCTTCGCCCGCCATGCCGCTGCCGAGCAGCATGTTCGTGTCAACAAAAGGCACGCCGGCAGCGAGCGTCGTGCCGTCGCTCGTGCGCGCCTCCGTGTCGAGCGTGACGAGGCCGGTCAGCATGGTCGGGTTAACAGCCTGCCCCGCGTCGCCCTCCACGACGCCGTCGCCGAGCACACGCCCGGCGTCGTAAACGCCTTGATACTTCGTGATCAACTCCGCGCCGCTCGCGCAGGTGTGATTGAGCACCAGCCCCTGCGCCCAGGCGCAAGGTTGCCCCGCGATGTTCGACAGCGGTGCGGGCGGCGCGGCGACGAGCAGCGGCGCACCATGCCAGCGCGCCGACGCCTCGTTGCGCACAAGCCGCGCCAGGCGCACCGCACCCTCGACGTTCAACTCGCCCGCGCCCTGCTCGAAGAGGTTGAACCCCGCGAGCGGTTGCGCGGTGTACAGCAGGAGCGCCTTGACCATGTTCGGCGTCAGACTAGGGTTCGCTTGCAGCATGAGCGCCGCCGCGCCCGCGACCAAAGGCGCGGCCATCGAAGTGCCGCTCAGGTACATCATCCGGCGGTTGGACAGTTGACTAACGCCCGCGTCCAACTCCGGGTGCGTCCGCACGAGCAGGTTGTTCGCCGCCTCGGCCCAGGCGACGCGATTGCCGGGCGCGACCAGTTCAGGCTTGATGAGATTGTCGTAATGCCTGACGCCGTCATCGTCCATCCACGAGCCGCGGGTCGGCCCGCGCGAAGAATAGGAAGTGACGGCGTCGTCCGCGCGTCCGTCCGTGCCGAACGTGTTGGCCGCGCCGACGGTGAGCGCCGCAGGCTCGTCGCCGGGCGAGTGTATGCGCCCGTAAAATTTTTCCCCGCTCGCGCCCTTGCCGTTGTTGCCGGCGGCGGCGATGACCACGATGCCGGCGTCCACCAACTGCCGCACGGCGCGGCAGACCGGGTCGTTGCGGTAGGAGTCAACCGCCGGCATACCCAGGCTCATGTTGACGACGCGGATGTTGTAGAGCGACTGGTTGCTGAGCACCCAGTCGAGCGCGGCGAGCACGGCGGAGGTCGTGCCCGTGCCCTGCGCGTTCAGCACGCGCAGGTTGATCAGGCTCGCGCCCGGCGCGACGCCCTCGTAAGCGCCGCCGAACGTGGCGTCGCTGCCGGCGGCGGCCGAAGCGACGTGCGTGCCGTGCCCGTAAGGATCGTCCGTGCGCCCTTCGCCGGTGAAGTCGCGGCTGTAGACGACGCGGCTGAGGCCGAGGGCGTTGCGGAACGCGACGTGGCCGGCGTCAACGCCCGAATCGAGCACGGCGATGCGGACGTTCGCGCCGTCGAGCGTCGTGGTCGTGGTGATGCCGAGGAGGCCTGTGCTGGTCTGTGTACGCACGGCGTCCGTGCCCGTGGTGGCCGTGATGTGGCCGAGCGCGGCGGCCGGTCTGTCCGGCGAGATGTAGCTCACGTCGGCGCGCGCGGCGAGCGCGGAGATGGCGCTCGCCGGTAGCTGTAGCACGCGCGCGTTGAGCCGCGTGAAGCGGCGCAGGACGCTCCCGCCGAGTTCGCCCGCAAGCAGGCTGTCGAGCCGGCCCGACGGCGCGACGTTGAACTGCACGATGACGGGCAGGCGTCCGTCCGCCTGTGCCCCGTCGAGCGCCGCGCGCAGGTCGGGCGCGAGCTTGTTAGCGGGCGGCGCGTTGACGGAGATGTGCGCGGCAGCAGCGTTAGTACGCCCGCCCGCCCCCGTGGCCGTGAGCAGCGCCACGAGCGTCAGCCGGGCGATAAACCGTTGCTGCTTGCGGCTGAACACGTGACCTCTCCTCTTTAACTGACGACGACCGTGCGGGCTGGACGGAAAATTTTGTGCGCTAACTTCAAGCGCCGGGGTAGCTGCTATGCCTAGCCCCATGCGGCAAGCACTGTTCCACTGCCGCTTGGTACGCGCCCGTACCACATTTCCCTGCAATCTCTTAGCTGCGCGTGTTCCCACACCGTTCTGGCCGCTGCACAATGCCGCAAACGCACGCGCCCATGCCGCAGTGATTTACCGCAGGCGGACTGCGCCGCCGCGTTAATCGGGCCGCAGTAAAAGATTACCTGCTAATTTTCACAGCAGACCTGTGCGCGCGCCGCACGACGAATCTGCGCCGCCCGAACGACACCGGCAACAGTCTGTTAACCGCGCTTAGTTCAAGTTAATTACTCAGCCCGCGCGTGGGCGGCCCGATTGCCGCGCCGTCGTGCGCCGCGTCCGTGCTGGCACGTCGCTTGCTCGTTTGCGCGCGCAGCGCCTCCCCCTCTCCCGGCGCGAAAAGTTTTCCGTGTCCAGTTCGGTTGCTGTGTTTGTGTTGAGCGTGCGGTGCGGCGTGCTTGGCGCGGGCTTGCGTGTCGCGGTCAGGGCGCGGCGCGCGTTTGAGTTTGAGCGAGAGGCCTAAAAGATGCCAGACATGACGGAGCCGGTGCGCCTGCTGATCGCCGACGACGACCAGGAGATCAGGGCAGTCCTCAACGAGTTCCTGAGCGCGCGTTACGAATGCCGGGCGGTTGACTCGGCCGAGGCGGCGCTCCGGCTGCTCCGGCAGGAACGTTTCGATCTCGTCATCAGCGACATCACGATGGGCGGGCAGAGCGGGCTGGAACTCGTGCCGCAGGCCCAGGCGCTCGCGCCCGACACCGTCATCATCATGATCAGCGGCGCGCAGACCATCGAGCACGCCATCGCCGCCATGCGCGTTGGCGCGTTCGACTACCTGACGAAGCCGTTCGATCTCGTGCAGGTCGAGGCGGCGGTCGCGCGCGCGCTCCGGCATCATGCGCTGCTCGTCACCAAGCGGCGCTACGAGCAGCACCTGACCGAGTTGGTCGCGCAGCGCACGGCGGAGTTGAACCGCACGCTCGCCTCGCTGGAAGACTCTTACCGCGCCACCTTGCGCGCGCTCGCCGCCGCGCTCGAAACGCGCGACCGCGAGACGCACGGCCACAGCGAGCGCGTCGTCAGCTTCACGCTGCGGCTGGGGCGCGAGTTGGGCGTCGCGGGCGACGCGATACGCGCGCTTGAGTTTGGGGCGCTCTTGCACGACATCGGCAAGATCGGCATTCCGGACGCGATCCTGCGCAAGCCCGCCACGCTCAACGAGCGCGAGTGGGAGTGCATGCGCCACCACCCGGCGCTCGGCGCGCAGATTCTCGGCGGCATCGAGTTCCTGGCGGGCGCGGCGCGCGTCGTCGCCGAACACCACGAGCGCTTCGACGGCACGGGCTACCCGCGCGGTCTCAGCGGCGCGGAGATCGATCTGAACGCGCGCATCTTCGCCGTCGCCGACGCCTTCGACGCGATCACGAGCGACCGCGTCTACCGCGCCGGGCGGCCTTACGACACGGCGGCGCGCGAGTTGTGGCGGGAGGCGGGCCGGCAGTTCGACCCGGAGGTGGTCGCGGCGTTCCTGCGCATCCCGCCCGTCGAGTGGGACGAGTTGCGCGCCCGCGCCGCCCGCGCGCGGCGCAGATCAATCGAGCGGTGCGCGCCGCCGCTGGCGGAGAAGTCTGCGGCGCGGCTCGCGCGCTTCGAGTCGGCGCTGCTGCTGCCGGTCTAGCCCGCGCGCGGCGGGGCGCACGAGCGCCGACCGCTCAAATCCTTTCCAGTTCCGCGACCGTCCGCTCGCCGCGCACGTTGCCCGTGTTCAGCGTCGAGGCCGGCTCGAACAGCAGCACGTGCGCCTCCCCGTCCGCCACGGGCCGGTGCTCGACGCCGCGCGGCACGATGATAAACTCGCCCTCCTCCACCCACACGTCGCGCTCCCGAAACTCCATGCGGAAGCGCCCGCGCACGACCAGGAACAACTCGTCCTCCGTCTCGTGGTGATGCCACACGAACGGGCCTTGAAACTTCACCAGCTTAACCAACTGCCCGTTCAACTCGCCCACGATCTTCGGCTGCCATTGCGCGTCGAAGAGCGCCAGTTTCTCTTTGAGATTCACTTTGTCCATCGTGTCACTCCGCTTCATGTGGCTCACGGGTTGCATCCGGCGAACGGCTGATCTCAACACAGAGACACGGAGGGACACAGAGAAAAGCGATCTCAAATTTGAGATTTGAAATGCTCTCCTCTGTGTTCTCTGTGCCTGCTCCGTGTCTCTGTGTTGTAATTGATCATCCGCTTGATTCAACCATCAGACAGCTTAATTCCGCACCTTCGCCCGCGCGTCGTTCAATGCCTCGACCAGAGCGCGCACGTCCCGCTCGTCCGTCCGGTAGTTCGTCACGCACGCGCGCAGGACGTGGCGGCCGTCGCCGAGCCGCGTCGTCGAAATCCACGCGCGCCCTGAGGCGAACACTTCCGCGAGCATCGCGTCAAGGTGCGCGGGCGCGTCGCCGCCCGGCATGCTGTCAACGAAGCAGACGACGGGCAGTTCCGTCTCGTTGACGATTGCCCAATCGTGCTGCGCGAGTTCGCGGCGGAGGAGCGCACCCATCTCTGTCTGATGTCGGATCGCGGCGGCGTAGCCGTCCCAGCCGGCGACGAGCAGCGAGAGGAAGACCTTCGCGCCCGTGAAGCGACGCGACCACTGCATCGAGTGCTCGTAAGGGCTGCTGATGTCGTGCTCCGCCTCGACGGCGCGCGGCATGTAGGCGTTCGCGACGCGGAAGGTGCGCGTCAGGATGTCCGTGTGGCGCGTAAGATAGACGCCCGCGCCCATCGGCACGGAGAGCCACTTGTGCGCGTCGAACGTGATCGAGTCGGCGCGCTCGATCCCTCGGAGCAGTGGGCGCAACTCTTCGACGAGTGCCGCCGCCCCGCCCCACGCCGCGTCTGCGTGTAGCCACAGATTATGCTGCGCGGCGATGTCGGCCAACTCTGCGACAGGATCGAGCACGCCCGAATTGGTCGTGCCCAGCGTGGCGACGAGCATGAAAGGTGCGAAGCCGGCGGCGCGGTCGCGCTCGATCTGCGCGGCCAGCGCGGTGCAGTCCAGCTTTAACTTGTCGTCAACCGGAATCTCACGCACCGCTTCGTGGCCGAGACCGCACAGGCGCGCTGACTTGATGATCGAGTGGTGGCCTTCGGCCGAGATGTAGAGGACGGGCTGCGCCGGGAGCGCACGCACGCCGCCGCGCCCGAACTCGGCTTGCGTGTGCGTGAGCGCGGTGAGCACGGCGGTGTGGTTCGCCTCCATGCCGCCGGAGCAGAACGTGCCGTCGCTCTCCCCGTAGCCGAAGCGCGCGCCGAACACGCGGACGACGTGCGCCTCGACTTCGGCCGCGAACGGGTTGTGACTCCACGCGGCCATCTGCGGGTTGAAGGCGGCGACGAGCGCGTCGGCCGCGATCCCCATCGTCGTCGGCGCGGGGTTGAACAGCCCGTAGTAGCGCGGGTGCGGCGTGTGCACCTGATACCGCTTAAGGCAATCCACGACGAACGCGACCGCCTCCTGCGGCCCCACGGCGCGCGCGAAGTCGAGCGGCGCGAGGCGCGCGCGTATCTCCGCCGGGTCGGGCGCGACGCTCACCGGCAGGCGCTCGACCTCCGCGACGTAAGCCTCTATCTCCGCGACGACGCGCCGCCACAGTGCGCCGCGCGCCTCCTCATCCAGCATCAACATGATTGCTTCGTGCCCCCGCCGAACCTGATCGGATAGAATGCCCGCATGTTAACCGATGCGCCGCGCCGCGCGCGACTCGTTGACGTGAGCCACGAGGTCGCCCACGGTCTCGTCACTTACCGGGGCTTGCCCGCGCCCGTCGTCTGCGACTACCTGACGCGCGAAGCCTCGCGCGCCATCTACGCCGCCGGCACGGAGTTTCACATCGGCAAGATCGAGATGGTCGCCAACACCGGCACGTACTTGGACGCGCCCTTCCACCGCTATCCGGACGGGCAGGACGTGGCGCAGCTCGATCTCGCGTCGGTCGCAGACCTCGACGCCGTCGTGCTCGACGCCGCAGGCGTGCGCGCGATTGACGCGGACGTGTTCGCGCCGCACGAACTGCGCGGCAAGGCCGTGCTCGTGCGCACGGGCTGGGACGCGCACTGGGACACGGAGCAGTATTTCACGGGCCACCCGTTTCTGACGCGCGCCGCGGCCGAGCACCTCGTCGCGGCGGGCGCGCGGCTCGTCGGGATTGATTCGCTCAACATAGACGACACGGTCGATCTGACGCGCCCCGTCCATTCCCTACTGCTCCGGGCCGGGATTCCGATTGTCGAACACCTGTGCAACCTCGCGGCGCTGCCGGCGCGCGGCTTCAAGTTCTTCGCCGTGCCCGTCAAGGTCGCGGGCATGGGCACGTTCCCCGTCCGCGCGTTCGGGCTGATCGAGTGAAACAGCGCGGGAGAGACTTAACCGCGAAGCGAGCCGCGAAGGCCGCGGAGAGTTGATCTCTGCGCTCTCTGCGGCCTGCTTTCGCGCCCTTTGTGGTTAAGTCTCTCCGGCCGCCGAAAAAAATTCTCCGGTTAACTATCCTTTTCCCGCCCGCGTGTCTCTTTATCATTGAAGGCTGACGGCGCATGGCGCATGACGAGAGCGTGGAGACGCCAGACGAGGTGTTGGTCGTCGCGGCGATGATGGGCGACCTGAGCGCCTTCGACGAGTTGTGCGCGCGCTACCGGGCGGCGGTCGTGCGCGCGGCGCAAGGCATCGTCGGGCGCGCGGACGCCGAGGACGTGGCGCAGGATGCGCTCCTGATCGCGTTCAAGGCGCTGCCCACGCTCGAAGCGCCGTCGAAGTTCGCCGCGTGGCTCGCCGCCATCACGCGCCACCGCGCCTTTCGGTTCACGCGGCAGGAGCGCGCGCACCGGGCGGGGCGCGTCGGGTTGGACGAGGCGCTGCTGGAAAAGCTGGCGACCTTGAGCAAGCCGCTCGTCGAGCAGGCGGACAAGGCGGACTTGCGGCAGGCGCTGGAGCGCGTGCCGGCGGACTACGCGCTCGTCCTGCGCCTGCGCTATCTGGACGAGATGCCTCTGCAACGCATCGCGGCCTTCGTCGGCGTGCCGCTCACCACGGTGAAGTGGCGCGTACACCAGGGAAAGAAACTGCTGCGCGAGCAGCTTGAGTTAACCGGAACGAGAGGTTGAAAGATGGAACGAGAGAAAGAACTGCTGAAGCTGATCAACGTGCTGCGCCGGACGGGGCGCATGGCCATGCAGGCCGAGTGGACGGGCGCGGGCAAAGACCCGGCGACCGCCGCCTACTGCACCGGGCGTTACAACCGCGTGCTCGAACGCCTGAAGGAGATCGACGCGGGCGCGGGCACGGTCTTCGACCCGCTGCCGGCCGACAGCCCGCTCGCGGTCGTCGCGATGGCGTGCCGCCAACTCGTTGCCTACTACGAGGACGAGTTGCCGCCGGAGATGCGCCGCCACCGCCCGCACATGGGCGCGTTCGTCGTGGACGCGCGCTCCACCTTCAAGGACTTCTGGCAGCGGTCTTCGCGCGACATCGAAGACCTGGGCGAGTTCATCCGCGAGTCCATCGCCGAGTGGATGCGCCAGCGCAAGGGGCCGGGGGGCACGTGCGCGCCGGGCGCTGGCACGGGCGCGGGCACGAGCGACGCGGCGGGCGCGCAGCCGGGCGCGCAAGGCGGGCCGGGCGAAACCACGCCGCCGCCGCAACCGTAAAAGACGCGCGAGGTGATGGATGATGGAGACCGTGATCGCCGTCCGCGACTTGCAGAAGACCTATCAGCCGAAGGGCAAGCGCGCGCCCACGGCGGTCAAGGCCGTGGACGGCATCACGTTCGAAGTCCCGCGCGGCGAGTTCTTCGGCCTCCTCGGCCCGAACGGCGCGGGCAAGACGACGACCATCGGCGTCCTGACCACGCGCGTCCTGCCGACGGGCGGCGCGGCGCTGGTCGAAGGCATCAACGTCGCGCGCGACCCCGTCGCCGTCAAGCGCCGCATCGGCGTCGTGCCGCAGGCGAACAACCTCGACCGCAGCCTGACGGGGCGCGAGAACCTGCTGTTCCACGCCGAGTACTTCGGCATCCCCAAACAGGCGCGCGAGCAGCACGCCGACGAACTGCTTGCGCGCTTCCAACTCGCCGAGCGCGCCGACGAGAAGATCAACGGCTACTCCGGCGGCATGGCGCAGCGCCTGAAGATCGCGCGCGCGCTCATGCACGACCCCGCGATCCTCTTCCTCGACGAGCCGACGACGGGCCTCGACCCGCAGTCGCGCCGCGCGCTCTGGGACATGCTGTTGGAGTTGAACGCGAAGGGGCAGACCATCTTCCTCACCACGCACTACATGGAAGAGGCCGATCAGCTCTGTCAGCGCATCGCCATCATGGACAAGGGCAAGCTGCTCGCCTTAGACGCGCCAGGCAAGTTAAAGGCGAGCGTGCCCGGCGGCTATTTAATCGAACTGCGCACGCGCGCCGCGAACGGCGACGGCGACGCGCTGGCGGGCCTCTTGCGTGCCATGCCCGGCGTCGCCGAAGTCAACGCGCAGGACGGATTGATTCGCCTGTACGCCGACAAAGCCGAAGGCTTATTAGCCAACGCCATGCGCCTCGCCAGCGAGCAGGGCGTCACGGTCACGGACGCGCACGTCGCTGAGCCAAGTTTAGAAAATTTGTTCCTGCACCTGACCGGACGCAGCTTAAGGCAGTAAGAATTCACCACGAAGAGGCAAGTGGACAGAGACAGACCCTATGTGTGACATCGGACTCTTCGATCTGATATTCCAGCTAATCCAGTTTGCTGCCATCAACCTGCTCGCGGTCCTTGTTTTTCTCACGCTCCGGCGTGTCTTGCGCGGCAGACACACTCATAGGCAGCGGGGGTGATTTGTGCATCCTTTGCTGTCACCTGAATTGCTATGAACATGACCACGCTGCTCGCCCTCTTGCACCGCGACATGCGTGTGGCGCGGCGCGAGATCAAGTCGTTTTTCCTGCGCGTCGCGTTGCAGCCGCTCCTGTACACGTTCATCTTCGGCTACGTCATGCCGCGCCAGGGCATCGTCGCGCAAGGGTACGGCGATCTGCTGCTGCCGGGCATCCTCGCTTTGAGCGTGACGATGTCGGGCATGCAGGCGGTGGCGCTGCCGCTCGTGATCGAGTTCGGCTGGACGAAGGAGATAGAGGATCGCCTGCTCGCGCCGATCAGCATCAGCGGCGTGGCGTGGGAAAAAATTCTGGTCGGGATCATTCAGGCGTTCATCGCGGGGCTGTTCGTGCTGCCGCTGACGTGGCTGATGATCGGCGGCAACGTGAGCCTGCAACTGGCGCACCCGTTCCTGCTGCTGGCGGTCGCATTCCTGGCAAGCTGGCTGTTCTCCGCCTTCGGCATGTGCATCGGCACGTTCGCCCAGCCGCAGCACGTCGGGCTGATCTTCCAACTCATCCTCGCGCCGATGATCTTCTTCGGCTGCGCCTACTACCCTTGGGCGAAGCTGGGCGCGCTGCCCGTGTTCCAGAAGCTCGTGCTCGTCAACCCGCTCGTCTACGCCAGCGAGGGCTTCCGCGCCGCGCTCACGGCGCAACTGCCGCACATGCCGCTCTGGCTCATCTTCGGCGGGCTGATTATGTTCTGCGTGCTTTTCACCTTCCTGGGCCTACGCCAGTTCACAAAGCGGGCACTGGACTGAGGCAGTGACCGCGAAAGCACACGAGCCGACACGAACTAGGGAGCACGGGAGTTCGTGTGTCTTGGCTCGTGTTGTTTCGTGGGCTTTCGTGGCCGCGGCCTCTAGCCCGCCAGTTTCGCCACGGGCGCGACCTTTGCGCGGCGGCGCACGTTGAGCGCGATGCCCGCCATGATCGCCAGCCCCCCGGCGACGATGCGCCACGTCACGCGCTCGTCCAACCACCACAGACCAAGCAGCACGGCGATGACCGGCGTGACCAGCGATATGAGCATCGTCTTCGTCACGTCCATGTGGCGCACCAGCCAGTAGTAGAGCAGGAAGGCGACGCAAGTGCCGACGAGCGCGAGGTAGAACATCGCGCCGAGGGCGCGCGCCGTCCAGTGGAACGCGAACGGGCTGCCTTCCAGCCAGCGCCCGACGGCGAGGAGCGGTACAAGCCCGAAGATCATCTGCCCCGCCGCCAGCACCGCCGGGTCTAGATGCCCGCCGCGCGCCTTGACCAGCACGTTCGCGTATGCGGCGCAGAACGCGCCGACGATGATGGCGACGCTCCCCGCGAACGCCCCGCGCCCCTCGCCGTGCAGTTGGTCGGCAAAGATCAAGACCACGCCCGCCACGCCGAGCAGCACGCCGCCGAGCTTCGCCCAGGTGATCCGCTCCGCCGGCAGATGGTAGTGCGCGATCATGAGACCGAAGACCGGGATGGTCGTTTGCAGGATGGCGGCGAGGCCCGAAGAGATGCGCTGCTCGCCCCAGAAGACCGCGCCGTAGTTGACGGTGAAGGAGAGCAGCCCCGTGAGGAGCAGGAGCAGCCAGTCGCGGCGCGCGCGCGGCAGCGGCACGCGGCGGGCGAAGATAAGCGCGAGCAGGATCGAGCCGGCGATGACGAAGCGTATGCCGGCGAAGCTGAGCGGCGGCAAGTCCTCCAGCCCTACCTTGATGAAGAGCCACGTCGAACCCCAGATCAGGCAGAGCACCAGCCAGACGACGACGGGACTGCTCATCCCCGCCCTTCGCCTTCCGCCGCCGCGCCCTCGGCTTTCGCATCGGTCGCGGCGTCGTCCAACCCGCTCGCGCCCTGGCTCGCGTCGAACCGCTCCATCCAGCGGTCGGGCTGCGCCAACTCTGTGAAGCCGAAGCGGCGGTAGAGTTCATGCGCGTCGCGCGTCGCCAGCAGCCAGCGCCGCATGTGCTGCAACTCCGGGTGTGCGATGACGACTTCGACCAGCCACTTCGCCAGCCCCTGCCCGCGCAACTCCGCGAGCACGAACACGTCCGCCAGCCATGCGAACGTGGCATAGTCAGTCACGACGCGCGCAAAGCCGATCTGACGGCCATCGCAGTAGAGACCGAACGGCAGCGAGTTGGCCACTGCCCGCTCGGTCACAGCGAGACTGCGCCCGCGCGCCCAGTAAGATTCGCGGCTGATGAAATCGTGCAGCATGTCGTAGTCGAGCCGCGCCGGGTCAGTGCTGATCTCGAACTCGCCGCGCCGCCAGACGTGTGTCATGCCGTCCCCTCCAACATCGTTTGATTCTATGCGGCGCGGCGCGAGACCGAAAGAGCCACTTGCCGCCGCGCCCGAAGGGCCAATTTGATTTGAAATCTCAAATTTGAGATCAGTTTGATCTGCCACCCGCAACATCCAACCACAGCCCGCTCCAAGCTCCTAATGCGCCCCGCCCCGCGGCCGGAAGCGCGCGACGTAGCGGCGGTAGGCGTCCATCTCTCGCTCCGCCCGCGCGTCGTCCCAGCCGAGATACTTTTGCGCGACGCGCGCGGCCTGTGCGAGCGCGTCGAGACCGGCCGCGCGGTTCAACCCGACCATCGTGCGCCGCAGCAGACAGTCCGCCAGCGTCTCGGCCAACTCCGTGCGGAACGCGAACACCACCTCCGCGCCCAGCGCGCCGCTCTGCGGGCTGAAGGGCGCGCGCAACTCCGCGTCCTCGTCCGCCAGTCGCAGCACCTCCGCCGCGCGCGTGCCATAGACGCGCAGCAGCCGCTCGCTCGCTTCCGCCGACAACGAACTCTCCGCCTTGAAGCGCGCGTTGAACTCTTGCAAGTCCGCGCACGCCGCGCCGGGCAGGGCGCGCTCGGCCGTCACACATGGCGGCGCGGGCCGGCGCAGATTTTTATAGACGACCTTGACCGCCTGTCGCGCCAATTCGCGGTACGTCGTCAGCTTGCCGCCGATGATGGAGACGAAGCCCGCAAGCTGCGGCGCGTGATCATGAACGAAGTGGCGACGCGTGATGCTGGCCGGCGCGCGCGCAGACTGCCGCGCGAGCGGGCGCACGCCCGCGTAAGCGTAGAGCACGTCGGCGCGCGTCAAGCGAGCCTCTGGCAGCACGCGGTTCGTCTCGGCGAGCAGGTAATCAATCTCCGCGTCGTCCGGCGCTACGTGGTCGAGGTCGCCCGCGTAGCGCACGTCGGTCGTGCCGACGAGGTAGAGATCGTTCCAAGGGATGATGAAGAACGGGCGGCGGTCGGCCCGCGCCTCGACGTAGAGCGCGACCGGCGGCGCACCTTGAAACGGCGCGACGACGACGTGGCTGCCCTTCGTTCCCCCGATCATCTTCTCAACCGGCGGGCTGAGACCGGCCACGACTTCATCCACCCAAGGCCCTGCCGCGTTCACGACCACCGGCGCGTGCGCGCGATACGAGCCGCCGCCCAACAGGTCGTCGAACTCGACGCCGCGCACGCTTCCCTCTTCCGCCACGATGCGCGTCATGCGCGCGTAAGTCAGCACGCTCGCGCCGTGCGCCGCCGCGTCGAGCGCGTTCTCCAACGCGAGGCGTTCGGCGTATTCGACCTGCGCGTCGTAGTAGAGCGCCGCGCCGCGCAGCCCGTCCGTGGCGAGACCGGGCACGCGGCGGAGCGTCTCGGCGCGTGTGAGCGCGCGGTGCGAGGCGAGCGATTTGTCGAAGGAGAGCAGGTCGTAGGCGAAGAGACCGGCGCGGACGGTGAGCGGCGCGCGCGCAGCGTCGGCGTAGAGCGGGATGAGCAGCGGCAGCGGCCGGACGAGGTGCGGGGCGATGCGCAGCAGCCGCTCGCGCTCGCTCAGCGACTCGCGCACAAGGCCCAGCTCGCCGTGTTCCAGATAGCGCAGTCCGCCGTGAATCAGCCGCGTTGACCAGGCGGTCGTGCCGGCGGCGATGTCGCCCTTGTCGAGCAGTAAAACTTTCAGACCGCGTAGCGCCGCGTCGCGGGCGATGCCGCAGCCGTTGATGCCTGCGCCGATGATGACGGCGTCGAACGGCTCGCGCCCGATGTTGGAGAGAATGTCACGCCGCATGTTTGCGGGAAGAATTTAACCGCAAAGGGCGCAAAGAAAAACCGCGCGAGGCCCGCAGTAGCGTTCAATCTCTGCGGCCCTCGCGCGGCTCTCTCCGCGTCCTTTGCGGTTAAATTTCTCCGGAACTGTCGTTACCGCACTGCGTTCCACACGAACGTGAGCGCCGGCTCGCTGCGGTCGGTGAGGAACGCCCAGCCGTGCCCACCCGGCGCGAGGTGGTACTCGTGCTTGACGCCCGCCGCCGTCAGGATCGCATCAAGCTCGCGGTTGCCCGCGTCGAAGCCGTAGCGATCCTGCTCGCCCACGTCGAAGTAGATTTTCAGTTGCTTGATCTTGTCGGCGTTCGCCTTCGCCAGGTAGAGCGGGTTGTTGGCCTGGAAGTAGGCGGCGTCGGGCGGCGTGCCGAAGAGTTTGGTGGCGAGTTGGTAGCGGAAGCCGCCGCGCCGATCTGCGGGATCGGTCGGCGGCTGCGGCAACTCGGCGAAGAGCGCGGCGCTGTGCGCGGCGACGCCCGCGAACAACTCCGGGTGCTTGAAGGCGATCAGGAGCGCGCCGTAGCCGCCCATCGAGATGCCTTCGATCAGCCGGTGGCGCGCGCCGGGCATCGTGCGGTACTTGCCTTCGACGAACGGCAGAAAATCTTGGACGATAGCGTCCTCGTAGCGCGTGCCGTCCTTGCCGTTGATGTAGAAGCTGTTCGCGCCGTAGGGCATGGCGATGATGTAGTCGCCGACTTTATTCGTGGCCCTGAGCGCCGCGAGTTTCGCCTCCAGCCCCTCGCCCTCCCAACTGCGCTCGTCGTTGTTCAGCCCGTGCAGGAAGACGACGAGCGGGTAACGCTGCTTCGGCTTCTGATCGTAGGCCGGCGGCAGCGAGACCGCGTAGCGCACGCCGCGCCCCAGACTCGCCGACGGAAACTCCCCGGACTCGATGCGCCCCGCGCCCGGCGCGGGCTGAGTTTGTGCGGCCTGACTTTGCGCGGGTTGAGTCTGCGCCGGCTGTGTCTGCGTCGCGCCGCCGCCCTGTTGCTTAGTGGCGGCGGCGAGTCCTTGCCACGTCGCCGCCGCCACCGCTACCGCGAGCGCCAGCGCAGAGGCCGCAGCGGCCCCGCACAGCACAAGCGGCAGCAAATTTAACGAAGGACGCGCACGCCAGCGCGCGGCGGCACGTGCGCGCCCGCCCTCGTCCGTCCGCGTGCGCGCGCCCGTCTCTGCGGCCGCGCGCCGTCGTCTGTTGAAGATGGCTGTCATCGCTCCTTAGCTCACCCCTGCTCTTTCGCCTTGTTCGGGAAGTGGTTGAGGCCGAGCCGCGCGGCGGTGCGGTCGGAGAGGTCGATCATCGCGGCGGCGTTGATGGCGGCGGCGATGCAGATCGCCTCGCTGATCTCCTCCTTGGTCGTGCCGAGCGCGAGCGCCTTCTTCACGTGCCCGTCGAGGCAGCCCTCGCACTTGGCGACGAGCGATGCGGCAATCGAGATCAACTCCTGCACCTTCGGATCGAGCACGCGCCGCTCCGGCGTGTAGTAAAGCTCCTTGTAGTACGCGCCGTAAACCTTCTTCATGCGCGGCTCAAGCATCGAGTAGGAAGAGCTAGGCTCGTCCGACGCCATCGGGATCGCCCGCTCCGTCGAGACGTGCTCGGCCGCGGCGGCCGCGTCCGCCGTCGCCGCCGCCGTCGCGCCCCCGCCCTGCATATCTTTCTCATCCATCGCGTTAGTTCTCCTGATTAAAAAGCAGTGACGAGTGACGAGTGACAAGTGACGAGTTAAAGACTCGCTCCTGCTCGTCACTCGTCACTTGTCACTCGTCACTGCTTTTAAAGTGTCAGCGCCTCGTTCAGCGTGCGGTCGCCATAGTGGAATTTGAGCCAGACCTTGCGCCCTGAGCGCGCCGTCTCGATGACGAGGTGATCGACCGGGGGCGCGCCCTTGTCGAACTTGATCGGCTTGGTGACGATGATGTTCGCGTCCTTCGGCGTCTCGACGAACACGTCGCCGGCCTTCAGGAACGTGCCGCTTTCGCCCGGCGTGAACGAGGCGAGCGAGAGCATCATGCCCTTGTTCTCTTTCGGGTTCGCGGGCGTGATGACGACGGCGTAGTCGCCGGGCGCGAGCTTCTTGCCTTCCCAAGTGGCCGGCGCGTTGAGCCGCAGGTGCGCGATGGGCCACGTGCGCCCCGCGTAGTAGCCTTGGTTGCGCGGGTCGTTGCCGGTCTCGATGTAGCCGAACGTGGCCTCGCCGAACGGCAGGTTCAAGTAGCGCACCTCGACCGCGCGCTTGGTCTTGCCCACGTCAACGGCGGAAGCCTGGACGGTGGTCAGCTTGCGCTTGTCCACGCGCGGCTCTTGCATCGGCGCGTCCTGCGCCAGCGCGACTGCGGCGGCAAAGGCGACGAGCAGGGCGGCGGTTAAGAGGCGGGCGAGGGATTTCGTGCGTGCTGTCATGGCAATGAGTTCCTTTCTCTTAAACTGACGGGTGGTGGTCTGATGCTTTTATCCGGGTCTTTGCTTGATACGTGCGCGGGCGGCGCACAGTTTCAGCGCGCGGACACCGCGCCCGCCTGCGTGCCCGCGGCGGCCCGCTCAGCCGTTTGCAGAAAGTCGAGCACCGTCGCCATGTAGAGCGCCGGGTCTGTGTCGTAGGCGTGCCCGTGCGTGGCGGCGTCGCCCGTGACGATAAGTTTGCGCTTGAGCGGGTTGGGCGCGGCGGCGTAGAGCGGCTCTAGCACCGTCTCGTTCGGCATGCGCACGTCGCGGCTGCTGCCGATGAACAGGACGGGGCGCTGTATCCGCCCGACCGCGCGGCGCAGATCGAAGTCGGCGACGCGAAAGTTCATGCGCCAGGCCGTGAACTCTAGCAGCAGCGTGGCGAAAGGGAAAGCGGGCACGCCCACACCGCGCGGCAGGCGGATCAGCGAGACGTGATGCCTGACCGTGTCGGCGAACGACAGGAAGCTCGATTCGGCGACGACCGCGATCACGTCCTGATCGTTCGCGTTTTCGGCCGCCGCCAGCAGCGTCGCCGCCGCGCCCATCGAGACGCCCATCAACACGATCTTCTGCCCCGGCGCGCGCGCACGCACGAAGCGCATGGCCGCCTCAACGTCGTGCCGCTCGTCATAGCCGATGGTCGAGAACTCCGCCGGGCTGCGCCCGTGCCGCCTGAGATCGTAGAGCAGCACGCCGTAGCCCGCGCGCCACAACTCGACGCCGCGATCAAGCATTTCATAACGCGAGCGGAACAGCCCGTGCGTCAGCACGACGTTGACGGCGTGCGTGCGCGCCGGCAGATACCAACCGGAAAGCTGGTTGCCGTCGGACGACGTGAACGAGACATCCTCGTAGGTTGCGCCTTGCGCGGCGGGCGTGTCGGTGCGCCGCCGCTCGTCTGGGCGCGTGCCCGCCTTCGTCACGGCAAAGCTCAACAACAGGGGTAGCCCGACGACAATCAAGAGTGCCAGCACGCAGACCGCGTAAGCCAGCTTGCGCAGCACGCGCCGGCCTCTCGGCTGCGTGGCGCGCGCTGCGTGCGGCTCGTAGAGTTTGCGCAAACTAAGCCACGCGCCGAAGGTCAACACGGCGCACCACGCGGCGACGCCCATCAACCCGAAGCGCGGGTACAGTCGCGCGCCCACCGCCACCGCGACCGCGATGCCGAGTTGCGACATGCCGTTGCGCAGCGCCACGTAAGTCGCGCGCTCCGCGGGCGCGACGAGTTCCGTAATCAGTGCTTGCAGCGGCGCGACGCGCAGCGCGGCGACGAAGGCCGTCAGCCCGATGAGTGTCCAGAGCGTCGCGCTGTGATTAAAAGTTGGCAGCAGCAACAGCAGCACGGCCATCGCCACGCTGCTGCCGATGGCGACGCGCCGCTTGCCGTAAGCGTCCGCGAGCGTCCCGCCCGCCGCGCCGCCCACGACCGCGCCCACACCCGCGACCGCGTAGATCGCGCCGACCTCGCGCGGCCCTTCGTGGAACGCGTCGAACAGCCACGCGCCCAAGTACGTCGTCAACCCCACCAGCCCGCCGGAGATGAAGAACGCGCTCACGATCCCGCGCCGCGTTGCGCTCGTGCGCCACGCCAGCCGCCACAGCGCGCCGAGGCTCGCCTCTGCCCGCGGCGACGCAGCGACTGCGCTGCCCGCTTGCCCCGCCGCGTCGTCCGGCGCGCTGTTCGCTTCCGCCCGCTCCTTCTCGCCCATGCCGCGCAGCGGGAACTGCCGCACGAGCAAGCCCGCGAGACCGACGAGCACGGCCGTCGCGCCGAAGACCAAGCGCCAGCCGAACCGGCCCGCCAACCAAGTGCCCGCCGGCACGCCCAACACCGGCGCGAGGAAGTAGCTGATCGCCACGCCGCTCATCTGCCGTCCGCGTCGTGCGTACTCCGACGCGTTCGCCAGCGCCGCAATCGCCAGCGCCGACACCAACCCGCCCGCGAAACCCGCCAGTGCCCGCGCCGCCCAGAACACCGCCAACCGCGGCGCAAACGCCGCCGCCAGATTCGCCAGGACGAACAACACAGCCGCACGCGGCAGCCACACCACCGCCTCCACACGCGGCGCGAACCGCCCCAACAACAGTGCGACCGTCGCGGCCGCCACCGCGTAGATCGTCACGCTCGCCGCCACGCGCGTCGGCGCGGTCTGCAACCCGGCGGCCACCTGCGGCGTGATCGCGCCGATGACCTGCGAATCAATCAGCGCCGCCAGCATCAGCAGACAAGCCGACACCACGGCCGGGCGCGACGATGTGTGCGTAAGCGTGAGATCGGGGGCGGCGGTTGACATAAAGCGGAGTTTAGTTAAGAAGGCGATACGAGATAAAGAACGAATCGGTGCGGCTCGTGTGCCGACAGCACGACGCTATCTATGCTTTGGTTATCAGGCGTCAACGCCTAGAATCAAAACCGGGATGTCTATGTCCGCCACGCCCCGACTTTCTAAATCCCATACAAACTGCTCGAAGTAAGAAACGCCCGTTGACATATCATTGGCGAAGGCTTTGACCGGCACGATCTCGACGCCGCAGTCAATGTGTCCGAGATTGCGAAAGATCGTCATCTTGGCGCAAACGTTATAAACCATGAAGGCATACTTCCCGAACTGGACTTCAATGCCGAGTTTCTCTTTAACGAAATCCATCTCCCGGTACGCGCCGCGATTCTTCGATCTGATCTTGTAATCCGCCAGATAGTACGTCGTCGGGTAATCGCACCGCACGCGGACAGGCTTCCAGCCCAGCTTGCTAAATTTGGTCTTGAACGCGATGTTAATGGCAGGCGGGCTGTACAGCAGCCGGCCGGTCATCGTCTTTTCCTCGCTAATCTTTATTCTATGCGCAGCGGCGTTGACGGATTTGATGGCCTGATTGACTTCGGTGAGCAGATGCGGATAACGCTTGGCGACGACCTCTCTCCCGCCTTTGAATGAGTACACACCCGCGACTCTCACGCCTTCGTCTCCAAGCCACGCCATTCCATCGGAATCTGTGCAACCTTTTCCCGGCCGGTCGGCTGGTGGACGGGCTTGCCGAGTTGACGATAAGGGAGGCGGCCCGAAAAAAGATCGGCAATCCGCCGCCTCGCTATTTCAATGTATTGTGCTTCTTTCTCACAGCCCATCGCGCGGCGCTTGTGTTTCAGCGCCGCAAGCAGCGCCGAACCGACACCGGAAAACGGATCAAGCACCCAATCGTTTTCATCCGTTAGCGCCAGCACGCAACGTTCGACCAGTTCAATCGGGAACTGGCATGGATGAATAGTCTTTTCAGGATGATTGGCTTTAACGTTCGGGATATCCCACAGCGCCGTCTCCCAATCTTGCGCGACGACGCGCCAGATGTCTGACGGGTTCTTGCCTAGCGGATTGCCGGAGGGTTGACCGCGCTTCGCGCCTTTGAAATGAGTCTTGCCCGGATACTTCGCGGGCACGCGTACCGGATCGAGATTGAACGTATAATTTTCGCTTTTCGTGAACCAGAGCAACGTCTCGTAGCGCCCGGAGAAACGCTTCGATGCGTGTAAGCCGTGCTCGAAGTGCCAGACGATGCGGTTACGCAGCTTTAGCCCGAGTGCTTTGAACAACGGGTAAAAATAAATATCGAGCGGAAAAACCTCACCGGCGTCAACGTAATTGCCAACCTGCCAGCACACAGAGCCTTCGGGCGCGAGCACGCGGACGATTTGCGCGAGCGTCGGCTTGAGCGTGTCGAGGTAATGCTCTAAGGCTGTCGCTCTCTCGTAGGCTTTGCCGATGTTGTAAGGCGGTGACGTGATGATTAGCTTGGCAAAGTTATCCGGTAGAGTGCGCAACGTTGCCAGACAGTCGCCCGGCGCGATGACCGCTTCGGCCGCGGGCGTAAAAGAAGCGGCGATCTCATACGTCCATAGACCGGGATTGTCACTCACGGCGGTCAAGCGTCGGTTTCCTTTCGTTTCCCGCACCAGGCGGCGCACACCTGCGGTAGTGCCGCATAAGATAGCACGGGCAATCGAGCAGGCGCTAAGCCCGGATGAAAAAGGTAGGCTTTGTTTGCGGTCAGTGATCGCGCGGCGGACAAGCTATAATCGCGCGCCGTGTAGTTCTAATCGTCGGGCAGTAGCAGGATGAGTCTGAGACGCGATGCGCGAGCCGATTCATTGGCGTTGGGGTGTGTTGGCGGCGGCGGCGATGACGCTGCTGGCGCTGTTCCCGCAGGTCTATCTGTGGGCCGAGCGCGGGCGCGCGTGGCAGGGCGCGAACGCTTACTTCTACACGGACGAGCCGGCCTACGCGGCTTACGTCAACGCGCTGGTTGACGGCCGCCCGCGCCGCTGCGACCCGTACACGGGCGAGGACGACACGCAGGCCGCGCCGCTGCCGGAATCGCTCTTCTCGATCCAGTTCGTGCCCGCTTACATGATCGCGTGGCCGGCGCGCGCGCTCGGTCTCTCGACGGCGACCGCGTTCATCGTGCTCGCGCCGTTGGTCGCGTTCATTACTTCGCTCGCCCTCTTCTGGCTGCTCGTGCTCATCACCGACGATGAGCGGGCGGCGGCCGCGTTCGTGCCCTTCGTGCTCTGCCTCGGCATACTGTTGTCGGGCAACGGGCTGATCCGCGCGCTGCTTGACCAGCAGACCTCCTATGTCTATCTGCCGTTCCTGCGCCGCTACATCCCGGCCGCGCCGTTCCCTTTTTTCATACTCTTCTTCCCGCTCGCGTGGCTGGCGCTGACCGACCCGTCGCGCCGCCGCCGCGTCTGGTGTGCTGTCGGCGCGGGCGCGTGCTTCACGGTCTGCGTCTATGGCTATTTTTACCTGTGGACGGCGGCGGCGGCGTGGCTCGCGCTGCTCGCGCTGCTGGACTTCACGTTCAAGCCCGAAGGGTGGCGACAGTGGCTCACTTCCTGTGCGCTCATCGGCGGGCTGGGCGGACTCGCGCTCATCCCTTACGCGGTGCTGCTGTCGCGCCGCGCCCCGACAATGGACGTGGTGCAGGCGCTCGTGCGCACGCACGCGCCCGACCTAGTGCGCTCGATTGAAGTGTGCGCGCTCGTCGTCGTCGTCGCGCTCATAGTCGGACTGAAGCGCGGGCGAATCAATCTGCGCGAGCCGGGCGTGCTCTGCGCGCTGGCGTTCGCGCTGCTGCCGTTCGTGCTGTTCAACCAGCAGGTCTTGACGGGGCGCTCGCTCCAGCCGATGCACTACGAGCAGTTCGTCGCGCCTTACGCGACGCTCATCGCCGCCGCGCTCGCCACGTCGCTCGTCTGGCGCGGGCGCGACGCGCGCCGGAGGCTGCCGCTCTATGTCGTGCTGGCCGTCGCCTACGCGGCTTACGCCTGGGGCGCGGGCGAGACGTGGATTTCGACGCGCAGGTTTGCGGAAGCGAACGTCCTGCGCGACGAGGCGCGGGCGGTCTCTTTGCGCCTGCGCGGGATCGCGCTGAAGGGTTACGACGACGTGGCGGGTGCGCCCGCTGATCCGCGTGCCGTCGTCTTTGCGACGGACATCGCGCGGGCGGACAACCTGCCGATGGTCGCGCCGCAGGCCGTCTTGTGGGCCCCGCACATGTTCGTCTTCTCCGGCGTGACGGTGGCGGAGAACAAGGAGCGTTTCTTTCAGTACCTTTATTATTCGGGCGTGGACGCCGAAGACTTCGTCAGCAACTACGCGCACCAGGGCTTCGTCTATTACGCCATCTTCGGCTGGGAGCGCGCCAACCCGAAGCTGACCGTCAACTACAAGCCCGTCACGGAGGAGGAGCTACAGGTCGAGGCGGACAACTACGCCGCCTACATCGCGCACTTCGACCGCGCGCGCGCCACGCGCCCCCAGCTCGCCTACCTGCTCGTCGCCGCCAACCAGGAGATGAACTTCAAGCACCTCGACCGCTGGTACACGCGCGACGCGGGCGAGCGCATCGGCCCTTACGTGCTCTATCGCCTGAAGCTGCGGCCGTGAGCCGCCCGGTCAGTGTCCGTGCATGCGGCTGATCATGCCGCCCAGATCGAGCCAGCGCACCGCCCACAGCACGGCTACGACCACGACGGCCAGCAACAGGACGGTTACGAGTGTTCTTTTCATCACGACTCCTTCGGGTGTAGAGCGATTTGCGGATGACGTTACCAAACGCGCCTATGCTGGGAGCGCGGGCGCGCGCGCCCGCCAAGCGTGCTTTAGCACGCTCAACGGCTTCGTGCTAATTCAGGCTTGAGTGAAAGCGCGGCCGCTTATTCGCGCTGATGCGCTCAAGGCGGGCGGGACGCCCGCGCTCCCAGCAGTGTGTTGTGCGGTAAATCCTAATGCAAGCCGCCCTAGACGTAGGCCAGTGCTTCGCGCACCGTCTGCCGCGAGGCACGCCAGGCGGGAATAAAACTTGCGCCCGCCCCGAGCAGGACGGAGACGACCAGCCAGACGAGCAGCCCGCGCGGCTCGAACATAAAATCCAGCCCGCCCCGCAGCAGCAGCCCGACCAGGAGGTTGCCGAGCGCCTTGCTGACGGGCCAGGCCGCGAGCGCCGCCAGCAGCCAACTCAGCAGACCGATCACGCCGCCCTCCGCCACGACGATGAGCCACACGACCCGCGGCGTAGCGCCAATCGCGCGCAGCACGCCCATCTCGCGCCGCCGCTCCAGCACGTTCAGGCTCATCGTCGTCATCAGCCCTAAGCCGCCGACGCCGGCCAGGATGCACGACATGACGATCAGGAATATGTAGATCATCAGCATGTGCTGGTCGAAGGCGAACCGGCCGTCGGCCTTGCTGTTGCTGCTCAGCGCGCGCACGCCCTCCTGCTCAAGGTTTCGTTCCAGGTCGGCCTTGACGCTGTTAATGGAAGCCGCGTCCGTCTTATCCAGCACGAGGCGGACGCTGTTCGTCACGCCGACGTGACCGCGCTGGGCGAAGAAGGCCAGCGGCACGTAGGCGACGGCGGGCGAGAACGGCTCGCGCGCGATGCCGACCACGCGCAGCGCCGTCTCGGCGGGGCCGATGCGCAGGTTGACTGTGTCGCCCACCTTCATCTGCGCACCCTTGCCGGCCAAAGTGGTGTTGACGACCACCGCGTCCGTGTCGCCGGGCAGCAGACCGCGCCCGGCGACGATGTCCGGCGTGAACAGGCTCGTGTCCGCCGGCAGCGCGATGACGCCGAAACGATCTCCCCCGACCGCGCCGCCGTGCCCGCCGCCCGCGCTTGCCGCGGAGTGCGGGCCGTTAGAGTTGTCACTCGCGGGCGCGTCTCCGAGATTGGGGATTGCGCCTTCGGTCGTGATCCAGCCTTCGGCGCGCTGGACGCCGGGCGTGTTGCGGGCGGCGCGCTCGACCTTCTCGAACGGGTACATCGTCCCCAGCCCCACCGTCAGGTCGAAGTGCCTCGTGGCAAACAGACGGTCAAGCGTGTTGATGAGCGACGCGCGGACGTTGAGGGCCGACATGAAGAAGACGCCGCCGGCCGCGAGCGTCAGAAGCGTCAGCGCGAGGCGCGTGCGGCGGCGAAAGCTGTTGCGCACGGCGAGCAGGAGCGGGCGCTTCGTACCGCCCACGCCGGCCAGCGCGCGGTCGAAGGCGCTCGTGCCGAAGGCGTTCTGCGCGACGCCGAAATCCGTCAGCGCCTCGCGCACGGAGACCCCGCTCCCCTGCCAGACCGGGTACGCCGCCGCCAGCAGCGGGACGGCCAGCCCGACGGCGGCGACGAGCAGATAGACCCACGCGGGCACGGCAAAGCTGTTGATGTCGAAGTTGAGAAAGACGGCCATGTAGCGACACAGCACGCGGCTGCCCAGGAGGCCCAGCGGCAGGGCGATGAGGATGGCCGCGACGCCGAGCAGCAGCGCCTGCGCGAAGTAGATGCGCGCGATCTGCCAGCGCGTGCCGCCGACCGCTTTCATCATGCCGATCTGCCTGACCTGCTCGTTCATCAAGGCCGTCAGCAGGTTGACGACGAGGACGCTGCTCAGCGCCAGCGCCAACAGCCCGAAGCCGGACATCGCCAGCAGCAGCAGCCCCATGATGTCCGAGTGCGGGTGCTTGCCCGGCCGCGGGATGCTCACACGGCGCACCGTGTGTCCCCGGCTCTCGATCAGTTTCTTCACGTCCTCGGCGACGGCGCGGATGTGCTGTTCGTCGAACCTGTGCTCGGCGACCAGGATGTTCAGTTGATCCAGGTACGGCTCCTCGCCCAACTGCGCCAGCGTGGCGAGCGTGATGTAGCCATAGACGATGTTCTCCATGCGCGCCTGCGCCTGGCCCACGTCGTGCACGCTGCCCGCGACGCGCAACGCCCGCTCCTGCCCGTTCGCCGTCTTGACGGTCACTGTGTCGCCGATGTGCGCGCGCGCGACCTGAAAGGCGTCGCGCTCGATCAGCATCTCGCCCGCGGCGGGCGGCCAAGCGCCGCGTTCGGGCCTGAGCTTGCCGACGCGTATGCGCCCGTAGTCCTGCACCACGAAGAGCTGCATGTTGCGCCACTCCGCCGGCCCCGTCTTGATGCGGCCCGTCACGACGCGGCGCGCTTCCGCGTCGCTGACCGCCGGGTTCGCGGCGACGGCCGCGAGCAACTCGTCGTCAACCGCGTCCGTCAACAAAGTCGCGGACGCCGGGTTGGTCGCCAGGTAGCCTTCGTCGAGTGCGCGCGTGAGAATCGCGTAAGCCGAGAGGACGGCCGCAAACGACGCGATGCCGAGCGCGATGGCGAGCACGACGAGCAGCGTGCGCGTGCGCTCCTGCCAGAAATCGCGGATAACTTTTTGCCGGTATGCGGACATCGCCCTCCTCTGGTCGGCTAGCGGGCCGCGGCCGCGGCCGCGTTGACGACCACGCCGTCGGCCAGTTCTACCGTCCGATCAATCAGCCCCGTGATGTCGCGCTCGTGCGTGGCGATGACGACCGTCGTGCCGAGGTCTGTCAGCCTGCGGAAGAGATCGAGCACGGCGCGCGCCGTCACCGAATCGAGATTGCCCGTCGGCTCGTCGGCGATGACGATGGGCGGGTCGTTGGCAAGCGCGCGGGCGATGGCGGCGCGCTGCTGCTGCCCGCCGGACAGTGCCGCCGGCAGCTTGTCCGCCTGCTCGGCGATGCCCACCAAGTCGAGCAGTTCGAGCGCGCGCGGGCGGCGTTCGCGCGCCGGGCGGCTGTCGCAAAAATCCATCGGCAGCATGACGTTCTCGGCGGTCGTCAGCGTGGGCAGGAGTTGGAAGAACTGGAAGACGACGCCCACCGTCTGCCCGCGCCAGCGCGCCAGCACATTCTCCGCCGCGGCGTGTACCGCCGCGCCCGCGACGATCACCTCGCCCGCGCTGGGGCGATCAATGCCGCCGATCAGGTTAAGCAAGGTTGACTTGCCGCTGCCGGACTTCCCTACGACGGCGACGAACTCGCCACGGCCGATCTCCAGATCGACCTCGCGCAGCGCCGGGTACGTGCCGGCCGGCGTCACGTAACTCTTCCCGACTTTGCGCAGGGCGATCAGCGGGCCGTCGCCGCCTGTCCCGCGTCTGGGCAGTTCCATCGGTCTCATATTCCCTTCGCGTGTGTTGGGGCGCGGCCCAGGATGTCCGCACCTGTCTGCTTACCAGAGCTTGATACGGCGCGGACGGCGACGCTGTTTGCGTTTCCTGGGGCGCGATTCGGGACAAACGGGTGCTGTTTGTCTGGAAAGGCGGGGAGCGTCGCCCCGCGCCGATTCGTTTACGTGCCGGCAACAGGCGGGGGCGGGCGCAACGTTTATAATGACGCCGGCCGGGGACGCCCGCCACTGAACGAAGGGTGAAGCTTATGACCAAGAAGACGACGGCGCGCAAGGTGGATCGGCGGGTGCAGCGCACGCGCCACCTGCTCAGCGACGCGCTGGTTGAGTTGATGCACGAGAAACCGTTCCAGACCATCACCGTGCAGGACGTGCTGGATCGCGCCCACGTCGGGCGCTCGACTTTTTACACGCACTACAGCGACAAGGACGATCTGTTCCTGGGCAACGTGGACAACTTCTTCGCGGGCGCGGCGACGATGCTCGCGCGCAGCGGCGACACCTCGCGCCGCGTCGCGCCAGTGCGCGAGTTGTTTGAACACATCGCCGAGGCGCGCGAGTTCTACGCGGCGCTCGTCGCGGCGGGCAAGGTGCACGACGTGCTGGAACTGGCGCAGGGCAACTTCGCCCGCGCCATCGAGCAGCGGCTCGGCGCGCTGCCGGGCGGGGGCGCGCTCGCCGCCGCGCCGCGCGCCGCCGTCGCCTACGCGCTCGCGGGCGCGCTGCTCTCGTTGCTCACGTGGTGGATCGACCACGACATGTCCACGCCGCCCGCGCAGATGGACGACATCTTCCACCACATGGTCTGGTCTGGCGTCAGCGCCGCCGGCATCAACTCCGTAAGCGAAAGGCGGGAGTAGAAGGCTCCCGCCCTTCGCACGGAATTCTAGAGCGGCTTGCGGTCGGGTTTACCGCACAACACTATGCCGGGAGCGCGGGCGCGCGCGCCCGCCAAGCGTGCTGCCAGCACGCTCACAGGCTTCGCCCTCTTTCAAGCTAGACTTCAGAGTGCGCTTCTGTTCGCGCTTACGCGCTCACGGCGGGCGGGACGCCCGCGCTCCCGGCATAAGCGTGTTTGGTTACGTCGTCCGCACGTCGTCCTAAGTCCCGGCGCGTGCGTTCGGTGCTTGCAGCCAGAGGAGGGCGCGGGCGATCTGTTCGGGGTTCGACTGCGCGGGCCACGCCGACCAGCGATCAATGCAAGCTCTCTCAGCAACTATAGCTTGAAGACCAACCGGTCTGTATCGGTCACGACCCGGCCACCCAGGTTTCCGTCAACCGATCAGTTTTGGAAAGTCCCACTCAGCTTGTTCAAGCCAAGTCTCCGTTTGACTGAGGATTCTTCCTTGATTTCCGCCAGCCACTACAGGCGCAGCCTTCAGCTTGGTCACGAGTGGGGAAAGCACGTCCGTCCGGCTGAGAATCAATAGCCATCGGGCCGCTTAGCCGGCCGGCGCGGTGGGCGGTATGATACGCGCCAACGTCCGCACTTAACTCTGACCATGTCGGGACGACGATGACCAAAGCATATAACGTCAGCGAGCGCACGCCGACGGTCGAGGAATACAACCGCGTGCGCCGGGCCGCCGGCTTGAGCGTGAAGGACGAGACGGCCGCGCGGCGTGGCTTAGCCAACACGCTGTACGCGGTCTGCGTCGTGTGCGATGGGACGACCGTCGGCATCGGGCGCGTCATCGGCGACGGCGGTCTGTTCTACGACATCGTGGACGTGGCCGTCGTCGCCGCCCACCAGCAGCGAGGCGTCGGCCACATGATCATGGCCGCCCTGATGCGCTACATAGACGCGCACGCCCGCCCGACCGCCCTCGTCTGCCTGATGGCGAACAAAGGCATCGCCCCGTTCTACGAACGGTACGGCTTCCGGGCCAGAGACCCGGACATGCCGGGCATGATCATCAGGAAGTAGCGGCGCGACTGCCATCCGGCCTCCGTGCCATCTCTGTGTGCTCTGTGCCTCTGTGGTGAACTTCCCCGCCCCGCTCAGTCCACCGCCTGTTCGCCCGGCTCGGCGAGCTTTGCGACCGCCGCTAATGTGTCAATCTCGGCGACGCTCTTATCGGGCCTGAGGCGCAGGATGCGTGGGAAGCGCAGGGCGTAGCCGCCCTTGTGCCGCCGCGACGCCTGCACGTGATCAAATGTGACCTCAAGCACGATCCGCGGCTCGACCACACGCACGCGCCCGTGCGCGAACTCCTTGACGGTGTGCGCGCGAAACCACTCGGTCAATTCGGCCAACTCCGCGTCGGTCAGCCCCGAATAAGCCTTGCCGACGTTCAGCAGTTCGGGATCGTCTTCGGAGCGGCGCACGGCGAACGTGTAGTCAGAGAGCAGATGCCGCCGCTTGCCGTGCCCGACCTCGACCGCCGTGACGACCACGTCGAGCGTCGCCAGCGCGCGCTTCAGCTTCAGCCACTCGCGCCCGCGCTTGCCCGGCTTGTAGGCCGAGCGCGGGTCTTTCAGCATCAGCCCCTCGTTGCCGCGCGCCCGCGCCGCGTCGAACTCTTCATCCAGCGTCGCCACCTCGCCGACGCGCCGCGCCACAGACAGGCGCACGGTCGCCGCCGCGTCGGCCGCAATCAATCGTTCAAGCGCGTGCCGCCGCGTTTCGAGCGGCTCGTCAATCAGCACGCGCCCGTCGGCGTAGAGCAGATCGTAGGCGATGAAGACGACGGGCGTGGCCGTCAACAAGTCTTCCCCGACCGTCTTGCGCCCCAGCCGCTTTTGCAATTCAAGGAACGGCAGGATTGTCGCGCCGCGCGCAGGCACAATCTCGCCGTCGAGGATCGCGTCCGTCGGCAAAGCTTTGAGCGGCGCGACGAGTTCGGGGAAGCGGTGCGTGATCTCGTCGAGCGTGCGTGAGTAGAGCGCGACGCGGCCCGCCTGCACGTGCGCCTGCGCGCGGATGCCGTCGAACTTGTCCTCGGCGTAGAACCAGTCGGGCATCGTGCGCGCCACGTCCGCGAGATCGGCGGCGGCCGTGGCGAGCATGAACTTGAGCGGGTGGAAGAGGCGCATCGTGAGGCCGGCCAACTCGTCGTGCCGCGCCCGCACCGCCGTCTCGCCGATGTCGCCCGTCAGCATGTTCCCCTGCGCGACGGCGGCGAGCGGCCGGCCGAAGGCGCGCGCAATCGCGTCTTCGACCAACCCTTCCTTCAACCCGATGCGCAGATCGCCGACGAGCAGCTTGACCAGATACTTGCCTTCGAGCGCGACCACGCGCCGTAGGGCTTCGACCACGACCGCCTTCTTGTTCTTCGTCCCGCGCGTCTCGCTTAGAGTTTCGATCAACGCCTCCGTCTCCGCGAGCGTGAAGCTCGGCCGCACGGTCTCGTCGCGCCCCGCCTCGCGCAGCACCTCTGCCGCGACCTCGCCCGAATCGCCGAGGCGCACGTAGCGCGGGCGCAGGTTCTCCACATCCAGTCCGGTCACCTCGCTCAGCGCGTCGCGCAGCAGCCCCCCGCCCACGTTCGTCGTCCGCATGTCGCTCTGCGCGAACTGCTGCCCCGCGAAGTAGCGCGCCGCCCGCGCCAGATCGGCGTCCGCCAACTCGCCGAAGTACGCGCCCAACAGCGCCGCCTTTTCCAGTTTCTTCGTCGTCGCCGCGACCCGTTCGGCCGTCTCGGCGAAGCGCAACAGCGCGCCGCCCTCCCCTTTTCCCCGCCCCATGCGCCTGAGTCTAACACCCCAGCCCCTACGCTGGGAGCGCGGGCGCGCGCGCCCGCCGTGAGCGCGCCAGCGCGAATACGTGGCCGCGCTTTCACTCAACCTTGAATTAGCACGAAGCCGTTGAGCGTGCTTACGCACGCTTGGCGGGCGGGACGCCCGCGCGCCCAGCGCCGAGGCCGTCGCTTTCCGGCGGCGGGCGTGTCGTAGTAAGCTAACACCTCTTTTATTGCTCCGACCCAACACACCACGAGGAAGGTTCAGACAAGTTAAATGGCCCAGAATGTACCCATCACGGTCGCGCACGGCGACGGCATCGGCCCGGAGATCATGGAGGCGACGCTCGCCATCCTGCGGCAGGCGGGCGCGCGGCTTGAGATCGAGACGATTGAGATCGGCGAGCAGGTTTACAAGCGCGGCGTGGACACAGGCATCGAGCCGAGCGCGTGGGAGTCTCTGCGTCGGACGAAAGTTTTTCTGAAAGCGCCGATCACGACGCCGCAGGGCGGCGGCTACAAGAGTTTGAACGTGACGGTGCGCAAGACGCTCGGCCTCTACGCGAACGTGCGCCCGTGCGTGGCCTACCACCCGTTCGTCAAGACGAAGCACCCGGACATGAACGTCGTCATCGTGCGCGAGAACGAGGAGGATACCTACGCCGGCATCGAGCACCGGCAGACCGCGCAGGTCGTGCAGTGCCTGAAACTCATTTCGCGCCCCGGCAGCGAGAAGATCGTGCGCTACGCCTTCGAGTACGCGCGCCGCAACAACCGTCGGAAGGTCACGTGCTTCACCAAAGACAACATCATGAAGCTGACCGACGGGCTGTTCCACAAAATCTTCGACGAGATCGGCGCAGAGTACACGGACATCGAGCAGGAGCACTGGATCGTGGACATCGGCGCGGCGAAGATGGCCGACACGCCGGAAGCATTCGACGTGATCGTGATGCCGAACCTGTACGGCGACATCCTGTCGGACGTGGCCGCGCAGATCGCCGGCTCGGTGGGACTTGCCGGCTCGGCCAACATCGGCACGGTCGCCGCGATGTTCGAGGCGATTCACGGCTCCGCGCCGCGCCGCGCGGGGCAGAACATGGCGAACCCTTCGGGGCTGCTACTCGGCGCGGTGATGATGCTCGTCCACATAGACCAGGCCGACATCGCCGAGCGCGTACACAACGCTTGGCTGCGCACGGTCGAGGACGGCGTGCACACTTACGATATCTACAAAGAGGGCGTGAGCAGACAGCAGGTCGGCACGCGCGAGTTCGCGCAGGCGGTGGTCGAACGGCTGGGGCAGACGCCGCAGACGCTCAAGCCCGTGAAGTACAACGCGGGCGGCGGCACGGCCACGAGCACGCACGGCGCGGGCACGCAGACGGCGCGGAAGGAGACGGTCGGCGTGGACGTGTTCTTAGACTGGACGCAAGGCTCGGCGGACGAACTCGCGGCGGCGGTGCAAAAGCTCGCGGGCGATCTCAAGCTGACCGTCATCCACAACCGCGGCATCAAGGTCTGGCCCGAAGGCTTAGCCGAAACCTTCTGCTCCGACCACTGGCGCTGCCGCTTCACCGCGCCGGACGGCAAGGGCCAGGTCGCGCACGCGCAGATCGCCGCGCTCCTCGAACGCATGGCCGACGCCGGTCTCGACTTCATCAAGACCGAGCACCTGTGCAACTTCGACGGCCAGCCCGGCTACTCCGTCTAACAATGTTCGACTAACGAGTTTCATCACCCCCTCGCCGGAGGACGTTATGTCAGCGCAAGCAGCCACCCGCCCAGAACAGACTGAGTATCTTCCTTACTACGAGAAATACGTGACGCTCGTCCCCGCGGGCGACATAATCGAAACGCTGCGCCGCCAGCACGAGGAGACGCTCGCTCTGCTCGGCGGGCTGGACGAGGCGCAGGGCAATCACGCCTACGAGCCGGGCAAGTGGAGCGTCAAAGGCGTGGTCGGGCACGTCATTGACTCCGAGCGCATCTTCGCCTACCGCGCGCTGCGCTTCGCGCGCGGCGACCAGACGCCGCTCCCCGGCTACGACCAGGACGAGTACGGCCGCGCCGCCAACTTCGACGCGCGCACGCTCGCCGACCTCGTCGCCGAGTTCGCCAGCGTCCGCGCCGCCACCCTCGCCCTCTTCCGCTCGCTCGCCGACGAAGCGTGGTCGCGCCGCGGCACGGCCAACAACGCGGAGGTCAGCGTCCGCGCCCTCGCCCACATCATCGCCGGGCACGAGCTACACCACGTCCAGGTGCTCCGCGAAAGATACTTGTGAGGGCGCGATGGCAGAGATCAGAGAACATGACGTAGTGGCGCTGCTAGTGGATATGCCGGAGCAACGCTTACGGCGCGGCGATGTCGGCACGGTCATCGCAGTGTTCGAGCAGACTGACGCACACCCGGCCGGTTTCATCGTTGAGTTCGTGGACGAATCCGGCGCGGTGTATGCCCAGGCCGACATCACCAATGCAGCACAGCTCATGCGTTTGCACTTCAACTTCAAGCGTGAGGCCGCTTGAAAATGGAAGGCCAATCTTCGTCACAATCAGCACCGCTCGTCGCCGTCATCATGGGGAGCAAGTCCGACTGGGAGACGATGCGGCACGCGGACGAGTTGTTGACCGAGTTCGGCGTGGCGCACGAGTGTCGCGTCGTGTCGGCGCACCGGACGCCTGCGCTGATGGCGGAGTTCGCCGGCCAGGCCGAGGCGCGCGGGCTGAAGGTGATCATCGCGGGCGCTGGCGGCGCGGCGCACCTGCCCGGCATGGTCGCGGCGCAGACGACCGTGCCCGTGCTCGGCGTCCCCGTCGAGAGCCGCGCGCTCAAGGGCGTGGACTCGCTCCTCTCCATCGTGCAGATGCCCGCGGGCGTCCCCGTCGGCACGCTCGCCATCGGCGCGGCGGGCGCGAAGAACGCGGCGTTGCTGGCCATTGCGATCCTGGCGAATGATGATGAAGCTTTGCGCGAACGCCTGCGCGAGTTCCGGCGCGCGCAGGAACAACAGGTGCGCGCGGCGACGCTCGAACAGCAGGGATGAGGGCTGAGGGATGAGGGATGAAAAGGAAGCGTTGAATGATGAGCGCGACAGGGTGAATGAAAAACTGCCCGACGTTCGTCCCTCATCCCTCACCCCTCATCCTTCATCCCTTCCCCCCATCCTCCCCGGCGCTAAGATCGGCGTGCTCGGTAGCGGGCAGTTGGGGCGCATGTTCGCCATGGCCGCGCGGCGCATGGGCTACCTCGTCCACACCTTCTCGCCCGATAGCGACACGCCCACGGGTCAGGTCGCCGACGTTGAAGTCACCGCCGCTTACGACGACCTTGAAGCCGTGCGCGCGTTCGCCCGGCGCGTCGAGGTCGTGACGTTCGAGTTCGAGAACGTGCCGGCGACGACCGTCGAAGCCGTCGCGGAGTTCGTGCCCGTGCGCCCGTCGGGCGCGGCCCTGCACACAGCGCAGCACCGCCTGCGGGAGAAGACTTTTCTCTCTCAATCAGGCTTTCCCGTCACGCCCTTCCACCACGTCCGCACGCTCGAAGAACTGCGCGCCGCCGTCGCCGCGCTCGGCCTCCCCTGCGTGCTCAAGACCGCGGGCTTCGGTTACGATGGCAAGGGGCAGCGTCTCATTAAAGCCGAGGCGGAGATCGAAGCGGCGTTCACGGCGCTTGACGGGCGCGAGGCCGTCCTCGAAGCCTTTGTTGATTTCGCGTGCGAGGTCTCGGTCGTCTGCGCGCGCGGCCACGATGGCGCGACCGTCCACTACGGCGTGATCGAAAATCAGCACGAGCGGCACATACTCGACTGCTCGGTCGCGCCCGCGCGCGTGTCGCCTGCGGTCGTGCGTCAGGCGACCGAGCTCGCGGCGAGTGTCCTGGAGCGGCTCGACGTGGTCGGCGTCCTCTGCGTCGAATTCTTCCTGACGCGCGACGACAGGCTCTTCGTCAACGAGCTTGCGCCGCGCCCGCACAACTCGGGCCACCTGACGATTGACGCATGCGTGACGAGCCAGTTTGAGCAGCAGGTGCGCGCCGTCTGCGGGCTGCCGCTCGGCATCCCTCAGCAACTGCGCCCCGCCGCGATGGCCAACCTGCTCGGCGACCTCTGGCAACATGGCGAGCCGGACTGGCGTGCGGCGTGCGCCGCGCCCAACGTCAAGCTCCACCTCTACGGCAAACACGAGGCCCGCGTCGGGCGCAAGATGGGCCACCTCACGGCGCTTGCCGAGACCACCGACGAAGCCCTCCGCGCCGTCCGCGCCGCGCGGGCCGCGTTAACCGGCCAGGGCTAATGCGGTTGCTGCGTATAAGGGACGATCAGTTCAACACAGAGTTCACAGAGGGCACAGAGAAAACCATTTCAAATCTCAAATCTGAGATCAATCCTTCTCTGTGCCCTCTGTGAACTCTGTGTTGAAACCGGCCGCCCAGATCATTCCAATCAAAAGCTAAGAACCGGCCCGCAAACATTAACCCTTGACCGCGGAACTTTAGTTGTACTATTGTCGTAGTACAATATGGCAATGGTGGAAGCGTTCAACATCGATGCCCGCGACCCGACGCCGCTCTACGCGCAGTTGGAGCGCGCCATCCGGTTCGCCATCGCGACGGAGCGGCTGGGCGTCGGCGATCAACTCCCGACCGTGCGCCAGTTGGCGGTGAACCTGCGGATCAACGCGAACACGGTGGCGAAGGTTTACGCCGAGTTGGAGCGCGCCGGGGTGGTCGAGACGCGGCGCGGCGTGGGGACGTTCGTGCGCGCGCCGGGCGTGAAATTCACGGCGGCGCGGCGGACGGCCGAGCAGGAGCAACGCCTGCGCGTGCTGACGGAACGCTTTTTGGCCGAGGCGATGACGCTCGGCTTTTCCCCTGCGGAGGTGTTGGAACACTTACGCAGGCGTGTCCGTGAAGGAGAGTGAGAGGCCATGACTAACGCTACGGATCTGATCGCGGGGAAGCGCAATCTGCCCGCGCCGAACGCGCCGCGCACCAACGTGGTCGCGGCCCTGTTGCTCGTCGCGCCCATCGTCGCGGGCGTCGCGTTGACGGTCGTGCTGGGCAACCCGGTCGGCGTGATCGTGGGCGTGCTGCTGGGGTTGCTGCTCGCGCAGTCGCCGAAGGTGGCGAAGCAGTGGGAGAAGGCGGTCGTGCTGCGGCTGGGGCGTTACGTGGGCTTGCGCGGCCCCGGTCTCTTCTGGGTCGTGCCGCTCGTCGAGACGGTCTCCGCGTGGGTTGACCAGCGCATCATCACGACGAGCTTCGCCGCCGAGCAGACCCTAACGTCCGACACCGTGCCGGTGAACGTGGACGCCGTGCTCTTCTGGATGGTCTACGACCCGGAGAAGGCCGCGCTCGAAGTGCAGGACTACCCGCAGGCGGTCAGTTGGGCGGCGCAGACGGCGCTCAGGGACATCATCGGGCGCACGTCTCTGACGGAGCTACTGCGCGGGCGCGAGCGGATCGAGACGGAGTTGCAGCAGTTGATTGACGAGCGCTCGAACCCTTGGGGCGTGACTGTGCAGTCGGTCGAGATGCGCGACGTGATCATTCCGGACTCTTTGCAGGACGCGATGTCGCGCGAGGCGCAGGCGTCGCGCGAGAAGCAGGCGCGCATCATCCTGGGCGAGGCCGAGGTCGAGATCGCGCACATGTTCGAGCAGGCGGCGCGGTCTTACAAGGACAACCCGACGGCGCTGCACCTGCGCGCGATGAACATGCTCTACGAGGGGCTAAAGGAGAAGGGCGCGCTGATGCTCGTGCCCAGCTCGGCGGTCGAGTCCATGGGCATGGGTGGACTGCTCGGCGCGGCGGCGATGCGGCAGCAGAAGCTCGCCGGGAAGGAAGGCGCGGAAGGGGAGGCGCTCTAAGCCTTCCGCCGCCTGCGGGCGAGAGTCATGAGCAGAGACTTAACCGCAGAGGGCGCGAAGAGGGCCGCCGCAGGGCCGCAAAGATTTTCTCTGCGGCCCTGCGGCGGCCCTCTTTGCGTCCTTTGCGGTTAAGTCGCCCACGTCAACCCTATATTTCAGCCGAGGTGCGACATGAACTTACTTAAAACGCTAATCTTCATCCTTATCGCCCCCGCCACGGTCACGATCTACCTGCCCTACTGGCTGCTCGCCGGGCGCGCGGGCACGCCCGCACTCGGCGCGGTGCGCTACGCGGGGCTGCTGCCGATCATCGTCGGCGCGTGCATGGAGTTCTGGTGCGCGTGGGATTTTGCGACCAAGGGGCGGGGCACGCCCGCGCCGTTTGATCCGCCGAAGGAGTTGGTGGCGCGCGGTCTCTACGCCTACGTGCGCAACCCGATGTACGTCGGCGTGATGACAGTCGTGCTCGGTGAGGCGCTGCTCTTTGCGTCGCGCACGCTCGTCTGGTATGCGGCCGCGGTCTTCGTCGGCTTCAACCTCTTCGTGCTGCTCTACGAAGAGCCGACGCTCCGGCGCAAGTTCGGCGCGGCTTACGAACGCTACTGCGCCGCCGTCCCGCGCTGGCTGCCGCGCCTGCGCAAAAGTTGACTGAACTATTTGACCTGCGGCACGGCGTCGAGTACTTGCGCGGACTTACTTGCTGAGGCGCTGACCCTCCAACTTCTGCATCACCACTGCCCCGGCGGAGAGCGCCTCGACGTTGACGAGGAAGCGGAAGCGCCCGCCCGCCTCGACGCCCAGGACGAACTGCACGTTCACGCTCGCCCCGCTCGCCAGCGACCCGTTCGGCAGCGCCACCACCAAGGTCGAGTTCAACCCGCCGCCTCCGGCCTGCACCGGCGGCTGCTCAAGCGTCGTGCCCCTGACCAAAACGTCGCCGCTTGTCGTCGTCACCGTCACGTCCACGGAATCGAGCGCGCGCAGGTCGGCCTGCTGCCCGCCGGGGTTGGGCGTGCCGAGCGTCGTGATGTCCACGACGCGGAAGCGCAGGCGCGTGATGGGCACGGCCGTGCCGTTCCTGAACTTGCGCCGGATGGTGAGCGTGCCGAGCGCGCCGTGGGGCACGACGCCCGTGTCGCGCACGCGGTTGGGCGGATCGGTCGAGGCCACGCCCGTGTCCACGAGCGACGCCTTGACGAGCGCGTTGCGCTGCAAGGGGCTGGTGCGCCCTTCGGGCCCCGGCGCGCCGAGTTGCGCTTGCACGCCGCCATACGCCGCGCCGTCCGTGGCGACGAAGACGAAGTCCTGCGCGTTGTCGCCCGTCGTCTGCGGCACGCCCGACGCGAGCCGGCGCGTGAAGGCGTACTCGCCGCCGACAGCGCCGACGGGCGCGAGACCGTTGCCGGCGCGATACAGGTTCGAGAGCGTGCTCGTCGTGCCGCCAAAGCCGACCGCGTCGAGTCGGTTCGTCGTCGTGAAGTTGGCGGGGTTGGCGGTCGTGAAGAGCGCGAGACCCTGGTCGTCGGGCAGGTCGGTTGTGTAGGCGAGGTCGCCCGCCGCGTATGCGCCGAGGCTGTAGGGGCCGCCCGCCGTGCTGCTGTTCGTCGCCAGGTAATGCCCGTGCGCGGGGATGAGCGCGCCCGACGGGACGACGAAGCGTGTCTGCGCCTCAAGCCCGCCGGCCTCAAGCCCCGCCACGGCCCAGCCGCTTGAGCCGTCGCTCGCGCCGACCGTGATGGCGTTCGCGGTCGTGTTGTAAAGCTCGACGTACTCGTCGCTAGCGCCTCCTGGCCCGCGCAGGCGAAACTCGCTGATGATCACGTCGCCGGGGTTGAGCGTCGCGGGCGGCGGCGCGGCCGGCGGCGTGCCGGTGAAGTTGCCCGTCTGGTTGCTGGCAAGGTTGACGAAGGCGCGGCTTGCGGGCGCGAAGCTCAGACCCGCCGCGCTCGGCGTCACGGTGTAGTCGAGACCCGTGGGCAGGAACTTGAACGAGTAGAAGCCGCCCGCGTCGGTCGTCGTCGTGCGCGCCTGTGCGCCGCCGAGCGTGACGGTGACGCCCGCGACGCCGCTCGTGCCGTCCGTGATCTGCCCCGTGATGGACGGCAGCGTGGCGGCCGCAGCCTGCGGCACGTAGACGGCGTAGCCGCGCGGCGGCGCGCAGACGAGCACGCGCCCGTCGGCGAAGACCTGCGTGTCCGGCTCGTGCCCGGTCACGTCGGTGAGCATGCTGTTCGCCCAGTTCACATAACCGGAGCCGGCGGGCGCGTTGTCCACGTAGAGGCATTTGGTCTGCGTCTCGTGGTTGTTGAGCGCGAGGATGCCGCCGGGCTTGCCCGCGGCGGCGTTGCCCTGCCGGCGCGCGACGTAGAGGTTGACGACGTTGGTGCTCGTGCCGTCGCCGTTGTCCGGGTTGCCCGTCTCGCTGTTGACGACCATCGCGCCGTCTAGAAATGTGCGGCGGATGTTGACGAGATTTTTGATGTCCGTTTGCAGGCTGGCGGGCGCGGTCGTCGTGAAGCCGTCGCCGACCTGCGTCGTGCCGTAGAAGTGCGGGTAGAAGACGGTCGGGCGGCCTTCGGCGAAGAGGATGTAAGCGTAAGGCAGTTGCCAGTCCTTGAAGACCCACTGGTTGTGATCCTTGCCCGTGTCGTGGTTGTCCACGAACGTGTTCACGTCGAGACCCGACAGCGCGTTGCCCGTGTTGTCGCGCACCATGCCGGCGTGGTTGAGCGTGCGCATGTCGAAGCTCGCGGACGAGCCGTTCGCCAGCCCGTTCAGCGTGAACTTCAGGTTGAAGTCGAACACGTCCGCGTCCGCACCGCGCGCGGCGAGCGCGTTGACCCAAGCCTTCAGCCGCGCCTTGTTGCCGCTGAAGTATTCGCCGACGACGTAACGCTGCCCGCCGCCGACTTTCGGCGGCATCGCCTTGATCCAGTCGGCGATGAAATCCTCTTGGTAGCCGCGCACGAAATCCAGCCGGTAGCCGTCGAAGCCGACCGTGTTGACGAGCCACTGCCCCCAGTAATTCAGCCGCGCCTCGACGCCGCCCTGCGCGAGCGTGCGCGCGTCGAACGTGTTGAAGTCCTCGCCGAAGATTTTGGCATTCGGGATGAGGGCGTCGTCGCAGCAGTCTGCTTGCAGGTAGTCGGCGGCGTCGACGGGGTGAAAGTGCGTGTAGTTCCAAGTCCAGTTCGGCTCGCCCGCGCCGGTGTGGTTGACGCCGTACCTGGCTAGATAATCAATGCCGGTGTAGGTCAAGACCTGCATCGTGGTCGCCGCGAAGTCTGTGTTGCCGGGGCCGTAGGCGTGGACGATGCGGTAGCCGTTGTGCGGGTCAGCGCCGTTTAGCTGCGCGCCGGGCGTGCCGCTCTTGGCGTCGAGGATGAGGTTGATGTCGTGCGGCTGGTCGAGCGTGATCTTGTACTCGTCTATGTCGCCGCACGGGCTGACGAAGCCCCAGATGCGATAGCCTGAGCCGGGGAAGTTGTTGTTCTGCCCCGTGCCGTTGTTCGGCTCGGACTCGTAGTTGTAGGGCGCGACCTGCGGAAAGTTCGGCTCGTAGGGAAACGCGGGATCAGGATTCGTCCAGGTGGCGTAAAGCTCGTAGGCGCGCTGGGTGGCGTCCGCGCAGTTCAGGTTGTAGCCCTTGATCTGTATGTAGTAGTCGCCCGCGGGCGCGTTGGGAATGCGCCAGACGACTTCGCCCGTCGGGTAGGCGAGGTTTGCGCCCGCGTGCGCCTCGCCGTCTATGTAAGCCTTGACGGCCGGGTTCGGCTCAAGCTCGCGGTAGTCTGTGAAGACGTGGTTCAAGACCGTGTCGGTGTAGACCTCAAGCCCCTGCGCGTGCATGGCGGCGATCATGGCTTGCAGTTCGGCGCGGCTGCCGAAGCGTGTCTCCGTCGTGCCCTTCTGATTGTAGTTGCCGAGGTCGAAGTGGTCGAAGAGACCGTAGCCCATGTCGTAGATGCCAAAGTTGCCTTTCGAGGGCGGCGGCGTCCAGACGGCGGTGAAGCCGGCGCGCTTAATGTCCGGCGCTTTGCCCGCGAGGTTGTTCCACCAGTCGCCGTTCTTGTTCACGTCGTCCGTCGGCACGTCCCAGTAGAACGCCTGCATCATCGTGTCGTTCTGCGCGCGCGCCCGCGTGGCGACGAGCAGCAGGCAGACGAGCAGGCAGAGGGAGACGACGGAGCGCAGTTGGCGTGTGAGCATTCCGATTGCAATTCCTTTGCGGCGGACTAAAGCAGGCGGCGCACTGACTGTGGCGGGCACTGCAAGCGGCGGGATGATAACAGAAGTCCGCGCGGCGAGACAGCCGCGCCGCGGATTAGAATATTCAGGGAAGTAGCTGGATGAATTCAGAAATTGATTTACGTAAACGACTCTTTGACGCGCGAAGCAAATCCGCCGACCCTTGATTATTCTTTAGGCGTCTTAATATTTCCTCAATCTTTCGCCGCGCGGATCGGCTATCTGCAATAAGAACTGCCTGTCTATATCGTTCAAATGCCAATTCAACGTCAACATCATCTGCCTGTAATGCTAGATCTCCTAAGTCTTCATAGTACTTCGCAAGCTTGACCACTGCTTTTATAGAGTCCTTCAAATCTCTTTTTAGCTTCTTTGTATCCCCACCTTGATACGTTAGCCATTCTGTTCTCACAAAATCAGATGGGGCCTTAGCTTTAGCTGATTTCACTAAAACCACAGGTTTACCTAACAAGCTACAAAGACCGATCTCAAAGAAAATATTTGCAAGGGTTGGACTCGGTGTGAACTCAGAGAAAATAGCAACCCCAAATCCACAACCTCGGATTATCTGTATAATCTTTTCAAGATAGTCTTTTGTTCCACTAAAGCTCGATGCTTTTATGAACGGATGGTTCAAATCTCCTAAACAGTCCCGTACTATATTGTCCATCTTTAATTCAATGTCCGAGACAGATTTACCGCTATGCAGCATAATGAAGGCCGTCTTCGGTGAGGGTTTGAAAGGGCCTTCCAGAACATCTTCAGATAATGGGGAGAAGATGAGGGGCATTAATTACTTTTTTCTAATACCTTTATACGGCCCAGGGGTCTTTTTATGATCAATGATACGGCCTGTTCTGGTATCAACTTTGACCCACCGGTTAGTCACAGGATTCCTTACCTGCGCTCTACCCGTTACCTGTCCTCTTCGACCTCGGGAGGTATTCCTTGCCATTAAGACCTCGTTCTGAATTAACTTAAAGTGGTATCTGCCTTGAGTTTCTTTAAGAACGATTTTCACACAGCTTCAGGCGCGCTAAGATTTCTCGTGTTTCCATATTCAGTCGGTCAATCTCTTCCTGATCACATTTCATCTGTTCGTTAGCGCGCTCCATGTCAGCGAACATGCGCTTAATAGCTGTTACGTAGAAATCCTTTTGCCTACCCTCATGATCTCCAAGGCTCATTTTAGCACCTTTCCGTCACGATAGTACCAACAAATTGGCTCAGTCCTCGCTCAAGTTTACCCGCCGTTGCGCCCGTCGTCCTTGTCGAGCTTGAAGAAGTGGCGGATGCGACCCAAGAGGTCGTTGTGCAGGTGGCTCATGCGCTGGCGCTTGGCCTCCTCGGTCAGTTCGCCGACGATGGCGTCGAGTTCGACGCGGCGGCGGGCGAGGACGTGCGCGAGGTCTTGCGCGACTTCGGGGCGGCCGGTCAGCACTTTGTTGAAGTGCTCTTTGTCGAGGCGGTAACACTCAACGTCGGTGAGCGCGATGATCGTGGCGGTGCGCGGTGCGCCGGTCAGGAGGCCCATCTCGCCGAAGAAGTCGCCTTCGTGGAGCGTCGCCACGCGCTCGCTCAACTCCGTGTTGGGCACGGCGACGCGCACCTCCGCCTCGCCCTTGCGCAGGATGTAGAGCCAGTGCGCGATTGCGCCCTGCTTGGTGATCATCTCGCCGCGCACGAACGGCGCGACGTTCAGGTGCGTGGCCACCTCGGCGCGCTCGTCCTCGGTCAGCGTGGCGAACAACTCGCAGCGGCGCAGCGCCTCGCAGCGGCGCGCGATCTCTTCGTTGCGTTTGCGCGCGCGCCGCGTCTCGTCGTTCTCTTCGAGGAAGAGCATGTGCGCGGGGATCGAGAGCGGGATGCCGGCGCGCTTGAGGGCGAAGTAGATGCGGTGGCGCACGACCGAGTCGGTCGGGTCGGTCGGCGCGAGATCGGTGATCCAGTAGCGCGCGGCGTAGTGCGCGTAAGACTCGCGGAAGTCCACGACCAGGCAGTGCGGCGCAGGCTCGCGGGCGACGAACTGGAGCGGCTCGGCGCGCAAGGCCGTCTCGACCGCCGCGATCACCTCGCTCGGCGCGTAGCGGAAGTCCACGTTGAAATAGACCCAGCGGCGCTGCTGGCGCGGCGCGGCGACGCGGTGGCCGAGGAGCGTCACCTGGCTGCGCATCAGTACGCTGTTCGGGATGACAATCGTGTCCCAGTTGCGCGTCTCAATCGAGGTCTGCCGCCAGCGTATCTCCTTGACCTGCCCCTCGTCCGTGCCGACGCGTACCCAGTCGCCGACCGTGATGGTGCGCTCCATCTGTAGGGCCAGCCCGCCCATGACGTTGCCGAGCGTGTCCTGTAAGGAGAAGGCGACCGCCGCCGTGATGACGGTTGAGGTGACGATGATGCCGCTCAGGTTGACGCCGCTCTCGGAGAGCAGGGCGATGCCGACGACGATGTAAGTGGCGGCGAGCAGTAGGTCGCGCAGGATGCGCGGCGGGCGCAGGCGCATGAGGGCAAGCAGCACGTCGAAGACGAGCACGCTCGCCACGTTGATGATCGCCACGGCCTCGATGAAGCGCGCAGACCACTTCACCCACTTGTAAGCGGTGGACTCCGGCCCGCCCGGCGGCGGCGCGAGGGCGGCGGCGACGAGCAGCCCCGTGCAGGCGAGGACGAAGAGCGCGATGGCGCTGCGCAGCCGCATCCGTTCGGCCGGCACGTAGGCGTAGAGCAGGAGAGCGGCGGCCAGGAAGCCCAGGACGAGCCACACGAGGTACTGGCTCTGCGTCATCCCGGCGGCGATTTGGACGTTCTGCCAGAAACTCATCGCAGGGGTCTCAAAGGAGATTCAGGCCGGCGCGCGTGCAGCCTCGGTCGCGCCCGGTCTTAAAAGCGGGCCGGCATCTTATAACAAATCGCGCATTAGCGTGAGGAATATTCAACCACGAAAGCACACGAAATGGCACGAACGGAAACACACGAAGGAGCGGGCCGGTCGGTTCGTGCCCTTTTGGTTCGCGCCGTCTCGTGTGCTTTCGTGGTTAACAACCCGTCTGCAAATAATCAAGCAGCGGCTAAGAGAAGCGGCCGGCGAGTTGGCACTACTACTACTCGCCGGCCGTTCGTTGGGGGAGGGGGGTTTGTTGTTGGCGGGTCAGAGAACTCTTCCGCGCCCCGCGCGCTCAGTCGCGCGTCAGCCGGACGCTGCCGTTGACGCCGACGACGCTGATGTCCGTGCCGCCCGTGCCGATGCGCCCGTTCCACGTCCCGTGCCCTTCCTGCCGGATCGACACGTTCGGCAGCTCGTTGGCGACGTTGCCGTTCAGGCCGCGCACAGAGAGGTCTGCGTTTACGTCCTCGCCGAAGCGCAGTTCGACGCGCCCGTTGATGCCGTTGACGTGCAGCCCCTCGTCGCTCAGGCGCGTGATGCCGAGACCGACTGCGCCGTTGACGCCGTGAATGTCCGCCGCGCCCGCGGCCTGCGCGATGTCAACCTTGCCGTTGATGCCGCTGATGTGCACCGCGCCCTCAAGCTCGCCGACCATCACGCGGCCGTTGATGCCCCTGGCAGTAAACTCGACCTGGCGCGGCAGCTTCAGCGTCACGCGCTGGCGCGCGTTGTCGCCACCGTGGAGCCAGCGCCAGAAGCGCCAACTGTCGTGCTGCTCGCCGCGCACGGAGAGGCCCGACCCGGTCTGCTGGACGTTGATCTGGTGCGCGCGCAGGGCGTCGTCGTCGCGCGCGGTGATGGAGATGTGGACTTCGGCCATGTCGCCATCGGTCGTCGAGACCTCGACGGGGCCGTTGATGCCTGAGACCTCGACGCGCGCGCCCGGCGCGAGCTGGTAGTTCCGGGTCAACTCGTAGCGCCCCTCGCCCTTCGCGCCGATGCCGAGTTGCCGCCCCGCGATCCACGCCACCACGACCAGCACGAGAACGATAAAGATTCTGCCTTTCATCTGTCGTTAGCTCCTGTTTTCAACCGTGCGCAATGATTTTAAAGCAGACCGCCCACCGATGCGAGTGCCGAGCTTGTTCACGAATGTGAACGAACAACGGCCGCCGCCGGTTCGGACTATTTTACGGCGCGGGCCGCCCGCCGCAAACCAGCCTTAAGCCCTGGGCATGGTCTATTCAGACAGGACAAAAAAGGGCAGTAACCACGAAACCACACGAAACGACACGAAGAAGGGCTACGAGCTTCGTGCCTTCTTTCGTGTCGTTTCGTGTGGTTTCGTGGTTGCTATTCGTTCAACCGAGAATCAGTAGCCCCTCAGCGCCAGTACGGGGCTTCAGTCCGTCAGAAGTGCACCGAGCGGCGGTCGCGGTCGGCGCTCAACTGTTCGAGCGCGCGGTCGGCCTCCTGCGGGTCGAGCTTGCGGAGCAGGATGAGCGTGCTCAGGACGAGTTGGTCGTTCCAGTACCTGCGCCCCTGCGCGAGGACGATCTCGCGGCCCTTGTCCACGAGTTGCTGCTTGAGCGCGGGGTCGCCTAAGCCCACGAGTCCTTTGAGCGCGTAGTACTGCATCGAGACGGACTCGTCGTTGAGATAGCCGAGAAAGAGCGGGCGCAAGTCCGGGTGCTCGCGCAGGCGCGGGGCTAAGCCTTCGAGCGCGCGGGCACGCACGCCTCGCTTGCGGTCGGACTTCGCCGTCTCGACGAGCAGCGCGTAGATTTCGCCGCTGTCCGCACGCTTCGCCAGCGCGCCCGCAGCGCGCATGCGCACCGCGTCGTTCGTGTCCGACCTGAGCGCGTCCATCAGCGCGCGCTGCACGTCCGTATCGTCCAGATTGTACTTGGCGAGCGCGGCGACGGCGGTCTGGCGCACCGCGTTGCTCTTGTCGGAGGCGAGCGCGCGCAGGAGCAGGTCGCGCACGGTGCGGTCGCCCGCGTAGTTGCGCGCGAGCGCGCGCATGGCGGTCGCCCGCGTCGTGTCGTTGCGTGTCGTGTCCACGGTCTTGACGAAGACGGCGCGCACGTCCGGCTCGGCGACGTAGTTGGCCAGCGCCCGCGAGGCGGACTGCGTGGCGCTGCCGCTGTCGTCCGCCTGCAACACCTCGACGAGCGCGGCGCGGGCCTGCGGCTGCGAGACGTGCATGGCCAGGTCGCGTACCGTCTGCATGCGCGCGCTGCTGCGCTCGCCCGTCTTCAGGGCGGCGATGAGTTCGCTGACGCTGCGCCCGCGCGCGAGGCGCACCGTGCCGGTCACGTCGGAGACGCGCAGGGGCGTGCCGCCCGTGCCCACCTTGGCGCGGAAGTCCGCGCGGTTCATCTCGCCCTGCACGGCCACGTTCGGCACTTCGACGTAGACCTTGCCCTTGATGTTCGTCGTCTGCAAGTCCGCGTTCAAATCTTCCAGGAAGCGGACGGAGACCGTGCCGCTCACGTCCTGCACGCGCACGCCGGCCGAGCCGAGGCGCGTCAGGTTGACGACGACGCTGCCGCTCACGCGCGAGATGTCCGCCGAGCCTGCGGCCTGCGCGATGGCGACGCTGCCGCTCACGCCGTTCAAGCGCAAGGGGCCTTCGAGGTCGCCGACGCTGACGCTGTCGCGCGCGCCGTTGATCGTAAGCTCGACGCGGCGCGGCAGCTTCAGCGTGACGCTGTGGCGCGTGTCGTCGTAATCGCGGACGCTCGTCTCCGGGCCGCGAATGGTCAAGTTGCTGCCCGTGCTCTCGACGGCGAGCCGACGCGCGTTCTCGCCCCACGAGTAGCTGAGGATGCGGACTTCGGCGCTCGCGCCGTCGGTCGGCTCGATGCGCACCGAGCCGTCTATGTTCGACAACTCGACGCGCGCGCCCGCGGAGAGTGGGTAACTCTGCTTCAACTCCTCGCGCTCGGTCTGCTCGGAGTCGTCGAACCAGAAGCCGTCGAACTGTATGTCGGGGATGTCAACGTTGATGGGCGGGAGCGGCGGAATGCTGATCTCCGGGATGTCAACCCGGACTTGCGGCGTGATGTTGATCTCCGGCATCTCGAAGCGGAAGCCCGGCACTTCGACCTGGACGGTCGGCGCGATGGCCACTTCCGGCTTGACGGTGACGACGGGGCGCGGTGCGGGCGCGGGCGTCTGCGCCGCGCCGGCCGGGGCGATGGTCAGGGCGCAGACGAGGGCGGCGATGAGTTTGCGTTTCATGGCTTTGCTTTCCTTGCTCTCGGTGTTACTGGCAGGCGGTGGTCGGCGTCGTGAGCTTGAGCAGGCGCACGGGCTGGCTGAACGAGTCGAGCGTGATCTGCGCCTGCCCGTTGCCCTGCCGCGCCTCTATGCGGCGGTTGTTCGGCTGCTGCGCCGCCGGCACAACCTGATTGCGGACGGCGAAGTCGGTCTGCACGTCGCCGTTGTAGGAGGAGATCATCGCCGTGAAGCCCGGCGAGTTGTCGGGGATAGCCATGCGCACTTCGCCTTCGACCGACTTCAGACGATAGCGGCCGTTGTCCTGAATCGGGCCCGTGTAGGTGATGTCGGAGCTGGTCGTCGTCGCGTCCACGTCGCCGCTGATGGCGGCGAGTTTGATCGCGCCGCGCGCGTTCGACACGTCCACGCGCCCGCGCACGCACTGGATGTCTATGTCGCCGTTGATCGAGACGGCGCGCACGTCGCCCTGCCCGCGGCGCACCGTGATGTTGCCGCTGCTGGCGGCGACGTAGGCGAGACCCGCCACGTCCTCGACCGTCACGCTGCCGCTGCGCGCGTGGACTTCGACCGCGCCGACGCGGCTCACCTTGATGTCGCTCGAACCGCTCGTGATGTTGACGGGGCCGTCCACGTTCGAGATGGTCAGGTTGCCGGAGCGCACTTCGATGCCGCTCAGTTCGGCGTAGCGCGGCACTTTCACGTCCAGATCGATGCGCCCGCTCTCGGCCGCAGGGCGCGGCGACTGCGCGCGCGGCGCTTGGCCCGGCACAGGCTGCGGGGGTCGCCTGGGTTCTGGCGCGCTCGGCGGCGACTGCGAGTCAGGGCGCGGCGTTACGACCACTTCCGGCGTCACGACGACTTCGGGCATCGGCACGACGATCACGCCCGACTTTGCCGCCTCCTTGATCTTATCCTTCACCTGCTCGCGGATCGTGGGCGTCATGTCCGCCATCGGCACGGGCGTGTAAACATAACCGGGCGTGCGCTCGCGATTGCGCCCGACGACGGCGAGCGAGAGCACGGAGCGCGACTGCGGGTCGGCGGTCAGCTCGACCTGTATGGCCTGCGAGACGCCCTTCTCGTCGGTCGCCGCAGCTTCGACCGTGTCGCGCTCCCAGCCCGTGATGGTGATGCGCCCGTAGCGGTTGCTGATCGCGACCTTGCTGCCGCGGTCGAGCCGGACGGAGACGCGCCCCGCCGTGTTGTTGATTGAGACCGAGCCGGATTGATCCTGCCGGTCTTGCCCGCCCGCCAGCGCGGCGAGCGGCGCGAGCGCCAGCCCGCAGGCGAGCGCGCAGACGATGAGGGACGTTTTAAGAGTTATGTTTTTCATGATGACTACCCGGATTGATTATCAGTTATTTGATATTGGTTATTTGTTAATCGTTATTCGCCGACCGTCGAGCCTCGGCGACGCCACTTGCGCAGCCACCGCGCCCAAATAACAACTAATAAATAACCAACAACAAGCCTTTAGTTTCGCGCCATCTCGCGCAGCACTTCGACCTTCTTCTCGTAGGCCGTGAGCATGTACTGGACGGCGACGGGGTCTGAGTTCGTCTGGGCGAGCGCGGCGCGGCGCGTCTCGGCGATGGTGCGGTCGAGCGCCTTGAGCGTGTCGTCGAAGCGCGCGAGCGTTACGGGATCAAACTTCGAGCGGCGCTGGTTCACGTCGCGCGATAGAATCTCAATCGCCTTCTGGTACTTCGCCGCCGCGTCGCGCACGAGCGCGTCGGGCGTCTGCGGCTCGGAGTTCTGCGCCCCGCCCGCTAGCAACAGACGCGGCGCGTTGGTCTGCGATTGCGGCTCGTCTCTGCCGGCTTCCTTCTTCCTCGTCTCGATCGGGCGCGGTTTCTCCCGGTTCTCTTTAACCGCGATCACGTCCTGCTTGATCTGCTCCGGCGCGGCGCTCGACTGCGGCGACGGCGCGGGCGCAACTCCTTGCTGCTGCGGCGGCGTCGCCCGCTCAGGCGACGCTTGCGCGATTGTCTGCACGAAGACGACGCGCGGCTGCATGAGCCGCATCGCGCCGGCCGTCGCCACGACGGCGACGAGGACGAGCGCGGGGCTGAAGCGCGGGGCGGTGAACGTGCCCGCCAGCCAGCCGCGCAGGCGCGCGCCGAATGGTGCGGCGGCGACAGGTTCTACCGCCGTGTTTTCGGCCGCGATGCGTGCGGCGACCGCGGGCCACAGTTGCGGCGTCACCTCCACGTCGCGCTCGTAGCGCATGAACAAGTCCTGCTCGCGCTGCAACTCGCCGTAGGAGGCGGCGCATGCGGCGCACGCACCGAGGTGCGCGGCGACTGTGCGGCCGTGGCGTTCGTCCAACTCGCCGTCGAAATACTCTTCGAGGACGGCCGATACTTCCTGGCACTTCATTCTTTCACCCCCAGATAGGGCCGGATGCGCCGGCGCAATTCCGTGCGCGCGCGGTGCAGATCGGTTTTCACTTTGGGGAGCGAGAACCCCGTAATCTCCACGATCTCTTCGTAGCTGCGCTGCTGAAAAACCTTGAGCGCGAACACGAGCCGCTTGTCCTCTTCCAAGCCTGCCATTGCGCGCCGCAAGACCTCGTTCAACTCCTTGTCGAGCAGCATGCCCGCCGGGCTTGGCCCCTCGTCGCTCAATTCGAGCACCGCGTCGTCGTCGAGGCTGACCTTCTGGCTGCGGCTGTGCGCCGAACGGAGCGATTCGCGCGCTACGTTCTTGGCGATGCTGAAGAGCCAAGTGGAGAATTTCGCCTCCTCGCGTAGCGCGCCGAGGTGGCGGTGGGCGCGCACGAAGGTCTCCTGCGTCAACTCTTCGGCGTGGGCGCGGTCGCCGATCATGTCGTAGATGAAGCTGATGACGGGCCGGCTGTAACGCTCGAAAATGAGGCGGAAAGCCTCCTCGTCGCCCCGCCGGGCGCGCGCGATCAGGTGCTCGACACTATTCATCGGGGGCTGCGCGTAAACGCCCGGCCGACCCGTCGTGCCCTCAACGCCCTGCACCGCCTCAATGGTCAGCCGCTCCATCATTCCGCCTAGTTAGTGACAGTCGAAGGTTAAAGGTTGCAGATTTTTGCTTTACGCCCGCCGGGCGCGAAAACCCTTGGGAATCGCGCGGGACGGCGATATTATATGGGTCATGACGGCACTTCTCGAAAAGGCTTTTGCCGAGGCGGCCAAGCTAGCCCCGGAAGAGCAGGACGCGCTGGCCGAGCAGTTGCTCGCTGACTTGGAATCGGAACGGCGCTGGGCTGAAGCTTTCGCCGGCTCGCAAGACGAGTTGGCGCGGCTGGCGGACGAGGCGACGGCCGAATTCCGGCGCGGGCAGACTAGAGCTTGGCCTGAAGACCTGTGACCTCACACACGACCGCACGGTTTCGCAAGGCTTTTCGGAAGCTGCCGCCGCACGTGCAGCGCAAAGCCAGAGAGGCTTATCGTCTCTGGCAACAGGATCACTGGCACGCGAGGTTGCAGTTCAAGCAGGTGCATGACACCGAGCCGATCTACTCCGTGCGGATCGGCATCGGCTGGCGCGCGGTCGGCGTCAAAACAGACGACACAATGGTCTGGTTCTGGATCGGCTCGCACGCCGATTACGACAACCTGCTCGCGCGGCTATAACGCGCATTCATCGCCGCTTGACAAGGACGGGCGCGGCCTTGAAAATCTAGCTCGCTCGCGAAGGGCGCGCGGAGATGTGGCCGAGTGGCTGAAGGCGGCGGTTTGCTAAACCGTTATAGGTCAAAAGCCTATCGCAGGTTCGAATCCTGCCATCTCCGCCAGCAATCATCCGCGCAGGAGGTTACTTGAACCGGCGTTCGAGTAACCTTATTTTATTGTTGGCGGAAACAACGCGGCTCGTTGTTCGCATTTTCCCCACGGAGGTGGCCTAACAGATGTTTGCTGTGCCGCTCTGGCTCTGGGATCAGGCGAGTTGGGTCAACATGTTCCGGCTGCACCTGCCGGACTCGCCCGTCACGGTCGCGGAGAAGATCGTCCGCACCGTCGTCGTCTATTTCGCGCTCGTCTCGCTGCTGCGCATCTTCGGCAAGCGCGAGCTGGCGCAGTTGAATCCGTTCGACCTGGTCGTGCTGCTGCTCCTGTCGAACGCGGTGCAGAACGCCATCATCGGCCCCGACAACACGCTCGTCGGCGGGCTGCTCGGCGCGGTCACGCTGCTGGTGCTGAACTACCTGGTCGTCCGCTTCATGTTCCGGCACAAGCGGCTCGACCAGATACTCGAAGGCGACCCGACCGTGCTCATCGAACACGGGCAGCTACGGCGCGCCGAGTTGGCGAAGGAACTGCTGACCGAGTCGGAGTTGCAGACGGTCGCGCACCGGCAGGGCTTCGCCAACATAGACGAGGTGGAGACCTGCGTGCTCGAACCCGGCGGCGTCTTCTTCATGCAGGGCAAGACGCCCTCCGCCGACCTGAGCCGCCACCAGGACATACTCGCCCGGCTCGACGCTTTGAGCCGGCAGATCGCAGAACTGAAGAAAGGGATGGGGGATGAGGGATGAGGGATGAAGGGTGAAAGAAAGATCGCTCGACTTGAGTGCTCCTGCTTTCATCCCTCATCCCTCATCCCTCATCTCTTGCTTGCTCATGTCTGTTCGCGTTCGTTTCGCCCCGTCGCCGACGGGTTATTTGCACATCGGCGCGGCGCGCGCGGGGCTGTTCAACTGGCTCTACGCGCGCAAGCTCGGCGGCAAGTTCCTGCTGCGCATCGAGGACACGGACTTGCAGCGCTCGACCGACGAGTCTACGCGCTCGATCCTCGAAGGTCTCACGTGGCTCGGTCTCGACTACGACGAGGAACTCGTCTTCCAGTCGGCCAACGCGGACAAGCACCGGGCGGCGGCGCTGCGGCTCGTCGAAGCGGGGCGCGCTTACCGCGACTTCACGCCGAAGGCGGAACGCGCCGATAAGAACGTGAAGCAGGAGATCGCGGAGCGCGCGCGCCACGCGGCGAGCGAGGGCGTGGATCAGCGCGCCAACCCGTTCCGCGATCTGTCGCCCGCAGAATCGGCGGCGCGCGCCGCGGCCGGCGAGCCGTTCGCCGTGCGCCTGAAAGTGCCGCGCGCGGGCAGGACGCAGTTTGCAGACGCCGTCTACGGCCCGCAGGAGCGCGACTACGCGGAGATCGAAGACCTTGTGCTGCTGCGCTCGGAGGGTAATCCGCTCTATAACCTGTCGGTCGTCTGCGACGACATCGAGATGGGCATCACGGACGTGATCCGCGGTCAGGATCATCTGACGAACACGCACAAGCAGGTGCTCATCTACGAGGCGCTCGGCGCACCCGTCCCGCGCTTCGCGCACCTGCCGCTCATCCTCGCGCCGAACAAGGGCAAGCTCTCGAAGCGCAAGCACGGCGAAATCGTCTCCTTAACGACTTACCGTGATCGCGGCTTCCTCCCCGCCGCGTTCCGCAACTTCCTCGCGCTCCTGGGGTGGTCGCCGGAGAACAGCGAGCGCGAGATCATGTCGCTCGACGAGTTGGTCGCGGAGTTCTCGCTCGCGGGCGTGCACCGCGCGCCCGCCATCTTCAACTTCAACGAGCACGACCCGCGCCAGTGGACGGATCAGAAGGCGATCTGGATGAACGCCGAATACATCCGCACGCTGCCGCTCGCCGAACTCACGCCGTTTGTCCGCGCCGAACTGGAAGCGAGCGGACTCTGGCGGCCGGAGTACGAGACGACCGAGCGCGTGCGCTTCGAGCAGACCGTGGAGGCGATCCGCCACCGCTTCTTCACGCTCAAAGATTTTTCGGGGCAGGGCCGCGCCTACTTCGCCGACGAGTTCGAGTTCGACGCGGCGGCGGTCGCGAAGAACCTGAAGAAAGAGCCGCGCCTGAAAGAACTGCTGCCCGCACTCGCCGACAAACTCGCACAGGTCGAGCCGTGGGGCGTCGAGCCGAGCGAGGCGGCCCTGCGCGCGTGCGCGGACGAGCATGGCGTCAAGGCGGGCCTGCTCATCAACGCCGCGCGCACCGCGCTCACGGGCCAGGCCGTCGGCCCTTCGATGTTCGAGGTCTTCGCCCTCATCGGGCGCGAGCGTAGCGTCAGACGCCTGCGCGCCGCCGCACAACTCGTCTAAATTCGTTTATGAGGTAAGCATCATGATTAAGAACTCATGCAACGCCGTCGCGCTCGTGCTCTTGCTGGCCGCCTTTGCGGCGGCGCAGAACGCAAACAGCAGCACGACCGCGCCGCAAACCCTGCCGCGCGCCGTGACAGCGCCGCCGCAGACCACGCCGGGCATGCCGCCCACGCCGCGCCCGCGGCGCGCGACCAGCCCGGCCCGCGCCGCCGCAGCGGCGTCCGAGCAGGACGTGCGGGCCACGTTCGACGCGCTCTTGCGCGCGGTCGAGAAGCAGGACGTTGAGGCCGTGATGAGTTTCTATTGGAACTCGCCGCAACTGCTCGTTTTCAACAACAACGGCACGGTGACGCGCGGCTGGGCGCAGATGAAGGCGAACCTGGCGAGCCTCTACCCAGACCTCAAGGACGTGAAGATCGCGGCGCGCGACGTGAAGGTGCAGGTGCTCGGCACGGACGGCGCGCTGCTCTCGTGCATGTGGACGCAGACGCAAGAGTACAAGGGCACGCCCGAAACGTCCGCGGGGCGCATGACGCTCGTGTTCCGGCGCGCGGCCGGCGCGTGGAAGATCGCGCACCGGCACACGTCGCCCGAAGCGCCCGATCCGTCGCGCCTGCCTGCCTCGGAACAGACCGCGCCGAAGCCGGCCACGTCGCTGACGCCGCCCGCCCGTTAGGCCGGCCGGTCTGGCATGCGTTACACTGCCGCCATCCCCTGTCAGCACAACTCTAAACGCCGCGTCGCGCGCGAAGCTCGACGGACGCTGGCGTCTATTTCCGTGAGGAGGGTCAAGATTAATGGGTTGGATGGATCAACTGGGTGGGTTGTTGCAGCAGTACGGGGGCGGCGCGGCCCAAGCGCCCGCCGAGGTGCACGATCATTTTGATCAGTTCGCGCAGGTCGCGCCGCAGTCGGCCATCGCCGACGGGCTGGCGGCCGCGTTTCGTTCTGAGCAGACGCCGGCCTTCGGGCAGATGCTCGGTCAACTCTTCGGGCAGTCGAACAACCAGCAGCGCGCGGGCATACTGAACACGCTCATCGGCACGCTGGGGCCGACCATCGTCTCGCAGGTGCTGCAACGCCAGGGCGCGTCGGGGCTGGCCGGGCTGTTGGGCGGCGGGCAGACGCAAGTGCCGCCGGACGCGGCGGCGCAAGTGCCACCGGAGGCGGTCGCCGAACTGGCCGCGCACGCGGAACAGAAAGACCCGTCCATCATAGACACCGTTAGCGGCTTCTACGCGCAGCACCCGACGCTCGTCAAAAGTCTCGGCGCGGCCGCGCTCGCCATCGCTATGTCCCGCATCGCGGGCGGGCAGAATCGTTAACGAAGCCATCGCCGTGCGGCTCGCGGGACGACGCCTCTAGCGTCGTCCCGCGAGCCTTGCTTCCCGCCGTCGGCCGCCCTCGTTAACTGCGCGTTAACAGTTCCGGATTTATTCATGCCGAGTTAACGCCGCGTTCAGATTGAGTTAACACGCCGCGCCTATCCTGTCGCCTCGCAAAGCAGAGCACGAAACAGGAGAGGCGATCAAATGTTCCCCAGACTCAGGACGAGGCGTGCGGCGTTCGCGCTGCCAGCCGTCACCGCTTTGCTGTTCGCGGCGGCGTGCAGCGGCGAGCGCGCGGGCGGCAGCAGCACGGGCGCGAACGGCGGCGGCGTGATTCGCTTGCAGGGCGCGGGCGCGACCTTCCCGAACCCGCTCTATCAGAAGTGGCTGAGCGAGTACGGCAAGCTCAACCCGAACGCGCGCATTGACTATCAGTCCATCGGTTCGGGCGGCGGCATCCAGCAGATACAGGCACAGACGGTTGACTTCGGCGCGTCGGACGCGCCGATGAGCGACGACGATCTGAAAAAAGCCCCCGGCGAAATCCTGCACATCCCGACCGTGCTCGGCGCGGTCGTCGTCACCTACAACCTGCCCGGCGTCAGCCAGCCCCTGCGCTTCTCGCCCGATGTGCTCGCGGACATCTTCTTAGGCAAGATCAAAAAGTGGGATGACGCGCGCATCAAAGCCGACAACCCCGGCGTCGCACTGCCCGGCGCGGACATCGCGGTCGTGCATCGCGCAGAAAGTAGCGGCACGACGGCCGTGTTCACGGACTATCTGGCGAAGGTCAGCCCCGCGTGGCAAGAGAGGCCGGGCGCGGGCAAGTCAATTGATTGGCCTGTCGGGCAAGGCGGCAAGGGTAACGAAGGCGTCTCCGGCATGATCAAGCAGCAGCCGAACACCATCGGCTACGTCGAGTTGGCCTACGCCGCGCCGAACAAGCTGCCCGTCGCGCTGATCAAAAATCGGGCCGGCAACTTCGTCGCGCCGTCGCTCGACGCGGTGACGGCCGCCGCGGCCGAGTCTGTCGCCACGACGCCCGCCGACTTGCGCGTCTCGATCACCGACGCGGCCGGGGCGCAGGCTTACCCCATCGCCAGCTACACCTATATCCTCGTCTACAAGGAACAGAAGGACGCCGCGAAGGGCAAGGCGCTCGTGGACTTCCTCTGGTGGGGCATCCACGACGGCGAGCAGTTCGCCCGCGACTTGCAGTACGCGCCGCTCCCGCCGCAAATCGCGCAGCAGGCCGAACAGAAGCTCAACTCGATCACGGCGGGCGGGCGAACGCTGCGGTAAGGGAGGATAGGGAGGGATGAGGGCGGAGGGATGAGGGATGAATTTGTGATCTCAAATCTCAAATTTCAGATTTGAAATTTGAGATTTGAGATCGGAGGTTCGAGCGCCGGGCGCGCAAGCTTCTAGCTGTGCTGCTCGCCCGCGTCGGCCACACCCGCGCACGTTATGCTGAGCAAGGCAAGAGCTTCATCCCTCATCCCTCATCCCTCATCCCTGCGCCTTTCGCCGACGGGGAACGCGGGCGACGCGGTGTTTCGGGCGCTGCTGTTCGGGAGCGCGCTGGTGCTGGTGCTGCTGGTCGCGGCGATGATGGCGGCGATGGCGGCGCGGGCGCGCGTCTCGCTCGGCGAGTTCGGCTTCGGCTTTTTGACGAGCCGCGCGTGGAATCCGGTCGCGGGCGAGTTCGGCGCGCTGCCGTTCATCTACGGCACGGTCGTCTCGTCGCTCTTGGCGCTCGTCATCAGCGTGCCGCTCTCGCTCGGCGTCGCGGTCTTTCTGGTCGAGCAAGCGCCGCGCAGGCTCGCGCGCCCCATCACGTTTCTGGTCGAACTGCTAGCGGCGATCCCGTCGGTCGTCTACGGGCTGTGGGGCATCTTCGTGCTCGCGCCCGTCCTGCGCGAGCACGTCGAGCCGCTCCTGGCGCGTTGGTTCGGCTGGCTGCCGCTCTTTCAAGGCCCCGTCACGGGCATCGGTCTCTTGACGGGCGGCGTGATTCTCGCCGTCATGATCACGCCGATCATCTCGGCGGTGGTGCGCGACGTGCTGGCGGCCGTGCCCGTGGCGCAGCGCGAGGCGGCATTAGCTTTGGGCGCGACGAAGTGGGAGACGACGCGCGTCGTGCTGGCGAACGGCGGCCCCGGCATCGCGGGCGCGATCATCCTGGGGCTGGGGCGCGCGGTCGGCGAGACGATGGCCGTGACGATGGTCATCGGCAACCGCCCGCAGATCAGCGCGTCGCTCTTTGCGCCGTCATACACCATCGCCTCGGTCATCGCCAACGAGTTCACGGAGGCGACCGGCGCGCTCTACCTGAGTGCCCTCGTCGAACTCGGCCTGATTCTCTTCCTCGTCACCTTCGTCGTGAACGCCGCCGCACGTTTGCTTGTTTGGAGCGTCACGCGCTCGACGAGCGGCACGGCCCGCGCCTGATTAAGCGATGAGCACAGCCGCACGCCAACTCGACCGCCGGCAGTTGACCAGCGCCGTGATGACGACGCTGACGGCCTTGTGCGCGTTCGTCGCCGTCGGCTTGCTCGCGCTCATCCTCGGCTACATCGCGTGGCGCGGGATCGGCGCGCTCAACTGGCAGTTTCTGATCGACACGCCCCGCCCCGTCGGCGAAGGCGGCGGCATCGGCAACGCCATCGTCGGCACGCTCGTGCTGCTGGCGCTCGCGTCGGCCGCCGGGCTGCCGCTCGGCATCGCGGCGGGCGTCTATCTGGCGGAGTTCGGCGGCACGCGCTTCGGCGGCGCGGTGCGCTTCCTCGCCGACACGCTGACGGGCGTGCCCTCCATCGTCGTCGGCGTCTTCGTCTATACGGTCGTGGTCGTGCCCCTAAAGCAGTTCTCGGCGCTCGCGGGCGGGGTCGCCCTGGCGTGCATCATGCTGCCGGTCGTCGCGCGCACGACCGAAGAGATGATCCGGCTCGTGCCGCACAGTCTGAGAGAAGCCGCGCTCGCGCTCGGCGCACCGCAGTGGCGCGTCACGCTCGGCGTCGTGTTGCCGGCCGCGGCGTCGGGCATCGCAACGGGCGCGATGCTCGCGGTCGCGCGCGTCTCCGGCGAGACCGCGCCGCTGCTGTTCACGGCCTTCGGCAGCCGCTTCTTCAATCTCTATCTTGATCAGCCGACGGCCAGCTTGACCGTACAGATTTACAACTACGCCATCTCGCCCTACGACGAGTGGCACGCGCAGGCGTGGGCGGCGACGCTCGTGCTGATGACGCTCATCCTCGTCATCAACATCGCCGTCCGCTTCTTCACGCGGCAGAGATTTTGAAGACCTGACAGGCTTTGTCTATGGCTACTCAAATGACTGCGCCGACGCCGAGCTTGCCAGAAGTCGCGCCCGCACGCGCCGCCGTGCGCGTCGCCACGCAGCCCGTGCCCGCGCCCGCGAAGGTCAGCGTGCGCGAATTGAATTTTTTCTACGGTAGTGTGCAGGCGCTCCATAACATCTCGCTCGACATCCCGGCGCGCGTCGTGATGGCGTTCATCGGGCCGTCAGGCTGCGGCAAGTCCACGCTCCTGCGCACGCTGAACCGGATGAACGACACCATCCCGGCGGCGCGTGCTGTCGGGCGTGTGTTGATTGACGGCGAGGACATCTACGCGCCCGGCCGCGACGTGGTCACCCTGCGGCGCAAGGTCGGGATGGTCTTCCAGAAGTCGAACCCGTTCCCGAAATCAATCTTCGACAATGTCGCCTACGGGCTGCGCATCAACCGGCTGACCGCGAGCAAGGCCGAGTTGCAGGGGCGCGTCGAGGAGGCGCTGCGCGACGCGGCGCTGTGGGAAGAGGTGAAGGATCGTTTAAAGTCTTCGGCGCTGGGGCTGTCGGGCGGGCAGCAGCAGCGGCTGTGCATCGCGCGCGCCCTGGCCGTGCGCCCCGAAGTGCTGCTGATGGACGAACCCGCCTCCGCCCTCGATCCGATTGCGACGCAGAAGATCGAGGAGTTGATCGCGGAACTGAAGGAGCGTTACACCATCGTCATCGTGACGCACAACATGCAGCAGGCGGCGCGCGTCTCCGATCAGACGGCCTTCTTCTGGCTGGGCAAGCTGGTCGAGGTCAACCCGACCGAGAAGATATTCACCGCGCCCGACGAGAAGCTGACCGAGGACTACATCACGGGCCGCTTCGGTTGAGGACATTCTACTTTCCGCCGCGCGCGAATGTGACGGGCCATGTTTGCAACCACGAAAGCACACGAACTAACACGCAGCCAGTCAGCAAAGCCCTTCGTGTTGTTTCGTGTGCTTTCGCGGTTGCATCTGCCCCCAGTGAGGGCTGCTTTAATAGAAACGTAAAACCGCGTAATGGAACTGCACAGAACACTGGACGCCGACCTCGAATCGCTGCGCAACCGCGTGCTGCTGTTGGGCGGCGAGACCGAGACGGCGCTGGCGCGCGCGACGCACGCGCTCGTCGCCCGCGATTCGGCCGCGGCGCACCAGGTCTTGCGCGACGACGACCGGATAGACGAGCTTGAAGTCGAGATTGATCGCCTGTGCATAGACGTGCTCGCCTTGCGCCAGCCCGCCGCGCGCGACCTGCGCTTCGTCGTCGCCGTCGCCAAGATCACGCCGATCCTGGAGCGCATCGCCGACCACGCCTGCAACATCGCCCGTGCCGCGCTCGACCTGAACGACGAGCCGCAACTGCCTGAGACCTACGCCGAGTTGCCGCGCATGGCTGAGCACGCCGCCGCCATGCTGCGCGCCGCGCTCGACTCGTTCACCTCCGGCGACGCCCCGCAGGCGCGCGCGCTCATCTCCCGCGACGACGAGATCGACGCGCTCTACGACCGCCTCTTCCACGAACTGATCCGGCTGATGACGCGCGCGCCCGACACCACACCGCGCGCCGCGCGTCTGCTCTTCGTCGCCAAACACATCGAGCGCATCGGCGACTACGTCACGGACATCTGCGAGCTGACCGTTTACATGGCGGAGGCGGAGTTCATTAAACATAGCAACTAAAGCGGTGACAGGTGACAAGCAAAAACTTGTTCTTTCCTGTCACCCGTCACCCGTCACCCGTCACGGTCTTTATGAAGCTTGTGCTTATCGTCGAGGACGACCCGGACATCGCGGAGGGGCTGCGGTTCAATCTGGCGCGGGAGGGGCTGGAGCCGGTGGTGGTGGCGACGGGCGAGGCGGGGTTGAAGGCTGCGCTGGACGCGCGCCGCCCGCCCGCGCTCGTGCTGCTCGATCTGATGCTGCCGGGGATGAGCGGCACGGAGTTGTGTCGGCGGCTCAGGCGCGAGCCGCAGACGCGGCGCACGCCCATCATCATGCTGACGGCGCGCACATCCGAAACTGATCGCGTCGCCGGCCTCGACCTCGGCGCGGACGACTACATCACCAAGCCCTTCTCGGTGCGTGAGCTGCTGGCGCGCGTGCGCGCGGTGCTGCGCCGCGCGGACGAGGGCGCAGCGCCGGGCTACGCGGACGGGCGGCTCTCGATTGACTTCGCCGACATGCGCGTCATGTGCGACGGCGCAAGCGTCAGGCTCACGCGCAAGGAGTTCGCGCTGCTCGAAATGCTCGCGCGGGCAGGTGCGCGCGTCTCGACACGGCAACAGATTCTCGACAACGTGTGGGGCTACGAATACTACGGCGACTCGCGCACGCTCGACGTGCACATCCGCCGCCTGCGCCAGAAGCTCGGCGCGTGCGGCGACTGCATCGAGACGGTCGTCGGCGTCGGCTACCGCTTCGTCGGCAGCACGAAGGCAGTGGCGAGTGACGAGTGACAAGTGACGAGTTAGAATCCTCCTGCTCGTCACTTGTCACTCGTCACTCGTCACTGCTGTTATGCGTCTGGCCCTGTCTTTAGTTCTGTGCGGCGTGGTCGTGCTGGCGGCGTGTGCGCTTGTTGGGCGACAGCCGTGGGCGGCGGGCGTGGCGGTGTTGTGCGCGGCGGCGGGTGCAGGCGCGGCTTGGCTGTGGCGCGGCCCGCGCGGGGCGACGACGCTGGCGTCTGCGGCGGCTTTGAGCGGCGAGGGCGACGCGCGGCGGATGGCGCGCGCGGTGGCGACGAGCCTCAACGCGGCGCTGCCCGCGCACGAGTTGCTCGAAGCGATGCTGCACAGCATGCGCGAGGGGCTGGTGGTGGTGGACGCGGACATGCGCGTGCTGCTGTCGAACCGCGCGGCGGGCGACATCTTTGGCGCGCACCCGGCGGCGACGTTGAGCGCGCGCCGGCTGACCGAGTTGACGCGCAACCCGGCCGTTTTGAACGCCTTCAGCGCGGCGCTGCTGCGCGGCGAGAGCGTCGAGGCCAAGTTCGAGACGGCGGAGGCAGACAGGCGGGCCTTTGATCTGCGCGTCGCGCCGTTCGAGCCGGACGGCGCGGGCGGCGCGCGCGTGCGCGGGGCCATCGGCGTCTTCTTCGACATCACGCGGCTCGAACGCCTTGAGCGCGTGCGCCAAGAATTCCTCTCCAACGTCTCGCACGAACTGCGGACGCCCTTGACCGCGATCCGCGCCTTCGTCGAAACGCTCGCCGCGGGCGCGCTCGACGACGCCGCGCACAACCGCCGCTTCCTCTCGATCATTGATCGCAACGCCGCGCGCATGCACACGCTGATTGACGACATCCTTGAGTTGTCGGCCATCGAGGCGGGTACGGCGCAGGTCGAGCGCGCGCCCGTCCAACTGCGCGGCCTCGTGCAGGACGTGCTGACGGCGCTCGCGGCGCGTGCGGCCGAGCGCGACGTTGAGTTGCACAACGAGATTGACGCGGGCGTCGTCGTGCGCGCGGACGCGCGCCGGCTGGAACAGATGTTGACGAACCTGACCGACAACGCGATCAAGTTCAATCGGGCGGGCGGGAGCGTCCGCGTCGCGCACGAGTTGGCGGAGGCGCGCGACCGCATCAGCGTCACGGACACGGGCGACGGCATCACGCCCGAACACATCAAGCGCATCTTCGAGCGCTTTTACCGCGTTGACCGCGCCCGCTCGCGCGCCCTGGGCGGCACGGGACTCGGCCTCGCCATCGTCAAACACCTCGCCCGCGCGCATGGCGGCGAAGTGACCGTGCAGTCAATGCCCGGCGCAGGCTCGACCTTCACCATCGAACTACCACACGAAGAATGACAGGCTGATCGCTTAGTCCGCGCCCATCGCCTCGACTTCGGGCCGGCGCTTCAGGCGTTGCTGGTAGAGCGGGAAGCGGGCGGCGAGTTCGCGCACACTCTGTCTGACCTTGTCGCGCACGGCCTCGGACTGCGGGTCGTGGAGGACTTCGGCGATGAGGCGCGCGACCGCGCGCATCTCGTCCTCGCCCATGCCGCGCGTGGTGAGCGCGGGCGTGCCGAGGCGGATGCCGGAGGTGACGAAGGGCTTGTTGGTATCGAACGGGATGGTGTTCTTGTTGACCGTGATGCCGGCGGCTTCGAGCGCCTTCTCGGCGTCCTTGCCCGTCACGCCCTGGCCGCCGAGGAACACGTCCACGAGCACAAGATGATTGTCCGTGCCGCCGGAGACGATGCGCAAGCCCTGCTGTTGCAGTTCGGCGGCGAGCGTCCGCGCGTTGCGCAGGGTCTGGCGTTGATACTCTTTGAAGTCTTCCCGCAGCGCCTCGCCGAAGGCGACCGCCTTGGCCGCGATGACGTGGACGAGCGGGCCGCCCTGCACGCCGGGGAAGAGCCGCTTGTTGACCTCGGCGGCATGCTCTTCGCGGCAGAGGATGAGACCGCCGCGCGGGCCGCGCAGGGTCTTGTGCGTCGTCGTGGTGACGTAGTCGGCGTGCGGCACGGGCGACGGGTGGAGGCCGGCGGCGACGGGGCCGGCGATGTGCGCGATGTCGGCCATCACGCGCGCGCCGACCGCGCGGGCGATCTCGCCGATGCGCGCGAAGTTGATCGTGCGCGGGTAGGCCGAAGCGCCGCAGACGATGAGCTTCGGCCGGTGTTCTTCGGCGATTCGTTGCAACTCGTCGTAATCGATCTGCTCGGTCTCGCGCGCGACGCCGTAGTCGGTGACCTTGTAGCTGAGGCCGGAAAAGTTCAGCGGGTGGCCGTGCGTCAGGTGGCCGCCGTGCGAGAGGTTCATGCCGAGAATCTGATCGCCGTAGGAGATGGCGGCGAGATAGACGCTCATGTTCGCCTGCGCGCCGCTATGCGGCTGGACGTTGGCGTGGTCTGCGCCAAACAACTCCTTCGCGCGGTCAATCGCCGTCTGCTCGACCACGTCCGCGAACTCGCAGCCGCCGTAGTAACGCTTCTTCGGGTAGCCTTCCGCGTACTTGTTCGTGAAGACCGACCCCAGTGCTTCGAGCACGGCCTCGCTTACGAAATTCTCCGAGGCGATTAATTCCAAGCCGTCGGCCTGGCGGGCGACTTCGTCGTCAATCGCGCGGCTGATGACAGGGTCAACTTCGGCGAGCGGCGCGTTCCTGCGGTCGGTCATTGTGTCTCCTCCAAGTCTCGGCGTGTGTGCTATTGACGGAGCGTTCAACCTTTGCGTGTGCGCACGATGTTACCGCACCGTTTCTGTGCGGCGCAACGACGAAGCCGCGAAGCGGCAAGCGACCGAAGCGCACAAGAATGTAGCGGATGAAACTCCGCCGCGTCGGCGGCGCAGTGAGTTTAGCCCGGCGTTTCAACGCCGGGAACACAGAGCCGAGTCGGGCGGCGTCGCGTCAGCGACGGTTGAATGGCAGGCTTCGGTTCAACCGTCGCTGACGCGACGCCGTGTTCTGGCCATGCCTAATCCCGGCGTTGAAACGCCGGGCTAAATTCAAACGCCGCGCGGCGGCGGGTTGCGCCCGCGTTTGCCTTGCGCGGCGGACGTGCGCGACAATGCCCGTTCATCCGTGGGTGAGATTTCGAGACTAAGGGAGACTGTAGGTAAAACTCGTCATGCGCTGGTCACAGTTTTTCATCCCCACGCTGCGCGAAGACCCGGCCGACGCCGAGGTGGTCTCGCACAAACTTCTCTTGCGCGCCGGCCTCGTGCGCCAACTCGCCGCCGGCATCTACTCGCTGCTGCCGCTCGCGCAGCGCGTCCGGCAGCGCATCGAGCAGATCATACGCGAGGAGATGAACGCCATCGGCGGGCAGGAGTTTTTCCTGCCGGCCCTGAACCCGCGCGAGATTTGGGAAGAGTCTGGGCGCTGGACGGTGATGGGCGACAACATGTTTCGCCTCAAAGACCGCAAGGGCGCAGACCTGTGTTTGGGGATGACGCACGAAGAGGTCTTCACTTCGATTGCGCGCCACGAGCTGCGTTCTTATAAGCAACTGCCGCAGGTCTGGTATCAGATTCAGACCAAGTTCCGCGACGAAGCGCGCCCCAAGAGCGGCGTCCTGCGCGTCCGCCAATTCATTATGAAGGACGCCTACTCGTTCGACGTGGATCAGGCGGGCTTGGATAAGTCATTTGAAGATCAGCGCGCAGCCTACATCAAAATCTTCACGCGCTGCGGTCTCAAGTTCGCCATCGTCGAAGCCTCGTCCGGCGCGATGGGCGGCTCGGCTTCAAATGAGTTCATGGTGAAGACGGACGCGGGCGAAGATTTAATCGCCACCTGCGAGGCGTGTGGCTACGCGGCGAATCTTGAGAAGGCGACTTCAAAGCTTGCCGCGATCACGGACGAGCCTTCGAGTTCGAGCGCGCCCGAAGAGTTTCCCACACCGGGCGTGCGCACGATTGAAGATTTGACGACCTTCCCCGGCGGCGCGGCGGCCGACCGGCAGATCAAGACGCTCGTCTATGTCGCGACCGACGCCAACACGAACGAGCACTACTCGGTGCTCGCGCTCCTGCGCGGCGATCATCCGCTGCACGAGACGAAACTCGCCGACGCGCTCGGCGCGAGCGAGGTGCGCCCCGCGCACCCGGAAGAGATACGCGATCTGCTCGGCGCGAGCGCGGGCAGCTTAGGTGGCGTCGGCGCGCGCCAGCAGGCGAAGGGCGTGCGCATTATCGCCGACCGCGCCTTGCAAGGGCGGCGCAACATGACGACCGGCGCGAACAAGGACGACCACCACCTGCGCGGCGTGGACATCGAGCGCGACATCAAGCCCGACAGTTGGGCCGATCTGCGCACGGTCGCGTCGGGCGAGCGGTGTCCGAACTGTGAAAGTGGCACGCTCGAAGTCTTCAAGGCGCTCGAAGTCGGGCACATCTTCAAGCTGGGCACGAAGTATTCCGTCTCGATGGGCGCGACGGTGCTGACGCAGGACGGCAAGGAAGTGCCGATCATCATGGGCAGCTACGGCATCGGCGTCGAGCGCATCATGGCGGCGGCGATTGAGTTGCATCACGACGCGGACGGCATCATCTGGCCGCGCGCGATTGCGCCCTTCGATGTCGTCGTCACCGTGACCAACACCAAACAGCCGGAGATGAAGGACGCGGGCGAGCGGCTCTATGCGGAGTTGCAGCGCGCGGGTCTCGATGTGCTCTTGGACGACCGCGACGAGCGCGCGGGCGTGAAGTTCAAGGACGCGGACTTGATCGGCGTGCCCTTCCGCATCACTGTCGGGAAGAAGATCGCGGGCGGCGTCGTTGAGTTGTTCAATCGCGCGACGAAGGAGACGACGGAAGTCGGTCTTGACGAAGTCGTCCGCCGCGTGCAGGAACTCGCGCTAGCGGGGCTGGCTCATTTTGAATCCAGCACGTAGATGTTGCCGGTCGTTTCGCTGTACTCGTAGGCGATCTGCGTGCCGAGCGGCGACCAGGCGGGGTAGCGCACGTAGGCGTTCGGCTTTGAGTAATTGGTCAGTTGCCGCACGGTCTTGTCCGTGCGCGAGACCCACCAGAGATTCCAGATGCCAGCGCGCTCGGCGGCGAAGATGATCTTATCGCCGTCGGGCGACCAGCCGTAGGGCCAGCTTTGCCCGTGCGCGTAGGTCAGTTGTAGCGGCGCACCGCCGTCGCTCGGCATGATTGCGATGTGCGTGTCGTCGCCGCGCCGCATTTCGAGGGCGAGCAGTTTGCCGTCGGGCGACCAACAGGGGAAACCCAGTAAGCCCCGCTCGAAGGTGAGTTGTTTCAGAGGGCCGCCGCGCGCGGGCATTGTTGCGACGTTGACCGCGCCGTCGGTTCTGATGTTGCAGGCGATGCGTTGTCCGTCGGGGGCAAGCTGCGGGTATTCGATTGTGCCGTCGAGCGCAGTCAGCGTCTCTTCCTTGCCGGTTGCGGGCGTGACTGAGACGAGCGTCCGCTTGCCCTCGCGGGTCGCCTCGAAGATAACTTCGTTCGCGTCCTGTGACCAGCGCGGCCAATCACGCCAACCTGGCGTGGTAGTCAAAGGCGTGTGATTCCGGCCGTCGCTGTCCATCGTCCACACGTCCTGCGAGCCGCCGCGCCGCCGTTCGATGAACGCGATGCGGCGGCCGTCCGGCGTGAAAGCCGGCTGCATGTTGCGCGTGCCCGTTTCGTTTGTGAGGCGTGTCGGCGCGTCAACCGGTGTCTGTCTGTCGGCGGCGAGCGTGAGCGTCCAGAGGTTGCTCGTCTGCGTCCACGCGCTGTAGGCGAGCCGCTGCCCGTCGCCGGAGAATGACAGGTGATGTATGGTCGCGTCGCCCATGTCGGCGACCTTCACCGGCGGCTCGTTGGTCAGCCCGCCGTCGGGCGCGACGTTGCGCCGCCACAGCACCCCGGCGCGCGTGAAATAGAGCAGCCCGCCGTTGGGACTGTACACCGGCTCGCCCTTGTCGCCCGTACCCACCTGCGTCAACTCTTTCGGGTCGCGCCCGTCGCTTGTGACAGACCAGATTTGCGTCGTGCGGAAAGTCGCGTTGAGGAACGCGACCCGCTTGCCGTCAGGCGACCACGTGGGCGCGAGATGGCTGCCGACGGGAATGCCGGCCTGTGTTAGTTGGCGCGGCGCGCCGCCCTGCGCGGAGACGAGCCAGAGCGTCGAAGTGGCGACCGGGATCGCGCCGATGTCTGGCGCAGGCTCGGACTGGAAGGCGAGCCACGCGCCGTCGCGCGACCAGGCGGGGTGTGCGCCGAAGTCTGTCAACTGGCGCGCGACGCCGCCGAACGCGGGCACGAGCCAGATGCCGCCGCGCTTCTGCGAGTGATAGGCGATGAGTTTGCCGTCGGGCGACCAGGCGGGATCGAAATTGCCCGCGCCGTCGTTGGTGAGTTGGATTTCGTGCCCGCCGCCCACGAGTTGTCTGACGTACAACTCAAAACCGCCGTTGTGATCGGAACTGTAGGCGATGGCGCTCCCGTCGGGCGAGAGCGTGGGATTAACGTCGAGACCGGGCCACGTCGTGATACGCGTGACGCGCGGCGAGATGGCGCGCAGCGGTTCATGGTGCGGCGTGTATTTCCAGACGAGATACACGCCGAGCATGAACGCGCCGAACAGGAGCAGACCGAGCGCACCAGACAGCAACAGTATTTTGAACACGCGCCGCCCGCGCACACGTGCGACCCGCGGCGCATCCGACAGACTGATCGCCTGTGCCGGCGCACCGGCTTCTGTCGGCGCGGCCACCGCCAGCGCGCCGCCGCCGTTCCCGGCCGCCGCGTGCCTGTTCAGCTCCGTGACCTCTGCGATGAAGCGGTAGCCGCGCGTGTGGACGGTCTGAATGTAGCGCGGCTCTTTCGCGTTGTCGCCGAGCAGCTTTCTGAGCTTGGCGATCTCGCGCGTCATCGCGTTCTCGGTGACGTTTGTGTCCTTCCAGACGGCGTCCAGCAACTCGCCCTTCTCGACGAGCCGCCCGCGATGCTCGATCAGATAGAGCAGCACGCGCAGCGCCTTCGGCTCAAGCTCGGCGGGGCGGCCGCGCTTGAACACCTTGAAGGCTTCGGCTTCGACGCGCACGTCGTCGAACTGATACACGCGCGATTTAGTGTCCGTCATAATATCGTCATAAAACGCGGAATCTTTTCCGCCGGCCGTCATTACATGCGTCGCCCGCGCGGGTTATCGTCCCCGTGCTCTAACCCGGACGACATCTTCCCTCGTCCTCTGACCGCACGCACAAGAGGAGACGTGACCCATGCGCCAGACGTTAATCCTGTTCTCCCTTTTCACTCTCTCCCTTATCTGTTTTGCCCCGCCCGCCGCCGCGCAAACGCCCGCCCCGGATGAATATCCCGGCGTCGAGTTCTTCGCTGGCTATTCGGTGGCCGGCTATAACTCCGAACCCTTGCCGCCCATTAACAACCAGCGGCTCTCGCCCTTCTTCAGCGACCAGGCGGGCGGCCCCAACGGCTTTGAAACGTCCGTCAGCAGGAACTTCAACCGCTACGCCGGTCTCAAAGGCGACTTCGCGGCCTATTTCAACCACAGCCACGGGCGCGGCACGTTCACGAACTGCCCGCCGGGCCAAGTCTGCGCCACTGGTACACAGGACTTCAAGATCAACTCGCGCGCCTTCTACTTCATGGCCGGCCCCGAATTCAAGTGGCGCAGCCGCACGCGCGTGACGCCCTATCTGCACGCGCTCTTCGGCGGTGTACACTCGCGCTCGGAGTTCAGCACTACGGGTTCGGTCGTCACGCTCAGAGACGACGACGCACAGACGGGCTTTGCCCTGGCCTTCGGCGGCGGGCTGGACGTGCGCGTCAGTCGCCGGGCGAGCATCCGCACCCTGCTCGATTATGCGCCCACGTTTCTGCGCGAGGGGGGCACAAACGAGCGCAGCCGGCAGAATCACATACGCCTCTCGCTCGGCATCCTCTTGCGCTAAGTTAGTCGTTCCCGGCGGCGCTGTCCATACGGGCGGGCGCAATCTCGATAACGGTCACTTCGGGTCGTGCCCAGAAGCGGACGCGCGGCGCTGCCCCGCCCTCCATGCCGATGCCGCGGTTGACGTAGAGCCACGTTTGATTGACACGATAGAGGCCGGCCTCGAAACGCTTGCCGTAGCGCGAGAGCGTGATGAGCGCGCCGTAGATGGGCAGCGCCACCTGCCCGCCGTGCGTGTGCCCGGCGCAGTAGAGATCAACCTTGCGCGCGGCGACCGTTTCGATCTCGTCCGGATAGTGGTACAGGAAGATGGAGAAAACATCCGGTGGGACGCCGCTGAGCGCGCGGTCGAACTCCCGGCGCGTGCTCGGCACTTGGCCGCTCACCCAGTCACCGGCGAACGGTAGCCCCGTGAGCCAGACGGGCGTGCCGGCCACGTCGAGCCGCACGCCCGCGCCGTTTAGCTCGTGCGCGCCCGTGCCGGCGAAGCGATCTATGTCCGGCCAGTTCCAGGAGTCCCAGTTGCCCTGCACGGCGAAGGTCGGCGCGAGTTGCGCGAGCCGCGTCAGACATTTTTTGAAGAGGGGCAGACCTTCGGGCGAGTTGATCGCGTCGCCCGTGAAGACGATCAGGTCGGGGCGCTCGGCGGCGATGATGTCGGGCAGGCGTTCTTCCAGGCGCGGGTGCGGGTCGCTGTGCAGGTCGGAGATGTGCACGAGGCGGATGGGGCGCGCGCCCCGCGGCAGCTTCGCCGACTCGATGCGCATGCGCGTGACCTCGGGCCAGTAAGGCTCGACGAAATAACCGTAGGCGAAGCACAACAGACCGAGACCGGCGAGCGCGAGCGCGCCGCGCTCTAACCAACCTTGCCAGCGGCGCGGCCGAGCGCGGCGGCCGGTGCGCCGTAGGATGATGCGGATAACGGCGAGCGCGGCCAGCGTATAAACTACGGCGACCGAGATCAGAAAAAGCCAGAGGACGAAGGTTTCCATGAGACCGTGCGCGCCCGCCAGAAGTGCCCGCGACCCGCTCTAGAGCGGCTTGCTGCTGAGTGTACCAAAGCTGCCTGTTGCTGGGAGCGCGGGCGCGCGCGCCCGCCTTGAGCGCGTGAGCGCGAATACGTGGCCGCGCTGTCACTCTAGCTCGAAAGATAACTAATCCTTTGAGCGTGCTAAAGCACGCTTGGCGGGCGGGACGCCCGCGCTCCCAGCATTAGCGCACATAGGTAAATTCAAACGAAAGCTGCTCTAGTGCGCCACTTCGTTGACGAGCAGCGTGAGCGCGTTGTCTTGCAGCGTCTTGTTGTTTTGCAGCTTGCTGTGCAGGTCGCAGATGAAGAGGGCGTAGGCGAGCGGGAGCGGCGTGTCGAGGAGCGGGCTGCCCCGTTCGCGGCCCAGGTGCGTGCCCAGGAGCGAGTCGCGCGTGACGCGCCCGTCGCCCGGCTCGTACATCGCGCGCAGAACTTCGGCGCGCGTCAGCGCCCGCCCGTCCGTCGTGCGCAGGGCGCGAGGCACAGTCAGCGTCAGAGGGTCGCCGGTCTTCTGGTCGCGCGTGATGACGACGGCGGCGAGCGTCTCCTCGCAGTCGCCGCCGAAGGCGTAGAGCGGCACGGGCGACGGCGTGCCCGGCACTAGGTCAAGCGCCTCGTGGAAGCGGCGCGCGCGCGCGAGCACGGCGGCGAGATAGGCGTCGAGCACGGCGGGGTCGCCCGCGGGGCGGGGCGCGTTCTCGTCGCGCACCAGACCGGCCTTGAAGCGCGCGCGGTAGTCCGGCTCGTTGAGCACAGACCAGCGGTTGCGCCGCCACACGGCCGGGTCGTAGAGATCGACTGAGAGCGGCGCGAGGTTGTCGTCGAGGAAGCGCGCCGCGCCGCCGTGCGGCAGCAATTGGAAGATGGCGGGCGTGGTGGCGATGTCCTCGCGCGAGATTTTCTTGAAGAGCGGCAGGCGCGGGCGCAGGCCCTCGTTGACCGAGTAGCCGGCGATGAGCGTGGCGAAGGCGTCCATCGAGCCTTCGTTCGGCGTGGCGAACATGAAAATCTTGCTGATGTGGCGCGCGCCGGCCCAGGTGACGGCGGGCTGCGCGTCGTCGCCCGCGGGCAAGTTCGCGTCGCCGTAGCGCGCGGCGTAGCGTGCGACGAGGCCGCCCATCGAGTGTGCGATGATGTTGAAGCGCAGGTCGGGCCGGCCGAGCTTCTGCTTCAGGGCTTCGAGCCGACGCACCAGTTCGCGCGCCGTCTCCACGTTGTCGCGCCGCCAGTCGTAAGGGAAGATGTAGAGCGTGTCGTGCGCGCCGTCCGCGCCGGGGTCGTCCCAGTTGCCGTCGCGGTAGCCGCCGTAGGTGCGCAGGGCGTCGAGCAGTTGGTTGTAGACGTAGACTTCGGGCGCGTACTTCGCCAGCCGCGCCGTCTCGATGATGCGTTCGGGCACGAGGTCGTCGCGGTTGGCGGCGAGGTCGGGCGAGACGGGCAGCCCCAGCCCGTCCGTGTCGGAGCGAAACGCCGAGGGCCAGACCACCTCGCCCGTCCGGCGGTTGACGAGGCGCGAGCCGAGGATGCCCGGAATGACGACGATCGGCGGCTTGCCCGTGCGCGCCTTCGCCGCCGCGAAGATGCGCGCCAGATCGGGCGTGCGGCGCGGGCCGCAGGCGGAAAGGAGAAGGCAGAACGCGGAATGATGAATGATGAATAAAAGAAAAATAGCTCGTCGTTTTTTATTCATCATTCATCATTCCGCGTTCCGTATTTCTTCGCCGCCCCACCGGCGGTTGATCAGGCTGGCGACGAAGCCCGCGCCGAAGCCGTTGTCTATGTTGACGACCGTCACGTTCGAGGCGCACGAGTTGAGCATGCCGAGCAGTGCGGCGACGCCGCCGAACGACGCGCCGTAGCCGATGCTCGTGGGCACGGCGACGACGGGCACGGCGACGAGGCCGCCGACGACTGACGGCAGCGCGCCCTCCATGCCGGCGGCGACTATGACGACGCGGAAGCGGCGCAGCCGCTCGCGCTCGGCCAGGATGCGGTGGATGCCGGCGACGCCCGCGTCCCAGATGCGCGCCACGCGGTTGCCCATCGCCTCGCAGGTGAGCGCCGCCTCCTCGGCGACGGGGATGTCGCTCGTGCCGGCGGTGACGATGCCGACCTCGCCCGCCCCCAGTTCGGTCTTGTCGCGCCAGACGCGAATCAGCCGCGCCGACTCGTGCCACTCGGCATCGGTCACGACGTTGCGCACCTCGCCGAACACGCCTGCGTCCGTGCGCGTCACAAGCACGTTCGGCGCGCGCGCCGTCAGGCGTTCGACGATCTCCACGACCTGCGCCCGCGTCTTGCCCGCGCCGAAGACGACTTCGGGGAAGCCCTGCCGCGCGGCGCGCGCGTGATCCACCCGCGCGTGCCCTATGTCCTCGAAGTTGAGCGCGCCGATCTCGCGCGCCGCGTCCTGCGTGCTCAACTCGCCGCGCTTGTGCGCGCCGAGCAGTTGTTCGATCTGGCGTAAGTTCATTGCAGCAGATTTGCAGTAAGACAACTTGATAGCGTCAGGGAGCATTCTAAATCAAACCACACGAGATTGGCACATTAAGGGGCGATGAACCACGAAAGCACACGAAGCAACACGAAATGGCTTGAACTTATTCGTGTTGCTTCGTGTGCTTTCGTGGTTCATGTCTTCTGCTGTCCGCGTAAATCGGTTTCGACTTGGCCCTGAGCGCCATGCGCGGGCAAACCCGTGCGGCTTGCGGCCGTCGTGCGCCGCGCCGTATATTCCGGCCGTTTGTTACAGAGGAAACTTATGAGGCTCGATCAAAACTTCCCTCCACGTTTCGCCCTGCTCGTCGCCTGCGTCTTACTCCTTAGTCTCGGCGCGTCCGCGCAGGACTTGCTGCCGAAGATAGATGAGTACATGAACGCCGCCGTGAAAGTGGATCGCTTTAGCGGCACGATCCTCGTCGCGCGCGACGGCAAGCTCATCGCGAGCAAGGGCTACGGCATGGCCGACCTTGAGAACGACGTGCCGAACACGCCGGAGACGAAGTTCCGCCTCGGCTCGATTACGAAGCAGTTCACGTCCGCCGCGATCATGCTCCTGCAAGAGCGCGGCAAGCTCTCCGTGCAGGACTCGGTCTGCAAGTACGTCGCGCCGTGCCCCGAAGCGTGGCAGCCCATCACGCTCCATCAGGTGCTCTCGCATACCGCCGGCATTCCGAACTTCACAAGCTTCCCCGACTACGCAAAGACGATGCGCGAGCCGGCGACCACCGAGAGCGTCGTCGCGCGCTTCCGCGACCGCCCGCTCGACTTCAAGCCCGGCGAAAGTTGGAGCTACAGCAACTCCGGCTACATCCTGCTCGGCTACATTATCGAGCGGGTGTCGGGGCAGCCCTACGAGCAGTTCGTCCGCGAGAACATTTTCGCGCCGCTCAAGATGAACGACACCGGCTACGACCACACGGACGCGATCATCAAGCACCGCGCGCGCGGCTACTCGCGCGCTGGTGAGCGACTCGTCAACGCGGCCTACATGGACATGAGCATCCCGCACGCGGCCGGCGCGCTCTATTCGACCGTCGGCGACCTCTACCTCTGGGATCAGGCGCTCTACACGGACAAGCTGCTCAAGCAGACTTCGCTCGCCGCCATCTACACGCCCGTCAAGAACGAGTACGGCTACGGCTGGGGCGTCTCGAAGATGCACAACCGCACGCTCTACGCGCACAATGGCGGCATCAACGGCTTCTCGACCGTCATCCTGCGCTTCCCCGTCGAGCGCGCGACCGTCATCGTCCTGAGCAACTACGAACCCGCGCCGACCGGCAACATCGCGCGTGATCTGGCCGCCATCATGTTCGGCGAGAAGTACGAGTTGCCTGCCGAGCGCGTCGTCGCTAAAGTCGATCCCGCAATTTACGACGCCTACGTCGGCGAGTACGAACTCGCGCCCGACTTCCACATCGTCGTCACGCGCGCGGGCGACCGCCTGCTGGCGCAGGCGACGGGGCAGCCGCAGTTCGAGTTGTTCCCCGCGTCCGAGACGAAGTTCTTCCTCAAGGTCGTCAAAGCCGACATCACCTTCGTCAAGAACGAGCAGGGGCAGGTGACGCACCTGATCCTCGATCAGGGCGGGCGGCAGCAGCACGCGAAGAAGATCAAATAGATGGAACTGACGGTCGGCATCACCGGCGCATCGGGCGCGATCTACGCGCAGCGCACGCTCGTGCACTTGGCGGCGAGCGGCGTGGTCGAGCGCGTGAACCTGATCATGTCGGAGGCGGCGGTGCTGGTCGCGCAGGTCGAGTTGGGCGCGAACCTGCGGGGCGGCGAGGCGCGCGCCGTCAACGAGTGGGTCGGGCTGCCGCCGGAGTCGAAGCTGATCCGCCCGCACCGCCTGGACAACATGGCGGCGAAGCCTTCTTCGGGGTCGCACCCGCAGGTCGGCATGGTCGTCGTGCCGTGCTCGATGGGCACGCTCGGCGCGATAGCCAGCGGCGCAGGGAGTAACCTGATTCATCGCGCGGCGGACGTGACGCTGAAGGAGGGGCGCAGGCTCGTCATCGTGCCGCGCGAGACGCCCTACAACGCGATCCACCTGGAGAACATGCTGCGCCTCGCGCACGCGGGCGCGCGCATCCTGCCCGCCAGCCCCGGCTTCTACCACCGCCCGCAGACGATCAACGAACTCGTCGATCATCTCGTCTTCCGCATCCTCGACCAGTTCGGCATCCCGCACTCGCGCGCGACCCAGTGGCGCGGCGACGCATCTGTCAGCGAACCGGCCGCCATCGAAGGCGATTAGCCTCACGCAAAGGCGCAAAGCCGCAAAGAAGGCGCGAAGGGGTTGAACGCTTCCTCTTCGCGTTCCTGCTTTGCGCCTTTGCGTCTCTGCATCTTTGCGTGGGATTTCCCTCCCCGGCTTGGCAGAGTGCGACCGGCGTGCGCCAGAGGTGGCAGATTGCGAACCCGCCGCCGCCGAGCGCCCTGGCTTTACGCCGGTTTTGCGCCGGCCCCGCGTTTGCTTTATCGTTATGCGTTCGCCCGGCGCGCGCTCTGACGACCTTCGGCGCGGTGCGGCCGGACGACCGGATTGACGATGGCGGCTAAAGTCTCCAACGCGGGGCGTGATATACGCACGACGCTCGAAATGATCAAGATCGAGCACACGCTGTTTGCGCTGCCCTTCGCGCTGCTTGGCGCGGTGCTCGCCGCGCGCGGCCTGCCCACCGCGTGGCAACTGCTCTGGATCACCATCGCCATGGTCGGCGCGCGGTCGACCGCGATGGCCTTCAACCGGCTCGCCGACCAGCAGTACGACGCGGCCAACCCGCGCACGGCGGCGCGCGCCCTGCCCGCCGGTCTGCTGTCGCGCAGATTCGTCTGGCTGTTCACGGCCGCCGCGGCCGCGCTCTTCTTCCTTGCCGCCGCCCTGCTCAACCGTCTGACGCTCCTGCTCGCGCCGGTCGCGCTCGCGAGCGTGCTGCTCTATTCGTACACGAAGCGGTTCACGTCGCTCTCGCACCTCGTGCTCGGCTGGTGTCTGGCAATCGCGCCGACGGGCGCATGGATCGCCGTGCGCGGCGCGTTCGACAGCGTCGTGCCGCTCCTGCTCTCGCTCACGGTGCTGCTCTGGACGGCCGGCTTCGACGTGCTCTACGCCTGCCAGGACTACGATTTCGACCGGCGCACGGGGCTGCGCTCGCTGCCCGCCCGCCTCGGCATCCGGCGCGCGCTGTGGGGCGCGCGCCTCTTGCACGCGGGCGCGTTCGGCGCGCTCGTCGGGTTATACTTGCTGACGCACCTCGGCGCGCTCGCGCTCGTCGGCGTCGCCCTGACCGCCGCGCTGCTCGTCTATCAGCACCGCCTCGTGCGCGCCGACGATCTGAGCCGCCTGAACGCCGCCTTCTTCACCACGAACGCGTTCGTCAGCGTGCTCCTCTTCGTCACGTTCGGCGGCGCGGTGCTGCTGGCGCGCTTGTGAAGGTGTTAGTTGCATTTATGCTGGCGCAGATCAGCCGCAGGGAGTAAGACGATGATTGCCACTCTGGTCACAACGGAAGTAGAGCCGCTCACGCTGAACTTCAGCTCAGTCTTGCAAAGGCTGAGCGAAGATGATTTCTACGAGTTCTGCCGGCTCAACGACGAACTGCGCATCGAACTCAGCAGCGAAGGAGACCTCATCATCATGCCTCCGACCGGCGGGAAGACTGGCATACGCAACATGGAATTGACAGTCCAACTCGGCATTTGGACTAAACAAGATGGCACGGGTAAAGGTTTCGACTCTTCGACCCTATTCACGCTGCCGAACGGCGCGAAACGTTCGCCCGATTTTGCCTGGATACGCAACGACCGCTGGCAGGCGTTGACGGAAAAAGAGCAGGAGAGATTTTCGCCTATTTGCCCCGACTTCGTCGTCGAGTTACGTTCCCCTACTGACTCGCTCAAGCATCTGCGGCGAAAGATGGAGGAGTACATCGCCAACGGCGCGCAGCTTGGTTGGCTGATCGATCCGTTCGAGCGCAAGGTTTACGTTTATCGCCCGCAAGCCCCCGTCGAGGTGTTGGACGATCCGCAGACTATATCGGGCGAGCCGCTGCTGCGCGGGCTGACACTTAACCTGCAAGAGATTTGGGACTGACTATCTGTTTATGAACTTTTCCCACGACCCCGAACTGAATAAATTGGCCGCGAAGGTCGAAGCAGGCGAGCGCCTCTCTTTCGCCGACGGCATGGCGCTCTACGCGACGGACGATCTGGCGGCGCTCGGCAAGCTGGCAGACACGGTGCGGCGGCGGCTGCACGGCCGGCGGACGTACTACAACGTTAACCGCCATTTCAACTACACGAACGTCTGCTACGCCGACTGTAAGTTCTGCGGCTTCTACCGCACGCCGCGCCAGCCGGACGCTTACACGCATAGCGTCGAGGAGGCGTTAAAGCTCGCGGGCGCGGCCGTTGCGGAAGGCGCGACCGAGTTGCACATCGTCGGCGGACTGAACACGAAGCTGCCCTTCTCTTACTACACGGACTTGCTCGCGGGTCTCAAGCGCGCCTACCCGTGTCTGCACCTGAAGGCGTTCACAATGGTCGAGTTGGATCACATGGCGCACTTCTACAAGCTGGCGGACGACGACGTGATCGGGCAACTTAAGGCGGCCGGCATGGACTCGTGCCCTGGCGGCGGCGCGGAGATTTTCCGCGAGCCGACGCGCTCTGCCATCTGCGCGCACAAGACGGATGCCGCGCGCTGGCTCGACCTGGCGGGCAAAGTCCACGCCGCCGGCCTCAAGACGAACGCGACGATGCTCTACGGGCACATCGAGTCAATCGAAGACCGCGTTGACCACCTCGTCCGCCTGCGCGAGCAGCAGGACAGGACGGGCGGCTTCCAGTGCTTCATCCCGCTCGCGTTCTACCCGCCGGGCACGAAGCTCGCGCATCTGCCGGGGCCGTCGGGCGTTGACTCGCTGAAGACGATGGCGGTCGCGCGGCTCCTGCTCGACAACTTCGCGCACGTCAAAGCCTACTGGGTCATGCTCGGCAAGCGGCTCGCGCAGGTCGCGCTCCACTACGGCGCGAACGATCTGGACGGCACGATCACAGAGGGCGGCGAGTTGACCGAGAGTTACTCGGTCGAATCGAACAACGAAGTCCGCATGAGCAAAGACGAGATCGCCGCGCTCATCCGCGCCGCCGGCTTCGATCCGGTCGAGCGCGACACGCTCTACCACCCCATCGCGGAGTTGTCTGCCGCTTAGCGTCTCTTTGCGCCTCCAGCGTCTTTGCGTGAGGTGCTTACTGACGAAAGAGTAGCCTCACGCAAAGACGCTGGAGGCGCAAAGCAGGATGCAAAGATGTGCTGGTGATGACGGACTCGGTTAAGAGGTTTGATCAGCGTGTCACGAACTACGTCGCGTACCGGCCGCATTACCCGCCCGCCGTCGCAGATTTTTTGCGGTCGGAATTAGGGCTGAACGCCGCGTCTGTCGTGGCCGATGTCGGGTCGGGCACAGGCATCCTGTCGGAGTTGCTGTTGCAGCAAGGCTGCACGGTCTTCGGCGTCGAGCCGAATGGGGCGATGCGCGCGGCGGCGGAAGAACTGCTGAAAGGCTATCAGAACTTCAAGAGCGTCACGGGCACGGCCGAGGCGACGACGCTCGGCGACGAGAGCGTGGATTTCGTCACCGCCGGCCAGGCGTTCCACTGGTTCGACGCCGCGGCCGCGCGGCGCGAGTTCAAACGCATTCTGAAGGCGGGCGGCCCCGTCGTGCTCGTGTGGAACATGCGGCGCACGGAGACGACGCCGTTCCTGCGCGACTACGAGCAGTTGTTGCGCGAGTTCGGCACGGACTACGTGCAGGTCAACTGCGAGCAACTGCCGGAAGAACGCATCGCCGGCTTCTTCGCGGGCGCATACAAACAGCGCAGCTTCGACAACGAGCAGGTGTTTGATTACGCGGGCCTGCGCGGGCGGCTGCTCTCGTCGTCTTACGTGCCGCTCGCGGGGCAGCCCGGCCACGAGCCGATGCTCGCGGAGTTGCGCCGCCTCTTCGACTTGCACCAACAGGGTGGGCAGGTGACAATCGAGTACGACACGAAAGTCTATTACGGCCCGCTTGCTTAGCAGGCGTTGTCCGTTGTTCCTCTGACGCGAGTTGAATGCTGAAGATGAACGAGCGACCGACGGCACGAGGACAATGGGCAACTGACCACGGACGTTTTATGACCAAACGCACCATCAGCGTCGCGCACTCGCCCGACTCGGACGATGCCTTCATGTTCTACGGGCTGGCGACGCACAAGCTCGACACCGGCGACCTGCGCTTCGAGCACGTGCTCGAAGACATACAGACGCTGAATGAGAAGGCGATGCGCGGCGTCTATGACGTGACCGCGATCAGCTTCCACGCCTACGCCTACGTCGCCGACAAGTACGCCCTGCTGCCGCACGGCGCGTCAATCGGCGACAACTACGGCCCCCTAGTCGTCGCGCACGAACCGTTCAAACCCGCCGACCTCGCGCGCCTGAAGGTCGCCGTGCCCGGCAAGCTGACGAGCGCCTTTCTCGCGCTGCGCATCTTCAACTCCGATTTCGCGTATCAGGTCGTGCCCTTCGATCAGATCATCAAGCACGTGCAGGAGGGGCGCGCGGACGCGGGGCTGTTGATTCACGAAGGGCAGCTTTTCTACCAGGAGTTGGGTCTGCACAAGGTCTTAGACCTCGGCGAGTGGTGGCACGAGCGGACGGGCCTGCCGCTGCCAATGGGCGGCAACGTCATCCGCCGCGACCTCGGCGCGGAGCTGATGCGCGAGGTCTCACGCTACCTGCACGAGTCGATCCGCTACTCGCTCGAACACCGCGCGGACGCGCTCGACTACGCCATGCAGTTTGCCCGCGACATGGAACCGGAGTTGGCCGACCGCTTCGTTGGCATGTGGGTCAACGAGTTGACGCTCGACTACACCGAGCGCGGGCGCGCCGCCGTCCAGCGCCTTCTGGACGAGGGCGCAGAGCGCGGCATCATCCCGCACCGCGTCAAGGTCGAGTTCGTGGAAGGAAGTGAGCAGTAAGCAGTGAGCAGCTTTTAGCTGCCTTTCACTGCTCACTGCTTACTGCTCACTGCTCACTTTCCTCTGGCAACACCTCGCAGCGGCCGGGCATCTTAAGCTTTCGCACGCAGGGTCGCTCGGCGCGGTGCGCCGGGAGCAGACGGCATTCCCACGAAAAAGCCATGAGACGCTCTGTGAGATTAATGCTGGCGGCGGCGTTCGCCGCCCTTACCCTCTCGGCCGGCGCGCGCGCGCAGAAGACGGAGGAGTCGCACGTGCGCAACGTGCCGCTCGCGGCCGCCGAGGTCGAGCGCATCGTGCAGTCCCTGACGGCGAAGGAGACCGAGTTCCGGCAGGCGCTCAACCAGTACGGCTTCAAGCGCGACGCCGTCGTGCAGACCATCGGCTGGGGCGGGCAGATCACGGGCGAGTACCATCGCGTCTCGCGCTTCGCCTTCGACGACAACGGCCACCGCTTCGAGAAGATTCTCTCCTTCCCGCTGCCGACCGTGCAGGAGATCACCATCGAGGCCGAGGACATCGAAGACCTCGGCGGCGTGCAGACCTTCGCGCTCGAAGCGCACAAGCTCCCGCAGTACAAGTTCAACTACCTGGGCAAGGAGAAGATCGACGAACTCGACCTCTACGTCTTCGACGTGGGCCCCAAAGTGATGCCCGACCCGAAGAAGACGAAGGAGCGTTTCTTCCAGGGGCGCATCTGGGTGGACGATCAGGACTTCCAGATCGTGAAGGTGCGCGGCAAGGGCGTGCCCGAAGGCAAGCTGCGCTTCCCCACCTTCGAGACCTACCGCGAGCAGATCGACGGCAAGTACTGGTTCCCCACCTACACCTGGGCCGACGATCAACTCGTCTTCGACACCGGCCAGGTCGTGCACATCCGCATGCGCGTCACCTTCAACGACTACGAGCACTACAAGGCCAAAGTCCGCATCATCGAAGAGGGCACGCCCGGCGACCTCTCCGAGCCGAAGCCCACGCCGACGCCCACGCCTGCGAAGAAGAAGCCGCCACAATAAAAAGTCCAAAGTCTAAAGTCCAAAGTCCAATGTCTGTGGCTCGTAGCGGCAGACATTGGACTTTGGACTTTAGACTTTGGACTTTACTGATTTCTTAACTCTTCCGCGACGCGGGCGCGCGTCTCTGCGGCGAGGCGGTCTATGTCTTCGTCGGTCGTGCGGTCTGCGGTCGGGATGGGCGGGAGCAGCACCATCTCGACGAGGCCGGGGTGGGCGACGCCCGTGCCCTTGCCCATCAGCCTGTCCGTGTGTTTGATGGCGACGGGTACGACGGGCACGCCCGCGTCGCGCGCCATGTAGAACGCACCCTTCTTAAACGGCAGCAGTTGACCGGGGCGGGCGCGCGTGCCCTCGGCGAAGACGCCGAAGGAGACGCCGCCGCGGATGCGCTCGGTCGCGGCGCGCACAGTCTCCAACGCGCGCGTGCGGTTCGAGCGGTCAATCGCCATGATGTTCACGTAGCCCATGCCATAGCCGAGGATCGGCACCTTCAACAACTCCTTCTTCGCCAGCAGCCCGATGCGCCGGCCCACGTAGCAGAAGAGCGTCGCCGTGTCGAGGTACGAGCGGTGGTTCGCGGCGAAGATGTAGGTCTGTTGCGGGTCGAGCCGGTCGAGACCCCGCACGCGCACCTCCACGCCGCTCAGCCGCAGCCACACGCGCCCGCCCCACTGCGCCCACGGGTAGACCACCGCCGCGCGTCGCCCCGTCAGCCACGCGACGAACAGCACCGGCGGCGCGACGACGAGCAGCAGAAGGCCCGCGACCGCGAACGACCAGCAGAAGCGCAGCCGCCCCGCGAGCGTCGCCCGCCCGCCTGTGCTAGACTCTGCGCCAGCACGTTCCCGTTCTAACCCTTCGTCAACCACGTTTGGTGAAAGAGAGCAGCATGGCTCGTCATCTGTTCAGGCTCGCGCCCCTGTTCGTCGCCCTACAACTCGTCGCGCTCGCGCCGGCCGCCCAAGCCCAGCGGCGGCGCGCGCCCGCCCCCGTGGGGCCGCCCAGCCCGCAACTCGTCCTCGGCTTCACGCCCGGCGACGACCGCACCATCGCCGACTGGACGCAGATCAGAAACTATTTCGCGCGGCTCGACGCGGCGAGCGACCGCGTGCGCGTCGAGACCATCGGGCAGACGACCTTGGGCCGCCCGCTCGTCGTCGCCTACGTCAGCGCGCCTGAGAATATACGCAATCTGGCGAAGTACCAAGAGATGCAGCGGCGGCTGGCCGACCCACGGCTCGTGCGCGACACGGCCGAGCGCGAGCAACTCATCCGCGACGGGCGCGCGGTCGTCGCCATCTCCTGCTCGATCCACTCGACCGAGATCGTCGCCTCGCAGATGTCCATGCAGCTTGCGTATGAGTTGGCGTCGGCGCAGGACGAGGAGACGCGCGCGATCTTGCAGAACGTGATCCTGCTGCTCATCCCCTCGCCCAACCCCGACGGCATAGACATCGTCGCCGACTGGTATCGCAAGACGCTCGGCACGCCTTACGAGGGTTCAGACCCGCCGGAGCTTTACCACCACTACGCCGGGCACGACGACAACCGCGACTGGTTCATGCTCAATCTCGCGGAGACGCAGGCCGTCACGCGCCTGCTGTGGCAGCAGTGGTTTCCGCAGATCGTCTACGACGTACACCAGCAAGGCTCGAACAGTTCGCGCTTCTTCGTGCCGCCCTTCTTCGACCCGCCGAACCCGAACATCGCACCGCTCTTGCTGCGCGAGGTCGGTCTCATCGGTCACAAGATCGCGGCCGACGAGCAGGCCGCGGGCATGCAGGGCGTCATCACCAACGCGCTCTACGACACCTGGTGGCACGGCGGCTTCCGCACCGCGCCCTACTTCCACAACTCCGTCGGCATCCTGACCGAGGCGGCGAGCGCGCGGCTGATGACGCCCGCGACGGTGACGAAGGAACAGCTTGAGCGTAGCTCGACGCGCGGCATGGATACGGCGCTGCCGAAGTACCCGACGACCAACTTCCCAGACCCGTGGCCCGGCGGCAAGTGGCGGCCGCGCGACATCATGAAGCTGGAGTTGATCGCCGCGCGCGGCGTGCTCTCACTGGCGGCGCAGTACCGCGCCCGCTACCTGCGCAACTTCTACGCGCTGGGGCGCACGGCGGTTGACTCGGAGGCCGGCTCGCTCGCTTACCTAATCGAAGCCGGGCAGGGCAAGGACGAGAACGTGGCGAAGATGCTCGGTGCGCTCGCGGCGCAGGGCGTCGAGGTCGAGCGCATGGACAAGGAGTTGCACGTCCGCGACGTTGACCTGAGCCAGCGCGAAGGGCGTCTGCCGGACGCGCGGGAAGCGCCGGCCGGCAGCTACCTCGTCTTCCTCTCGCAGCCCTACGCATCGAACGTCCGCACGCTCTTCGAGCGGCAGACCTACCCCACGCGCCTGACCGCGAGCGGCGAGGCCGAGCGCCCTTACGACGTGGCGGGCTGGACGCTGCCGATGCAGATGGGCGTCGAGGCGAAGTGGGTGCGCGTGGACGAACCCGCCGTAGCGCGCCGCCTGACGCTCGTCAAAGACGAGGCGGACGTGCGGCGCGATCTCGCCCTGCCGCCGCGACAGGGCAAAGGCTCGCCCGTCATTAATCCGATCATGCGCCCCGTCCGGCTCGCGCTCTACAAGAGTTGGACGGCCGCGATGGACGAGGGCTGGACGCGCTACGTGTTCGACACGTTCAACGTGCCGTACCAGTCTCTGCGCGACAAGGACGTGCGCGCGGGCGATCTGCGTGCGAAGTTCGACGTGATCGTGCTGCCCTCGATGCGGCTGCGCGAGATCGTGGAGGGCAACGCGAAGGATCGTTACCCGGAAGAGTTCACCGGCGGCATTGGCGATGCGGGCGTCGAAGCCTTGCGCCGCTTCGTCGAGGCGGGCGGCACGCTCGTCTGCTTCGACGCGGCGACCGAGCTTGCGATCAAACGCTTCAACCTGCCGCTCCGGAACGTGCTCGAAGGCGTCCGCTCGTCCGACTTCTACTGCCCCGGCTCGATCCTGCGCCTGCGCGTGGACGACGCGCACCCGCTCGCGCACGGGCTGGCGCGCGACGTGGACGCATATTTCATCAACAGTTCGGCGTTCGAGGTGAAAGACGACGGCGACAAGCGCGTGCAGGTCGTCGCGCGCTACGCGGACAAGGACGTGCTGCGTTCGGGCTGGCTGCTCGGCGAGAAGTACGTCGCGGGCAAGGTCGCGCTCGCGGAAGTCACGTTGGGGCGCGGGCGCGTCATCCTCTTCGGCTTCCGCCCGCAGCACCGCGGCCAGACGTGGGGCACGTTCCCGTTCATCTGGAACTCGATAATGTCAGTACCGCCCGCGGTGGCCGGCCGGTGAGCGGTCAGGTGGCCGACGCCGGACTGCGAAGCACGGCACGGGTGGGGGGAGAACAATAACCACGAAGTCACACGAAAAGGCACGAAGGGAGCGTCACGAAAATTCGTGTTCCTTGTTTCGTGCCTTTTCGTGTGATTTCGTGGTTCATCTCTTTTCCGTCTGCTGCGATCCGGCCTGAGGCCCGTCCGCGCGCCGCGCACGTGCCAGGTCGGGCCGACAGTGGTATCATCCGGGTGCGCCCTCTCCCTGCTTTTCCGTACATCTTTTAGGTTTGGTCTGCATCAAAGGAACGGCTCTCGCCCGTATACGCCGTCCGCGAGGAGTCCGCTATGAGAAAGTTCGTCCTACTATTGCTGCTCCTCTCCCTCGTCTGCCCGGCCGCCGTGCGCGCGCAGGTGCGCCAGCGGCGCGTCCCGCAGACCGACCCCACGACCGCTCCCGCGCCCGCGGACACGTCACGCCGCAACGCCCGCCCGCCCGTGCTCGGCGGCGTGCCCGTCTCGAACGACCGCACGGCAGGGCGCGAGCAGACGGCGCAGGCGGACGGCCCCCAAGAGGTGGACGAGAACGAGGTCGTGCGCGTGAACACGACGCTCGTGACCATTCCCGTGAGCGTGATGGATCGCGACGGCAAGTACGTGCCCAGCATCCGGCAGGACGAGTTCCGCATCTTCGAGGACGGCGTCGAGCAGCAGCTCGCCTACTTCGCCGCCGTCGAAAAGCCGTTTACGGTCGCGCTCGTGCTCGACAACAGCACCTCGACCAAGTTCCGCACGGAGGAGATGCAGGACGCCGCCATCGCCTTCGTCGATCAGTTGCGCGCGGACGACCGCGTGATGGTCGTCGCTTTCGACCAGCAGGTGCGCGTGCTGGCCGAGCCGACCAGCGACCGCCGGCTTCTGCGCGCCGCCATCCGCCGCACGCACAACCAGGGCGACACCAGCCTCTACGACGCCGTGGACTTCGTCATCCACGAACGCTTCAACCGCATTGACGGGCGCAAGGCCATCGTCCTCTTCACCGACGGCGTGGATACTTCGAGCCGCCGCGCCAGCTACGAGTCGAACGTGCGCGACGCCGAAGAACTCGACGCGCTCATCTACCCGGTCGAGTACGACACCTACGCCGACACGAACTCGGCCCGCACGACCGGCGGCGGCTCGTCGCCCACGATCAGCGTGATCGACATCCTCGGCACAATCCTCGGCGGAGGCGGGCGACACGGCAGCGGTGGTGGCGGCTCGTGGCCTCCGCCCGGCGGTGGTGGCAGTAACGGGTGTGCCGGTTGCAGCCGCGCAGAGTACGAGCGCGCGGACGCGTACCTGCACGACATGGCGCGCGTCACCGGCGGCCGGCTCTACCGCGCCGATTCGACGCGCAACCTGGCGCAGTCGTTCGCGCTCATCGCCGAAGAGTTGCGCCGGCAGTACAGCCTCGGCTACTACCCGAAGACGCAGGCCCAGGCCGGTCAGCGCCGCCACATCAAAGTCCGCGTCATGCGCCCCGGTCTCGTCGTCCAGGCCCGCGACAGCTACATCTACAACCCCAACGGTACGACGCAGCCGGCCGACACCAACGCCGCGCGCAACAAGCCTGTGCTGCAAGGGCGTCCGTTCAGCACACAATAGCGAAGCCGGTTGCCGCGGACAGCGCGCCGACACGAATCATTAGACCGCTGGCGGTATTCACCTGCAATAGAGGTAAAATACCACGGGCGGTCTAATGTGTATTAGAGCGGCTTGCTGCCCAGTTTACCCAAGCTGCCTGCTGCTGGGAGCGCGGGCGTCCCGCCCGCCGAGCGTGCTGCCAGCACGCTCAGCACGTTTCATTTCCGCGCAAGGTGGAGCGTGGCACGGCGCTCTGTTCGCGCTAGCGCGCTCACGGCGGGCGGGACGCCCGCGCTCCCAGCATAAGCGCACATAGGTATACTCAAACGAAAGCTGCTCTAGGAGATTGTTATGTTATCGTTCCGGCGAAGGAGTAGGTCATGAGTGATTACGCGGTCACGCATCCCGGCAATGCCCTGTCCGTCCGCGAACGCCCGCGCGCTTTTGACACGATTCTTTATGGCGGACTGGTCGTCGGGATACTGGACGGGCTGTTTGCGCTGGTCTTTTACGGGCTGATCCTGGGCGTGAAGACGCTGCGGATTTTCCAGTCGGTCGCTTCGGGCTTGCTCGGCAGGGCGTCGTTTGACGGCGGCGTGCGGACTTTTCTGCTCGGCGTCCTGCTGCACTTCGTGGTGGCGACGTGCATCGCCGCGGTTTATTACTTACTGAGTCTGAAGTTGCCCGTTCTGATTCGGCACGCAGTCCCCGGCGGGTTGATTTATGGGCTGCTCGCTTACCTGGGAATGAATTACGTCGTCATCCCGCTCTCAGCCGTCGGCCCGAGACAGTTCTCCCTGCGCACCTTTCTGCCGGCGTTCATCGCGCACGCCTTCCTCGTCGGATTACCCGTCGCGCTCATCGCGCGGCGCTCGGCTAAGGCGAATCAGAGAGATTGATTCGGGCGGTGTGCCGGTTCGCGCCTTGATCTTATTTTCCTGCCCGCGTCCGCTCACACGACCGTCCCGTCCCTCACCGTCGCGTTCTTGGGCACGATGATGATGCCGTCGCGGATGTAGTAGCCGGCGGCGGGGTTGTCGAGTTCCTGGATGCCGCGGTCGTTGACGAGGCGGCAGCCCGCGCCGATGCGCGCGTTCTTGTCTATGATGGCGCGCTGGATGACCGTGCCTTCACCGACGCCGATGAGCGGGATGCCGGCGGCGCGGTTGTCGCGCAACTCTTCGATGGACTCGTACTCGTCCGCGCCCATGAAGTCCACCTCTTCCAGGTACGCGGCCGGCTCGATGCGCCCGCGCAAGCCGACGACGGAGCGCACCAGCTTCGCGCGGTTGATGATGCAGCCGTCGCTGATGATCGAGTCCACGATCTCGCAGTTGTGTACTTTGGAAGGCGGCAGGTAGCGGGCGCGCGTGTAGATGGGCGCTTCGGTGTTGAAGAGGTTGAACTTGGGCAGGATGGCGGTCATATCTATGTTGGCGGTGTGGAAGGCTTTGATCGTCCCGATGTCCTCCCAGTAGTCGTCGAACATGTAAGCCTGCACGTTGTAGCTCTCGATGGCGGCGGGGATGACCTGGCGGCCGAAGTCCACCCTGGAGGCGTCGGTCTTGAGTAGTTCTTCGAGCCGCTTGTAGTTGAAGACGTAGATGCCCATCGAGGCGAGGAAGGGGCGGCGCGCGGCCTCCTCGGCGCTGAGGCCGAAGGCGGTCGTGTCCACGCGCATCTCTTCGAGCGCCTGCCCCTTCGGCTTCTCGCGGAACTCCGTGATGCGCCCACTTGCGTCCGCCTTGAGCAGGCCGAACTCCTCGGCCGCCTCGCGCACGAAGGGGATGACCGAGACGGTCACGTCCGCCTTGGTCTCGAAGTGGCGCGCGAGGAACTTCCGGTAGTCCATGCGGTAGAGATGGTCGCCGGAGAGGATGAGCAGGGTGTCGATCTGCCAGTCGTAGATGTGCGGCAAGACCTGGCGGACGGCGTCGGCCGTCCCTTGAAACCAGTCGGGGCGGTCGGGCGTCTGCTCGGCGGCGAGGATTTCGACGAAGCCCTCGGAGAAGCGCGAGAAGCGGTACGAGCGCGAGACGTGCCGGTTCAGGCTGGCCGAGTTGTACTGCGTCAGCACGAAAATCTGGATGATGTCCGAGTTGATGCAGTTCGAGATCGGAATGTCCACCAGCCGGTACTTGCCGCCGAGCGGCACGGCCGGCTTCGACCGATGCTGCGTCAGCGGGAACAGGCGCGTGCCCGCGCCCCCGCCGAGGATGACCGCCAGAATGTTATGGTTCGAGGCCATAATCACGTCCCACCGTGCGCCGAGAATGTGCAGAGCTTGTTGTGTGCGTGCAGCATAGACGCAACGAGGCGCGCGTTTCAAGGGAAGGGATGAGGGCGGAGGGATGAGGGATGAATAAGAAGCAGTTCCTTTTCATCCCTCATCCCTCCGCCCTCATCCTTTTTTTGCCCGTCCTGCCAACTAAAACGCGCGCCCCTGTGTCTATTGGGTAGGACGGCAGCATGAGGCCAGAGTCTGAGACGAGCGAGCGTGAGTTGATCGAGCGCGCGCAGGGCGGCGACCGCGACGCCTTCTGCGCGCTCGCGCGGCTTTACGAGCGGCGCATACACTCGCTCGCCCTGCACTACTGCCGCCAGCCCGAAGACGCCGAAGACCTATCGCAGGAAGTCTGGCTGCGCGCCTTCCGCGCGCTCGCGGGCTTCCGCGCCGAGTCGTCCTTCTACACGTGGCTGCGCCAGATCACGATCAACGCCTTCCTCAACCACCGGCGCGGCGACACGCACACGCAGGACGGCGCGACGCTGCGTCCGCGCCTGCTCGAACTCGACGAAGAGACGGGCGCGCACGCGGCAGTCCTACATGCTTATGAGACCGAGGCGGCGCTGCACAACCGCCTGCTCGTCGCGCACGTCATGCGCGCGCTCGCGGAGCTGACGGCGCAGCAGCGCCTCGTCTTCCTGCTCAAGCACCACGAGGGCATGACCTACGAGGAGATCGCGTGCGCGCTCGGCTGCGCGACGGGGACGGTGAAGAAGGCGCTCCACCGCGCGGTCGAGAAGCTGCGCGCGCGGCTGCAAGTCGGCGCGGCGGCGGCGGACGAGGCGGCGGGCCTCACGCCCTGCGCCGCGCGCGAAAATTGACGGGACGTGGACGGGAGTAAACGAGATGCACGACTGCCGGCAGACCCAAGCACAGTTGACCGACCTCGCCTGCGATGAACTAGCGCCCGACGCGCGCGAGCGCGTGCTCGCCGAGGTCGCGGACTGCGCGGCGTGCCAGGTGGAGTACCTTGCGCTGGCGGCGCTGCTGCGCACGTGCGCGCAGGCGAAGACTTTCGCGCAGCCGCCGGAGGACTTCTGGCCGGGCTACAGCGCGCGGCTCGACGCACGCCTGCGGGCACTTGAACGCGAGCCGCGGCCTGCGCCCGCCGTCAACGCGCCGCCCGCGCCCTGGCTTTCGGCTTTGCGGCGCACGTTCACGGCCCGCCTGCACGTGCCCGTGCCCGTCGCCGTCGCCGCCGCGCTGGCGCTCGTCGTCACGTCCGCACTGGCGCTGCGGGGCGCGTCGGCACGCGCCCTGCCGCCCGCGCCGGAGGCGGCATCGTCCGCGCCCGTCGTCCGCGTCGTCGAAGTGCCGGTCGTGCAGGAGAAGATTGTTACGCGCACGGTCTACGTCACACGAAGAGACGGCGGGCAGGCGCGGCAAGGGATGAAGACGACGCAATCCAATAATGCACAGCTTGCCCGCCGGAGTAAGCAGGCGCAGTCGGAGCAGACGCCGGGCAGCGCGCTGGCGGGCTTCCAGCCGGCCGGCGAGGTGAAGCTGCGCGTCATCAAAGGGAGCTTTACGCATGAGCAATAGCCTGCGCGTGCTGGGCTTGATCCTGCTGCTGGCGAGCAGCGGCGCGGCGCAGCAACTCGCGCGGCGGCAGTTGGTCGTGCCGCTCGCCGAAGGCGGCTACGTCAGCTTTCATCTCGCCGCGCGCGGCGCGACGCCGAACACGGACGCCGAAGTCGCGGAGGTGCAGGCGGCGCTCGTCCCGCAGGCGCTGCTCGCCGAGCGCAACACGATCCACCGCGTGCTTCTGGACGCGGCGGGCAGCTTCGTCTTCGGCTATGACCTCACGGTCGAGCCGCTCACGCCCGCGCGCCGGTTCAAAGTTATCGTCAAGCCGCTCAGCCCGGAGTTCGAGCAGCAGTTGCGCGCGCGGGCGCACGCCGCGAGCGCGACGCACACCGCCCTGAGCGCCGCGACGCTGCCCCGCTCCGCTGAGGCGCAGACGCTCGACGACGGTGACGCCTTCGAGCTTGACCTGCTCGTCAATCCGCAGACCGGCGTCCACGTCACGGACGTGGTCAAGGTCGCCTTCGACCGCGCCCCGCTCTGGCAGGCGACGCCGCGCGACTTCGCGGCCGACAGCGTCGAACTGTCGGTCAAGGACTACCGGCTGACGCTCAACGACAAGCTGATCGGCGGCGGCACGCGCCCGGCGCGCGGCTGCGCTGGCTCGCTCGTCTGGTTCTACGTGCCGGGGCGCGGGCGCTTCATCTTCTCGCTCGTGCCGCGCGCCGGCTATGACTTCCAGAAGACGGGCATGATCCTCGACAACGTGATCCGCTTCGAGTTCAAAGGCGAACGCTACGAGTGGATTTCGAGCGCACCCATCGTCGGCAGCGGCGGGCTGTGGTACGTCTGGCTGCTGCACGATCCCACTTACACACCCGAAGTCTCTTCGCCCGCCGAGATCGCGCGCGCCCCGAGCGCGGCGGAGACGGACGACAACTGGTTGCAGGACATACTGGCGGGCCGGCCGCCGCGCACGTCACCGAGCCGCGGCTTCGGCGAGAAGCAGGGGCGCGGCGCGGCGGCGCGGCCGACCGAGCGCGTCCGCATCGGCGCGGCCGACCAGATGGAGAACCTGCTGCCGAAGAAGTAGGCGCGGAGGACGACGGGATGCGCGGGAGGGTTGCGAGGTCTACGTGCGCGTCGAGCCGGAGCGCGGGCACGACAAGCCTTCGCTCTTGGAGCGCGCCCGCGCTCTTCCGCAAAGAATTAGAGACAGCGCCCGAAACAACTTCTCCCCACTAACCGACCGACAGCCAAGGAGACGATCATAATGGTCAAGAAACTACTCACGCTCGCGACCGCCATCATGTGCTGCCTTCTCTGCCACCAGCGCGCCGCCGCGCAGGCGGACGACCCGCCCCGTTACGAGGTCGGCGCGCTCTTCTCCTCCATCTCGCTCACGCCGGGCAACAACTATCGGACGGAGGCGGGTTTCGGCGGGCGCTTCACCGTGAACCTGACCGACCACCTGGGGCTTGAGGCCGAGACGGTCTTCTTCCCCAACCGCGGCTTCTCAGGCGAGCCGCGCGCTTCGGGGCGGGCGGTGCAAGGTTTGTTCGGCGTCAAGGCGGGCAAGCGTTGGGAGAAGTGGGGCGTCTTCGCCAAGGCGCGGCCCGGCTTCATCAGCTTCGGCAACGGTAAGCGGGTCTTCGACGTGGACGCCGCGGGCAACTTCGTCGCGTCGCACTTCGACCGCGCGACGCACTTTGCCTTCGACGTGGGCGGCGTACTTGAGTTCTACCCGACGCGCCACATCGTCACGCGCTTCGACGCGGGCGACACCATCATCCGCTACCGTCGCCAGACCGTCACGTTCCCCGCGTTCCCGCCGTTCCCGGCGACCACCTCCACCATCCCCGACAACACACGGCACAACTTCCAGTTCAACGCCGGCATCGGCTACCGCTTCTGACGCCGTCGCGGCACAGCAAAAGGGCGGCGGGACTCTTTACCTGTCCCGCCGCCCCTTCATTCTTGCCACGCCGCCGGCTGCCGAGCGCGATAATTTTCTACACCTCAATACGCCGCGACGCCCGCGCCCGCCTGTTTCACGCCCGCCGCCTCCTGCGCGATCTTGACGCCGACCGACGCGCCGATGCGCGTCGCGCCCGCCTCGATCATGGCGCGCGCGTCCTCTATGCCGCGCACGCCGCCCGCCGCCTTGACGCCCATCTCAGCGCCGACCGTCCGCCGCATGAGCGCCACGTCCGCCACCGTCGCGCCGCCCTTCGCAAACCCGGTCGAGGTCTTGACGAAGTCCGCGCCCGCCTGCTTCGCCGCGATGCAGGCGCGCACCTTCTCGTCGTCCGTGAGGAGCGCCGCCTCGATGATCACTTTGACGAGCACGCCGTACTCGTGTGCCGCCTCGACCACCTGGCGGATGTCGTGCTCGACGGCGCAGTCGTCGCCGCTCTTCAAAGCGCCGACGTTGATGACCATGTCCACCTCCTGCGCGCCGTCGAAGATCGCGCGCCGCGTCTCGTAAGCCTTCACGTCGGCGAGCGTCGCGCCGAGCGGGAAGCCGATGACCGTGCAGACGGGCACGCCCGACCCGCGCAGCAGGCACGCGCTCGTGCGCACCCACGTCGGGTTCACGCACACGCTGGCGAAGCGGAACTGCGCCGCCTCCTCGCACAGCCGCGTGATGTCCGCCTCGCTCGCCTCCGGCTTCAAGAGCGTGTGGTCAATAAAACTCGCCCACGCGCCCGCCGACGCCGTCTCGCCCAACACCAGCCCGATGCGCGATGCGCCCGCGTCCACCACGCGCTGCATCCGTTCGGGGCAGCGGTTGAAACACGCCGACCCGCACCCGCACAGCGCCGCCTGCGTGTCCGCCTCGCCGTTCAACCGCGCGACGATGACATCAGTGATTTGCTCGACGAGGTGTTCGAGATCGCCGTTGTTCGCGTATGCCATGTCAAACGCTCCGAAAAATTGCCCGCTCCTATGCCGCGAGCAAGATTAGATTCATCACACCTGCCCGCCGTGGCCGTCCGACACGTGCCGCTCGACGATTGCGATGAGGGTGTTCAGGCGCTCGTCCATCCGCGCCTGCCGCTCGTCGGCCCGCGCTTGTCGCTCGTCCGCGCGCGCCTGCACCTCCGCCAGCGCCTCGATGCTGCGCGTCGCGATCTCGATGAACTCGGATTGCGTCTCGGCGTAGGCGGCGAGCTGGCGTGCCATCTCCGCGAGCTGCGCGTTGGTCTGCTCGATCCGCTGGTCTAACTGCGCCAGCCGCGCGTCATGCGCGGCCTGGTTGTTGAGCAGGAATTCGATTGTCCGTTGTATCTCTTCGCTGGTCATCTTGAGTTTCCTTCATCTGTACTGCCGCTCGACCGCTTCGATCTTGGCGACGCGGCGTTTGTGGCGGTCTTCGCTGATCTCGGTGGCAAGCCAGGCGCGGACGATCTCGCGCATCTCCTGTGTGTTGATCGTGCCGCTGCCGAGTGTGAGGACGTTGGCGTCGTTGTGCTCGCGCGAGTTGACGGCCACCTTGACGGAATAGCAGGCGGCGGCGCGCACGCCCGGCACTTTGTTGGCCGTCATCGCGGAGCCGACGCCCGCGCCGTCTATGACGATGCCGAGGTCGGCCTCGCCGTCGGCGACCGCGCGGGCGACGGCGTGGGCGAAGTCGGGGTAGTCAACCGCGTCGGTCGAGTGTGTGCCGAAGTCGCGGACGCGGTGGCCGAGTTCGACGAGGAGTGTTTTCAGCTCTTCCTTCATTGGGTAGCCGCCGTGATCCGCGCCGACGGCGACGAGTTTCGTCTGCCGCGGGCCGCGCCGGGGCGCGCGGCGGACAAGCTCGATGCGGCGCTCGCGCACGATGTCGGCGGCGAGCGGCGTCAGGCGCGCGCCCTCCGCGACGCGCAGCCGCGCGCCCGGCTCAAGTCCGCGCACGTCCGTTTCGGTCAGCACCATCTTGGCGGACTCGTCGCGCGCAATCGGCGGCTCGTCTGCGGCGGCGGGCGCGGGCGGTATGGTCGTGATGATGCGCGCCGACGTGGAGCTTTGCGCGGGCGCGCTCTGCAATGAGGGCGCGGGCGTTGGCGGCGGCGTCTGCGCGGCTTCGTCCGCCTCGTCCGCAGGCAGCGCATTGTTCAGGACTTCGCGCACGAGCGCGCGCACGCGATCACGAGTTGATTGTTCGTCGGGCATAAGAAGCTGTTAGCGATTAGCTGTTAGCCTGGCCTTGGCTGTTTAGCTCAGATGGTTTTGGCGACATGATTGCCGCCGCAACGTGCGAGCTAACAGCTAACAGCTTTCATTGACCTCCGCGGGTTGCTACTTTAGTATGTCGCACCACGCAGCGTGCGCGCAAACCGGAGCGCGCGCCCGCGCCCGCAACCCGAATAAATCTCTGGAGGTCGCCCGTGTCCGCTTCTTCCGCTTTGCAACCGTCCGAGTTCAGCAACCCGAACCTTGAGCCGCTGTTGACCGGCGAGCAGATTCAGACGCGCATCACTGATCTGGGCGCGGAGATCGCGCGCGACTACGCGGGGCGCAACCCGCTGCTGCTCGGCGTCCTGAAAGGCGCGTCCATTTTCCTGAGCGACCTGGCGCGCGCGATTGACCTGCGGCTCGGCATCGAGTTCATGGCCATCTCCAGCTATGGCGCGAGCACGCGCTCGTCGGGCGAGGTCAAGATCGTCAAAGACCTGGACGTGCCGATTGAGGGGCGCGACCTGCTCGTCGTCGAGGACATAGTGGACACGGGGCTGACGCTCTCTTACCTGCTCGCCAACCTGCGCTCGCGCGGCGCGGCGAGCGTCAAGCTGGTCGCGCTGCTGAACAAGCCGGAGCGCCGCCTGCGCGAAGTGCAGATTGATTATCTCGGCTTCGACATCCCCGACGCCTTCGTCGTCGGCTACGGGCTGGACTTCGCCGAACGCTACCGCAATCTCCCTTACATCGCCGTGCTCAAAGACCCGGCGCAGGGCTGAGCCGGAAAAACTTAACCACGAAAGCACACGAAACAGCACGAAGAAAAAACAAGCTTCCGTTCGTGTCGTTTCGTGTGCTTTCGTGGTTATTGTCTTCCCGCGCGCTACACACGCACGCTCCACCTTGATATAAACCTTTTCTGCCGGCGCACGTAATAGACGCTGACGCCTCAGGTCACGCGCACACGCGCTACCCGGCAAACATCTTCCGCACTCTTGGAGCACACATGAAAGCACCCTTGCGCTTATCTCTGTTACTCGCACTCTGCTGCGTCTGCCTGGGCCGCGCGACGGCGCAGCCGGCCGCCGCGCAAACTCCGGCCGCTGCTCAGACCGCCGCCGCCCCTGCCGCGCCGGGCATCAACGGCAACTGGCAGGGCACGTTGAATATCGGGCCGACTAAGCTGCGCGTCGTCGTGAAGGTGGCGCAGGCGGCCGCGGGCGCGCCCACCGCCACGCTCGATAGCCCCGATCAGGGCGCGACCGATCTGCCCCTTGAGCAGGTCGCATACGCCGACCGGATTTTCAGCTTCGTCTTTAACAACCCGGCCGCGCCCGCTAGCTTCGAGGGCGTCGTCAGCCGCGACGGCACGGAGATCGCCGGCCACTTCAACCAGAACGGCACGCCGCGCCCGCTCATCCTCACGCGCGCCGACGCCGCGCCGACTACGACACCGCCACCGGCCGTGCTCGCGAACCCGCGCCGGCAGTTGCAACTGCAACCGTGCGGGCTGCCGGGCGTGACGAAGGACGCGCTGTGCGGGCAGTACGAGGTCTTCGAGAATCGCGCGGCGAAGACCGGGCGCAAGATTAAACTGAACGTAATGGTACTGCCCGCGCTCGTCAATAGCCCCGCGCCCGATCCGATCTTCTATCTCGCTGGCGGCCCCGGTGCCGCGGCCACTATTTACGCCAACGCCTCGTTCATGACACAGATGCACCGCACGCGCGACGTGGTGCTGCTTGATCAGCGCGGCACGGGCAAGTCGAACCCGCTGCGCTGCGAGTTTCGCGGCGATCAGAACGACATGCGCGGTTACTTCGTCGAGGGCATGACGCCGGAGTCCGTCCGCGCCTGCCGCACGGAGCTTGAGAAGGTCGCAGACCTCAAGCTCTACACCACGACCATCGCCATGGCCGATCTGGACGACGTGCGCACCGCGCTCGGCTACGACAAGATCAACGTCTACGGCGGCTCTTACGGCTCGACCGCCGCGCTCGCCTACCTGCATCTCTACCCGCAGCACGTCCGCACGGCGACGGTCACGGGCGTCGCGCCGCTCGACTACAAACTGCCGCTGCCCTTCGGCAAAGGCGTTGACCACGCGCTCGAACGCCTGTTCGCGGACTGCGAGGCGGACGAGACTTGCCACAAGGCTTTCCCCGACGTGCGCAAGGAGTGGGCGGCGGTGGTCGAGCGCGTGGACAAAGGGCCGGTGACGTTCGACACGCTCAACCCGTTCACCGGGCAGAAGCAGCAGGTGACGATGACGCGCACGGGCTTTGGCGAGAATGTCCGGTTGCTGCTCTACCAGCCGAACGTGCTGAGCATCATGCCGCTCCTGATTCACGAGATGGCCCAGGGGGACTTCGCGCGCTTCGGCTTCTTCGCCTACCAAGTCTTCCGCGGCACTGACTCAGGCATCGCGCGCGGCATGCAACTCTCCGTGCTCTGCGCCGAAGACATACCCTTCATCAAGGAAGAGGACATAAAGCCCGCGCTCGGCGGCACGTTCTACGGCGAGGCGCGTGCCCGCGCCTATCAACAGGCCTGCGCGCAGTGGCCGCGCGGCGAAGTGCCCACCAAGTTCCGCGAGCCGATCAAGTCCGACATCCCTGTGTTGATGCTCTCCGGCGAGCTAGACCCCGTGACGCCGCCCGACGCCGCTACGCCGCTCCTCAAGGGGCTGCCCAACGCGCGCCAGATCATCATCCACAACGCTACGCACAACACCTACGACTGCGCCGAACGCCTCGCCCGCGACTTCATCGAACGCGGCACGGCGCAAGGACTCGATGCCTCGTGTGTCGCACAGATCAAACGCCAGCCCTTCATCACCGCGCTCCCGCCGCTGCCGATGCCGAAGTAAGCGGCGGGTTAGACCATCACCGCGACCGGGACGGGACGCGCGACCGCACGTTTGGCACGGTGTAGCTTGATGCGTTCGATCTCGTGCAAGGTTTCGGCCGTGAGGTAGCTTGCGCCGCAGCGCGGGCACGAGATGATCGGGACATTTTCAATGACAAGTAAGCTGGCCCCTGCGCCGTAGCTCCTTGTGACGTGGCGGATGCGTGCACCGCCACGCCCGCAAACGTCGCAGACAACTTCATTATTCTGAGCCTTCTTACTCGACATACAAAGTGCTGATAACCAACTTGCCCGTAGGACTCAACTTGGACACAACCACGACACCTCGACCGTCAACGGACTGTCCTCGTACCAAATATTTCCACTCGCCCGTTTCGACATCCGTTTGACGTTCGATAATTTGCCCTGTTAGAAGCGCTTGCTCAACATCAAAGATGGATAAACCATCATTGTCCATCTCTTCTTCAGCATGTAGTGTCATTACATACCGAAGGGCGCGAACTTTCTCGCGTATTTGATTGAGAATTCGCGCAAACATTTTTGTTTGCAGATTGGATGGTTAACCCTCTTTAAGCTCACCTAAGAAACTTTCGCCCGCGCTCAGCCGCAGCCCGAAGTTTTCCGTGATGGTCTGGCCAATGTCGGCTAGCGAGGCGCGCGTGCCTAAGTTGACGCCGGGGCGGGCGCGCGGGCCGTAAACAATGAGCGGGACGTATTCGCGCGTGTGATCCGTGCCGCGGTAGGTCGGGTCGTTGCCGTGGTCGGCGGTGACGATCATGAGATCGCCCTGACGCATCGCGGCCATGATTTCGGGCAGGCGCGCGTCGAAGTGTTCGAGCGCGCGGGCGTAGCCTTCCACGTCGCGACGGTGGCCGTAGAGCATGTCGAAGTCCACGAGGTTCGCAAAGACGAGACCGCGCGTGTCGGCGGCGAGCGCGTTGATCGTTTGGTCAATAGCCTGCTCGTTGTTCTTCGCCTTCAGGTCTTCGGTCGCGCCCAGCGAGTCGTAGATCGAAGCGATCTTGCCGATGCAGACCACGTCGAGGCCGTGCTCCGACAAGGTGGGCAACAGGTTTTCGCGCGGCGGGGGGACGGCGTAGTCGTGGCGGTTCTCCGTGCGGTAGAACGCGCCCGGCTCGCCTAAGAACGGCCGCGCGATGACGCGCCCGACCTCGTGACGCCCGCGCAGGATGTTGCGTGCCGTCTCGCAGATGTCGTAGAGGCGCGGGATTGGAATGATCTCTTCGTGCGCCGCGATCTGGAAGACCGAATCGGCGGACGTATAGACAATCGGCTTGCCGGTCGCGACGTGCTCCGCGCCGAGTTCCTTGATGATCTCCGTCCCCGACGCGGGCGCGTTGCCGAGGACGCCGGGCACGCCGGTCTGCCTGACGAACTGATCAATCACTTCGGGCGGGAAGCCATGCGGGTAAGTCGGGAACGCCTGCTCAAGGATGATGCCCGCCATCTCCCAATGACCCGTCGTCGTGTCCTTGCCGTTCGAGCGCAGGGCGCAACGACCGAACGACCCACGCGGCGCATCAACCGGCGGCACGTTGGCGAGCGGGCGCACGTTGCCGAGACCGAGTTGCTGAAAGTTCGGCAAGTTTACCGCGCGCGACGCGCAGATGTGGCCGAGCGTGTCCGCGCCTGCGTCGCCCCAGTCGGCCGCGTCCGGCATCTCGCCCATGCCGAGGCTGTCGAGGACGAGGAGCACGATGCGCTCGAAGGGATGGGTTTGATCTGTAATCTCTAGCATATTTGCATCTGGTAGTTTTATCAGCCGGCTTTATGACGAGCTATTTTTTTATGACCGTGACCTTCGCGCACTCGATGACATCTGTAGTAAGAGTCTCGATACCCGGCCACTGGTTTGTTCGCCGGCCTACTTTAAAATAATAATCGCGCAACGCTTTCCCATTCTTTCCTATTACTGCCACTATAAGCTCTCTGGTCTCACCGGAGGGCGCGCCTATCCTACCTTTAGCCCGCCAACGCTTGCGCCCCTCATCGAAGGTGGCGAAATCCTTGAACCAGTAATGCCGGCTGTCGGGGTTCATCTCCAATAACACGACGCTACCGTCCGGTGGCTTTACCTTATAAGTGCCACTGACCACAACTTCATAATCAATCAGATCTCGATGTTCATGAGATTGTATCTCTAACCCATATTCATCTGCCCGCAACGACGATTCCTTGTTATTTCTTTCGCGAAAAAACAGAAGCGCGCCAAACCCGACAACGATTGCGCCCATTACAGCTAAAGCTATGCGCCAGCCTGATTCTTTTACTTGCAGCGGGGTATAAGGCAAAGTGCCGGCCGCGCCAATTATGAATATTGCTAGACCAATAATTATGAGGAGGAGCGGGCTATTTTTCGCAGCAAAGTCGAGTATCTTTTCCCACACGGCTTGCGGTGGCCTCCGTCGGTTGATAATCGAGCTAAGCGCATAATACTACATTACCCCTTTGGCGCTTGATAGCCTTCGCGGGCGTTGACCTGTGCGCCCTGGACGCCGCGCACCTCGACGCGTATCTGGCGGAAGCGGCCGTCGCGCGTCTTGTTGGTCGAGTAGTAGCCGAGGCTGTACTGCTTGCCGATCTCGGCGGCGACCTGGTCGAAGGCGGCGCGGGCGGCGCGCAGGTCTACGGCGTCGAAGGTCTTGCCGCCGGTGTCGCGCGCGAGCTGGCTCATCTCCTGGCGCGCGAGTTGGTAGAGCGAGCGGCTGATCTCCATGCGCTCGAATGAACCCATCTGGCAAAAGTTCGCGTAGTCGGCGTGCTCGGCGCGTGGGTTGTAGATGCGGCGGTAGCGTTCGAGTTGCACCTTCGACAGCCCCAGCCGGCCGTCGTCCTGGCAGTCGCGCAGCAGCCGATCCTCGACGTAGTCCTCCGTGTTGACCTGCACGAAGTAGGCGAGCACGCCCGCCTGCAAGAGTTGCGCGCGCGCCGTCGTGAAGTCTGAGTCGCTCGTCGAGTCAACGCCGTCTGTCAGCGCGACGAGCGCGCGCCGGCCGCGCAACTCCGCCTTGGGCGGATTGCGGAAGATGTCTTTCGCCACACGCGCGAGCGCGTCGTAGTAAGGCGTGCCGTTGCTCGTGCTGACGTTCTCGATGGCCCCGCGCAAGGCCTCGCGGTCGTCGGTCAGGAAGCTCTGCACCTCGACGGTCGCGAGCTTCTGCTCGCCCTCGACGGCCGTGTTGAAGGAGAGGACGGCGACGCGGTCGCCGGGGCGCAGGGCTTCAATAAAGGCGTTGGCGGCGCGGCGGATCAGCGCGACCTCGGCGCGCGTCGAGCCGGAAGTGTCTAAGAGCAGCGCGACCTCGAACGGCGCATCGGCGGTGGCGAAGGTGGCGACGCGCTGCGGCCGGTCGTCCTCATAGATCGAGAAGTTCTCGGCGCGCAGGTTCATCACGGGCCGCCCCGCGCGGTCGCGCACGACGACGGGCACGGGGATGAGTTGCGTGTCCACGCGCACGATCTCGTCCTCGCCCACCTCCTCGCCGACGGAAGGCGAATCGCCGCGCGTCGTCCGGGGCGTGGGCGTCGCGTTCGGGGTCGGCGCGGGCACGCCGGGGACGCGGCGCGGGCGCTGCTGCTTCGGCGCGGGCTGCTGCGCCGCCGCGCACAGGCACAACGACACGCAAGTTAAGGCGACGAGCCAGCGGGGCGTGCGGCCCGGAAGCGTGCGGCGCGGCTTTGGGGATCGGTCGAACATAGGCTTACACTTTCACGCGGGAGAGTCCCTGTTGGTTGCAATGATAACCGCAAGCGGGCGCGGGCCGAAAGGAGCGAATCCAAGATGACGGTCATCGGGCGTTTGGACGAACAGGTTGACGCCGTGCTAATCGAGCCGCTCAAGCGCAGGCGACACGCCGCCGCGGACGACGCGGCGGACGTGCCGGCGCAAGCTGCGGACGAGCTTGGGGCAGTGAGCGACACAACGCCCGCCCCCGCGCAACATGATCAACGGGGCACGCCCCGCGCTGCAAAGACCGACCTGCCCGTCTGGCTTTTGTGAGCGGCACGCCTGCTTGACAGGCGGAAGGGCATCTTTTAGGATGAATCCCGCGCCACACACAGCAGGTTGCAATGGACGGCGCTGATGATCTTTGAGCAGCGGGCGCGTGCCGAAACATTTCCCACAGGCACGTACTGTCAATGGTAGACGACCGCCCTTACAAGGCGGGGGTTGCGGGTTCGAGTCCCGCCGTGCCTACCAAGTCGCGACGCACGCCCGCGCGTGTCGCAGTTTCGCGGAGTCGTAGTTCAGTTGGTTAGAACGCCGGCCTGTCACGTCGGAGGTCGCGGGTTCGAGTCCCGTCGGCTCCGCCACTAAGTTATTACTACTAAACCAATTAGCGCCCATCAAAGGGCGCTAATTTTTGTTTTAGACCTTGTGATTGCACGTCGGAGGTCGGGAGACTTTTGGGCCATGAGAATCTATTTGTCTTCAATAACTTAGAGCTGCGGTGGGGATGTTTCTTTTTCGGCGTGCCACTAAGCGTGTCACTTAATTCTTCTGGATTTGCGTATTTGATTCTCTCTGTGCTTCTCTGAACAGGATGATCTTTTTGCTGCCGCTCCTTCATCCGAGGCTCATTCGCCTGAGTCAAGTAGATATGCCCCGATTTATCTTGCCGGCGCCACCGACCTCATGAGCCACGCCTTGACTATTTCGACGATGTATTGCTGCTCTTCCACCGTCAGCTTGCGCCCCTTCGGGATCCCGTGCCATTTCGACAGGCAGGTGCGGCAGCAAGTGCCTGTCGCGTGCTGTGCGACGAACACGGGATGGTTGCGCCAAGGGGTTTGTTTCCCATCATTAACTGGCGCGGCAGGGGCTAATCTCTTGGCGATGAATTCTCGCGCATGGTTGAGGACGGTCTCTAGTCCTTTCTTGTTGAAGTAATCTAATTCCTTCTGTCGTAGTCGTTGCCGGCGGCGGAACTTAGATTGGTTCAGGCTTGTGAGGACCTCTGCGATCTCTTTCATGTAATCATGATAGGCCCGCTTCGTTGAAATGCGAAAGGCAGCATCATTGCCTAGCTCTTAAAGCCCTCATGCCGGAATCATGCGACGGCACGAGCCAGTCGTCGCAGGCGCCATCGCTCACCGCCCTTGCTAAGAACACTGAGAACACTTTCCCGCCACAGGATATGTATTAGGGATCGGACGCGGGTGCGTGAAGTTCATCGTTCCGGACTGATCCCAATTGCGGGCGGTTTACGCGTTAAGGAATAGGGAGCGGAGTGAGGCACGATGAGCATGAATCAGACACGGCGCGTGCGCGTCATCAAACGAGAGCAGAGAGCCATTGCCGCTGGCAGCGCTGAAGAAGTCTCGGCCCGAGACCAAGCCAAAGCGACAGATTCCGCGCGGGCGGTATGTGCCGCGGTCTCCTCTTGGGTGCGCGAGTTACGGCAACGCGAGCGGGAGGAGATGCGCTCGTTCGGTCGTTTGTTCGGGCAGCCTCTGCCGCAACAGTAGGCACCGCGGAGCTGGCCCGACCGGGGGCATAGCCCAAGCAGAACGTAGTCCGGGTGTGGCCTCGGCCGCCAACCCGTGCGCGCCTGCCAGGATCGCAATGAAGGCGTCTGTAAGCTTTTCGAAAGGCGTGTGACGGATGCTTTTCTGCAAGATGTCTACGTTTTGCTTAATGGGCTCAAGCAGCTTCAAGGAACTGACCTTCAAGCCAATAGCCACGAGTGTGGCACGGGGAGAAGCGTTTCGCATTTGACATCTTGACCGATTTCTTTACGGTGTTCCTCCAATAACCTCATTATACCTTGACATCTTAGGCGTCGCCGCTTTACCATGCCTAAACAATTTAGGTATCGGTCGAAGCAAGCCGATGTGATTTCATTGCGGGAATCTCCGGAGGTGACTGTGACCACCCAGAAAGCCGATCTGCTTCAGGGCACGCTCGACCTGCTGACCTTAAAGGCCCTCAGCCTCGGGCCGCTCCATGGCTACGGCGTCATCCAGCGCATCCGGCAGATGTCCGACGAGATGCTCAACGTCGAGCAGGGCGCGCTCTATCCCGCGCTCTACCGCATCGAGCAGAAGGGCTGGGTCAGTTCCGAGTGGGGTACCACGGAGACCGGCCGCCAGGCCAAGTTTTACACGCTGACGAAGGCCGGTCGGAAGCAGCTCGCGGTCGAAGAGGCGAGCTGGGACCGTCTGGCGCTCGCCATCGCGAAGGTACGGCAGGCCACCTGAGGAGTATCAGGCCATGGAGCTTTTGAAGATTCTCTCGGCGAGACTGCGCGCGCTGCTGCGGCGGGAGGCTGTCCTGCGAGACATAGATAAAGAGTTTCGCTTCCATGTCGAGATGGAGACGGAGGAAAACATCCAGCGCGGGTTGCCGCCGGACGAGGCGCGGCTTGCTGCGATGAGAAGCTTCGGCAACCTCGGCCTGATGAGGGACCTCGCGTATGACGTTCGGGGAGGGGGTATGTTGGAGACTCTGTGGCAAGACCTACGCTACGGCGCGCGAATGCTGCTGAAGCATCCGGGCTTTACTTTTATCGCCGTGCTGACGCTGGCGCTGGGGATCGGCGTCAACACGGCGCTTTTCAGCGTGGTCAATGCGGTTCTGCTGCGCCCCTTGCCTTACGCGGAGCCGGGGCGGTTGGCGCAGCTCTACGAGGCCAACGCGCAACAGGGCTATGACCGCTTCGCCTTCTCGCTGGCGAACTTCGTAGACCACCGCGATCAGCAAACCGGCTTCGAGCAGATGGCGGCCTACTTTCGCCGGGATGCTAACCTGACCGGCGCGGGCGAGCCGGAACGCGTTCAGGTTGCCGTCGTCTCCGCCAGCTTCTTCCCGTTGCTGCGCGTGCAGCCCTTGCTGGGGCGCGGGTTCCTGACCGAAGAGGAGACGCTGGGCAAACACCGCGTCGCCGTGCTCAGCCATGGCCTGTGGCAACGACGCTTCGGCGCTGACCCGGGCATCCTCAATCATACTGTCACCCTCGGCGGCAACGCCTACACCGTCGTCGGCGTGCTGCCCGCCCACTTTCAGTTCCCCGACCCGTTCGGCAACAACCCGCTGTCGGACGCCGCGCCGAAAGTTGATCTGCTGACGCCGCTGGCCTATGACCCGAAGAACCTCGGTGATCGCGGTTCGCATTTTTTAATGGTGCTGGCGCGGCTGCGACCCGGCGTCGAACTGGCGCAAGCCCGGACAGAACAGCGCGCCATTGCCGGTCGCCTGGAAGAACAATACCCGGACCGCAACAAGGGCTGGACGGTCGACGTCTACGCGCTGCAAGACGAGGTGGTGCGCTACGTCCGCTCGGCCCTACTCCTGCTGCTGGCGGCGGTCGCTTTCGTGCTGCTTATCGCCTGCGCCAACGTGTCGAATTTGCTGCTGGCGCGCGCCGCGGCCCGACAGAAAGAGATGGCGATCCGGCTGGCGCTGGGCGCGCCGCGGGCGCGGCTGCTGCGCCAGTTGCTGACCGAAAGCCTGCTGCTCGCGCTGGTGGGCAGCGCGGCCGGACTGGCGCTGGCCTATTGGGTCATGCGCGCGTTTATCAGCTTCAGCCCGGCCAACGTCCCGCGCACCGACGAAATTCGCCTGGACGACATGGCACTACTCTTTACGTTTGGCATCACGCTGCTGACCAGCGTGGCTTTTGGCCTGCTGCCGGCGCTGCAAGCCTCGAAGCCGGATGTCAATACAACCCTCAAAGAGGCCGGGCGACAGGCGGGCAACCGTGCGGGCCGCCCGCGCACGCGCAGTCTGCTGGTGGTCGCGGAAGTCGCCCTGTCCCTGCTTCTGCTGATCGGCGCCGGGTTGATGATCCGCACCTTCATCAGCTTTCAGCGCGTCAATCCCGGCTTCCGCACGGACAACCTGTTGACCATGAAGCTGGCGCTGCCCGTTAAGAAATACCCGGAACCGCAACAGCAGGCGGCCTTTTATCAACAGGTGATCGAGCGGGTCAGAGCTTTGCCCGGCGTGCAGGGGGTCGGCGCGGTCAGCGACCTGCCGATGGTCGAAGGCGGCTTTTTTGCCTTCATCATCGAAGGCCGCGCGTCCGCGAACGCTCAGGATGACCCGTCTGCAGTCTGGCGCGCCATCAACCCGGATTATTTTCGCACGATGGGCATCGGGCTGCGGCGCGGCCGCGAATTCACCGAGCACGATCAGCCGGGCGCGGCTGAAGTGATCGTCATCAACGAAACGATGGCCGCAAGATTCTGGCCCGGCGAAGACCCCATCGGCAAACGCGTCCAGATTTACGACTCGGAGCCGATGCCCTGGCGCGAGATCGTCGGGGTGGTCAATGACACCAAGGAGGCCGGGCTGGACGCGCCGACCCGGCCGGAAATTTACGTGCCCTTCTCGCAACGCCCGCGGGCGGCAATGACGCTCATCGCGCACACCACCGCCGGACCGGAACAGCTCGCCGACGCGATGCGCGCCGCCGTGCGGGCGGTGGACCCGGTGCAACCGGTCTACCGCGTCAGCACCATGGAGCAGTTCTTCTCTGCCCAAGTCGCCGCCCCGCGCGCCACGATGTTTCTGATGGGCGCTCTGGCCGGCGCGGCGCTGCTCCTGTCCGCCGTGGGCATCTACGGCGTCGTGGCCTACGCCGTCACGCAACGAACCCACGAGATCGGCATCCGCATGGCCTTGGGCGCGACTCGACTAGACGTGCTCAGGCTGGTGGTCGGGCAAGGTATGTCCCTGACCCTGCTCGGAGAGGTGATCGGTTTGGCGGGGGCCTTCGCGCTGACGCGCCTGATGACAAGCCTGCTGTTCGGCGTGAGCGCGACCGACCCGGCGACGTTTACTGTGATCGCGTTGCTGCTCGCCGGCGTGGCGCTGCTCGCGTGTTACATCCCGGCGCGGCGGGCGACGAAAGTGGACCCGCTGGTGGCGCTGCGGTATGAGTGAGCGGGATGCTGTGATTTACTCGCGAACGTTAATCGCGCAAGGAGTGAAATATGAAGGATCGCTGGATGGTTTCAGCACTGGTGACCGGCGCTGTCGCTCTGTTAATTCTGGGCGGCCATGCAAAGCAGCAGAAGGCAGAAGCCGTCAATGTAAATGTCAGGTCGGGGAATGTAGCGACCCAAGCCGTGACCGGGCAAGAAGAACATCAAACTTATCAACTCGCAGCCGGCGCACATATAGATGTGTCTATTATCAGCGGCCCTGTTTCCGTGGAGGGCACTGATGGCTCGACTGCCGAAGTGCACATTTATCGCACGGCACCGAACCCCGACGATTTGGCTTACCGAAAAGTTTCTGTCGAACAGACTTCGTCGGGATTGACGATCCGGCAAAAACCCGTTAGCGGTGAGCCTGACAGCGTTGATCTGCTGAATCGCGTCGTACTTAAAGTTCCACGCCGGGTGAGCGTGACTGGAAAAAGTATCAGCGGCGATTTTAACATCAGCGGCATCAGTGGCGCGATTGATCTGAACGGTATCAGTGGCAGCGTCGTTGTCAGGCACTTCAATGGAGCCTTAACCGTATCAGGCGTCAGCGGACATGTCCGCGTCGCGGTCGCGCGCATCAACGACGCGGGACTGCGTGTGAATGGCGTTAGCGGCAACGTTTACTTGGGCTTGGCCAGCGACCTGAACGCGGAATTGCGTGTCGGCAATACAACCGCTGGTGTCTCCAATAAGATTCAAGGTCTCGCTCTCGTCAGTGACGGCCCTGCAAACTATTCCGCACGTCTCGGCTCAGGCGGGCCGCGAATCGAGGTTTCGGGTGTGACAGGCTTTATCGTTCTTCAGCGCATATAGAAAGTTGGTCAAAGGAGGCGAAAATGAAAAACTCAGCAATCAAGAAAGCTTGCGCAGTCTTGTCGGTGCTCCTTGGCGCATCATCCGTTTGGGCGGCCGTTTATCAAGAGCGCGATGAAATCGATAGAAGCTTTACTCTCCCGGCTAAAGCGCGGGTTGAAGTGGCTGCCATTAACGGCGGCGTTGACATCAAGGCTATTGACGGCGACACGGCAACCGTCCAGCTCGAGCGAACGGCGAGCAGCCGCGCCGAACTGGATTGCAACAGAATCGTTTTGAAGCAGGCAGCGGATAATTTGATCATTGAGAGTGAAAACACGGGCGGTTGCGGGACTATACAGGTTCGTCATCGCCTACTGTTGAGCCTCCCGCGCTATGTAGATCTTGGCGTCCATGGCGTCAGCGGCCCGATCAACGTCGGAGAGATTGAGGGCACGCTGCGCCTCAGCGGCAATAGCGGTGACATCAATCTCGCGCAGTTGCGCAGTGGTTCACGCATCACGGGCAATAGTGGAACCACGAACATTAATCTGCGGCGCTTCGCTGCTGGACAAGTGGAGGTGAGCGGTAATAGCGGAGCAGTCAACCTGTACGTCGGCGATGAGCTAAATGTTGATGTGAGAGTGAGAGGGCATAGCGGCTCGGTCTCAAGTGAACTGCCGAATGCGAAATTTACCAAAACAGGCGCCGCCGATTACTTTGCGCGCATCGGATCTGGCGGGCCGACGATTTATGTCGAAGGTAACTCAGGACAGATCTTGCTTAGTCGTTATCGGGAATAATGCTTCGGGAATGGGCCACCAGTTTGCGCAGGAGAGAAAGCGCGGTGAAAAAGATAACGAGAAGTCTAGCCGTACTGTTGTCTGCAGTAATCACACTGAGCTGCCTCCGCCCCGGCCCTGCTTGGCGCGGCGGGAAATCCGCTCGGATAGGCTGGGTTACATGCAAATGCAAACTGCCATAAAAAAACGAAAATAGTTCGAGACGGCATGTTCTTTTCCTATTAAAACCGCTGAATTGAACGGCGGCGAAAACCGCCGTGCTTGTGCTGTAGAAGTGTCAGATCTTATGGTGACAAAAAACGCTCGACACACTCCACCTTCTGTTGGGCGGCTTGTTCATGACGCTACTAGAGCCTGAGCAATGTCATCTATTATGTCCTGACGGTCCTCGCAGCCGACGCTCAGACGAATGAAGCCATCAGGTATTTGGTCGCCTGCCCACCGCGCTCGTCGTTCGGCGGTCGTGTGCACACCGCCGAAGCTGGTTGCCTCAATAACTAACTTGCACGATCGCAAAAATTGTTCGGCATGCGCACGGTCAGACAGCACAAAACTAATGACTGGCCCGTAATACCGCATTTGTCGCTTTGCTACTGCATGTGATGGGTCAGAGGGTAGTCCGGGATACCGCAATCCCTTAACCTCGGAATGAGTCGCCAAATACTCCGCCACTCCCAGAGCATTCCCACATTGTCTTTCCAAGCGCATTTCCAACGTGGCCAGCGAACGATAAGCCAACCATACTTCCATCGGTCCTGGTACTGCACCAATCTGAGTGCGCCACTTGTGTAGCTTCTCCGCGTGTGTCGAATCTTGGACTGCTACATGACCAAGAATCAGATCGGAATGTCCGGTCAAGGCTTTGGAATCGGATGCGACAGAAAAATCCGCGCCGAGTTCAAGCGCCCTCTGACCGAGAACTGTCGGCGTCGTGTTATCTACCGCAACCAGAACGCCTTTCTTGTGGGCTTCTTGAACTAGCGCGGCAATGTCGCAAACGTCCAACCCGGGATTAGCAGGAGTTTCGAGCCATAATAACTTAGCATTGTCTAACAGCTGACCTAATTCATTTCCGGCTGTTGGCGCTTTGCGTACTTGCACTCCAATTTCTGCAAAAACCCCGTCAGCCAGAAGCCGCGCTGTGTAGTAACAGTCAGATGGCATCACGAGGACGTCGTCGGCTCGTAACGTTGTTCCAAAGACGGACGCCACTGCGGCCATTCCTGAGGCAAACGAGATAACAGGCCCGCCTTCCAACTCACTTAACGCCCGTTCAAATTGTGTCCATGTCGGGTTGTGATAGCGCCCATAAATGTAAGGACTGGCAGATGTGTCGCCGGACGCATGATATGTTGAGGCAAACGTGATTCCGGCGGAAAAAGCTTCGCCTTGCGCGAGTGGAGCAAGACCGGCACGAATTACTTTCGTTGCGATTCTCATGAGATTGATTCTAATTCCAAGTAAGGGCTCAGCATAGAAAGTATTCCGAAAGTCGCAATGACCACTACTGAAACTCTGTTAACCAAGCCCATTACTCGCTTACTGAAGTTTTTCCGTATGAAGCTAACGATTAAGCAAAGTACCAACCCACCACAGCAGCGAACCTGCAAAAACACCGACGATGAGGGCAGATGCAGAGGCATAGCCGCGGCTATCACCAGCAGTCCCAACCCTGCAAAGAAGCTCGCAATGGGTGTGTCACCAAACCAGCAACAAATCCTCGCAGAACCTCCCCGCGGGCTCGCGTTGACTTAGGGCCTTGTTCGTTGATCCCGCTGGCGTCATAGATGGAACGCTCCCTTCACTTAATAAGCGTGCGCGTAATTCATGCAGCTACGCGCCAACGCGCTAAGTCTATAGTTTCTTTGACTTCAGCAATGGGTTTGCCTTGCTGATAATTGCTCCAACAGATGACTTGATAGAGCCAGACCGCCGTGATGATGAACGCTCCATTGCGGCGCAGGCTTTTTGTCGGGCAACTCTTCAGGTCGAAAACTTGCATGATCCTTTGGAACAATAGCTCGATGGTTTCTTTCCGCAGCGCGTACAAGTCGTGTTTCCAAGTCTGGTAGCACACCGGTAATTGTTTCGGCGGCAGCAGCCAGCCGCCACGCTCTCGATAGGCTGCGGTCCACTCTGGCGTCCCAAACGTCTGGTTACCTAAGAGCGCGGGGACAACAACCAGCTGCGAGCGTCTCGACTATCTCGTGACCGAGCGCGGCCACCTGAGCTTCGGCTTCCGCTTGCAGCCCGTGGATGCGGCGCTCAATGGTGCGCCGATGCGGGACTGCATGAAAGCTCAAAGCTTGGCGCAAGAGATTGTCTTTTTCCAGCAGGCGGCGCAACTCCAAGCCTTTGAAGGTACGGAGCGTGACGGCGACAACAGCCAGGAGCAAGAACGAGAGTGCCGAATAGGTACGCGGGCGTCCTGGCTTGCTCTTTGTTGGTAACTCTGTGTAGTGTGACTCGACCTGTTGCACTAAGAGCAGCAAGTGGTCGGGGGCGGAATCTTGTTGGCGCATGATTCCGATAATTGCAGAAATCTATTGACTTCTGCATCCCTGACCTAATTACGCGCACGCTTCAGCTTAGAAGCCATCCCTAAACCTTTTTCAGAGTGACCAAAGCACAAGCCAGATGGACAAGTGCTTCAAAGTTCTTAACCTTGCGCTCGTAGCGGGCGACCAGCCGCCGGAAGTTTTGCAGCCAGGA